>RCMY010000298.1_pt1 | contig 47133 bp, 45 predicted proteins | sample 2041341 | NCBI WGS metagenome assembly RCMY01 (sample SAMN09708234, study PRJNA481090) | Marine sediment metagenome, whole genome shotgun sequencing project.
CTGCGTCCGCACCCCCTGAATTGTCCTCCTGTTCGAAGAACCCCGATGTGGTGTCGGTCGACTCGTCGAACCCGGAATCGTCGCTCGAGCTACAGGCAGCGAGTGCGACCGCCGATCCGAGCAGCACGGCGATCAACTTCTTGGTCGGTTGCGTGTTCATGTTCGCTCGGGCGAACACCAACAGCGTCTGGTTCCGCGCGACACCGTTTCGTCACAACGATGTCACCGCCGATGGCGGGGGGAGACCCGATGAAGCGAGGACTCGGCGAAGCCGCCGCAGCTCATCGATGTCGCAGTCGCCCGCCGACGGGTTTCAGCCGACCGAGCCCTCCATTTGCAGCTCGATCAGGCGGCTCCATTCGACTGCATACTCCATCGGCAATGTGCTGGTCACAGGCTCGATGAAGCCGTTCACGACCATGCCGATGGCCTGCTCCTCGGAGAGCCCACGGCTCATCAGGTAGAAGAGCTGCTCATCGGCGACCTTCGAGGCGGTGGCCTCGTGGCCGATCTGCGCATCGGGGGAACCGATCTCCATGTCCGGATACGTGTCCGACACAGAGGCGTCGTCCAGGACGAGCGCATCACACTGCACATGGCTCTTGCAGCCGTAGGCGTCACCTTCGACTCGAACGAGACTGCGGTGATTGCAACACCCGCCGTCCTTCGAGATCGACTTCGACATGGTCTTCGACGTCGTCTCGGGGGCCAGATGCACCATCTTGGCCCCCGTGTCCTGAAGCTGACCCTTGCCGGCGTAGGCGACCGAGAACACCTCGCCGCTGGCCTTTGGCCCCGCGAGGTAGACGGCGGGATACTGCATCGTGAGACGACTGCCGATGTTGCCGTCGATCCACTCCATGTGGCCCTCGGCTTCCACCCACGCCTGTTTGTTGACCAGGTTGAAGACGTTGGATGACCAGTTCTGGATCGTGGTGTAGGTGACATGCGCGCTGGGCTTCACGAATATCTCGACGACCGCCGAGTGAAGTGAGTCCGAGGTGTAGACAGGGGCAGAGCAACCCTCGATGTACTGCACCTTCGAACCCTCGTCTGCGATGATGAGGGTGCGTCCGAACTGGCCCATGCTCTCGGCATTGGTCCGGAAATTGGTCTGCAGTGGCATGTCGACCTCCACACCCGGCGGGACGTAGATGAAGGAACCACCGGACCACACCGATGTGTTCAGCGCAGCGAACTTGTCGTCGTTCGGTGGGATGATCTTGCTGAAGTACGGCTTGACGAGCTCGGGATACTCGCGAAGCGCGGTGTCCATGTCGGTGAACAGAACGCCCCGCTTCTCGAGGTCTCCCAGGTTGCGGTGGAACACCGCTTCGGACTCGTCTTGGGCGGTGGCACCAGCCAGATACGTGCGCTCAGCTGCAGGAATGCCGTCGCCCCTGGTGTCGACCTGACCATCGGTCGGCTTCGTGTAATAGACGATGTCGTCGAAGAAGATCTCGGGGGTTTCGCCGCCCCAGTTGGGCATCGGGCGCTTCTTGAATGCCTCGTAGCTCTTCAGTCGGTAGTCGAGCATCCAATCCGGCTCGCCCTTCATCCACGATATTTCGCGGAGGATGTCCTCGCTCAGTCCCCGCTTGGGTTCGAAGACCGACATGGGGAAGCCCTCCTGAGACAATTTCTCCTACGCGGACAGTAACAAACCCCTGCTTGGTCTCCGGCACCGGCCCGATCCAGTATTCGCATGGAACGAACGCGACCGACGCAACTGAGCGGTTGGTTCCCGACTCAGTCGAGGCGGCGGAGGTTGTTCTTGAAGAACTGGGCTCGTTCATTGTAGGCCTCGACACCATGCTGGATCATTCCCGGCCGCACTGAATCTGGCCGGATCTTGGCCGGAATCCCCAGCGCCATGGCGCCGCTGGGCACCTCGACGTCGTTGTTCACCACCGCATTGGCACCCACGAGTCCACCCGAGCGGACGATCACACGGTGGAGGACGATCGCCCCGTTGCCGACGAACGAACCGTTCTCGAGGGTGCATCCCTCGAGATGCACGATGTGACCGACAAGGCAATCGTCGCCGACGATCGTCGGGTCATCCGGTGTCGTGTGCAGGACCGACCCGTCTTGGATCGAGGTGCGCTCTCCGACCGAGATGTATCCGCCGTCACCTCGCAGCACGGCACAGGGCCAGATCGAGCTCCCTGCCCCGATCCGTACGTCGCCGATCACGACCGCATCGGGATGGATGAAGGCCGTCTCGTGGATCTGAGGTTCGAGGTCACCGAGTGCGTAGATGGGCATGGCGGCCGACGCTACTGCCGACCCGGCTCCCCGGCGAGTTCCGCTGAGGTGCCACGAGCCGTTGGTGACCGAGGGCGGTCAGCCGATACCGACGTCGCGCAGATCGAGCACGAGGGCGCTCAGCGACAGGCCCACCAGAATGAACACCGTGAGGTAGGCCAGCGGCTCGAGGGTCCGCACATCGACGCGGACGCCACGGTCTCGTTTGATCTTCTGGCCGACCCACTCAGAAGCAGCGACCAATGCGTGGGCACCGTCGAGCGGAGGGAGCGGGAGGAGGTTCACCGCACCGATGGCGCACGAGAGGATCCCGAACCAGCGCAGCGACGAGACCCAACCAGCGGCCACGGCCGACCCGGTGACCTCCGCCTGGGACACCGGTGACATGAATCGGACCGGGGCTTCGGTGGCCCCAGAGGTGTCGAAGACCGAACCCATGTAGGTACCGATCGACGTCACCCATGTCCAGAGCGCCTCACCGGTTCCGGCAATGACGAACCACAGATGGTCGAAACCGGTAACGAACGACCCACCGACGGTCGAGCCGCTCAGTCGCGCCGCCATCGCGAACGCCATCACCGCCATCACCAAGTTCACGAACGGACCGGCGAGAATGGTGGCCAGTCGACTGGCATGAGAGGCGCCGCGGTACGTGTCGGCTTCGTCGAAGTTTGTGGGGAGTTCCGACGTCGGTGTCATGCCCTGGAGCTTGACGTAGCCGCCGAGGAAGATGGCCTTCAGCCCGTAGCGGCAACCGTTGTGCTCGAACGCGATGATCTCGGGGCCGAATCCCCAGAAGAACTCGGTCGGCACCATCCCGGTCCGCCTCGCCACCAACAGGTGGCCAGCCTCGTGGGCGAGGACGATGATCCCGATGAAGAGCAGCAGCCACAGTCCGCTGGGGGCGAAGGCCCAGAGCGCCACCAGCGACAGCGTCGCGGCGAGGCCCCATCGAGCGTCGAAGAAGAATTCGACGGGATCCGTCCGGTTGATGGTTTGCTCCACTCCGCCAGGAAACCACACCAGGCCGAACGAATCACCCTTGCAACGACCGTTCGGGATGATCTGCTCAGCGAGAAAGCGACTGTGCGATCAGTCGAACGTTCCGTACTGCCCCTTGTGGAACACCATCGGAGCTGTTTCGGCGTCGGTGTCTGCGTGCAGATGCTGCACTCGCCCCACGATGAGGTTGTGATCACCCAGCTCGACGATCTGGTCGATCATGCAGTCGATGAAGGCATGGACGCCGGGGAGCACTGGGGCGCCGCTGGCCGGCGCGGGAGTGGTCTCGACGCCGGTGAACTTGTCGTCCGACTTCGACGCCATGACGCCGCACAACTCGACCTGGCCGGCGTCGAGCACGTTCACGCAGAAATGACCTGCCGCCTCGATCCCCTCACCGCTGCTCGAAGAGGTACCCAGGAAGAAACCGACCAGCGGCGGATCGAGCGAGATCGATGCGAACGATCCGATGGCGACACCGATCGGTCCATCAGTGGTGAGGGCCGTGACCACGGTGACGCCCGTGGGGAAGTGTCCGAGGACACGCCGGTAGTCGCCTGGATCGATGTGGTGGAGGTCGGCTGCTTGCTCGTTCATGGCAGCGAAGCCTAATGCGTACGGGCCGTTGCCGACCGGCGATCAGACCAGATGGTCAGAGCCGGAACGGAGAGAGAGGCTCTCCGATGCGGCCAACACTTCGAACCGTCCTGCAGCCAGTTCACGCGCATGCGCGAGCGCATCCTCGATCCAATCGTCGTCGTGAGACGGATCGTGATGGAACAACACGAGTCGCGCTGCGCCGCTCGCTGCCGCAACGGCAACGGCGTAGTCGACGGTGGAGTGACCCCAGTTCGCCTTGAGTTCGAACTCGTCGAGATCGTACTGAGCGTCGTGGATCAGCACGTCGACGTCGCGGCAGAGCGCCATCACCGACTCGGGGACGTCGAGCGAACCATCGATCGGGGCCTGGTGGTCACTGAGATAGGCAACCGAGCCGGTCCCGTTCTGGATCCGGTAACCGTTGGTGGCACCACAGTGGGCCACTTCAGCCGTCGTGACCGTGGCCGATCCGATCGAGAAGGTGTGGTTCAGGACTTCGCGGAACGACAGCGTTCCGGGGAGGTCGGCGATTCCGACCGGGAAGAGCGGAGGACTCACGAACGATTCGATCGTCGACTGCAGCGTCTGTTCGACCTGAGGGGGGCCCAAGATGTCGAGCTTGGCACCAGGATGCATCAGAGGTGCGAAGAACGGCAGACCCTGGACATGGTCCCAGTGGAGATGGCTCACCAATGCCGTTCCGCTGAAGGCCTCGTCTCCGAGTTCTTTCTGTAGACGATGACCGAGGTATCGAAGCCCCGTGCCGAGGTCGAGGATGATCGGTTCATCTGCGCCGACGCGCACCAGCACACATGAGGTGTTGCCCCCGTATGTCTTCGTGCCGTCGCACGCGCACGGCGTCGAGCCGCGAACGCCATAGAACGTGATGTCGATCATGTCGATGGTATGGCTTCCCAACTCGGCCTTTCAACAACGTAGTTCGTCAGGTACCCGCCAGGAAAGGAAATGTGAAGAAGGTCTCTTTTCATCCGATCGTCACCGGGGGTTCATCGGCGGTCACACGGTCGAGATACTCGATGCGTTTGCGCAGAATCTCGAGCCCGGGTTGGGCCGGGTTCAGCTCGGGCTTCGACACGGGCCGGTCGAACACCATGTGGTGCGGGTCGGCCGGATCGAAGCGGGGCCACTCGGGACGTCCCGGCGAGTCGGGGCGATGCGTGGCAGCGAATGCGAACCAGCGGTCACCCATGTCTCGACTCAGCAGGTGGTTGTCCGGCGCTTCTGGCACCATCGGGAAGGACGAGTCGAAGACATTGAAGACCTCGGCGGCGTGGTAGGCCCCGGCCGTCTGCTTCGGCGACGCCGGCACGGCTCGATAGTGGTAGCGGTAGACGGGGTGACCCGCTGCCGCATGTTGTCGGGAGGCATGGTCGACGTGCACTCCGAACATGTGGTCACCGGTGTAACGCTCGATCGCATCTTCATCGAGATCGGCGAGGCCGGGGTAGGCGGCCATGAGCCGATCGACGAGCTCGGTCGATCCGAACGACTGCTCGAACGTCGCCCTCACCACGGCTGCGTCCATCGGGGCACCGTCCGGAGCGAGCGTCTCCCGGGCACCGAACTCGGCCCCGGCCGGATGCATGAACCCGGCGAGCAGCGACCCCTCATCTGCGTTGTAGCCGATGATGAGCGGCACCGGCGCCTGCGTGCCATGCGAGAAGGCCGTCATCGGTGAGGTCGGCAAGGTCGCGCCGTCGACACACGGATAGAAGTGCCGGCCGGCCTGCAGGTCGGCCCGATACGCCTCGGTCAACTCGTCCGGCTCGATGGCACGAAGCCGGTCGATCTGGCCTGGCGATGCACCGACCACGGACGCGGCGAACTCACAACCGGCGTCGACGGCAGCGTCGAGGGCGAGCACCGGCCGATCGAGGTGGAGCCACCGGCCACTGTCGCTGGGGCTCTCGGCGATCGCGGCGGAAAACAAGCCTCTGGCCTTGGGCGACGTCATGCAGTTGAGCACCGCCTGCCCACCGGCGGACTCGCCGAAGATCGTGATGCGATCGGGGTCACCACCGAACGACGAGATGTTCGCCTTGACCCACTCGAGGGCCGCGATCTGATCGAGCAAGCCGTAGTTGCCGCTCACTCCTTCCGGAGACTCGGCCGACAGTTCGGGGTGGGCGAGGAACCCGAACAGTCCGAGTCGGTAGTTGATCGTGACCACCACGCAACCTCTAGACGGAAGCGCCGTGCTTTCATAGAAGACATCGGACCCCGACCCGTCCGTGTGGTCACCACCGTGGATCCAGAAGAGCACCGGCAGCCCCGTGGCCCCGGTCGGTGCGCGTACCGTCATGGTGAGACAGTCCTCGGACTGAGGTGTCGGCGCGGCTTTCGCTGCAGCCCGAATGGCCATCTGCTTCGGCTTCGACAAGCCGAGACCTGCCACCAGCTTCTGGATGAAGGCCTCCATGTTCTGTAGCCGCTGGTACGCCATCTTCCCCGGCCGCGTGCAGTCGAGCAGACGCTCGCGCTGCGGCGCGGGACGCGGCGCGCTCCAGCGCAGATCGCCAAGGGGTGGCTCGGCGTACGGCACGCCGCCGAAGTATCGGATGCGACCGCCGTCCACGTACTTGCCGAACACGGGTCCTTCAGCGGTGTGGGCTACGGGGCCCCGGCGGGCGCGGACCTTCTTCGGCAACAAGCGTGAGGCAGGTGACATGTGAACAACGATGACACGTGACCGCGACGAGTGCCCAACAGCTTCATCGGAGTTGGCTCGACCATGAGCGGCTGCGTGCGTAAGGTCCGTCCGGTGACCGACACCACCAGCACCCCGGCTCGTCCCGCCCTCCCCGATGGTCTCGTCGCCGTCGTCAAACGGGACTGTCCAACGTGCGAACTCGTCGTGCCGGTCCTGGAGCAACTGCGAGCCGCCGGACCCATCACGGTCTACACCCAGGACGATCCGGACTTCCCCTCGTCGTGCGATCCCGTGGATGACACGCAGCTCGACGTGTCGTGGCATCACGAGATCGAGACCGTGCCGACGCTGCTGCGGGTGGCGAACGGCGAAGAGACCGATCGCACCGTCGGATGGTCGAGGGAGCATTGGGAGCAGCTGACGGGTGTTGCCGGACTGGGTCCTGATCTCCCGGTGATGCGACCCGGCTGCGGATCGCTCTCGGTCGACCCGAACCTGACAGACGAACTGACGGTCCGGTTCACCGGTTCGAAACTAACGAGCCGCCGCATCGAGCTGGCGGCGATGGAAGACGAAATGGAAGCGGCCTTCGACCGGGGGTGGAGCGACGGACTTCCGATCGTGCCCCCGACCGAAGCGCGGGTGCTGAGGATGCTCGAGGGCACCTCGCGGGACTCGGCTGACATCGTGGCCACTGTGCCGCCCGATCTCAAGGACGTCACGGTCGAGCAGGTCGCGATCAACGCCGTCATGGCCGGGTGCAAGCCGGAGTACCTGCCAGTCGTGTTGGCGGCAGTCGAGGCCGCGTGCTCAGATGAGTTCAACATGCACGGCCTGCTGGCCACCACCTACTTCTCGGGTCCGATCGTGGTCGTCAACGGACCGATCGCAGAACGCATCGGCATGAACAGCGGAGGCAACCTGCTCGGGCAGGGCAACCGGGCGAACTCGACCATCGGTCGAGCGTTGCAGTTGGTCGTGCGCAACCTCGGCGGTGGACGCCCGGGTGGCGTCGACATGTCGCTGATGGGTGCGCCGAGCAAGCTCGGCCTCGCATTCGCCGAACGTGAACATGATTCGCCGTTCTCGCCGCTGGCGAGCGACTTCGGCATCGAGGCCGGCCTCGATGCCGTCACGGTCTTCGCCGGACAAGGCCCGACCGGCATCGTCGACCAGATCTCCCGAACTCCCGAGTCATTGGTCAGGACGTTCGCGGCGTTCCTCCTCAACGAGTGTCATCCGAAACTCGTGATCGGCTTCGACGCCATGCTTTTGGTGGGCCCAGAACACGGCCGACTGCTTCGTGAAGCAGGATGGGACAAGGCTCGTCTGAGGTCAGAGCTCGCGCCACTCCTCACTCGGTCAAGCGACGACCTGCTGCGCGGCGTCGGCGGCATCGAAGAAGGACTGCCCGAGGCTTTCGCCGGTGTCGAGGTGCCGAAGTTCCGCGAGGGCGGTCTCCAGATCGTGCACGGCGGAGGCGACGCCGGACTCTTCTCCGCTGTCCTCGGCGGGTGGGTCGGAGGAGCCAAGGGCAGCGAACCCGTCGCCAGACGCATCACCGCATAGCTGCGGCGAATGCCCCGGTCAGCGCGTTCGTTCGGACAGCGTCCTTGTTTGTGGCGTCTCCGACTTTGTAGAAGGATGCCCGCATGACCGTGCTTCTCGATCCCACTGCCGGAAAGGTCGCCGCTGCGATCGAGACGGTGCCGCGCCCGGCGAGCCTGGATGGGCTGACCGTCGGCTTGCTCGACATCTCAAAACCCCGCGGTGCTCAGTTCCTCGATCAGCTCGAGAAGCGCCTGGGCGAACACGGAGCAACCGTCCAGCGCTACATGAAACCGACGTTCGCCAAACCGGCGCCGGTCGATCTTCGTCACGAGATCGCGAGCAACTGCGACGCGGTGATCGAAGCGCTCGCCGATTGAGGCAGCTGCACGTCGTGCAGTGTGCACGACATCGCCGAATTCGAGCGTCGCGGTGTGCCGGGGGTGTTCGTCGCCAGCGCAGTCTTCGTCGACGCTGCCCAGACCCAAGGTGAAGCCATCGGCTTCCAGCCGGAGCGGCTGTTCGTCGAGCACCCGATCCAGGACCGCACCGACGCCGAGATGGCCGACATCGCCGACCGGGCGGTTGACGCGCTCGTGGCGAAGCTGACCGGAAGCGATTGACCCGCATCACTCTCGCATGACGTTGACCACCGAGGCCGGATCGGCTGCGCTCGAGCAGCTGCGCGAGATCTGCTTCGCCATGCCGGAGGTGACCGAGCGCCTCAGCCACGGGACCCCCTCGTTCCTCGTCCGTGACAAGAAGGTGCTGTGCAGCATCTGGGACCACCACCACGACGATGATCGATTGGCGATCTGGTGTGCGGCGCCGCCCGGCGTGCAGGCCGAGCTCGTCGACCGGGAACCGGAACGCTTCTTCGTGCCGAAGTACGTCGGGCACCGAGGCTGGATCGGCGTGCGTCTGGACGTCGACCTCGACTGGGAAGAGATCGACGCCATCTTGCGCGACGCCTTCCGTCTGGTGGCCCCGAAGTCGCTGACCAAACAACTCGACGCCGCGTCGCCGGCAACGTGACCTGTCGATTCTGAGCGCCGACCAGACGCTCAGGATCCACCGCCTGCGCGACCGGCACGATCGCTGTCTGCCTCACAACCCGCTTCGGTCATCGGTTCCGGCCGAGCGCTGAGCCGGGGCAAGGCGACCCAGATCGTCGACTGCTGGTCGGCCACCCCGCCGAGCAACCGGACGGTCAGGTCGAACGGATCCGGGCGATCATCAGCCGCATCCGCGAGCTGATTGACGGCGCTGACGTGAGCAGTGATGCCAGGGACTCCATCGAGCGTCTCCTCGTCTGCGTCTGTGCACAGGAGAAGCGGGACCTTCAAATGCGCCGCCAGCCGAGTGGCGACGAGCCACGCCAATGTCGCAGCGTCGGCCTGCGGCTCTGCGTTGTGCGACGCGATGAGATCGTTGCGATCCAGCCTGAGCAGCAACCGGCGATATGACCCCAGCTCGCCTGCGTTCGCGATGACGATCGGCGTCTGTCCGAGGTCGAGCAGCGTGTCGGCCGTCGAACTGAATCGGTCGTGCGAGCCGGAGTGCCGGCCGTCCCACGGCAACACCACGAGTGTGGCGTCTGTCTCGACGGTCACGTGGACGAGGCCGGCGGCGGGTGTCAGGTCGAGGCGCACGATCGACTGCGCCTCGCAGCCGGCGGCGAGCGCTGCCTGCTCCTCCACTGCGACCATTCGACGCCGAAGCTCCCCAACCTGTGCGTTGGTCGATCCGAGGTCGAGGACCGACACCGGATAGACCGTGCCGCTGTCGCGCTTGCCCAGCGCCGCCGCCACCTCGATCACCGACACGTTGGATCGCGAGGGATTGATGGGAACGACGATCCGCTTCCCGAGGGGCTTCGGCCGGTGAGGGGGCGCCGGAAGGCGCTCGATCGCGCGCCTGGCCGCTGCCGTCCCAAAGAGGCAGGTCAGCAGGATCACGATCACGACCGCATCGACCGTGCCCAAGTCGAGGAGCCCGATCTCGAACCCGACGAACACGGCGGCAAGCGTGGCAGCGGCCTGGGGCACCGACAGGGCGATCAGAGCAGTTCGCTCGGCGCCGTCGAGGCGATAGATCCGAGCCGTGACGGCCGCAGCCAGGGATTTTGCGACGATCACGACCGTGGTGAACGTGACGGCAAGAAGGAGGGTTCGGCGGTTGGTGAAGACCGATGTCGGATCGACAAGCATCCCCACCGAGATCAGGAAGATCGGCACGAACATGGTCGAGCCGAACTGCCGGATCGTGATGTCGAGCTCGGAGCCCTCGACAACATGACGATTCAATGCGAGGCCGGCGAAGAAGGCGCCGATGATCGGTTCGACGCCGACGGCCTCGGCCAGCAGCGCTGAGGCGAAGAGGGCCACGACCACGAACGAGAACCGAGCAGATCGATCTCGGCCGATTCCGGCGAAGAACCAGCCAGTCAGGCGAGGGAGACCGACGATGATCATGGCGCCGGCTACCGCCATCAGCGGGATCTGTATCGCCAGTCCCGCGGCCGTGAGCTCGCCTTGGTGCGCCTTCGCCAGGACCACGAGGACGAGCAACGCGACGGTGTCGGTGAGAACCGTGCCGGCCACCCCGATCGCCACGGCACGATTCGACACCGCCCTTGCTTGCTGGAACATGGGATAGGTCAGGAGCGTGTGCGAGGCCCAACAGGACCCGAGCAACAGCGCGGCCAGCGCGGAGAACCCGAGCAACCAATGGGCCACCGTTCCGATGGCGAACGGGAGGGCAAACGTCAGGGCCCCGAACACTGCTGCGCTCCTGCGTTGGGCGAAGGCCTCATCGTGATCGAGTTCCAGACCTGCCTGGAACATGAGATACAGCAGCCCCGCAGTGCCGAGGACTTCGACCGTGCCGGCCCGCTCGATGATGCCGAGACCGTGCGGTCCGACGGCGATACCACCGAGGAGGAGTCCGACGAGCTCGGGCAACTGGACGAGACGTGCGAGTCTCGGTGCGACCAAGACCACTGCGAAGACGACGAGGAGCACGCCATGTCCGCTCTCCAGGGGCACCGAGATCTCCTGCATACTGGAGTGTGGCGACAGGGCCCCTCAGGAGCCACACCGACATCGGCGAACCTCTTGTCAGGCGTTCGCCGATTCGGCGAACGCCTGCATTTCACCTGGCTAGCCTGTGAGCATGCCGGACGCGTCCCGATCCATCGACTGGGCCGTCAGCGGCCTGGCCCAGCTCTTCGATACGGTCTTGACGGCCGCCGGACGATCGGGAGATCTCACCGAGAGCGATCGAGAGCAGTTCGCCGAGGCCGGCGCCGGTGCCTTCACGGCCGGCTCCAGTCTGAGCGGCCTCATCGGCACCTACCTCGGCGGCGCCGGCGAGCTGTGGGAGCACGTCTTCACCGATGCCGACCCGGCACGTACGGTCGAGCTGGGCCGGGCGTTGCGCCGAGTCTCAGAGCAGGCCGTGTCGTCGCTCGCAGCAGGGTTCGAGGAGGCCCAGCGGCTCTCGATCCGTGCCGAAGAGTCTCAGAGACGGGCGTTTCTCGACGATGTCCTGGCGTCGAACCCCGACCCGATTCAACTGGCCGAGGAAGCCAGGCAGGTCGGCTTTCCAGCATTCGATCGCGTCGTTGTCGGGGCGGTGGCGGCACAACGACACCTCAACGACGGCGGCCCTGTCCAGCGCAGGATCAAGACAGAGCTCGAGTCCCGATCCCCCCAGCGGCACTTTCGGATGACGGCCAAGGGCGGAAGGATCGTCGTGATCGCTCTGGACACGACCCCATCGGAGCTGGCCAGGCTGTGTTCTGCCGCCGTCGACACCGTGACCGACTTCGAATGGCGGGTCGGCATCGGTAGCGCCGCCACCGAACTCGGTGGCGTAGGTACGTCGTTCCGTCACGCGCTCGACGCCATCCACATCGGGGAGATCTTCGATCTTGCCTCTCCCACCGAGTTCGACCGCGTGCTGCCGGAACGCCTTCTGTCGGCTGACTCCAGCGTCACCGATGCGCTCGCCGAAACAGTGATCGGACCGCTCATGGAGAAGTCGTCCAGCGAACTGATGGCCACACTGGAGTCCTATTTCGGCCACGGCGGGAACATGGCCGAGGTGGCTCGTGACCTCGACATCGGGGCCCGTACCGTGGCCTATCGACTCGACCGGATCGGCGAACTCACCGGCTACTCGCCTCGCACGCCCGCCGACCGATTCGTGCTCGAGCTTGCGTACCGTGCCTTGCCTTTGCGCCGCCGCTGATAGAGGCGGCTTCGCCGCCGCTGACCGAGGCTCAATGGGGAGCTGTTGCCTCGGTCAGCCCGGCGATCTGTGCCCGTAGCTCTGCGCAGAGGTGATGAGCCTCGTCGATCACGATGCGATCAGGGCGCAGGGCTTCGATCGTCCGAACGACGGCATCGATCTCACGTCGACTCTGCCGACGGAAGAGCCGAAATGCCGGGTAGCAGTCAACCTTTTCGACAGCACCGGCCCCGGATCCGACCAACGCCGAGCTGAGTTGGCGGACTCGTTCGTTCGTCATCGCAACCTCGGCCTCGTGGTGCGTGACGCAGTCGTTCCACATGACGGCGGCTTCCATCCCGGAACCCACGCCGATCACGCACTGAGGTTGCGGGTGCCGGGTCACCAGGATCGTCAACGTCTCGGACACACCGTCGAGGGCGAAGAGAAGCGAGTCGATGTCGGTCTCAGCCGATTCGTCGATCACCACGGCCGTCGACGCCCGACGGGCTCGCCCGCCGCTGTCGACCCGAGGCGGACGGGCAGTTCCCATGTCTCGTTCGAGGATTGCAGCCATGTCGTCCATGATCGTCGAGAGGTCGTGGCGTGGCCATGAGTGGACCGGCAGACTTCGAGAGGCGCAGTTCGCGCAATCGGCAGTGTCGATCAGGGGAGCCTGAGTCCGCTCTCGCTGACCACGGCCAGCCCGTCGGCGACGACGCCGCTCGCCACCCGTGACGCTCGGTCCTGATCGTCCGACCAGCCCATGACAGCGGCCAGGTCGCCGGTGGCGACTGGCCCGGCACGGAGGGCGGCGACCAGCTGCCCTCTCCCCTGCCGGTCGGACCCAGCAAACGTGGACTGGCCCCTGGACACCGCCGCCGAGCCCTTCGCCGGATCGGGACCGATTCCTCGCCAACGGCAGTCGGCAGCGATCGGACAGATGGTGCAGGTCGGTGTCGGCCTGCAGACGAGCGCCCCGAGCTCCATGAGTGCCTGATTCCAAACCCATCCACGACCGGTGGGTACCAATTCGTCTGCGAACTTCTGGGCCGGCGATGGCGCGAGACGGGATCCACCGACGCGAGCGAGGACTCGCCCGATGTTGGTGTCGACCACGCCGACGTCGTGCTCGCCGGCGAAGGCAAGGACGGCTCGGGCCGTATAGGCCCCGATACCCGGAAGGGAGAGCAGTTCGTCGAGCGCCATCGGCACGTGGCCCCCGTGTCGGTCACGAATCTGGACAGCTGAGCGGTGCAGATTCACCGCACGGCGGTTGTATCCGAGGCCTGACCATTCGTCGATGACGGCTCCCACGGATCCGTCCGCGCAGGCCCCAGCGGTCGGGAAGCGGTCGAGGAAACGAGGCCATCGGTCGACCACCCGTGCCACTTGCGTCTGCTGGAGCATCAGCTCGGAGACGAGAACGCCCCAGGGATCGCGACTCAGACGCCACGGCAGCTCGCGGCCCTCAGCGACGAACCATTCGAGGAGCTGCTCGCCGGCAATTGGCGACGATCGCAGATCAGTCAGACCAGATGCTCTCGTCGTACGGGCGCTGACGCTTCGGTGCGTTCGCCTGCTTCCAGACGAGCACCTTGCGCTTGAAGTAGCAGACCTCTTCGCCTCTCTGGTTGACGCCCTTGGTCTCCACCTCGACGATGCCCCGGTCGCCCTTGGAGGTCTCACGCTTGGACAGCACGCGAGTCTCGGCATAGATCGTGTCGCCGTGAAATGTGGGTTTGGCATGGCGCAGAGTCTCGATCTCGAGGTTGGCGATGGCAGCGCCGGAGACGTCTGGCACGCTCATGCCCAGCACGAGCGAGTAGACGAGGTTGCCGACCACCACGTTCTTGCCGTGAACAGTTTCGTTCTCGGCGAACCACCGGTTGGTGTGCAACGGGTGGTGGTTCATCGTGATCATGCAGAAGAGATGATCATCGGCCTCGGTGATCGTCTTGCCTGGCCAGTGCTGATAGATGTCGCCGGGCTCGAAGTCTTCGAGGTAGCGGCCGAACGGTCGATCATGGGAAGTCACGAGCGAGATCGTAGGTTCGCTATCACCATGAGCACCACTCCACCCAGCAACCAACAGCCCGTGGCGATCGGCGATCCGTTCCCCGACGTCGAAGTGATCGACCACGTCGGCGCCCCTTGGAGACCAAGCGATGCTGCCGGCCGCCCGCTCGTGATGATCCTCCATCGCCATCTGGCTTGACTCCCGTGCAAAGCACATGTCGACGCCGTGCGCGCTCGACGAGAAGAACTGGGAGATGCCGAGGTCGTCGTGGTCACCTTTGCCAGACCGCGAGTGCTGGCCGGCTACCAGCGACGCTTCGCCGACCCCTTCCGGGTGGTGAGCGACGAAGATCTGAGTTTCTACCGAGCGCTCGACTTCGGGCGAGGATCGTTCTGGCGAGTGTGGGGTTGGCGGGCTGCGAAGAAGTACATCGAGCTCCTCCGGCAGGGTCACCGACTGGAGAAGACGGACACCGACACCCTTCAGCTGGGCGGGGACGCGGTTCTGGCTCGGGACGGAACGCTCGCTTGGCGTTACGCCGGCGAGGGCCCGGATGACCGACCATCAGTCGACGAACTGATCGCCGCAGTACACGACCTGGCCTGACCCCAATAGGACGGGACAGGCAGTCGTGCGCGATCCTGTCCCCGTGCAGGTTCCCCGCGACTTCATCTGCGACCACGGCATGCCCCAACCTTGGGCGACGTGCACCGAGTGCATGCTCCTCCCCCACGACGAACAGCCTGTACCGGAGAAACCGCCGCCCCCGCCCGAACCGCCGCCGAAACTCAGGACCTCACGAGCGAGCAGCAGGACGCAGACCACTCGGGATGCGCCTGCGCCATCGACGAGGCTGCCCCGCCACGCTGACGATGAGCGGCCCGAGCTGACCGGCGATTGCGACCTCAGCTACGAAGTGCCGGACGAGCATGTCCCGCATCATGTGCGAGGCACCGATCACGACTGGCTCCCGATCTCGACCTTCCCGACTCGGCTTCGGCCCAACGGCTGGGTGTATCTCCAGGTCGACCGTGACGTCGTCGCACGAGCCCGGGTGCGAGGGGTCGGATTCCGGGATCGCCGCTGGACCCACCAGCCGACGGCGACGGCGAGCGACATGGGCGCCGGGCCGACCCTCGAGCTGCACAAGGACAGCTGGGAACGCAATCGCATGTCGCTCGGACCCGACGGGGACCGCGAGGTGAAGGGTTACCGCTATCTCGTGACCGGTGCCGGCGGCGAGGTCCGCATCGCAGATCCGGAGGCGCCGTCGGCCTGACGATGTCGGGCTAGCGGGTGACGCTGAAGAGCTGGCCCGGCTGGCATTCCAAGGCGTCGCAGATTGCCGTGAGGGTCGAGAACCGAATCGCCTTGGCTCGATCGTTCTTGAGCACGGAGAGGTTGATGACGGTGATGCCGACGCTGTCGGCCAATTCGGTGAGGGTCATGCCTCGCTCCTCGAGCAGGACGTCGAGATGGCAGAGAACTCGATGGGCCGCTTCCGGCGGCATCAGATCATCCCATCGACGTCGTCGCGCAGGTCGACGCCGACCTTCCAGACCGAGGCAAGCACCGCCACCCCGATCCCGATGATGATCGGGAGGAACGACACCGTGAAACTCATTCCCATCTGATCAGCAGCAGCCGACCTCTGTATCAGCAGGGTCTCGGCGGCACCGCTGAGCATCGAGTACGAGGTTCCGCCCACCGCGATCACGAACGCCAGCGCCCAGAGCCTCCTCGAGTTGGCTGCGACGAACGGATCACCGTTGCGACTGGATCTCACGATGGCGAAGACCAACCAGGTACCAATCAGTGCGAGGAGCGGCTCGGCTACGTTCCAGATGACCCAGACCACTCGTTGACTGGTGGTCGGATCGAGGAACGTGAGCTGGGCGGTGACGGGATCGCCGAGACGAACCGGTGCTTGGCTGGTGGCAGCGTCGACGAGATCGTCATCGGTCTGCGTTGTCGGAAACAGACCAGACACGTCGACGATGGAGCTGACGTCGGCATCCACCGATGGTTGGGTTGTGCCATAGAGGTCGAGGCCTGGCTTGTCGACGAGGGCGCCAACGACACCGACGGCCATGAAGATCATGCCGATGGCGAGAATGACCTCGAAGATACGGATCATCTCGATGCTGCGAGTGGAAGAAGTGGACCTGGACACGGTGTATTCCTGCGGAGTTGGTTGCGACCGCCTTTGTCGCGGCCATATCGAAGATCGATAACTCCTTGGCGGAGTATGCATATCGACAAACGATACGTCAAGCAATTTCGACGGAGGGTTCAGAATCGACGTGGCTGGGTACGAACGCCCGCCATGAACGCTGAGCAGGGTGGGGTGAGCATGACGGACGGTGAGACAGCCGGGAGGGCGGCCGAGACAGTCGATCCGATTTCGCTCGAGCGCCCCGTCTACGAGGCTGACGTGCCCTTCATCGCACTGGCCGGTCTCGGCGCGCTCGTCGTCGGCATCGTGCTTGTCTTGTCCGCGATCGACCGAGCCCAACAGTTGCTTGGCCTGGCCGCTCTCGCCGGCGTTCTCGCCGCGATCCTCGCTCCGGCCATCGCCCGCATCGGCCAGGCCATCGGCCAGGTCGCCGCCAGCGTCGTCATTCACCTCGTCGTACTCGTTCTTCTGGCTGCGGGGACGGCCGTCGTGATCCAGGAGATCCGCTCCGAGGCAGCGTCGCTCGAAAACTATGCCGCAGAACAACTCCAAGAACTGGAGGAGGGCGGTGGGCCCACGCTGCTCAATCGGTCCGGCTTGAGCCAGCGGGTGGGTGACGCTGCTGCGAGTTGGGGAACGATCGCGGTGGTCGGTGACGACGAAGCCGCCGGGATCGCGACGAGGCTCTCCCAGCTCCTCGTCATCGTCGTTCTCAGCATCTTCCTCACGCTCCAGAGCGATCGGGTTCTGAGCACGGTGCTGGGGTGGTCCAAGGATCGGGAACGACGACGGATCCTGCGAGAGGTCTGGACCAACAGCGTTGCCATGGGATCGTGCCATCTTCGCCGAACGCTGGTCGTGGCGGTTGGTAGCGGCATGGCCGCCGCCGCGCTCGGCGCGTCCTTCGGGTTGGCTGGCGTCATCCTGCTCGGTGTGTGGGCCGGACTCCTCTCCGCCGTTCCACTCCTCGGAACACTTGTCGGTTGGGCGCCGCTGGTCGCGGTCTCGATGGCCGTATTGCCGCGATCCCAGGCCGCTGCCGTACTGATCCTTGCGGTGCTGGGCGTCGCAGCTACGAACTTGTTTCGTTCGAAGTTCGTCGTTCTCGAGGTTCAACCCGGATCGTTCATCGTCGCGGTCGGCATCGCCGCCGGACTCAGCGCGGCCGGCCTTCCCGGCGCTGCCGCTGGGCTCTTTCTCGCCGTGGCCGCCGCAACGGCGGCCACCCATGACTGGTCGGGAATTCGTACCTCGTCGCCACTCGCTCTCGAACAAAGCCCCGATGGCGCAGGCGGCGTCGCACTGCTGAGTAGCGATCGGCGACTTTTTCTACGGCCCTCACGAGAGACCGCTCTGCAAATCGCCGTGCTCGTCATTCTCGCCTTCATGATCCAGCTCTCCATCTCACGAGTCGGACCCACGTTGGTCTGGGCGCTCGTCGGTGTGCTGATCGCCATCGGGTTGGACCGACCCGTGTCCTGGATCGAGCGGCGGTGGGGTATCCGGCGCTCGATCACTGTCGTCGTTGGAGCGATTGTGATTGCCTTGGCGGTCGGTGCGCTGGTTGCGACGGCTCGGGGTTCGGTGGGAGCGGCCACGAGCATGGATGACGAGGTCCCACAACTCGTCGACTCGCTCGAGGGTTTGCCACTCATCGGTGACCGGCTTGCCGATGAGAACCTCACTTCGGAGATTGGCGCGCTCCAACGCCGGGCGCCGAGCCTGCTCAATCGATCGCCGATGGCGGGGCGTGCTGTGAGCATCGTCGGCGGCGGACTGGTCGGCGCCTTCTGGGTGCTCGTCGCGACGATGACCGGGCTGCTCGATGGCCCCCGGCTCATCTCAGCGATCGACCGTCGTGTCCCTGCTCGGTTCCGTCGACAGGTATCACGGCTGGCCGGTGCTGGGCGATCGGCGCTCGCGGGCTACGTGGCGGGTTCCGCACTCGTCGCGGGAATCAACGGTGTTCTGATCGGCATGATGGCGACGGTCGCCGGCGTCCCGATGCCAGCCATCCTCGCGCTCTGGGCATTCAGCTGGAATTTCATCCCGCAGGTCGGCGCGCTCATCGGGTGGGCACCGTTCCTCTTCCTGACCCTCGCTGAAGGCCCGGTGACCGCCGCAGTCTGCCTCGGCGCCTTCGTTGTCTACCAGGCCGTCGAGAACAACCTGATCCAACCCTCAATCGTGGGCCACGCGGTCAACATCAGCCCGCTCGCCGCGCTGGGCGCCGCCCTGTTCGGTGCCGCCGTCGGCGGGCTGATCGGCGCAGTGCTGGCGATTCCGACCGTTGGCGTCATCCACGCTCTGAACACCGAGTGGAACCGGGAGGACTTTCCCTCCCTGCGGAGACCCAAGGAGCAGACGTCACCGCCCATCCACCCGGTCGTCGTGAAGTCGTAGACGGTCGTGTCCTGGGTGCCGGACTCTCCCCGCCAGATTCGGTCAGCTACCCGCCGGTCCCCTAACCTTCTCGCCCATGACTCAGCCCGATCTGCAAGCTGCTGCCTCCGCCATCGAGCTCGCCTCTGGTGTGATCCGCGGCGCGATCTCCCACCTCGCCGAGACGAGCTCGGTCGATGCCGATCAGGTGTTGGCGTACGACATCGCCCACGCGTCGGCTGCGGTCGAAACTGCCAGATCGATGCTCGACTACGGCAACAAGGGCGACATCGAGGCCAAGCTGACGTGCGTCTTCGTCGCCGATGGCGTGGCTGACCTCGGTGCAAAGATCTGGGGTCGTGAAGCCGCCTGGAACTGCTCGAACGACGCGCTCGACGGAGCCCGCGAGTTCGTGAGCGCATGGCGGGACCCGGCCACGATCGCCGAACTCGCCTACGAGGACGGCCCGCGACACCTCGACAGCGACTTCGAACTGGTGCAGGACACGTTCCGCCGTTTCGCCGAGGAACAGATCAAGCCCCAAGCCGAACACATCCACCGTGAGAATGCCGACATTCCCGATGACCTCATCGCCGGACTCGGCGAGATGGGCCTCTTCGGACTGTCGATCCCCGAGGAGTACGGAGGGTTCGCGACCGGCGGCGAATCGGACTACTACGGCATGGTCATCGCCACCGAGGAACTGAGCCGGGCATCACTGGGCGCCGGCGGCTCCCTCATCACTCGGCCCGAAATCCTGGCCCGAGCCCTCGAGGCCGGCGGCACGGAGGAGCAAAAGCTTGCCTGGCTCCCCCGCCTGGCCACCGGCGAGATCATGAACGCCGTCGCCGTGACCGAGCCGGACTTCGGGTCAGACGTCGCCGGCGTGAAGGTGATGGCAACACCGACAGACGGCGGCTGGTTGATCAACGGCGTGAAGACGTGGTGCACCTTCGGTGCGCGGGCCGACGTGTTGATGCTGCTCGCCCGAACCGATCCCGACCGGAGCAAGGGTCACCGTGGTCTGTCGATCTTCATCGTCCCGAAGGAACGGGGCGACGGTCACGGCTTCACGTTGGCCCAGGACGGCATGGTCGAGGGCGTGAACGGAAAGCTGGAGGCTCGACCGATCGACACCATTGGCTACCGCGGCATGCACTCATACGAGATTGCTTTCGAGAACTGGTTCGTGCCGGCGGAGAATCTCATCGGCGGCGCCGAAGGTGAGGGACGCGGCTTCTACTACCAGATGGCCGGCTTCGAGAACGGGCGCCTGCAGACGGCGGCTCGGGCGGTTGGAGTCATGCAGGCCGCGTACGAAGCAGCCAAGGAGTACGCCGAGAATCGCGTCGTGTTCGGCTCACCGATCTCGGAGTACCAGTTGACGCGAGCCAAGCTCGTGCGCATGGCAGCGATCATCCAGGCATCCCGCCAGTTCGCCTATTCGGTCGGCCGGATGATGGCCAAGGGCGAGGGCAAGATGGAGGCGACGTTGATCAAGGCGTACGTCTGCAAGGCAGCTGAGTGGGTCACGAGGGAAGCACTGCAGATCCACGGAGGCATGGGCTACGCCGAGGAGTACGACGTCAGTCGATACTGGGTCGACGCCAGGGTGCTGTCGATCTTCGAAGGGGCAGACGAGACCCTGTGCCTGAAGGTGATTGCCCGCTCGCTGGTGGCTGAAGCCAAGGCATGAACGACACCCGCCCGCTCGATGGTGTGCACGTTGTCGAGCTGGCGCAGTGGGTGGCGGGGCCGTCGGCGGCCGGCACGATGGCCGATTGGGGTGCCGACGTCATCAAGGTCGAGGCCCCCACGGGCGACCCGCAGCGAGCGATGTTCGCATCCGTCGGAATCGACAAGGCCATCCCCAATCCGAGCTTTGCTCAGGACAATCGGGGCAAACGGTCAGTCGTGCTGGATCTGCGGGACCCGGACGGCCGTTCACAGTTCGAACAGCTGTTGGCCAAGGCTGACGTTTTCATCACGAATGTGCGGATCGATGCCCTGGAGCGGCTCGACCTCGCGCCCACGGCAGTGCACGAACGCCATCCCGATCTCATCGTGGCTTCGCTCACCGGCTACGGCTCCGTCGGCCCGGCCCGCGACGTTCCCGGCTACGACATCGGGGCCTTCGTCGCCCGCACCGGGCTCGCCCGCACCAACGCACCCGAGGACATGCCACCGGTCAACCTGCGATCCGCGATCGGCGACCACATGACCGGCATCACGACCGTGTCTGCGGTACTGGCCGCTCTGTTCCAGCGACAGAGCACCGGGAAGGGCATGGTGGTCGAGACCTCCCTGTTCCAGACCGGCATGTACGGCGTGTCGTGGGACCTCAGCACTCAGCTCACCTTCGGCCGCCTGAGTCGCATGAAGTCGAGGGAGGTCTACGACCAACCGCTGGTCAACAGCTACCGGGCCGCCGACGGCCGCTGGTTCTATCTGATCGGGCTGGAGATGATGCGCCACTTCCCCGGCGTCTGTCATGCGATCGGGCGCCACGACCTGACGAGCGACGAACGATTCCGGAACGCCGGTGCGGTTCGTGAGCACCGGGCCGAGTTGATCGAGGTCCTCGACGAAGTGTTCGCTACCCAACCGCTCGATCATTGGGCCGAGCAGTTCGATGCCAACGACGTGTGGTGGGCGCCTTGCCAGACCATGGCCGAAGTCGCCGCCGACCCACAGGCCGAAGCGCTCGGAACGTTCATCGACACGGTCGACAATTCCTTCACCGGCGATCTCCGCGACGGCCCCATCCGCACCGTCGCCACCCCGGCACGATTCAACGGCGAGGTCTACCAACCCCGCCGCCCCGTCCCCGCCCTCGGCGAACACACTCGCGAGGTCCTCGCCGAACTGGACAACTAAGGTTCGTCCATGTTCACCCGTTTCAAGAAATGGCGCGACGGCCGTCGAGAGAAGCTGACGGCGAAGACACTCGCTGCGAAGTCCGATGCCGCCGCACGAGCAGGGGCCGACACCATGCGCAACCCCACGCCGACCCAGCAACAGATGCGAAACACCGGAGGCTGACCCGGCGAAGCCGCCCGCTGAACAGTCGAGCAACGAAGTCGGAGTGTTCGACGGAGCGAGGACCCGGCGAAGCCGCCGCAGCGCGGTCGGACACGTCGACCTCGTTGCGTTCTACTTGAGTTCCGACAACGCTTCGATGGTCCGCTGCCAGGCAAGCGACGAGTCGTCGGCGCTGTACACCTCGGGTCGGGTGTCGTTGAAGAAGGCGTGCTCAGCCCCCGCGTACACGTGGAACGTCGCATCCTTGCCGAGCTCCTCGAGCGTTGCGTCGAGCTGGGCTGCTGCCTCCGGACCGAAGAACCCGTCGTTCTCGGCGATGTGAGCGACGATCTTGCCTCCTAGAGCAGACCAGTCTGGCTGAGCGTTGTCCCACGGGATCACGCCGTACCAAGGCACGGCGACCGCGACCGCGTCAGGTCGCTGACAGGCCAGCGTCAACGTGAGTCCCCCACCCATGCAGAACCCGGTGACACCGATCATGTCCTGGCCGGATTCGGACCGAAGCAGGTCGACAGCTCCCGAGAGGTCGCGTGCGGCTCGCCCCAGGTCGAGCGCCATCATCTCCTTGCCTGCCTCGTCTGGCTCGGCAACGACCTTTCCGTGATAGAGATCCGGGGCCAGGGCAATGAAACCCTCGGCGGCGAAGCGATCCGTCACATCCTTGATGTGATCGTTGAGCCCCCACCACTCCTGGATGACAACCAGACCAGGTCCCGAGCCCGAGGCGGGTCTGGCCAGGTAGCCCTGCGCTGTGGTGCCTTTACTTGCGAATTCGACCATGTCTCCCATGGAGGTGAGACTAGGCGCCATGACCGCTCGAATGCCTGCCCTGTCCCTCGTCGCCACGCCGGGGAGACGCCAGAAGATGGTCGACCTCGCGGTCGAGATCGAACGGCTCGGTTTCTCCGGCATCCACACGCCGAGTTTCGGTGACTCACTCGGGCTCTGTCTGTCGATCGCCCACGCCACCACGACGCTGGAGTTCGGCACTGCCATCCAGCCGATCTACCTCCAGCATCCAGCAGCGATGGCGACGACGGCTGCCTACCTGCACGAGATCTCCGGCGGCCGTTTCCATCTCGGGCTCGGGGTGACCCACGGCCCAGTGATCGAGCGGCTCGGGGTGACGACGACCGGCAAGCCACTCGCCGACATGCGCCTGTACGTCGACGACATGAAGGCGGCCGGCGAACAGCAGGGCGGCCTGCCGCCGCTGACGCTGGCGACCCTCAGGGACAAGATGGTCGGACTGGCCGTCGACATCGCTGATGGGGCGGTGTGGGCGAACGCCGCACGCTCTCGCATGGCCCACTCCTTGGCGCTCGTCCCCGATGATCGCCTGACGGCGGGTTTCTTCGTGGGGAACATGATCCCCACCGTCATCGACGATGACCTCGCCGCTGCTCGGGCCCGAAATCGGAAGACGCTGACCGGCTATGTCGCCTTGCCGAACTATCGCAACTACTGGAAGGACGCCGGTTTCGAGGAGGAGATGGATGCGGTGGAAGCGGCAGGGCGGGACATCGATGCCGTTCACGCCGCCATGAGCGACCGCTGGCTCGACGACTGCACCTTGTCGGGATCGGCCGGCCGTGTGCGGGACGGGATCGAGGCCTGGTTCGACGCCGGTGTGACGACGCCGATCCTCGTGCCGTCATCGACCTCGGGCGGGCAGGCAAAGGCGCTGCAGGAGCTTTTCGACCTCTATGGATGAGACTCCATGACCGACGCACCCATTCTCGACTTCGATCCCGAGCGGCGGGCGATCATCGAGCCGTCGATGTGGCACCACCCCCTCGATGAGATGCCGGCCAATGGCGTCATCACCTGGATGGCCGACGCCCACGCCGATTTCCTGGCCACACACGATCACGAGGAGATCTACCGCTTCCCGATCGAGTCATCGGTGCTGTCGGTGTATCGAGTCGAACGTGAGCGCGGTCCGGTCGCTCTCGCACTGGCCCAGGTCGGCGCCCCGATCTCGGCAATCCTGATGGAGACCATGGTTGCGCTCGGTGCGACCCGCATCATGTCGATCGGCTCGGCGGGAGGACTCGACGCCGAGCATCCTCCTGGGACCGTGGTGGTGCCCTCTGCGGCCATCCGGGACGAGGGAGTCTCGTACCACTACGCCGAGCCGGGTTCGTTGGCTCACCCCGATCCCGAGCTGCAGGCTCGACTCCTCGACTCGATGCGATCAAGCGATGTCCCCTCGACCGACGGCATCGTCTGGACGACCGACGCCTTTTACCGCGAGACGCAGGAAAAGGTGGATCGTCGCCTGTCGCAGGGTGCGATCGCGGTCGACATGGAGTTGGCCTCGCTGGCCACGGTGGCAGCGTTCAGAGGCATCGAGTACGGCGGAGCCGTCTACCTGGCAGACACGCTGCACAGCGACGAGTGGGACCCGACCGAACTCGTGCTCCGCAACACCGAGTACCGCACCAGGATCCTCGCTGCGACCACTGACGCGATCTCGATCTGACCGAATCTCGGTTGGATGGAACATCGTTCCATCCAACGGAACGCCTCCTCTACAACGTGCAGATCGGCGACCGTGCCGACGCTGCTCGACGGGAGGGAACCGTGCCGCTTTTCGACGTTCGGCCAACCATCAGAATTACGGGGGCAGTTCTTGTCGCCGCGATCGTCACAGCCGCCGGCCTCGTTGCCACGGCAGTGCCAATCGGGGCGATCGTCGACGACGACCCCGCTGCCACCATCATCGGCGATCCACCGCTGGCGGCTCCCCCGGATGGGGAGGGCCTTCCCGCCGACATCACCACGGTGTTCGATGCCGTCGGGATCGCTGTGCACCCGTGGACCGGCGAGGTCTACTGGGCGGACAATGACAAGCACCGCATTCGGCGGCTCGACCGCTACGGGTTCACCTGGACAGTTGCCGGAGACGGGACGGCTGGCTTCAGGGGTGACGGCGGCGACGCGGCCGAAGCTCGGTTCAACCGACCTCGCGGCATCGCCTTCGACGGCGACGGCAACCTCTACATCGCCGACACGTTCAACCATCGCATCCGCCGGATCGACACGCTCGGATTCATCTCGACCGTCGCAGGCGGCGGCGCCGAGGACATCGCACTCGGCGCTCCCCTTCTGGCGACGAACGCCGAACTGTCCTATCCGTCCGATGTCGATGTGAGTCCGGACGGATCCTTCTTCGTCATCGCCGACAGCGGCAACCACCAAGTGCATCGCGTAAACCGCAGCGGGGTCATCTTCAGAGTCGCAGGAAGCACCCAGGGATACAGCGGCGACGGAGGGCCCGCCACTGCTGCCCAACTCTCCTTTCCCGAAGCCGTGTTGATGAGCCCGGATCAGAACCGGATCTACATCAGCGATCTGGGCAACCTTCGGCTTCGGGCCATCACCGACGACGGCTTGATGTCGACCGTCGCCGGCGACGGGACGATCGGCACGACCGAAGGAGCACGCGCCTACGAGACTGGGATCGGAGCGATCCGCGACATCGCGATCGACCACCAGCAGAACCTCTATCTGACCGACCATGCGAGCGATGCCGTTCGCCGTATCGGCCTCGACGATCGGGTGAGGACCATCAGCGGTTTGGGCACGGGAGCGTTCGGGACCGCCGTGTTCCAGCAATACGTGAATCCGACAGCAGCGGCGTTCGATCGCCGCGGCCGCATGCTGATCGGCGACGAAGACAGCATCGTGCGGATCACCCCGGCAGTGACCGCGGCACCCCCGGCCAGAGCGAATCCCTACGGCCGACCGGCCGAGGAACAAGTCAGGCGGCTCTATCGCGCCGCCTTCGGGCGAGTCCCCGAGGCCGGGGGCTTGCGGTTCTGGGTTCGGCGATACCAGGCCGGGTCGTCGATGCGCGAGCTGGCAGAAAACTTCATCGCCTCCGGCGAGTCGATCGCCATCTACGGCGAGGACCCCAGTGACGAGGAGTTCCTGACCATCCTGTACAGCAACGTGCTGCGCCGGGGCCCCGACAGCGGAGGTTTGGCGTTCTGGCTGTCTCGCCTCGCGTCCGGAACCACACGGGCTGCGGTGCTCGAGGCGTTCGCCGACTCACCGGAGAACATCGACAACACGGGAACTGCTCCCCCACTCAACTCCGTCACGATGGAGGTCCTGCGGCTCTACCGTGCGGCATTCGGCCGGGTACCCGACGCCGGAGGGCTCGACTTCTGGGTGGCGCGGCGCAACAGCGGGTCCTCCCGGGAAGACCTTGCCGCGAACTTCATCGCCAGCCCCGAGGCAAGCGGCTACCTCGACACGGCGGAGGACAGCCTCTTCATCGAAGCCCTCTACGGCAACGTGTTGGGCCGCAACGCCGACACCGAGGGTCTGCGCTTCTGGGAAGCGGAGCTCAGGTCCGGGCGAAGTCGGGCGAGCGTGCTCGTCGAATTCAGCGAGTCATCGGAGAACAGACACTTGACCGGAACGGCGTGAGGGCTGACGACCGGCCGTTCACCACTGCACCGACCACGTCGTTGGATCGGACATCGACGGTCGATACGAACAGAACCGTCCGGTGACGACTCGGTGGCGCAGGTGATCACCGAGCCCTGCGTCGACCTGGTCGATGGCGTCGATCGCCCGACGAAGATTGCGTCGGACATTGATGCGAGCTCGTTCGGACGCGTCTCCCATTCGCCGACTCCTGCCGCCGAGGCCGAAGGCCCTCAGCAGTTCTGACTCGATGGCATCGACTTCGAGTCGCAATGAAGCGGCGCGTTCGAGGTCCGCTCGGTTCTCAGCTTCGTCGAGGTCCACCCGAAGCCCAGCCATCCGGGCTTGGTAGGCACGCCGAGCGCGATCGTCGAGGATCACGCCGGCATCTGACGAAGGCAGCGCCGAGCCCGCTGCGGCGCCGACGAGATCCAATACGTGCCACTCTCGCCCCGGCTGCGCGACCAGCAACGCAATCTGACCCAAACCCGCGAGATTGCGCAACAGATGGCCGGCCTCCCCCGCTGATCGCACGATCCACCCGCGATCGACTCGTTCGAGATGAACGATCTGTCCGGCCGATTCCGCCGCACGGGCCGGTTCGGGGGTTCGACCGAGAACGGGCACAGGGAGGCTGACCATCGCCAACTCGGCCACGATTGCATCCGCCTCCGCAAAACAGGCGTCTGCCTCCGCTTCTCGACCAGCAGCGCGCAGGACGGAACCGAGAGCCACGAGAGAGCGGGCGGTCCACGGCTTCGCCTGCATGCGGCGGTGCGTTGCCAGACTCGACCGAACCGCGCGTTCGGCGCCTTCGAGATCGCCACACCGTGCCCGCAGAAGACCGATGAGCCGATCCGCACTGCCCAACCACGGCACCGACGAGTTGGCGGGCGTCACGCACGATCCCTCCAGCGAATCCATCATCGACAAGAGTCGGTCGCAGGCCGGATGCCCGATCACGATGGCGGCTTCGGCAGCCATGGCCAGCGAGATCGGGCGCAGAGGATCGATCGAGGCTTCGACGAGCAACTCGAGGGCACTGTCGACGAGTTCGACAGCTCGTTCAGACTGCCCGTCCGATGCTGCGGCGAACGCGAAGGCAGACCGCAGCGACGCGTCGGCGACGATGGCGAGGAGCGGCTCGTACTGGGCGAGGCTGGATGACAGTCCGCCTTGATCGAGTGCGAGAATTGCCCGAACGAACTCGAGCGAAGGAGCCTCACGACCGACGTACGACAGCTCCTTCACCGCTGCATCGAGGATGTCGCTCGCATCGGCATATCGCCCCTCGATGGTCGCGAGCCCAGCCTGACCCAGCGCCTGGTGTTCACGCAACGCTGCCGTTGCCGCCGTGTCGAACGCTGCGATCGCGGAGAGCGCGAGAGGACGATCCCCGGACGCCATCGCGTCGGTCAGCAGCATGCGGAGCGACCGACCCGTCAGCTCGACATCACCGGACTCCCTCGACGCAGCCACGGCCGCCTTCGACGCCTGCGTCCGTCGCTCGGCGGAGTGGGGAATGGCCATGAGCGCCCGCCGTAGGGTGAGGTGAGCCTCCCCTCGCACGATCGGGCCGGCGTCGGCCGGGAGAGCGTCGAGAGCCGCCTGCGCAGCCTCGGCGTGCAGTTCCTGGAGACCATCGATCTCGCCCGCCACAACCGTCACTGCGATGATCATCGACCGCGATGTCGGGTCGAGCTCGACACCGAGGAGGGTCTCAGCCGTGCGCATCAGCGTTCCGGGATCGAGGATCGAGGGGTTGGGTTCCTCGCGCCACCGGAGCCGCACCAGCTCCCGCGCCAGCAGCTGACGATTCTGAAGCGAGACACGCACCCGCGGGTCGCCACGTTGCGGAAGACTCTCCAGGATGGCTCGCAACCCGGCACCGATCTCGCCGTTCATGCTGAGCGCACGCGCGCGGTATGCACCGCTCGCCGCACGATCGTCGACATCGTCGAGCTGATCCAGGACAGCGCTGGCATGGGAGAAGTGCGTGATGGCATCTGCCCACACCGCCATGTCCATGGCGAGATGCCCGGCACGCAACGCCGTGTCGGCCGCGACCCGACCTTGTCCGGCCAGAGCCGCCCTCGACCAGTGAACAGCGGCCAGCGAGGACGAGCCCCCCATCTGCTCGATGACGTACGCGGCCCGAGCGTGCAGCCAACTGCGCCGCTCGTCGTCGAGATGCTCATAGACGACTTCGCGGAGAAGTGGGTGCCGAAAGGCGATGTCATCGCCCTCTACGATGAGCGCGTGATCAGTGATCAGCGTGGTGGGCCACGCGTCTGGTCCGACCATCAGGCGCAACATCGACCTCGCTGAGCTCGTGCCCAACACGCTCAGGGCCTCGGCAACGGGCCGGACCGACGGATCGAGTTCGCCTATCGACGACGAGATCAGCGACAGCAACGCGGGGCTCATGTCCAGGCCGTCGGCGTCCGTCTCCAGTATCCGTCGAATGAACAACGGGTTCCCACCGGTGAAGTGGATGAGTTCGTCCGCCCGCTCAGGGGTGAGGGCGACTTCGACGGCATCGGCAATCCGGAGTGCGCCGGCGCGGTCGATGCCAAAGAGCACCGTTCGGGGCACCTGCAACTCATCGAGCCGATCGATGCCACTCCGGGCCGAGGCAACAACCATCCAGGGTCCGGAGCGGGGCCGACGTCCGAGCTGTTCGAACAGATCGATCGTTGACGACGATGCGTCGTGGAGGTCGTCGAGCACGAGCAGAGTTGGTCTGGCGTCCGCAGTTGACTCGAGCCACTGCCAGACGGACTGGAAGACCTCGAGTTCGCCCGTGCCTGGGAAGCTCGATTCGATTCCCAGGTCGATCTCGCCGATGGCCGATCTCCACTCCCACAACGGCGGGCCACCGAGTGCCTGGTTGCATTGACACCAGCCGACGTTGCCGCCGGTGGCGCGGACCGCTTGCGCCAACCGATGAACGAGGTGGGTCTTCCCCATCCCCGCATCGCCGACCACGAGAAGGACACCTTCGCCGGCGTTCGGATCAACGAGCCGATCGAGCAGATGGCGAACGACATCGAGATCTTGCTCGGGCTCCGCCTCCATCTGGCGCACCGTAGGCCGAGACGCCATCGAGGGCCCGAATCGGCGGCCGACAAATGCGGCTACAAACCCAACTGGCGACCAGCGAGGTCACGCATGATCTCCTCGGATCCGCCGCCGATCGCCTGCACGCGTACTTCGCGATAGAGCCGCTCTACGGTTCCTCCGCGCAGATAGCTGGCCCCGCCGAGGATCTGGGCCGCCTCCCGAGCGCAGAACTCGAAGGTCATGGTCGCATCGACCTTCGCCTCGGAGATCTCGACCACGGGGTCATCGCCCTGGTTGAGCCGCCATGCCAGCAACTCGAGCCACGCCTGACAGGCGTTGATTCGGCGGTCCATCTCGACCAGCTTGTGCCGGATCACCTGGTGATCGGCCAAGCGCTTCCCGAACGTGTGCCGTTCCTTTGCCCACGCCAGCGCTTCCTCGTAGCAGACACGGGCAAACATGACGGACTGGGCCGCCAAGTCGATGCGCTCCGGATTGAAGTTGTTCACGATCATCGAGAAACCGGCCCCCTCCTCGCCGAGGAGGTTCTCGACCGGAACCCGGACGTCATCGAAGTAGAGCGTTGCCGTGTCGGATGCGAGCCAGCCCATCTTGTCGAGTTTCGTGCGACCCAGCCCTTCGGCGTCACCCTCGATCACCAACATCGACAATCCGGCCGGGCCTTCCGGTCCGGTCCGCACGGCGGTGGTGAAGAAGTCGGCACGCATGCCGGACGTGATGAACGTCTTCGAGCCGTTGACCACGTAGTGGTCGCCATCGAGCTTGGCCGTGGTCGTGATCCGAGCGACATCGGAGCCTCCCGACGGTTCGGTGATCGCCAGGGCAGCGATCGCCTCGCCGCTCATGCACGGAGTCAACACCTTGGCCTTCGTGACGTCAGACCCGAATTTCTGGACGGGCGGGAGACCGATGTAGTTGGACAGCAACGCGGCAACCGCTCCGCCAGAACCAGACCGGGAGACCTCCTGCATCAACACCATGCGCATCAATGCGTCGCGTTGGCCGTGACCCCCGTATTCGGCTTCGAATCCATCGCCGAAGAAGCCGATCGACCCGGCCTTCACGTAGAGCTCGCGCGGCACCTCGCCGGCGACGTCCCACTCGTGGGCGAACGGGGTGATCTCCTTCTCGGTGAACTGGCGAACTGCCGCCCGGAACGCCTCGTGGTCCTCGTTGTAGAACGGTGTCGAGATCTGGTTGGCCATCGCCGCAGACTAGACCTCAACGGTGCGGGGAGCCGCTCCGATCACTCGTCGTCGATCGTGAACATCAGTACGAAGAACACGGCAACCAGGCAATCATCGCTCAAGCCATCGCCGGTTCGCAGGAGGATCGCTCGGGTGCCGAGCTTGTCGTACTCGATCGCAACAGACCCGATTCGAGATGGACGGGTACCCAGGCGGTCGTACTCGACGTCGTTCGAACCGATCCGAACGACGCGGGTCCCCATGCGGTCGTACTCGACGGGATCGAGTCCGATCCGAATTGCTCGAGTGCCCATGCGGTCGTACTCGAGCTCGAACTCGCCGAGCAAGCGAAGCCGAGTTCCGAGCTTGTCGTACTCGAGGTTTCGGTTTCCCAACCGGCTCGCCCGAGTTCCGAGCTTGTCGTAGTCGATCGCCACGTCGCCCATCCGGCGGAGACGAGTTCCGACCCTGTCGTACTCGAGCTCGATGACGTCGGCCTCAGACATCAGCCGATGCTAGGGCACACTTCATCGCACGGGTCGTAGAAGCTCCGGCAAGACGGGGCAGTCAATACCCGGCCCGAACGTCCGAGCGAACATCGAACGGCTCACGATCTCGAACGATTCGCAGTACGCCGGCAGGTCCGGCTCGGCCACGCGCTGCACGATTTCTTGCCAGTAGGGCTCGGGCAGCTCACGCCCCACACCGGCCACCAGCCACGTCGGCGTCGCAGATGCCTTGGCCACCGCAGCGAGACTGAAACCACCGATGTCAGTGAGACCTGCGGTCTCGCCGAGCGCCCCGACCTCGACGATCGCGAGGTCGGCTTCCGCCACCGCTCCTGCCAGGTGTGCCGGGTCGACGGTCTCCGCATCGACGTCGTGACGATCCAACCGACGAACAGCGCTGTGACCCTGCCCCTCGACATCGATGACGAGCACGTGGAGGTCCGGGCGGTCGATGAGGGCGTTGAGCGTGAGGTCGGGCCACCCCGAGATCACGATGGTCGCGCCGTCGGCAAGTGCATCGTCGAGCTGACGCACCGTGGGATCGCTGTGCAGATCATCGATCACTCGACGCGCGGCGCGACGGGCGTCACTCTCGATGAGCAGGTGGCTGCACATCCACCAGACCGGGCCAACAGCGGCCTGCCTGGCGAGCAGACTCTTCGCTCCAGTCAAGAGCGCATGGGGGTCGTCGGCGAAGACGGCGAGAGCTCCGGCGGCCTCGCTTGTCAGCAGACTCGCGTCGGCCCCAGTCGCTCGTGCGACGTAGCGAAGATGCTCGATCGGATGCACCCCATGACCCTAGCCACGCTGCCGTCGGCAAGAAGGTCCGGGGGAAGTTCGGAGTCCGACCGCCAGTGCGCTAGTCTCGCACGCCGTGGCTGAAGCACCCAGCGACCTGACCCTCGACTCTGTCCGAGGCGATGGCTACCGACTCCGAGACTGGTTGACATCGTTTCCATTGTTGATGGTTGCGCTCGACCCGTACACCCACGAAAGCGCGTGGATTCTCGAGACTGCCGGGAAGATCCTTCGGCACTATCAACCCGCCGACATTCGGGTGTGCTGGCTCGTGACCGCAGACGACGACGGCTGCCGTCAATTCCTCGGACCGTGGGAGGAAGAGTTCCTGACCTTCGCCGATCCTGACCGGACGGCCGTCACTGCCCTGGGTCTCGAACGACTCCCATCGTTCGTCCACATCCGCTCTGACGGGTTGCTCCAGACCGCCAATGGCTGGGATCCGACCGCTTGGCGGGGAATCGCCGAGAGCATCTCGCCGATCCTTCGCTGGAGCAGGCCGATGATCCCTGGGCCCGGCGATCCCGTGCCATACGCCGGCACTCCCGTCGCCGGCTGATCACGACTCCTTCATGGTCGCCGACCGCATTGAACGGATGGTTCGACAGGTACGCAGTTGGAGATCGCCCGGTCAACACGAAGATCTTGACCTCGACCCCTCCCTCACCGACGAACGGGCGCTGAGGCGAACGATCGACGACTGCCTGGCCATCCGGGGTGGCGAGGTCGCAGCCCGAAAGCGGGCCAAACAGATCGGTACCAGCTTTCTGGGTCTCGACCGCGAAGGCCGACGCCGCTTCTTCGAGATCCTGGCCGAGGACTACAGCTACGATGACCTTGCCATCGACCTCGCAGCAGCCGAGCTGGCGGCGGCCGCGTCTCACGCCGAACGAACGATCGCCATCCGCAGTCTTCGCACGGCGGCACGACCCCGCTACGAACTGCTGCTCGAGCGCTTCGTCTCATTCGACGGTGGGCTCCCGTTCTTGATCGACCTGCGCGAGGAGCTGCTGGAGCATCGCGGCTCGAGCCCCGCTCTCGAATCCCTGGATCACGACCTCCGCACGATGCTCGAACGCTGGTTCGACGTCGGACTCCTGAGGCTCGAACGGCTCACGTGGGACACCCCGGCGGCACTGCTCGAAAAGTTGATCGACTACGAAGCCGTCCACGCCATCGAGTCGTGGGACGATTTGAGAGGCCGGCTCGGTCCGGGAAGACGTTGTTACGCCTTCCTCCACCCCGGAATGCCGGCCGACCCCCTCATCTTCGTCGAGGTCGCACTCGAACGTGGCACTCCGACGAGCGTGCAAACCATTCTCGATCACGAGGCTGAGCGTTTCGTCGCGACCGATGCCGACACCGCCGTGTTCTACTCCATCTCCAACTGCCACCGTGGCCTCGCCGGAGTCTCACTCGGCGATTTCCTCATCAAGAGGGTGGTGGAGCAGCTGTCGGCCGAATTGCCCGATCTCCGCCACTTCGTCACGCTTTCGCCACTCCCCGGCTTCCGAGCCTGGGCCGCCGATCAACCGGATTGTCCGCCGATCCCCGATGTACCGAACGAGGACGCAGATCGCGAAGCGTTTCTCCGGCTGGCCGCCCGCTATCTCGCAGTCGAGCAACGTCGGGGTCGAGCACTGGACCCGGTGGCCCATTTTCACTTGTCGAACGGTGCCCGCATCGAGCGCCTGCACTGGTGGGCGAACCCGACCGAGACGGGTTGGGCCCGCGGCGTCGGAATGATGGTGAACTACTACTACGAGCCTCGGGCGATCGAAACGAATCGCGACCGATACGTGCAGAGCGGCAGAATCGCCGTCTCAGACGCCATCAAGCGACTGGCAGAGAATGGCTGAGCACCACGACCCCAAAGCCCTCTCCGAGGCCACTCGTGCCTTCTTGACCGAGCGGCATCTGGCAACGCTCTCCTTGCGACGGGCCGACGGCCGCCCCCACGTGACCCCCGTCGGCTTCACATACGACGAGCAGCAACAACTGGTACGGGTCATCACCTGGACCGATTCGTGGAAGACCAGGCACGTCGAGCGCGACCCCGATCACCTCGCCGCGATCTGCCAGGTCGACGGCGGCCGATGGCTCACGCTCTACGGCCGCGCCGAGGCCAGCACCGATTCGACTCGGACCGCCGAAGGAGTCCGGCGATACGCCGAGCGTTACCGCCAACCAAAGGACCGGCCGGACCGCGTCGTCATCGAGATCGCCATCACCGAGATCGTCGGTCGAGCCTGAGCCTCCCGGCCACGCCATGGGCCCGATGCATCATCTGGGCTGATCTTCCCGGCCTCATCGACTCATGTCGGCCGATGATCTACCGTTCATGTTGCTATCGCTCAACGGCGAGAGATAGCGAAGGAGCGACTACACCATGCAGAACCTCACCGACGTATCCCGCCTGACGGGCCGGTACTCGACCATCACGACCACCTCGGGTGTCGTGGGCGGGACCATCCTGGCGGCAGGCAAGAACGGGATGTCCGTCTCGGTCAACGCAACCGTGCAGAGGTTCTCTCCGCATGAAGTGGTCAGCGTCACCCCTCGAGGCTGATTCTGGGTGATGCCCGGGTGGGATCACCGTCATCGAGGAAGTCGTATCACAACGAGATCGGTCGGTGCTTCGTGCTCGGAGTGCGGAAGTTCGCTCACTTCGACGCGACGACCGACCACCTGCACCAGCACCAGGGCGCCGGCGCCGCCTGTCAGTCTGGCGATCCCCTTCGCCCGCACGACATCGTCCTCGAGGTCGCTCAGAGCGGCGCGCAGCTCGTCTCGATCCTTGGCATCGGGCATCGTCCGCCGCTCGACGACATGCGCATCGAAGAGAGTGGCATCGGGAATCGCGGCGATACCGCCAGGACGTCGGCCGCCGAGCGCAAGCAGCGTCGACGCCTCTCTCGCATGCTCGACATCGACGATAGGGGTGTCCGGGGCGAGCGCACCGATCGACGATCGCACGCGCGCCGCTGTGGCGTCGTCGACCAGATCCAGCTTGGTGAGCACGAGGAGGTCCGCAGCCCGCACTTGCGACAGGAGCGTGTCGACCAGGTACGGGTCGGCGATTCCGGCCTCGAATCGCTCGGCGTCCACCAGAACCACGACCCCGTCCAGGCGGAAGCCGGCCGACTTGCCCCACGGCACCAGCCGTTCTGGCTGGGCCACACCGCTCAGCTCGATGACCAGGTGGTCCGGTGGGCTCGTGCGAGCACGAATTTGATCGAACGCTGCACCGAAGCCGTCGATCAGGCTGCAACACACGCACCCATCGGTGAGCTCGATGGTGTCGCCGGAACGCTTCTTGATGAGTGCGGCATCGATGTTGACCTCACCGACGTCGTTGACCATCACCGCGATGGGGCGATCCGTCGTGGCGAGCAGTTCGTTGATCAGCGATGTCTTGCCAGACCCCAGGTAGCCGCCGACGAACGTGAGCGGCACGCGCTGCCCGTCCCAGGGGAGGAACTCGGGCTCTCGATACATCGTCGTAAGGCTATGCGGCATTTCGCCGGTAGAACCAGCCGATGCAGCGATCGCTACGCGTGACGATGAATGGCCGAACGGTCGGCAGCCTCGCCGAACCACGGACCAACAGGTTCACGTTCTCCTACGACGCCGATGCCATCGAAATCGTCTCGGCCCGCCTGCCATGGACCGACGAGCGTTACCCGCCGGCAGCGGTTGCGCCCTGGGTCGACAGCCTCGCGCCGGCCGAACCGATTCGACTCGAACTGGCGCAGCAGCTCGACGTCCCCGACCATCTCCTGTTCCGTCTACTCGAAGCATGCGGTGGCGACCTTCCGGGAGCGATCGTGCTCGAATCCGGTGAAGCCCTCCCGCCCGGCGAGAATCGGCCGCTCGAAGCCAACGACCTCGTCGACGAGGTTGCGGCCGTCCGAGACGTGGATCGCTGGGTTCGCCCCGCAGCCGGCCAGCCGAGCAGCCACCTGATCCGTTTCGAGGACGACCTCCTCCCCGGCTCGGCTGCAGCGGAGGCCTTCGCTCTCATGCTGGCCCGCACCAGCGGAATCCCGACGGTGGATGCGGAGCTCATCGAGATCCTGGGCGTGCCTGCTGTGGTCGTTGCCAGGCCGGACCGACGCATCAGCGATGGCGGATCGATCGAGCGTCGCCATCTCGAGACGTTCGGTTCGCTCTGCGGCCTCGCGCTCGAAGCCGACGACGAGCGCATCTACGAAGAACGCGGAGGGCCCGGGTTCAACGAGATGGCCGAGGCCCTCGACCAGTTCGCAGCGAATCCGCAGGAAGCGATTCGCCGTCTCGTCGGCCACATGGTGCTGCACTACTGCACCGGCAACACCAACGCCCACGCCGGTACGTACTCGCTGCTTCATCCCGAACTCGACCTCGGTCCGATCCAAACGCTTCTACCGGCCGAGATCTATACCGAGCTCGTCACCGACGAGGGGACGTTCGACATCGACCACCGGCTGGCAATGGCCATCGGGGGCCAGACCGTTTCCTCTGATGTCACCAGGGGGGCGCTCATCGCCGAGGCGGCCAGCTGGCCGAGGCTCCGCCGAACCTCGGCCGAGGTCGAGGTCGACGGCGCAATCGACCGCATAGCCGAAGCGGTGGCGCACACGGCGGCGGCCGTTCCGAGCGCCCCGGAGCGTCTGCGCGCGCTCGTCGATGAACGCATCGTGCGACTACGCCAAGGAAGCTGAAACCTCCCCCACGACACCGATGCCCACAAGATGGACTACCCTTGAAGGTTGCGGTACCGCAGCGACCCCCCGGAGAAGACATTCATGAGCACGGATCTGTGCGAGCACGGCGAAATCGAAGTGGCTTGCCTCGACTGTTTCAGCAAGCCGAAGAAGCTGGCGGCGCAGGGCAAGGTCACCAAGAGGACCACGAAGACGCCGGCGTCTAGCAACGACTCGATCGCCCCGTTCTCCGGTGCGCTCGACGTCTCGATCCCCTTCGAGGCCCCGGACGACGTCGTGGGCAGCGAGACGGTTCCGGCCCGAATCTTCCCCCACCATCTCCGACGCGGCGGCTGGGTGTATCTCCGCACGGAGTCCATGCTGACGGGCCGAGTCAAGGCCAAGAAGATGATCTGGGACGAGTCGTGCAGTGAGATGGCGATCCAGGTAGACCCCACCACGTGGGACGAGTCGGTGTCGATTCCCCTCGGCGAACTCGCCATCCAGCAACGAAATGGCTACCGCTACCTCGCATCACATGAGGACGGATCCATCACCCACTACAAGGGTGGCAAGCCGGTCGAGTTCAAGGATCCCGAAGACGAAGACTGAGCTCGATTCGAGCTCGATCGTCCTCCGGTGAAATCAGCAATGCTGCGGTCCCCTCTGCATCAGCGACCCCGCTGAGCAACTGGAACGACCGTTCTGCCGCGTCGGCCACCAATCGTTCGAGATCGGCACTCGTGACGCCGGAGTCCACGGGTGGCGAACCGAACACCACGGGTCGACCCGCTCGACGCAGCGGTGCGAGTGGTGGTGGCAATGGCGCCCGCTCGGCCCGGAAGGCGACGGCGGCCGGTTGTCCCGGATCCGCCCCCCGAGCCGTGTCGCCGGAACCGGACGAGTCGATACCGCGTACATCATCCCGCAAGCTGCGAACAGCTTCGACGATTTGATCGCGGGTGCGCCCGCGCAACATGGTCAGGAGCCACGGGTCGTTCGTTATCAGCTCGGACACCAATACGACCAACGCCCCGACGTGGCGACAGGGTTCGTGCCAGTCCGGACATGAGCAGTCGGCGCCGAGCTCGCGCCGCTCCGGCGCGAGTGAACAACCGAGCGCCACGGATCGTCCGTGTAGATCGACGGGAAGATCACCGGTGATCGCCGCCGCGGTGAGTTGAGGGTCTGCGGCGATGGTCCGCAGGATGGTCTCCCACCGAAGGTCGTCGAGCTGCTGGAGACCGAGATGTGCGACCCAGTCACCGTCGCGCAACGTCATGGAACCAGGAGAGATCTCAGGCGGATCGAAGCTCGACCGTCGAGCGAGGCGTGCGCCGGCCTCGAGTTCGGGCGGCTCCTCGAAGGCAAGCCCGATCGCCGAGGACCAGACCGTGCTCCACCAGGCCCCGACGTCAGCACTGGAGGCGGTCATGCAGGAACCTCGTGCGAATCCAGCTCGATCAACGAACGCAACGAGTCGTCGTCGAGACGACTGAGCCAGGACTCTCCCCCGCCGACGACGCGGTCGGCCAATGCCCGTTTCTGTTCGAGCAGTTCTGCCACGCGATCCTCGACGGTTCCCTCGGTGATGAGCCGATGCACCGTGACCGACTTCGTCTGACCGATTCGGTGGGCCCGGTCAGTCGCTTGATCCTCGACGGCGGGGTTCCACCAGCGGTCGAAGTGCACCACGTGGCTGGCCTCGGTGAGATTGAGACCGGTCCCTCCGGCCCGCAACGACAAAAGGAGCACCGGAAGCGAACCGGCCTGGAACTGATCGACCAACTCGGTTCTGGCCGCCACACTCTGGCCTCCGTGGAGAAACCCCACCGTTGCACCGCGCGCCTCGAGATGCGTGGTGAGCAACGATCCCATCTTCACGTACTGCGTGAAGATCAGGACCGACTCGCCGCTGTCGAGCGCCGAATCAACGATGAGGTCGAGCGCAGTCAGCTTCCCCGATCGCCCGGGAAGCGGACCACTCTGGCCGAGGTAATGGGCCGGATGGTTCGTGATCTGTTTCAACGCCGTGAGGAGCTTCAGCACCAGTCCGTGGCGGGTGATTCCCTCGTTGTCGGCGATGTCAGCGAGGGTCTCGGTCGTCGTCGCCCGGTAGAGCGAGATCTGTTCCTCGGTGAGCGGGACGATCACGTCTCGCTCGGTCTTCGGTGGGAGCTCGGGAGCGATGTCCGGATCGGACTTGCGCCGTCTCAGCAGGAAGGGGCCGATGCGTTGGTGGAGCCGTCTGGTGGCCTCGGGAGATCCGTCCCGTTCGATCGGGATCGCGAACAGGCGTCGGAAGGATTCGAGTGGCGGAAGCAGCCCGGGCACGGCCCAGTCGAAAATGGCCCAGAGTTCCGAAAGTCGATTCTCGACCGGCGTGCCACTGAGGGCGACCCGTGCCGTGGATGGGATCTCGCGGAGGGCGACGGCAGTGCGGGAGCGGGGATTCTTGGCGTACTGCGCCTCGTCGGCGACCACGAGGTCCCACGCATGGGCAGCGAGGCTCTCCGCATCGCTGCGCACCACACCGTAGGTGGTGAGGACGATGTCCCCATCGACCAGATCGCTGAGTGAACGCTGGGCACCGTGAAAACGACGAACTCTGACGCCGGGAAGGAAGCGACGGGCCTCGCGTTCCCAGTTGGCGAGGAGCGTGGTCGGGCAGATCACGAGCGTCGGTCCGGCCCGAACCGAGTGCAGCGCCAGGATCTGGATGGTCTTCCCGAGGCCCATGTCGTCGGCAAGACACCCGCCGCCGACTCGGTTGCAGGTGTCATGGAGCCATCGCAGACCCCGTTCCTGATACGGGCGGAGGGTTGCATTGAATCCGGGCCCCGGCGTCATCGATCCGCCTGCCTCGAACGATCGGATGTCAGCGAGCAGCCGGCTGACAGCCCCGCTCGCCACGATGGGTACCCGTTCGTCGAGAAGACCCTCGCCGATCGAAGCCTCGCCCTCGAGCAAGGCAGCGATGGCGTCACCGGCGGTGAGCGCCGGGGTCGGGGAGAGGAGACGGGCGCGGGTCGCAGGATCGAGTCGGACCCATCGGCCGCGGATCGAGACAACGCCCCGCTTCGCCTCGGACAGCACGGCCAGCTCCGCGTTGGTGAGTCGATGCCCCTCGAGAAGAAACTCCCAATCGACCTCGAGCAAGGCCTCCATCTGCAACAGCGACCGCAGACCGTCGCCAGGGACCGAAGCCGACACGACGAGGCGGCGCTCGATCGACGGCCCCAGGAACTCGCCTGGCCACTGCACGTCGACACCCACCTCAGCCAACCCATCGAGCGCGTCGAGCAACGCGTCGACATCGGCCGGATGGAGTGAAACCGAGACGGGTTCCGCACTCGACAAGGCACGATCAAAGATCGGGCACACGCGCGCGGCGCGACGGATTCCGGCAAGCAGATCGATGTCGGCCTGACCCCCGAATTTGGCCGAGAGCTCGTTCTCGGCACCCCAGAGATCGGCTCCGTCGACGACCAGCGATGGGTCGAGGCGGCTCTGCAGCGCGAAGACCGCCTCCCAATGCCCGACGTCCCCCTGGGGCGGATGCATGTGGATCACGAGAGCCGTTGCTGGGCAGAGTTCGGCCGCAGCATCGCGAACCCACGGCCGGAGGTGCCGCACCCGCGTGGGGTCGCGATCGGCGAAGACTGCGCTCGCCGATACATCCGAAGCGGCCGGTGTCCGAACCATCCGATCGCCGACCGCGTCCCAACAGGCCCGCACGGCGTGGCGCGCATCGGCGATGCGCTGCCGACCACAGGGCACCGCGTGGCCGAGTGCAGGAAGGGCATCGGCGAGGGCATCGGCGTGCAGCAGATGATCGTGATCGAGCGGGTCGACCCTCCACGTGTCCCAACCATCAGGGCTGACCCACGGGAGCAGACGACCGCGGGCGACCAGGCCGAGCCCGGAGCGCACCACGGCTGCCCATGCATGGGTGGTCTCGTCGACCTCGGCTGACCGGTGCAACGATGCGAAGAACGGGATGGCCTGGGGCATCGGCAACCGAGCAGCCCGGACGGTGACCGGCACCGTCCCAGACCGTTCGGCCGGCACGAGCAATTCGACGTCGACCAGCTCCAACCCAGGGACCTCGGGTGGTATCAGACCACCCGGAGCCGCGGGATCCCAGAGCGCGAACCACGACCCGCGCGGCGGGTCGACAGCCACGAACGTGGTGACGAGGTGACCGGGAATCTCGAGCCGATCGGAAGCGGGCACGCCACTACCCTAGGTCGAACACCCGTTCGAATCGCATCATCCGAGGATGAATCAGTTCCCAGCGACCACCGTGCCGAGGTTGCTGCGCCAACTCACATTGCCCGCTGCGTCGACCGCCTTGATCGCGTAGGTGTAGGCGACTCCTGCGGTGACGCTTGCGTTGCCGAATCCGAGGGTGTCACCGTCGACGGTTTGATACGCGGGACCGAAGGAACCGTTGGTCGAACGATGGATCACGTACTGGACCACCCCGACATTGTCTGACGACGGGTTCCACGTCAGTTCGACTCCCCAGGGACGAGCAAACACCCGCAAACCGGTCGGCGGAGTCGGACGTTCGGTGTCCGCTGCCGCTCCCCCGGCGGTTGCGGTGGACAAGTTGGATCGCCAACTGATGTTGCCGGCGGCGTCGCCGGCCCTGACTGCGTAGGTGTACGCCGTGCCGGCTGCTGTGGTGTCGTCTGTCCACGACGTCGTCGGTGAGATGGTGGCCAGCAGCGGACCGAGGGTGCCGTTCGTCGACCGGTAGATGAAGTAGCTCGTGACGCCGACGTCATCGGTGGACCCGGTCCAGTCGAGCTGGATCCCAGCGCCGGCGGGAGCGGTTCCCAGGCCCCTCGGCGGTGACGGCCGCTGGTTGTCAACCGCGACGTCGTAGACGGCCTGGAGCGTGGTGTTGGCGGACGGTGCGAACTCGAGTGCTTGGCTGGCACCGGCGAAGGCGCCGGACAGTCTCCATTCGGCGAATCCGATGGTGGCTCCGCCGAAGATCAGGGGATCGGCAACGGATACCGATGTGGTGGCACCGACGGCCACCTGGCGAGTGAATGGGGTGTTCTCCTCGGTCGACCCGACCAGGACGGGTACTCCCGTCGGCGCACTCGTGACGTCGACGTCGACGGTCCGGTAGTCGGCATCGATTCGCTCGACGGTCGTGCCGCCGTTCGGGTCGGTGACGGTGAGGATCAGTTCGACGTTGGACGGGTATTCGTGATCTGGCATGACGAAAGTGCCGTTCGCGCCGTTGACGGACTCGAGCCCATGGGTGTGGCAACCGGCGCCGGGAATGCAGTGGTGCAGCACGAGCTCCCACGAGGAGGCAGAGGAGGCCAGCGGCTGACCGTCTGCAGTCGTGATTGTGGACTTGACCGGCACAATCGCCCCGACCCGGAATGTGCGTCCCGCACTCGGTTCGGTGATCTGGGCGATCGGCTCACCGCCGAACACGACCGTTACGGTGGCGCTCGTCGAAAGGCCCGAGTTGTCGGTGACGGTCAGGCGGACCGTGTACGTGCCGTCGGCCGCGTAGGTGTAGCTGCTCGTGACGCCGGTGCGATCGGTGACGCCGTCGTCATCGACGTCCCACGCATAGCTGAGGATGTCGCCCGGATTCGGATCGAAAGAACTCGAACCGTCGAGGCTGACGGTGCGAGGATCGGCGCCGGCTATCGGGACGACGTCCAGTGCCGCAACTGGTGGCTGGGGGCCGGTGCCGCTGGTGAATCGGAGAAGGCGCTCGCCGGTGATGTCGGCGGCGTACAGCGCACCGTCGGGGCCGAACGCGAGATCGACGAGCCCTCCGGTGCCAGTGGCGAGGAGCCGAGGGGTAGTCGTCACGCCGCCCTGCCCGTCAGACGGTAGATACCAGATGCACTCGCGGGTGTAGTCCGTGAAGAAGAGTCCACCATTCATCGCCGGCGTGCCGAAACCACTGCGGTTCATGGCGAGTCCGGAGATGCTGAGACCGCCGTTCGAGCAGTTCTCACCGGCGACGATCGGCGTGTTCCGCTCGTACGCGTAGAGCGGCGCATCGTGGTCACCGGATGCGATCAGCTGATTGCAGATGTCCGTGGTGAGCCAGAAGGTGTTCTGGGTGGTTCCAAAGCCCTCGTAGCACGGCCATCCGCCGTTCGTGAAGGTCTCGGGCATGAACGCCTGGATCTCCTCGCGACCGGCTCCGCCGACATTGCCGACGTAGTACCGACCGGTGGTCGGATCGACGGTCGCTCGGAACGGATTGCGGAACCCCGTCGCCACCATCCGGGCCACGTTCTCCTCACCGTCAGCGGCGAGGGGGTTGGCCGGGCTGGCGCCGAACGTCGACCGGTTCACCCTGAGGACAGATCCGTGAACCCCCGTGGGGTCGTTCCTGGTGAGGATGTCCTGCGCCCGGGCCTGCCCTCCTTCCGTGGTTGGCGAGGTCAGGTCCGCCCCCACGGGTCCGCCGGGATCGCCACAGAGATTCTCGCGCTGTCCGTACTCGACGAACGATCCGGTCGAACCATCGCCGAAAGTGACGACCAACCGGCCGGAGGCGTCGAAGAGCAGGTCGCCGATCGTGTGGAAGGGGAACTGCTGGCAGTGACCCTCGAACAACACCGTCTCGGCACCGGTGGTCACGTCGAGGCGCGAGACGCGGCTGAGTGCCGGGCAGCCGGTCGTCGCACTGTTCGGGCACGGGTCGTAGTTGGTCCCAGCCGTTCCGTAAGCGGGCACGGGGCCACCGCTCGGCAGGCGGTCGAGCGAGTAGCCGATGTAGATGGTGTTGGAGTCGAACGGGTCGGCGGCCAGCCCCGTGAGGCCCCGGTCACTGTTGTTGTGAACCTGAGATTGGAGGTTCTTCACCAGGGTCGGAGTGGCATCGTTCGGCCCGTCGAGTCTGAGGACCCGACCTCGCTTCTCGGTGACGTAGATGGCGCCGTCGTTTCCGAATGCAACCGATGTCGGCGCATCGAAGCCCGATGCAACCGTGTTCACCGAGAACCCGTCCGGGAGATCGACAGCGGCGCCGGCCGGCACGTTCAACACGGCACTTGCGAGCATGGCGACCATCAGCGCGATCGTCGCCCTCGATCGTTTCCTCGTCGCCGCCATCACTGCACCTCTCCGCTACTGCTCACACGCCGGAATCGACCTTAGTCGGTCGGGCTGTGACCTTCGCTGCGAATGCCCCAGCAATGGCGCCCAGCACGTGACCCTCCCACGAAACGCCATCCGTCGGCGCGGCGCCGGCAACGATGGCGCTGCCGTAGGCAACGATGGCAACGGCAGCAGGCACCACCGGCCACAGTCGTCGTTCGTAGAACACGGCGGCAACGAGGAAACCGAAGTAGCCGAAGACCAGGCCGCTCGCACCGATGTGGTTGGCGGGGCGGCCGATCAACCAAGTCGCTCCCCCACCGATCAAGATCACCAGCACGGTCACGATGACCCAGCGTCGCCAGCCCCACAGCGACACGAGACCTCCGAGCACGAGAAACGGCACGGTGTTGGCGATGAGGTGGGGCCAACCGAGATGAAGGAACGGCGCGTACGCCACGCCATCGATCGAGTCGCGACGACGTGGCTGGATTCCGTTGGCTTGCAGTCGGTCGTCGAGAACGAACGTGTCGATCACCTCGATCGCCCACATCGCTGCGACCGCGACGAGAACGAACAGGAGTCCTGTGGTGACAGCTGAAGTACGACTCGGACCGGAGTCCGAGTCGCCGCCGTCAGCCTCGAACGGGTCGGTCACCGAACTCGGGGTCCTCGGTCCGGGTGCGCTTGATCTCCCACACGCCGGGCACCTGGATCAAACCGACGAAGTTGTCCCAGAGCTTGAGACCCGCTGCCCCGGCGGGTGCTCTGGTGATGACCGGGCCGAACATGCCGACACGGTCGCCGTTGTCGTCGTCCATGGCGATGATCGGTGTACCGACGTCGTCGCCAACGAGCGCCAGGCCGGCATCCATTCGCTCGCCGATCTCTGCGTCGAAGGACTCGTCTGTGGCGGCGGCGGCGTGCGACGCGTCGAGGCCGGCGGCCGTGAGCGCCTCAGCGATGTCGAAGTCACGATCCTCGTCGTGGTGGATGCGAGTCGCGAACTCCCAGTACGCAGCGAATACTGCCTCGTTGCCGCCGGCGGTCCGCACCGATTCCATCACCCGCAACATGTTGTGGGTCTTCTGGGACGCCTCGCGATACTTGCTTCCTTCGGGCGGATCGTTCTTCCTCAGCAGACTGATCGGTTGCCACGTGACATCGAGGTCACGCTCGGGCTTCACCACGTCGACGACCCAACGGGCCGTCACCCAACACCATGGTCATATGGGGTCAACCCAGAACTCGATATCCATGGTCGGCACCGTAGCCTGCGTTCGCCGGACGAGACGCAACCCGCAGCCCCAAAGGAGACCGACGTGAAGGCAATGCAGATGAGCACGACCGGAGGACCGGAAGTGCTGGAGTGGACCGACATCGCGGCTCCGTCGGCCGCTGCCGGACAGGTGGTCGTCGACGTCGCCGCTGCGGGTGTCAACTTCATCGACACGTACCACCGCACCGGGCTCTACCCCGTGCCTCTTCCCTTCATCGTTGGACTCGAGGGTGCCGGCACCGTGCGTGAGGTCGGCCCAGACGTCGACCACCTTCAGCTGGGCGACGCGGTCGCTTGGTCGTCCGCACCGGGTTCGTACGCCGAGCAGGTGGCGATCGACGCACGAACCGTCGTGCCGGTCCCCCGCGGTATCGCACTCGACACCGCCTCAGCCACGATGCTCCAGGGCATGACGGCGCACTACCTGGTGACCGACACCCACCCGCTCGCGGCCGGCGAGCGCTGCCTGATCCACGCCGGAGCCGGTGGCGTTGGCCTCATCCTCATCCAGCTGGCCAAGGCGATCGGGGCCGAGGTGTTCACCACGGTGGGCACCGAAGAGAAGGAAGCCCTGGCCAGAGCGGCGGGCGCCGACCACGTCATCCGCTACCGCGATGTCGACTTCGGCGACGCCGTCGAATCGATCGCCGGCGTGCGAGCGCTCCACGTCGTCTACGACGGTGTCGGCCAGAGCGTGTTCAGACGCAGTCTCGAGCTTCTCGCTCCTCGAGGCACGATGGCGACGTTCGGCAATGCATCCGGTCCCGTCGAGCCCATCTCGCCGCTCGAACTGGCGCCTTCGCTGTTCCTCACCCGCCCCAGCCTCTTCCACTACATCGCCACCCGTGATGACCTCTTGCGTCGTTCCGGAGCACTGTTCTCCGCCATCGCAGACGGCGATCTGGACATCAGGATCGGCCATCGCCTGCCCATGGCCGAAGCAGGCGAGGCTCATCGGATGCTCGAGGGCCGGGAAACGACTGGCAAGGTCGTGCTGGTCAACTGATGCTCACAACACTGCTCGACGCGCTCGAGTCCATGTCGTCGAGCCCGTGGTTCTACGCCGCCATCTTCGCCGTCGCGTTCCTCGACTCCGTGATCCCCGTGGTTCCCGGCGAGACCACGGTGATCCTCGGCGGCATCGCTGCGGGACAGGGCGGGCTCGCCATCACGCTCGTGATCGCGTGCGGAGCGATCGGCGCATTCGCCGGCGACTCGACGTCGTACTTGATCGGTCGCCGCGCCAGGGGCCCGCTCCAGCGATCCGTCCTCTCTTCTGACAAGTGGCAGCGACGCCTGGACGGTGCCGCCAATCAGCTCGAAAAACGAGGAGGGCCCCTCCTCGTCACGGCCCGATTCGTTCCCGGTGGCCGCACGGCAATCACCCTGAGCAGCGGCCTGACCAGGCGACCATACGGGTGGTTTGCCAAGTGGATCGCTGCGGCCACGATCATCTGGGCGTCGTACGCCGCCGGGCTCGGCTACTTCGCCGGCAACAGGTTCAAGGACAACCACACCACGGCCTTTCTGGTTGCCTTCGGTGTCGCGCTCGGTGGCACTGCAGTGGTCGAGATCATTCGATGGTTCCGTGAGCGCCGGAACGACTCGGAATGAACATGGCTGGGTCTGTGGTTGCAGTCGGCCATGGCTGACTACGACCTTCACTTCTACTTCGACCCCGTGTGCCCATTCGCCTGGTTGACCTCGCGCTGGGTCGAGATGGTCGCCGAGCAGCGCGACTACGAAGTCGACTGGCGTTTCATCGCCCTTCGGATTCTGAACAAGGACCGCGACTACGACAAGGAGTTTCCCCCGGAATACGAGGTCGGCCACACGGCCGGACTTCGCCTCCTCCGAGTTGCCGCAGCCGTCCGGGAGGGCGAGGGCCGGGCCGCCATCGGCCCCCTCTACTCGGCGATCAGCAGCACGATCTTCGACGTGTCCACGCCCTCGACGACGCAGGAGTCGAGAGTGCAGTGGGGAACTCCGGCGCACGTCGAGCCGATCCTGCACGAACTCGGCCTCGACGCCCGATACGCCGACGCTCTCGACGATGAGCGCCACGACGTCGTGATCGGCGCCGAGACCGAGGAGGCGCTCGACCTCGCCGGCCG
>RCMY010000299.1_pt1 | contig 47129 bp, 39 predicted proteins | sample 2041341 | NCBI WGS metagenome assembly RCMY01 (sample SAMN09708234, study PRJNA481090) | Marine sediment metagenome, whole genome shotgun sequencing project.
GAGCTGACCGAGCCTGCCGAGCCACAGCCCGAAAAAGGCAAGGGCAACCCGATGGGGATTGTGGCACTCCTTGTTGCGTTTGGTTTAATCGGCGGCGGTGCTTTCTACTATTTCAAGGTTGTAAAAAACAAGGCAAAGTCGCAGAGCAACCCCAATATGAACGAGTATGATTACAGCGATGATGATGAGGACGAGGACGAATACGAGCCAACCTCTGAGGAACAGGAGGACACTCCCGAAGAAAGTGAGGACGATACCCAGTGAAATATTTTACCGACAGTGCCTATGAAAGAATGATGATGCAAAAGCCCCAGTGTTCGCCGCCCCCTGTCACAGACAGACCGCCGAAAAAGGAGCAGAAAATCCGCAAGCTCATCATTGTACATGAAAAAAACGAAACCCCAAAACCCCATAAGGAGGGATAACGATATGCAACTTGTCATAGCAGAAAAGCCAAGCGTTGCACAGAGTATTGCAAAGATTTTGGGAGCGACAAGCCGCAAGGACGGCTATACCGAGGGCAACAACTACATTGTTTCGTGGTGTGTTGGGCATTTGGTAGAGCTTGCCCCTGCCGACAGCTACGATGAAAAATATGCCAAGTGGAGGTATGGGGATTTACCCATACTTCCTGCCCTTTGGCAGTACCAAGTTTCAAGCAGTACAAAAAAGCAGTTTGATGTGCTGAAAAAGCTGTTAAATGACAGCCGAGTGGATACCGTCATCTGTGCCACCGATGCAGGGCGAGAGGGTGAGCTTATCTTCCGCCTTGTTTACGATAAAGCAGGCTGTAAAAAACCAATCCAAAGGCTTTGGATTTCCTCTCTTGAGGATACCGCCATTCAAAAGGGCTTTGAAAATCTCAAGGACGGTAACGAATACGATAACCTCTATGAAGCTGCACTGTGCAGGGCAAAAGCCGATTGGATTGTGGGTATCAATGCCACTCGTCTGTTTTCCGTTCTTTACAATCAGACCCTAAATATCGGGCGAGTAATGTCACCTACCCTTGCCATGATTTGTGAGCGTGATGCCGCTATCTCCGTTTTTAAGCCCGAGCCATTTTACACGGTACATCTCACCTGTAATGGCTTTTCCCTTATAGGTGAAAAGCTCAAAGACAAGGCACAGGCTACGGCAATTCTAAAGGCTTGTGACGGTAAAGATGTACTCATCGAAAGTGTGGAGCAAAAGGAAAAGGCGGAAAAGCCGCCAAAGCTCTATGACCTTACCACCTTGCAGCGTGAAGCCAATAAGCTGTTAGGCTTTACCGCCGAGCAGACCTTACAGTATGCACAGAGCCTTTATGAAAAGAAGTACATCACTTATCCCCGAACTGACAGCCGATTTTTAACAGAGGATATGGAAAGCGGTATTCCCGTCTTAGCGAAAGCTACGGCGGATTTTTTTGTGCAGAGTGCCACCGAGCTACCTGTCAATACGGCACAGGTCATTGATAATTCCAAAGTCAGTGACCACCATGCCATTATCCCCACCATGAACACAAAGGGGCTTGATGTGCAGAGCTTGCCACATGGAGAGCGTGAAACGCTGTTACTCCTTGCCATTCGCCTTTTGGTTGCCGTAGGCGATACACACCGATACAGTGAAACGGTTATCACTGCAAAATGTGGTGAGTCCGTTTTCACAGCCAAAGGGAAAACCGTTCTGCAAGACGGTTTTAAGACAGTACAAAAGCTCTATAAGGGCGAACAGGAAAAAGAAGATAAAGACCAAGCCCTGCCAAGCATTGACCAGAGCGAAGTGTTTACCGCAAAGGCTGAAATTAAGGAGGGTAAAACCTCACCGCCAAAGCCTTTTACAGACGATACCCTGCTGTCCTCTATGGAAAATGCCAACAAAGCTGAAACCGATGCAGAGCGTAAAGGCATTGGCACTCCGGCAACGAGGGCAGGTATTTTGGAAAAGCTGATTAAATCGGGGCTTGCCGAGCGTAAGGGCGATAAAAAGACCAAGTATTTCACTGCTACCCACAAAGGCACAGCCTTAATCACCGTATTGCCTGAACAGGTGCAATCCCCTTTGATGACAGCAGAATGGGAAGAAAAACTGAAACTTATAGAGCTTGGGGAGCTGTCAGCCGATGGCTTTTTATCGAAGATTGTGAGCATGACCACCGCCCTTGTAAAGACCTATGAAATGATTAAGGGAGCAGATACCCTCTTTCCGTCCGACCGTGAGAGCGTAGGAAAATGCCCTCGCTGCAGCGGTGCAGTTAGTGAAAATAAAAAAGGCTTTTGCTGTTCTGATAAGGCTTGCGGCTTTGCAATTTGGAAAGAAAACCGCTTTTTCACTTCAAAGAAAAAGACCGTGACAAAGGCGATTGTTACGGAGCTTTTGAAAAATGGAAAAGTGCCGCTGAAAGGCTGCTATTCTGAAAAGACAGGCAAAACCTATGACTGCGTTGTTGTTCTTGATGATACAGGCTGTCAGTTTGTGAATTTCACAATGGAGTTTGCAGCGAAAAAATAAGGGCATGAAAAAACAGCCATCACGGTGATGTGATGGCTGTCATCTCGGATTTACTATTTTCTGTTTTTACGAGCTTTAGGGTCAAAAGCCAATGAGCGTTTACTGATACAATAGCTCCAATTTAGTGCATCAGGATTAACTGGAGCATATCCACAAGAAAGCATAGCATCTTTAAACTCATTGTTGGTTAAGTATATCCCTATGTCGCTCTCCAATATGTGTTTAAGTCCATAACTGGTATGGCTTAATAATGGAGTTTTTCTTGGAGAAATATTTTCATCAATCCAACTGAAAACAGCATCAATTTCTTGTTGAGGGTGAGCCGTAATTAAGGCTGCATCAATCGAGCCATTTTCTACGCTATATGGTCGTCCGTCTTTCATCATACTACTTCACCCCCTCCCCAAAAGACATATATCCGTTATTGAAATCGTCCGATTGGGACGATTTTTCTATTCTAATTTTACCATGCCGCCCAAAAGAAAGAAACAACCAAATGTAAATTTTGAAAGGAGTACATCTCTATGGCAGAAAAACAAAACCCGAAAGAACGGTTAAAAGAGATAACCGACAGCATTGAAACAGGCATAAAGGAGCTTTTTGAGAGCGATAAATACAGGAGCTATCTTCAAACCATGAACCGCTTTCACAAATATTCTCTTAACAACACCATGCTTATATCCATGCAAAAACCCGATGCAACTCTCGTTGCAGGCTTTAACAAATGGCGTGACGGCTTTTCCCGTTATGTCAAAAAGGGCGAAAAGGGCATAAAAATCATTGCCCCCACCCCTTACAAAATCAAGGAGGAACGAGAAAAGCTCGACCCACAGACCAAAGCCCCTATCCTTGATGCAAGCGGCAAAGTGCAGACCGAGGAAGTGGAAATACAGATACCCATGTTCCGTGTGGTATCTGTGTTTGATGTTTCGCAAACAGAGGGTGAGCCACTACCCACTCTTGCAAGCAATCTGACCGGAAATGTTGAGCAGTTTGAGGTATTCATGGAAGCGGTGAAACGCACCGCACCCGTTCCCATTGAAATCGAGCCGATGTCTGAGGATACGGACGGTTACTATCACATTGAGGACAAGAGAATTGCAATTCGTGAGGGCATGAGCGAGGTGCAGACCATTTCTGCCGCCATTCACGAAGTTGCACACTCTCTCCTGCACAACCGAGAAATGGAAAAGGAACTGCAAGCACAGCAGTGCGAAAACAAAAAGCCGATGAAACCCAAAGACCGCAACACTGAGGAAGTTGAAGCCGAAAGCATTTCCTTTGCTGTTTGCAGTTATTATGGCATACAGACCGCCGAGAACAGCTTGGGCTACATTGCCACTTGGAGCAAGGGCAAGGAGCTTGCCGAGCTTAGAGCTTCTCTTGAAACCATAAATAAGACCTCATCGGAGCTGATAAGCGGTATTGATACTCACTTTGCCGAGATTATAAAAGAGCGTGGTATGGATATTGCCACAGAAACACCTGCATTGCAGCAAGCCCCCGACATTGCTAAGAATGAAATTACCGAGGGCAGCTCTAACATTGAAGTTGAGGGGCATATCGGCACTTGGTATGTCATTGATACCGAGGTTATTGACGGAACAAAATATTTTCTCCTTGAACATGAGGAACATGGTGACATTGCACCCTGCGTAATCATAGACAGCGATGCAAACCTTGTATTGGAAGATGTTTGGAATGGCTTTGATGACCTCAAAGAGCATTTTGACAACATTGAACCTGTGGCAGCTACCGAAAAAGCACCATTGCCCGAGCCGCCTATCGAGGAACACAGTCACCCCATGCCCGACCCCGATGTGAGTATTGCAGACCGCAATGCCTACGGCTATCTCTCCGATGAGCTGTTACCTCTCTCAAAGGGAAGAGCCATCGAGCTGTTTGGACAGGATTTGACGGTGTATCTGCTTTACGAGGACAACACCGAAGCAATGGCTTTTGACCGTGAGGACATTGACAATCACAGTGGTTTGTTTGGCATTGAAAAAGCAGACTGGCTTGCTCTGCAAGAACATGAGGAAATGAAAGGCACTGATAAGCTCTCTTCCGATATGAGCGAACAGCTCTTTTTAGAACACAACAAAGATGCCTTCGCCATTTATCAGCTTAAAGACGGTGACGAGCTTAGAGATTACCGCTTTGAAGGACTGGACTGGCTAAAGAGCCGTGACCTTTCGGTGGAGCGTGGCAACTACAATTTTGTATATACCGAGCCATTTACACAGTATGCAAGTCAAAGGGATAGGCTTGAGGAAATATGGGAGCGTTTTAACAATGACCACCCTGCCGATTTCAAAGGTCATTCCCTCTCTGTCAGCGACATCGTTGCTATCAAGCAAAACGGTGTTGTAACATACCATTACTGCGACAGCTATGATTTTAAGGAGCTGCCACAGTTTGGAGAGCCTACACCCCTTGTGCCGGATAACTTCCTTACAGGCGAAAAAATACAAACCCCTCGAGGTAGTTTTTCTCTTGCCGAAATGACAGCAGAGCAGATGAAAGCGGCAGGCTATGGCTACCACCACAGCTCTGATGACGGTGTATATCACATTATGGGCAATGGCACTCGTGCCTTTGCCATCAGAAACGAGGATAACCCCCTCCGTACCGCTGAAATGTCCACCGAGCAAAACTACAATCAGATTGACGGTATCCTAAACAATCAGCCCACTGTGGCACAGCTCGAGGAAGATGCCAAAAGCGGCAAGCCTATCTCTCTAATGGATTTGCTTGATGCCACACGCAGGGAAGAAAAGCAATCGGTCATGGAACAGCTTAAAACAAAGCCGCCGCAGGAAAAAGAAAAATCTAAAAAAGCACCCTCATACGGTGCGGAAATGGAGCGATGATTATGAGCAGATTTACAGTAGAAGAAAGCAATTTGATGTGCATTTACAATACAGGCTCAAGGGCAAATTTGCTGTCCGAGCTTACTGAAATGCAAAGCCACCTTGCAGCAGATGAAACCGAGCTGCTTGCCCTCACCAAGACGGTTATGGATAAGCTGTCAGCTATGAGTGATGAGGATTTTGAAAACCTTTCGGGTGAGCTTATTCCTGATTTTGAGGAACAGGAGGACTAAAAATGCCAACAAAAGCACAAGCATTTGCACAGCTTGCAGAGGATACCGCCACTCGCTTAACAAGCAGCCTTGCGAACTGGACAGGGTTTCTTGGTACGGTGGGGCGGCTGTATAAGTACCCTTACCATGAACAGCTTATGATTTACGCACAAAGACCCGATGCAACGGCTTGTGCAGATTATGAGCTGTGGAATGACAAGATGAACAGATTTGTTCGCCGTGGCTCTACGGGCATTGCTCTGCTTGACCCCACAGGCGATACCCCGAAATTAAAATATGTATTTGATGTGTCTGATACGGGCGGCCGAGAAAATTCTCGCCACCCTTTCCTTTGGGAAATGAGGGAGTATCACGAACAGCCGATTTTAGAAATGCTCAAGGATAAATTCGGTGTGTACAGCGATAACCTCACAGACGGATTTTACAACATTGCCAATGACTTGGCGAAAGAGTATTATGATAATCACAAAGAGGAAATACCCTACTTTGCAGAAAAAAGTTTTTTAGAGGACTACGATGAGGACAATCTTCGCATCGCTTTTGAAAATGCCGCCACTGTCAGTATCGCCTATACCCTTATGCAGAGGTGTGGGCTTAATACCGAAAACTACTTTGAGCATGAGGATTTTCTACCTATCTTCGATTTTAACACCTCTGCTGCTGTCAGCCTTTTGGGTACAGCAGTCAGCGAACAAAGCGAGCAAGTATTCAGACAAGTATCACTCACCATAATCAAAACGGAGCGTGAAAGGAGCAACGAGCATGAACAACTTAACTTACAGCAAGAACGGGGATTATCTGATACCCAACATCACACTGACAGAACAGCCGACACAGCCTTTGGGCAAATACGGCAGATTGAGGAAAACCTATCTGGAGGAACACCGCAAAGCTCTATTCAACCACCTGTTACTGAGCGAGAATCTGCAAGCTCATCTATTGGAAATCGACCAAACAGCCAACCGCCGATTGGAGCAGATAATGGCAGACTTGCAGAAAGTGCAGACACCGCCCGACAAGATGACACAGCAGATGGAGTGGGTAGGTCACATGAACAACCTCAAAGCCCAAGCGGAGGAACTGATACTGATGGAGCTTATTTACAGCTAACCCTGTTCCCCACAGAGCAGGAACAGATACAAAGTATAGCGGACAGACAAGAGCGTGTAAAAACGCAAGGTCAGTCCGCTTTTTCTATTTCTCACAGTGAAATTGAATATGAGTTACAGCGTGGCACAGGCACTCAGGGCGGCAAATTTCGTGTCTATGACTTTTACAAGAAAAACCCCAACGAAAAAGCGGCGGTTGACTTTATAAAAAATGAGTTTGGGTGGTACGGACACAGCCATACTTTTGAAGATGGCTCAAGAGGGTTTATTGACTATCAGCCCTCGAAAGGCATGATGATAAGCCACTATGATACAGACAAAAAAAGCACACTTAAATGGACAGAAATAGAAAAATATCTCCGTGCCTTAGTAGCCGCAAACAGATATTTGACCGCCGAGGAAAAAGCACAATATGAGGAACAGCAACTGGCTACTGTTGGACTTGAAAATGTTGCAACTCCACCAACATCAGAATTACAAGCAAATGCACCTGTGCAGGCAGCTCCCTCTATCATTCCTGCGGAAATTACCAATGCCGATATTGAGAGTGCATTGCAAGTATGGAACGGTGATGAAGACAGCAAGACCCGAATGCTTGCCTATATGCAAGACCACAGCCGTGAGCGTGGTACAGCCGAGTGGCTGAAAAATGAGTTTGGCGGTAATCTCTCTGCCTTTACCGTTACCAAAGGCGATTTATCCCTTGAACTCCCGTGGGCAAAGGTGCAAAGGTATATCGGACAGCTTGTAGCTGAAGGAGCTTTTACCCCAAGTGATGAGGTTGGCCATTCTGCCGAGCAAAGCACGGCAGAGCTAACCTTAGAAATGTATGACACCGAACACCTCGACCTTTTCCAAGTGAAAAAAGGCAGTTATTTAACAACGGTTGAGGTCAATGTCACACAGGAAATATGGGAGCGTTTTGCAAGCAGTGGGCTTGTTCCAAATGAGGACAGCGAACAGCGTTTATTGTTTGAAACGGACGGCAACAACTGGAACAGGTTTATTATCCCCGACATATACGGCAACAAATCCAACAACATTAAAGCAGATGATGTGCTTACTCACGAGGAATATAAAACCATGTTGGCGGTTGTGCAACAGGTTATCGCTGCCGGAGAAACACAAATTGAAACTGCCCCTATCCCTTACGCTAAAGGCGATACCGTCTATCTTGAAAACGGTACGCCTTTTTTGATTGAGGAAATTACTGATTATCATGTTACCCTGCGTGACCCCTCTTTGTTTTATCCTGTGCTGCGAGCAGAAAGCCGGGAGAGCTTTCTACAGCTTTTGGAGCGTTACCCACAAACCCAATCTGTGCAGGAAAAAGCCGACGATTTCCGCATTACCGATACCCATTTAGGCGAGGGCAGCAAGCGTGAAAAGTATCAGCGTAATGTTGCCGCTATCACCACTTTGCAGACCATTGAAAGAGAAAGCCGTCCTGCTACCAAAGAGGAACAGGAAATCCTATCTCAGTATATTGGTTGGGGCGGCTTGCCCGATGTCTTTGATGAAACAAAGGATAACTGGCATGGTGAATACTTACAACTCAAAGACCTCTTGACCGAGGACGAGTACGACATGGCAAGGGCAAGCACCCTCAATGCCCACTACACCTCTCCAACAGTCATTAAGGCGATTTACGATGCAGTGGAGCAAATGGGCTTTAAAAGCGTAAACATCTTAGAGCCTGCCTGTGGCACAGGTAATTTCTTTGGTATGCTACCCGACAGTATGCAAGGCTCTAACCTCTATGGTGTGGAGCTTGACAGTATCACAGGCAGGATTGCAAAACAGCTTTATCCCTCTGCCAATATTGCCGTGACAGGCTTTGAGAAAACAGACCTGCCCGACAGCTTTTTCGACCTTGCCATCGGCAATGTTCCCTTTGGCAACTACAAGCTCACCGAGAAACGCTATGACAGCCAAAATTTCCTTATCCATGACCATTTCTTTGCAAAGGCTTTGGATAAAGTCCGCCCCGGCGGTATCGTTGCCTTTGTCACCTCAAAGGGAACAATGGACAAGAAAAACCCCGAGGTCAGACGATACCTTGCACAGAGGGCTGAACTGCTTGGAGCAATCCGACTGCCCAACAACGCATTTACCAAAAATGCAGGAACGGAAGTCACCAGTGATATTATCTTCCTGCAAAAGCGAGACAGACCGATTGATGTGGATAGGGATTGGGTACACCTCGGTTACGATGAAAATGATATTACCCTAAACAGTTACTTTGCAGACCACCCCGAAATGATACTCGGCAACATGGAAATGGTCAGCGGTCAGTTTGGGGAAGAAAGTGCCTGTGTTCCCACCCCGGGAGCAGAGCTATCTGAACAGCTAAAGGCGGCTGTCTTGAATGTTGAGGGCGAAATCAGCGAAGCGGATCTGCCCGACTTGGAAATATCGGAGCAGGTTTCTATCCCTGCCGACCCTAATGTAAAAAACCATACCTATGCCCTTGTGGACGGTGAGGTTTACTTCCGTGAAAACTCACGCATGGTAAAGCCTGCCCTAAACCAAACCGCAAAGGAACGCATTACAGGGCTTGTGGAGCTGCGTGAGTGCGTGCAAGACCTTATCTATTATCAGCTTGAGGACTTTAGCGATGAGGTTATCAAAGCCGAACAGGTCAAGTTAAATCAGCTCTATGACAGCTTTACCGCAAAATATGGGCTGATTAACAGCCGTGGCAATGCCATTGCCTTTAGTGAGGACAATTCCTACTACCTCCTATGCTCTCTTGAAGATGTGGACGAGGAAGGCAATCTCAAAGCCAAAGCGGATATGTTCACCAAACGGACGATTAAAAAGTCCGTGAAAATTACAAGTGTAGATACTCCCTCTGAAGCTCTCGCTGTTTCCATTGCGGAAAAGGCAAAGGTAGATATGACCTTTATGGCAGAGCTGACAGGGCTATCTGAGGAAGAAATTGCATCACAGCTTAAAGGTGTCATCTTCCGTACTCCCGAGCTGTACAATACAGATGCACCGCCCCACTATGTCACCGCCGATGAATACCTATCGGGCAATGTGCGTGAAAAACTGCGTACCGCCGAGCTTGCCGCCCGAACATCGGAGGAATACAAGGTCAATGTAGAAGCCCTTAAAATGGCACAGCCCAAAGACTTAGATGCAAGCGAAATTGAGGTGCGAATTGGCAGCACATGGATTGACAAAGAGTATATGCAGGAGTTTATGTATGAACTCTTTGATACCCCATACCGCAATCAAGGCAGTATCAAGGTCAACTATTCTAATTTCACTGCCGAATGGAGCGTAACAGCCAAAAACTCCATCAGCTATGATGATGTTGCCGCCTATGCCACCTACGGTACTGCCCGAGCCAATGCCTACAAGATATTTGAGGATACCCTAAATTTGCGTGATGTGCGTATCTACGATACCAAAACAGAGCCGGACGGAAAGGAAATCCGTGTTCTCAATATAAAAGAAACCGAAGCGGCACAGCAAAAACAACAGCTTATCAAGGACGGATTTAAGGACTGGATATTCCGAGATGCAGATAGGCGGCAGACCCTTGTTAAGCTCTACAACGAGCGTTTTAACTCTGTAAGACCCCGTGAATACGGTGGCAGTCATATCAATTTTGTGGGCATGAACCCACAAATAAAGCTCCGTGAACATCAAATAAATGCTATTGCTCACATTCTCTATGGCAACAACACCCTGCTTGCACACGAAGTAGGTGCTGGCAAGACCTTTGAAATGATTGCAGGGGCAATGGAAAGCAAGCGGCTTGGGCTTTGCCAAAAACCGCTTTTCGCCGTACCTAATCACCTCACCGAGCAGTGGGCGAGCGAGTTTCTAAGGCTTTACCCTGCGGCAAATATTCTTGTTGCCACTAAAAAGGACTTTGAAACGAAAAACCGCAAGAAGTTTTGTGCGAGGATTGCCACAGGCGAGTACGATGCGGTCATTATCGGTCACAGCCAGTTTGAGCGTATCCCTGTTTCTCTTGAACGACAGGAACGCTTGCTCCGAGAGCAGATTAGCGATATTGAGCAAGGTATCCGAGAGGTCAAGGCAAGCGGCGGCGAGGGCTTTACCGTCAAGCAGTTTGAACGCACCAAAAAAGGGCTGATTGAAAGGCTGAAAAAGCTCGAAGCAAGGGAACGCAAAGACAGCGTTGTTACCTTTGAGCAGCTTGGTGTAGACAGGCTCTATGTGGACGAAGCCCACAGCTACAAAAATCTCTTTACATTCACCAAAATGCGAAATGTGGCAGGACTTTCTACCTCCGATGCCCAAAAATCAAGCGATATGTTCCTAAAATGCCGCTACATGGACGAGGTGACAGGCGGCAAAGGCACAGTATTTGCCACAGGCACTCCCGTGAGCAATTCAATGGTGGAGCTATACACCATGCAGCGGTATTTGCAGTATGACACCCTCAGAGAAAAAGGACTGCTCCACTTTGATGCTTGGGCTTCTACCTTTGGCGAAACCGTCACGCAAAACGAGCTTGCACCCGAGGGCAAGGGCTACCGCCCCCGTACAAGATTTTCACGGTTTTTCAATCTGCCCGAGCTGATGTCCATGTTCAAGGAAGTGGCGGACATCAAAACCGCCGATGAGCTGAACTTGCCGACCCCCGAGGTTATCTATGAAACGGTAGTTGCAAAACCCACAGAAATTCAGCAGGAATTGGTGCAGGAGCTTTCGGAACGAGCCGCAAGAATACACAATGACCGCATAGACCCCTCTATCGACAATATGCTGAAAGTGACCTCAGACGGGCGAAAATTGGGGCTTGACCAACGAGTAGTCAATCCCATGCTGCCCGATGATGAGGGCAGTAAGGTAAACACCTGTGTAAATAATATCCTGCGAATATGGGAGGACGGGAAGAACGATAAGCTGACACAGCTATTATTCTGCGACCTGTCCACCCCAAAAGGCAGACCGCAAGCCGACAAGGTGGCGAAAGCAGGCGGCAGTGCAATCAACGGTGTGGAACTCCATGCCCTTGAAGATGCTCTCCCCGATGATGTGACAGCGGTGCAGGCACAGTTTAGCATTTATGAGGATATACGGGAAAAGCTCATCGCAAAGGGTGTGCCTGCTACAGAGGTAGCCTTTATCCATGAAGCCAATACCGATACACGCAAAAAGGAACTGTTTGCAAAGGTGCGTAACGGTGATGTCCGTGTTCTGCTTGGCAGTACCGCAAAATGTGGTGCCGGCATGAATGTGCAAGACCGCCTTGTGGCATTGCACGATTTAGATTGTCCGTGGCGTCCGGGGGATTTAACCCAACGCTCCGGCAGAATTATCCGTCAAGGAAACAGCAACGAGCAAGTAAAAATCTTCCGCTATGTGACAGAGGATACCTTTGATGCCTACCTTTGGCAGGCGGTAGAAAACAAGCAGAAATTCATCAGTCAGATAATGACCTCAAAATCTCCTGTCCGTTCCTGTGAGGATATAGATGAAGCCGCTCTCTCTTATGCGGAAATCAAGGCTCTGTGTGCAGGAAATCCCTTGATAAAGGAAAAGATGGACTTGGATATTGAAGTCGCAAAGCTGAAGCTCTTAAATGCCAGCCACCAAAGCACAAAATACCGCTTGGAAGATAATCTGTTAAAGCATTTCCCCGAAAGTATTGAAAGGCACAAGGGCTATATCAAGGGCTTTGAGCAGGATATTGTGACACTGACAGACCACACCCCCAAAATATTGCAAGGTGAACTGCCTAAAGATGATTTTAAGATTACTATCAAAGGAGATACCCTCACCGACAAAGACAATGCAGGGGCGGCTATTCTCGAAGCCTGCAAGGAAGTAAAGAATAGCGACCCTGTGGAAATCGGCAGTTACAAAGGCTTTACCATGTATTTAAGCTATGCTGCCTTTGGCAACGAATATACCCTTACGCTGAAAGGAGCGATGAGCCACACAGCAAAGCTCGGGCTTGATGCAAGGGGCAACCTCACCCGTATCGACAATGCTCTAAACAATATGCCACAGCGGTTGCAGTCGGTGCAAAAGGAGCTTGAAAACCTCTATAATCAGCAGGCGGCGGCAAAGCTTGAGGTACAAAAACCGTTTATGCAGGAGCAGGAGCTAAAGGAAAAGACAGCAAGGCTTGCTGTTCTCGACAAAGAGCTTAACATGAGTGCCATGCGTTCTGCCCCCTCGAGGGATACGGCAATGGTATCCAAACAGGCTCGACCGTCCATACTGGAGAGCTTAAAGCAGCAGACCCCAAAATCCACAACAACACCTAAAAAATCTAAGGCAGAAAGAGAGGAAAGGTGATGGCGAACAGACAGAGAAATATCCGTATTCAGCTTAGAGTAACCGAACAGGAAAAAGAGCTGATTGAGCAGAAAATGCAGGAGCTTGGCACAAAAAACACCGAAGCCTACCTGCGGAAAATGGCGATTGACGGGCTTATCATTCACCTTGATACCGCCGATGTGAGGGAGCTTGTAAAGGTGCTGAGAGTAACAAGCAACAGCCTTAATCAGCTTACCAAACGGGTGCATGAAACAGGCAGTATTTACGGTGAGGACATTGAGGATTTGCGAAAAAGCTATGACAGGCTTTGGAGTGCTGCCGAGGAAATCATGCTCAGACTGGCGGCGATTTGAAATGACAAGATAGACACTTTCTTTTTTCTCTGCTACGATAAGTACAAGATGGATACCGTTAGATATATGGAGGGTCGCTTATGAAAATATTACTTAAAATCGTGTTGCTGCCAATCACTTTGGCACTGAATATCCTGCTTGGAATATCAAAGTTTGTGCTTGTGTTCGGCGGTGGGATTTTAGGTATTCTGTCCTTTGTCCTGTTTGCCCTCGGTATCGGCACAATTATCGTGGCAGGCTTTTCACAGGCAATACCTGCCTTTATCGCAGGCTATCTCATCAGTCCGTGGGGTTTGCCGATGATGGGAGCATGGATAATTGCAAGAGTGGAATATTTCAATGATTGGCTGAAAGGCATTTAGACTTAGAAATGGTATGGGGGCGGTAGCATTTGTGTGCTATCGCCCCCTTAATTGCCGCATAGTAGGAGTGCCACCGTAAAGCAAGGGCGGCGAAGTCCGTTTATCTCGACCCTTGCTTTATGGTGGCACTTCTGCTTTTTGTTTACAAAGCTGCTGATGAATTTTGCGGAGGTGCGTGGTATAATATTAAAATAAAACAAATTTCGGAGGTGCAATTATGCAAAAAAAAGCACTTTTACTTTCAGCAGGCGAATACATTGACTCACAAGAATATCCCAAGCCAAGCCTTGATTTAAATGGTGTAAAATATGATATATTAGCAATGGAAAAAAGACTTTCGCAGATTGGATTTGCTGTGACAAAAGGCGAAAACATAAAAAAAGACGAGTATATTCCACTGCTACAACAAATGGTATCGGTTTGTCCAAATGATGCAGTGCATATAGTTTATTTTTCTGGTCATGGCGGACACTCAAATGGAGAAAACTATTTATATCCTTCAGATTTCGGTGAGCTTTATGATAATTCTCACAAATTAGATACCTCGAGCATCAATCTTCAAGATATAATTGCCGTATATAAAGGCAAATGTCGCTTGATACTAATTTTAGATGCGTGTCGCACTGATTTTGGTATATCCAAGGGACACTTTTCGGAAATGACTTGTGGCGAAAATGTTTACATCGCATATGGTGCTTCATTTGAAAACCCTTCAACGGGAATAAATAAAAGCTTAAGTTGGTTTACGGAAGCACTTTGCGATGAAGTTTTAGCTCCCAATATAGACGTAGATGAGTTGTTTACTCGGGTAAGACAAAATGTTTTTATTAAGCATTCTGTTCAACTTCCATCAAGTGTTAATACATTACTTGATAAAGTTGTTCTAAGGCAAGATAGAGCCTATGATGGGGCAGATAAAGATGTATACGACTTTGTTCAAAAATATGGAGATGATTATACAGATAAGTATGGCTACTTTCATGGAGACGATTTAATATTTATTGATGCCGCTAAATATTTCGATATTGGACTTCTTGATGCTATTTGGAAGTTCAGAAAAGTAGATAGCAAAATTTATCGTGATAAGGGCTTAGATACTGGAGGGCTTTCAGAAGCTGAAGAAAAATTAGTTTCTTTTTTAGGGTTTTCACGGAGCAAGAAATTTTTTACTTGTGATGAATACCATACATGGTACTACAACGGACATCAAATACGCATGGGAGAAATCCCACCACTTCCGCCAAGTATGCAAAGAAAATTGCCGGAAGTAGGTAGAGAAATACCTCTTGTAATTAGTGCAACAAAAGAAGCGAACTGTGTGATTATAAATATCAGTCTACCTGATGGTTGTGAAATTTTTATAGGGGATAACAGGTCTAACTTTTCGCAGAAACACATGGTACATAGCCAACAGGTTATCATTGAAAATGCTGCTGAAATCAAAAAGGTAACGATTGACTCTGGTGTCTTCCCGAAAGAAGATTGGTTGAAAAATATTATTGGAGATAAGTGCCGCAATCTGACGGGAGATGTTATTAAATTTCACCCAATATACGGTAATCATATAAAATGTGAATTTCAATTTGAATAGTATTCTACTATAATAATACTGAAAAAGAGTTGCCGTTGGCAGCTCTTTTTTCTCGCCCCAAAGGAGGTGTTACTATCGCTACCACAAGGCTAATTTCCATGCACCAAAACAAAGGAAAATCTATTGCAGATTGCCTTGCCGACCGCACCGATTATGCTAAAAATCCGGAGAAAACAAACGAGGGTGAATTGTTATCCTCCTACGAGTGCGACCCCAAAACGGTGCAGGGAGAATTTATGTTATCCAAGCGGCAATATGATGATATAACAGGCAGACAACAGGCGAGCAATGTTATCGCCTATCAGATAAGGCAGTCTTTTAAGCCTGGGGAAATTACACCCGAGCTTGCCAACAAAATCGGTTATGAATTGGGCATGAACTTCACCAAAGGCAAACACGCATTTATTGTAGCTACCCACATAGACAAAGCTCATATTCACAATCACATTATCTTTAATTCCACCTCTCTTGACTGCACAAGAAAGTTTCGAGATTTTATAGGCTCTGGCAGGGCTGTGGGGAAAATTAGTGACCGCATTTGTCTTGAAAATGGACTTTCAATTATTGAAAATCCGAAACGCTCCAAAGGTCATTATGGTAAGTGGCTTGGAAATAAGAAAGCTCCATCACACTCCGACAAACTAAGGCAAACCATAGATGAGATGCTTGCCGGGATGCCTAAAAGCTTTGATGTGTTTTTACAGCTTATGCAGGGTGCAGGCTATGAAATAAAAAGGGGCAAGCACTATGCTTTTAAGGGTGCAGAGCAGAAAAAGTTTATCCGGCTGCGTTCTCTTGGCGAGGGATATTCCGAAGATGAAATCAAAGCAGTCATTGAGGGCAAAGCTCCACGGAGAGAGGTTAAAAAGTCCTCTGCCAAACAGCCGAAAAGGCAAGAAAAATCCGTTAATCTCCTTGTGGATATTCAAGCAAAATTACAGCAAGGCAAGGGCAAGGGATATGAGCAGTGGGCAAAGATTTTCAACCTAAAGCAGATGGCACAGACCGTTAATTTCCTGCAAGAACACAAGCTCTTTGCCTATGCCGATTTAGAGGAAAAGGCGAAGAAATGCACCGCCACTTTTGATGAGCTGAACACGCAAATCAAGACCGCCGAAAAGCGTATCGCTGAAATACAGGCTCTTAAAAAGCATATCTTTAACTATGCCAAAACCCAAGATATTTACACCGACTATCGCAAGGCAGGCTACTCTAAAAAGTTTTATGAGGAACACCGTCCCGAGCTTACTTTGCACAAGGCGGCAAAGGCGGCTTTTGAGGAACTTGGTGTAAAAAAGCTTCCCACAATTAAAGCACTGCAAGCTGAATGTGATGAGCTGTTTTCCGTAAAAAATAAGGCTTACAGCAAGTACCATACCGCTAAAAAAGAAATGCAAGATATTCTGACTGCAAAGGCAAATATCGACAGACTTTTGGGAATGGAACAGGAACAAAAGGCAAAAGAGAAATCACAGGATCAGCGTTAAGCTACCTTGTGATTTTACAGCACCATTTATGGGGCGTAGCACGATGATTTATCATCGTTTCAGTGGGGATTGGGGATACTCCCCAACAAGCAAAAGCATATGGTGGTCACCCGTATGCCCTGCTTGCCACTTTACTTCAACATTTACAACCTACAACTATAAAAGCACTTATTCTATTAGAATGTTAAAAGAAAAACGCTGCAAAACCGCATTGGCTGCAACGTTTCTCATTCCATATTTAATTGTATTTTGGACATTCATCTGTCCTTTGTTTCGACTTCCTTTATCTCTCTTGCGGTAGCGGTGACGATTTGCAATCCCTTGTCGCTTATATCATCGAGCAGACTATCAAGCTGTCTGCGCTGCGTGGATTTATCTGCTTCTTTATTTTGAAAAAAGAATTGGTCTACCGATACATCTAGAAGAGTAACAAGTTCATAAAAGATTTGAAGGCTTGGGTGCTGTCCGCTGTTTTCAATGGACGCAATATATCGAGGGGCAATGTTCATTTGGTCTGCTAACTCATTTCTTGATAATCCCTTTACCTTTCGAGCTTCTTTTATGGCTTGACCGAAAGCCTTAAAATCATATTTGATTTTTTCCTGCTTCATATTATTTCACCCTATTACATTTTACTGTTCACCTTACCTTCTTAGATATGATTACACATATCATGTCATTGACTTAAATAAAGCATATTATTACTTTGTTTTATCTTGACATAAAAAAACAACCGTGATACACTATTATAAATTTGAACAAAAAAGGAGGCTTACGTGTGTTAATTCGTATACGCAAATAAAGCAATAAAAAAGCAGAACTATCTATCCACATTGTGGGCTTTTTTCGCTTGCGTTTACGAATAAACACGTGCTTATACATTATGTGACTGTATAGTCGCATAATGTTGGTTTGCCTTGTTTTGTAGTGATGCAGATTAATGCCCTTTTGTGGGTGTTAACCTGCATTTTTTATTGCACAAAAAACAATGAGTTATGCAATAAAAATGTTTGGAGGAATAAATATATGCAACGAAATAAAAATTCATGGAAGAAAGATTATTTTACAATATTGATTGGGCAAGGATTCTCCCTTATTAGTAGTGGAATTTTGCAAATGTCAATTATTTTTTATTTGACAGCAAAAACAGGTTCTGCAATGGTGTTATCCATAGCAACACTGATTGGTTTCTTACCTCAAGCACTTATAGGGCCTTTTGCTGGCGTTTTTGTTGATCGGCATAGCCGAAAGAAAGTAATGATTGGAGCTGATTTAGTTATTGCTGTGGCTGGAGGGATATTAGCAATTGTTACTCTCTATATGGAATTACCAATATGGGTAATCATGGCGGTTTTATTTGTCCGAAGTATGGGAACAGCATTTCACTCGCCAGCATTGAATGCAGCTACACCACTGCTTGTGCCAGAAGATCAACTGACAAAGTGTGCGGGTTATAGCCAAACTATACAAGCCATAGGGTCAATCATTAGTCCGGCCGCCGCCGCGTTTTTATATACTGTTTGGAATTTGAATCATATCGTTCTACTTGATATTATTGGTGCGATTATAGCTTGTATCTCCGTGGCGATTATTGCAATTCCTAATCCATCATCAAGCAGCATTGATAAAGAAGAAAATGTCATGCAGGAAATGAAGGCGGGGTACGTGGTCTTAAAAGAGAATAAAGGTCTGTTTGCTTTGCTTTGGATTGGCGCATTATATATGTTCTTTTACATGCCGATTAGTGCGTTATATCCTCTGATGAGTATGGGATATTTCGGCGGAACACCTACTCATGCTTCAATAGCGGAAATTGCCTTTGCTATTGGAATGTTGGTAGGAGGGGTCATATTAAGCGTTTGGGGTGGTTTTAAGAAACGTACTTTTACCATTGGTGCATCGGTTCTTATGATGGGAATTGGTGTTACCATATCGGGAATACTCCCCCCGAATGCCTTCATTGCTTTTGCGATATGCTGTATGGTTATGGGAGTGTCAGCCCCATTTTATGGCGTACAAAATGCCTTATTCCAAGAAAAAATTAAACCTGAATATTTAGGGAGGGTTTTTTCTTTGCTTGGAAGTGTAATGTCATTCACAATGCCTCTGGGCTTATTGTGCTCTGGTCTTTTTGCCGAACAAATAGGTGTTGAAAAATGGTTTTTGATTTCTGGCATAGGAATTATAGCCATATCATCTTTGGTATTTGTACTTCCCGTAGTACAATCACTTGATAATCGTACCATATAAAACAGCCTATGCTAAATTGAGTAAAGGAGGGTAGATTTACGATGGGAGTAATTATTTCTGTGCAATAGCAGGGGCTATTGCACGCTAAAAGTGAGCAACTGAAAAATAGCCTTTGCTAATCCTAAATAACATAGAGTGATTAGGAGATGCAAAATGAGCTATATTAATATATATGACGTTTTGCCAAAAGAAATTGTCGAGCAAATCCAAGAATATGTTGACGGTGTTAAGGTCTATATTCCAAAAAAACCGGATAGTCGTAAAACATGGGGAAGCAATACTGATACTAAGCAATTGGTATCTTCGCGTAACCAACAAATAAGACTTGAACATCAAAATGGATTGAATGTATCCGAATTAGCTCAAAAGTATTTTTTGGCAGAAAAAACTATACAAAAAATTGTATATTCACGACAACCGACTGAATAACATTAAAGCGCCTAAGCTCATGATAGCTTATGGCGCTTCTTTTTTTGCCAAACAAGAAAGAGGATTCAATTTCTTACTCTGAATGGTATGCTAAAAATATAATAAGTTAAATTGTAGCTAAGCAGGTTTAGATATTTGTTCAGAATGGAGGTGTTGTTTTGGCTGGCGACAATAGAGAAATTAATCATTCACTACCTATTCACTATTCTCAAAATTATTTAATTGATACAGGGTTGATAGATAGATTACTCCAACAGTCAAACATCCATTCAAATGATGAAGTACTTGACATTGGGGCAGGAAAAGGAATCATAACAAAAGCATTACTTAATCGTGGTTGCAGAGTTACTGCTGTTGAACTGGATGAAAAAAACATATTGTATCTAAAAAAACAGTTCAGCAATGAAAAACGATTTGGTTTGCTTTGTGGTGACTTTATGGAATTGCCTTTGCCAGAAGGAAACTATAAGATTTTTTCTAACATACCGTTTTTTATTACATCTGATGTTCTTAATAAGATTACGCAAGCAAAAAATTCCCCCATTGACACTTATCTAATATTACAAAAACAGGCAGCAATGAAATATTGTGGAGCAATGGAAACCACGCTAAAATCTCTTTTGCTTAAGCCAAGATTCAATATGATGATTATGCACCAATTTTCTCGTAATGATTTTTCTCCAAGGCCAAATGTTGATATTGTTTTATTACATATTCAAAAGCGTAATGTAGATGAATTGACTATTAGAGAATTTGAGTTATATCGTGATTTCATTTGTTATTGCTATAAAAATAACAAGTTTTTTCACAAAAGAATTTTTACCTACAGACAATTAAAAGAATTGAGAAAAAGGCATGGAATATCAAATTATCAAACCTCTGCAATAGCATATGAGGAATGGATAATATTATTTAAGTGCTTTTTACAGTATGTCAGTGACGAAAAAAAAAAGCAAGTGATAGGTTCATACAGGCAGTATTTAATACAAGAGTCACTTCTAAAAAAACAATTTAGAGGAAGAAAATAGACTCGTAACATGAAACTCGCATTTAACGCAAGACCGCCGTTTTCCTTTTGAAAAATTGGACAAGCGGAGGGTGTATTAAAGTTGCCCTTTATTGAGGACACGGCGGTATCAAAGGAGATATTGCCGTGTTCATTTTTAACTCTCATGATCCACCTAATTTCTATTCATCAAAAAAAGCCTACACCCACCAGCGGGAAATTACGGTTTTCAATATGAACACACACATCATCAAGTAAATGTTAATATCTCCACTTATGCCCGACTGTATTTTCAGTCGGGCATTTTTGCGTTTATAGAGTCTCACTGTCGCTCTCCACCGCTGTCCTTTCGATTTCAGTAAACAAAAAAACGAAAGGATGGTTAAACCATGAAAATAATTAATCTGAAATATTATTACCCTTACTACACACAAGACACCTTTGTAGAAGTGCCTGATGAGCTATTAGCTGTCTTTGAGGAATCTGCAAGAGCTGAAGCAACATATGAGAGAAGGAAATACCGCTACAAAGCTCACTACTCTCTTGACCGTGGCGATGGAATTGAGCACAACATCTTATTTGTTTCTCTCTCGCTCGATGAGATTTACGAACGTAAGCTTACAAGCCAGCAACTTCACGCTGCCATTGCTTCTCTGCCGGACAAGCAGGCAAAGCGAATCTATGCTCATTATTTTATGGGCATGAGTAAGACAGCCATTGCCAAAGCAGAAGGTGTAAGTGAAAAAGCTGTCCGCATTGGTATCGAAAGAGGCTTACATACCATAGAAAAGTATTTGAAAAGTTTTTTCTAAATCACGTTCCGTTTCCTAGGGAAAAAAGTCAGGGTATATAGAGGGAGGTAAAATCCTTCCCTATGTTCCTTGACAACTGAATATACGGTATTTTGAGTACGAAACTTATGTGGCTGAAAAGCAAAGCGACATAATGGGCATCGCCATGATGACTGTTGTAACACACTTGCCAAAATAGGAAACCAAATAATTGATGAGCATGGGTATTACCGCAGTCGGAGCGATAAATGCAGCCATTAGACCGAACGGTGGCACGTTCGCCGCAATGACCCACATAAGGGATAATGATACTTCGATACGTTTAGCCCTCACTACGATTAAAACGGAGGGAGTTCCTGCGGTATGCGTTGCTTTTGAAAGGACAAGCTACGGTACTGTGGGACTATGATAGCTGTGCCAACAGCAACTCAAAATATCCCCTTGCAGGGGTGCGTGGCAAATACGGCAAATAGATAAAACTAACCGCACCGCATTTTTGTTTTATACAAAATTTGCGGTGTGCTTGGTTTTACTATAATTGATGCAGTGACAAACTTTTCATAAATGATATATATGCTTATACTTTATGTAAGCAATACACTTGGAGGTGATTGCGAATGGAAAATATCAAAAATGCACCTAATCCTACTGATACTGTTGTTACACCACCTAAATCTTATGAGAAAACCAAAGCATATCAGGATTTTATCAATGTACTTTCGCAAATTATAGAAAAACATGGTGCAGAGGTTTTAGATGAAATCAATCGTGTTGTCTAAAAGAGCAGTTTTATGGATTGATGTTTTCCAATCATTGATTGGAGGTCAACTACTATGAATAGAAGTGGAAAAAAATGTGTACTTTACCCTCGTGTAAGTACCGAAATGCAGGTTGACGGCTTCAGCTTGGACGGACAGAAAAATAGCTTAAAGCGATTTGCAGATAGAGAAGAAATGGAAATCGTAAATATTTATGAAGATGCAGGCAAATCCGGCAAATCCATTGAGGGCAGACCTGCATTTAAGCAGATGCTTAATGATATTGAAAACGGTTTGAGCATTGATTATGTCTTAGTTTATAAGCTCTCTCGCTTTGGTCGAAATGCCGCCGATATTCTTAATTCTTTGGAGCATATTCAATCCTTTGGTGTGAATTTGATTTGCATTGAGGAGGGAATTGACTCGTCACAGACAAGCGGTAAACTTTTAATCTCTGTGCTGTCTGCTGTTGCTGAAATAGAGCGTGAAAATATCATTGAGCAGACTATGAACGGACGAAAGGAAAAAGCTCGTCAAGGCGGTTGGAATGGTGGTTTTGCTCCCTATGGTTACTATCTCAAAGATAAGCAGCTTTTTATCCAAGAAGATGAAGCTGAAGCGGTACGCATTATCTTTGATAAATATGTGAATGGAAATATGGGATTTTATAAAATTGCCAACTATCTTAACTTGCAGGGTATTCAAAAAGTCAAACGGAATAACGGTACGCTAACTCAATGGAGTACCCATTTCATCAGAATGATAATCGACAATCCTGTATACTATGGAAAAATCGCTTTTGGCAGACGCACAAGAGAAAAAGTCAAAGGCACTAAAAATGAATATCGACAAGTATACCAAGATGACTACATTCTCGCAGACGGTCAGCATGATGCAATCATCAGCGAGGAACTATGGAAACAGGCACATGAAAAGCGAGAAATAACAGGTGTGAAATCTCCCTCTAAAATTGGTCGGGACAGGGCACATTTGTTAAGCAGCATCTTAAAATGCCCTAAATGTGGCGGGCCGATGTATACCAACAAACACGCTTGGACGAACAAAGACGGTACATATAAAGAAGTTTACTATTATGTATGTAGCAAAGCTCGGACAGCCAGAGGAAAAAGTTGCGACTACAAATCAATGCTCAAAAAAACCGACATTGAGCCGCTTGTCATTGAAGCAATCAGAGAGCTGATTAAGAATGAGGATTTTGCAAGCGAAATAAAATCCAAAATAGGAAAACAGATTGACACCTCTACTCTTGACAGAGAGCTGAAAAATTACGAAGGTAAACTTAGGGAAGTAGATTTGAATAAAACTCGCCTTGAAAATGAAATTGACAGCTTGCCGGAGGATACCCGTTTCAGAGAACGCAAACTTCACGATATGACGCTCCGGCTTGATGGTCTATATGACATCATCGTAGAACTGGAAGAAAAAATTGAGGATGTAAAGCTACGTCGCAAAGCCGTAGAACAAGATGCCATTACATTGGATAACATCTACACTTTATTAGCAAACTTTGATAAAGTCTATGACAAAATTAATGATGAAGAGAAAAAATCCCTAGTTTCTTCGTTAATCAAAGAAATAGAGATTTTCCCATGTGACGAATCAGAGTTGCCTCTGAAGTCTATTTTATTTAATTTTCCGGTTTATAAAGACGGTGGAGATGTTTGTGGGTTTTTGTGGGACAAAAGTACGCACGTCTCAACGTGAGGCGTGTTTGGAAAAAGGTCTACAATCTTTGTTTTCTGTATCTCATATCCATGTGCCGTCAAATAATCTAAATCGATCACCAGTGTCTTAGGATTACAGGACACATAAATAATTTCCTTGGCATTAAAGTCCTTCACATATTCCAGCGCCTTAGGATGTACCCCGCTTCGTGGCGGATCGAGGATGATGAGGTCTGGTGCACCCGTAAGGTTCGCAATGACATCCTTCACATCTCCAGCGATAAACGCCACATGGCTGAGTCCATTGATGGCTGCATTCTCATTGGCAGCGACCACAGCCTCTTCAACGATCTCGACACCAGTGACTTTTTTTGCTTTATCAGAGACAATCTGCCCGATGGTGCCTGTACCACAATAAAGGTCAAAAATCTCTTCCTTCTCTCCTCCAATGAGGCTCTTCACCTCTCCATAGAGCACTTCCGCCCCTTTGGTGTTGGTCTGGAAGAAAGAAAACGGAGAAATCTTAAAGGTCAGATCAAAAAGCTTCTCGTAGATAAAATCCCGGCCATGAAGAATGTTCAGCTTATCCACATTCACCGCATCTGCCAGATTGTCGTTCTCCGTATGCAAAATGGAAACCAGCGTTTCCTCTAGCGGCAGCTGAAGAAGTCCTTCCTTATATTCTGTCAGATCAAAAGAGACCTGGGTGGTGGTCACAAGGTTCACCATGAGCTCTCCCGTATGGACCCCACGTCTCAGAATGAAATTCCGAAGATAACCCGTCTGTCTCATAACGCGATAATAGGGCAGATTCTTGCCTCTAAAGTAGTTTATGGTGTACTCATGGATCTTTCTGAAATCTTCCGTCACCAGAAGGCACTCCACTGTATTCACCACGGAGTTTTTCATCCCCTTCAGATGCATCCCCAGGTTCAGCTCTCCATCTTTTACTTCATCTCCAAAGGTATACTCCATCTTGTTTCTGTACTCATAGGCATCCTCATGGCCAGTAATGCCCATATACTCTCCTAAAGGCAGATCATGCTGGGTAAAAAGCTTCTTCACTTCCTCTTCTTTAAAGGTTCTCTGAAGAGCAAGGGGCACCTGTTGGCTGGCGCATCCACCGCACCTGCCAAAATGGATACAAGGCGCTTTCACAGCATATTCTGCAGGCGAAACCACTTCCATGAATCTTCCCTTTGCCCTGTCGGATCTCACCTGATGAGCCCTTGCAAGGACCGTTTCCCCTGGATAAGCGCCCTTCACCTGTACTTTTTTCCCCTCCACAAGGCCGATGCCTGTTCCTGGAAAACTATGGTCTGTAATCTTTACTTCTATAACTTCATTTCTTTTCAAATTCATCTCAACTCCCTCACCTATCATAGCAGATTCTGTTTCCCACTGAAACCATTCTGATCGGATTCTTCCTCTGGATGACTCCAAAATAATCTGTATGGATTCTCTGATCTCCCAGGAAGAATCCATACGCAAGAATAGCCCCCTGTGCTATAATTATTTTCGGATGCAACGTAGATTTAAGAAGAACTTCCAGTACGATCCGCATCCCGCTATTTATTTTGAAAAAGAGGAACGATATATGGATTACCTTCTACTGTTTTTATGTGCCGCAGGATTTCTGGGAGCCCTGGTGGACTCCATCGCTGGAGGTGGAGGCCTTGTCACCATTCCTGCCTATCTTCTGGCGGGAGTGCCTCCCCACTTCACCCTGGGGACCAATAAATTTGCCGCCACCATGGGATCTTTCATTTCCACGGCAGGCTACGCCAAATCCAGCAAAGTGAATTTCCGGCTCATGCGCATTGCCGTCCCCATGACGGCGCTAGGGGCCATCTTAGGGGTACGGGCTGTGCTTAAAATCCCTCAGGACTTTCTCTATCCCTTTGTCAGTGTGGCCATATTAGTGGTGGGACTCTATACCTTCTTTAAGAAGGATCTGGGAAAAGTGAACAGCTTCACCACCATCACCAAGAAGAAGATCTTTTTTGTCTCAGTGGTGGGATTCGCCTTAGGATTCTATGACGGATTCTTTGGACCTGGTACAGGCTCCTTCCTGATTTTTATTTTCATTCGGTTTTTAAAGTTTGATTTCACCAATGCTTCAGGCAATGCAAAGCTCATCAACTTCACCTCAAACTTCACTTCCCTGGTGACCTTTGCCTTTGCCGGAAAGATTGATTATCTTTTAGGCGTGCCCATCGCCTTCTTTATGATCCTTGGGTCTCTTGTAGGTACAAAGCTTGCCATAAAGAATGGTCCAAAGTTTATCAAACCCATCTTCCTCATCATGTCCTTTGTGGTCTTTGGAAAACTCCTTTATGAGATGTTCCTGTAAACAAAAAGACAGCCTGCTTTATGGAGCGTTGAAACTCCGAAAAGCAGGCTGTTTTAGACTTCAGATGTAGATTCCTCGAGAATCACTTCTTCTTTTTTACCTTCTTTTTCATCTCCCTAGGCCTGCGGCTCCAAAGAAGTCTTGATTCCATGAGGCTACCTTCTTCGATGCGCAGCAGAAAAGATGCTGCCTGGCCCTTCCGGAAAGGATGAAGTTCTTTAGTGAAATACTCCGCCCATTCTGAAAGATACGGTTCATGACCCACAATGAAAATGGTCTCCTCCTCTTTCAGCGCCTCCAGATAATGCAAAAGCTCTTCCAGATCTCCTTCTCCTAGAAAGTCATAATACCCAATCTCTTTCTCTACTTTCAGTGCATCTTTCAGAATCTTCGCCGTTTCTCTAGCCCGTACCAAAGGGCTGGACATGATTCTCAATCCATTTTTCTTCTTGAGAAGAGCTTTTAGGTTCGGAAGCCTTTTCTCCAGCCTTCTTTTGCCTTTTTCTGTGAGCCTACGGTTAAAATCAAATCCATCCTTCGAAAAATCATCTGCGATGCCATGCCGTAAAAGAACCAGTTCTATCTCCATCTTCACTCCTCCTCTAATAAAAGAAGCGGAATGTCTTCTTTCTTGAAGTCATTCCGCCTGCTGCATCCCTCTTATTTCTTTACGCTCTCCCAGTCCTTCAGAAACTTCTCAATGCCTTGGTCTGTGAGTGGGTGCTTCAGTGAATCCATGAGCACCTTATAGGGTACCGTAGCAATGTCCGCCCCAGCCATGGCTGCCTGGGTCAGATGGTTTCTGCTTCTTACAGATGCCACAATAACCTCTGTATGCAGTCCATAGGTCTTGAAAATATACATGATTTCCTCAATGAGATCCATACCTTCTATGCCAATGTCATCCAGTCTGCCCACAAAGGGAGATACATAAGATGCACCTGCTTTTGCTGCAGCCAGCGCCTGAGTCGCTGAGAAAATAAGGGTCACATTGACATGCACACCCTTTGCTGCCAGTGCTGCTGTGGCTTTTAAGCCTTCTGGGGTCATGGGCACTTTAATGACAATGTTCGGATGGATCTTCACAAGCTCTTCTGCTTCTTTCAGCATCCCCTCCGCATCCAGGGAAATCACCTCTGCACTGATGGGGCCATCGACGATTTTGGTGATTTCCTCAATGACTTCCTCGAAGACTCTCCCTTCCTTGGCAATGAGAGATGGATTGGTGGTGACCCCATCCACAATGCCCAGTTCTGCAGCTTTTCTGATTTCTTCCACGTTGGCGGTATCAATAAAATACTTCATTTCTTTCCTCCTGAATTTTCTAAATAATGGGATTTCAATTGCTTCCCCTCTATTTTAACACAAAAAATCCACCGCGAATGCACTTGTGTAAGCGTTTCACGCAATTTCACCAACTTTTCTGTTACAGGCTATCATAAAGGGTTGCAAGCCTCTTCACTTCTTCCTGATTCACAGGATATTCCGCGCTTCCACCTCTTACTCCAGTACCCACGTGGATGTCATAGGATTTCCTGTCATTTCCATTCTCCAGATAGAAATCAATCTCCTTCCGGATGGGCAGAAGATTTCCCTCCTGGATACCGCTGCCCACAATGACGATAAGATCCTCAGACTCTTTGATCATCTCTTTCAGAAGGGGCAGATGGTCTTGAGCTCTACCTGGCCCACCAGAGGTCAGCACATGGGTCACGCGCCTGCAGGAGGTGAGAAGCTTTAATGAGGTAAGAAGATCTCTACTCTCATCAATGGCCCTATGAAAAGTAGCCAGAAGACTGGTGTCCTCCAGGACGTATTCTATCGCATCAAGATCTGGAAGTCCTTCTGATGTAAGCATGCCTAGGACCACCTGCTTTACGCCCAGCTTATGAAAGACTCTAGCATCCTCTTTCATGATGTCCAGATCTTCCTTGCTGTAGACAAAAGACTTGGCATGGGGACGAAGCATGATGTTCACCGGAATCTTCACTTCTTCTACTACTTTTTTCACCAGTCCGTAGCTTGGTGTCAGGCCTCCTTCTTTTAGGGAGGCAATGAGCTCAATCCGGTCTCCTCCACCTTTTTCAATGGCCACCGCATCCTCATAAGTTTCTGCAATACATTCCAGCATATTCATCGTTCCTTTCCTTCTGTTCTCCCTTTCACTATAGGTAGAAAATGTGGCTTGTGCAAGAAGCCAGTGGTAAACATTCTATGACCAGCTTCCTTTCTTTGGGTTCACCTTTGGCGCTTTTTCCAAAAATCAGAAGAAGGTTCGGTGAGAGAAGGAACCGGTTCTTGGAAGTCATATTCCAATCTTTACAAAAATCAGCTATACTGAGTGTATCATGCATGAAAGGTAAGGTTTACATGAAACGAAAAGCAACCCTTGATGACATCGCAAAACTGGCAGGTGTGTCCAAAAGTGCGGTCTCGATGATTCTCAACGAGAAAAAAGGTGTCACATTCCTGGAGGAGACCGTAAAAAAAGTACAGGATGCTGCAAAGATCCTGGGATATAATAAAAAAGACCCCAGCAAGAATGTGGTCCATCTCTTTAATAAAGATACCATCCTTGTATTTTGCCCTTCTGTATCCAATCCCTATTTCGCCACTTTGGCCCAGGCCATTGAGCAGGAGGCAAATACCTACGGACTGCATGTGATCATCCAGAATACCTTCCGGGACAAAGGAAGAGAGCTGGAGTATCTGAACCAGGTGAAGGGCAGTAACCTCTTTGGCATCATCTGCACCATGACCCCTTATAATACGGAGCTTCTGGAAGAGATCAATGAAACCATTCCCGTGGTCATCGTCAACGACAAGGTCCATGATATGGAGCTGGATACAGTAGAAGTGAACAATTACGCCGCAGGAGTGCTTCTTGCAGAGCATCTCATTGAACTGGGGCATAAAAACATCGCCTACGTATCCACCACCATAGATCCCATCTACACCTCACGAGTGAGAAGACTTCAAGGCGTTCTGGAAACCTACAAAAAACTCTGTCCCAAGGGTCGCGTGCTGGTGAAAAGCAAAAACATCACTCCAGCTGCTGAAATGTCCAATGTGGACTTTGAGCGGGAAGTGGGATATGACCTCACCATGGAGGTTCTGAAGCATAAAGACATCACCGCCATTGTAGCCATCAATGACATGGTGGCTTATGGCGTCATGGATGCCCTCCAGGAAAAAAAACAGAGAATCCCAGAGGATTACTCCATCTGCGGATTTGACAATCTTTTTCCATCGAAGTTCAGAAACATCTCTCTCACCACCATTGAGCATTTCATCATCAATAAAGGCCAGTTTGCCGTGGAAATGATCCGGAAAAGAAGAAACACACCTTCCTATCCCTTCACCTCCACAAAGATTCTTTTTAAACATGAGCTGGTGGTAAGAAACTCCACAGGCGTCCCCAGGGAATCAGAACCTAAGAAATAAAATGATAAAAGCGTGCAGCTGTTAGTACTGCACGCTTTTATCTTAAAATCCAAGAAGGGCCAGGAAGCTCTTCTTTTTTTTCTTCTTTACCCGAACCTTCACACTTTCTGTCCAAGGTTTATAGGGAAGCACCTCTACAGCCTCGCCCCGGATCAGTTTCTCACTGTTTACAAGGAGTCTTTCATAGGCTTCAGGATTGAGATTTTTCATCTCCACGTAGGCATGCCGGATTCTCATATCCCGGACTTTATCCTTATGCCCATCAGAACCGACGGCATGGATGAGGTTCACTTTGATGAGTTCTTTTGAGAACTTTGTTACCTTCTCTCCAAACTGCCCCAGAAGGCTGCCCGCATTGAGCTGGTAAAGAACCCCCAGATCATGAAGATGGTAGAGAAGCTCCGGATCTTCCCGCAGGGCTTTGTTTCTTTCTGGATGTGCCAGGATCACCTGATACCCTTCCTTTTTCATTTTATAGAAAAGCCCTTCCGCGTAGGTTGGCACATCTATGAGATTAAGCTCCACAAGAACGGTCTTGGAACCGCCGTATCCGAAGGTTTTTCCAGACTGAAGCTCTTCCAGCAGGTCTTCACGGATCATGAGCTCCACTGATTTCACAAGTTCTATCCGGCCTTCATACTTTTTCTTCAAAAACTGGAACTTCTCCTCGTAGGATTCTTTATTTTCCATGGCTTCTTCAAAAAGCCCCTTAATATGGTGTGGTGTCAGCGCCAGAATCTGGACCCCTTCCGATATGGACTGTTCGATCATCTTCATGGACATCTCCAGGCTTTCGCTGCCATCGTCCACGTCAAACAGCACATGGCTGTGAAAATCTACCATTGAACTCTCCTCTCATAAAGAAAGAAGCTGAATTTCAGCTTCTTTCTTTCGTTTATTTCTTGGAACGTCTCGCGTTTTTTGCTGCTGCTGTCTTCTTGTCCTCATAGGAGTAGTAATAGTAATATCCATTGTCCTCAGGCGGAATCTGACTGAGCACCACTCCAAGAATATTTCCTTTTACTTTTTCCAGCAGATCCTTTGCCTGGGAGATCTCATCCTTTTTGGTGACACCATGCTGCACAACCACCACGGTACCATCGCTTAAGGTGGTCAGTACCTGAGCATCCGTCACCGCAAGAAGAGGTGGCGAGTCTAAAATGATGGTGTCATACTGGTCTCTCATCTCATCGATAAATCTCTGGAACTTCCTGCTGCCTAAAAGCTCTGAAGGATTGGGCGGGATCACACCACTGGTGATGATGTCCAGTCCTTCTGTCACATCATGATGCACTACTTCATGAAGCATCTCCATGTTCATGATGACATTGACGATCCCTAAAGAGTTTGGCAGTTTAAACTTTTTATGTACGGTGGGACGGCGAAGATCCGTATCCACCAGAAGCACCTTTTTCCCGTTTTCCGCAAAAGTGATGGCCATGTTGCAGGCTACAGTGGATTTCCCTTCCGCTGGTCTTGAGGAGGTCACAGTGATGACCCTCACTTCCTGATCATAGGATGAAAACTGTATATTGGTTCTTAAGGTACGGTAAGCCTCTGCTGCAACAGACTTGCTGTCGGTGAGAGTCACTAAATTTGATTTCATGCGTTCCTCCAAGTTCTTATCTTACTTCTTTTGCATAGACTAAATTCATAGTACATTATACCATGATGTTCCAGAGAAAGGAAAAGTTTTTAGTATTTTCTGTATGGTTTTGAATAGGTTTCTTGTCCCTTTTCTACCCCTTCATATCAAGCAGAACACCTGGAAAACTTCATCTTTATCGTGGTACAGGCCCCGTGGATTCTCTTTTCATCAGTGAGCTATTAAGATATACCGTCTTTGGCTCCTTCTGCCCTTCGATCTGTTTGAGAAGCTCTTCCACCAGAAGTTCTCCAGACCGGTAGCTCTGCTGATGGATACTGGTGAGCTTTGGAGAGGTCACTCTGGCTAAGATGGAATCGTCATAACCCACCAGAGAAAGATCTTCCGGAATTCGAAGCCCGGCCTCATAAGCCCACTGAAGCACACCCAGGGCCATGAGATCATTGCCGGTGCAAACCGCCGTAACGCCTTCTGGCAAGCCATGAAGCTTGAAATAGCATTTAGCCGCCTCCAGGGAAAACTCTGTACTTCCCAAAAGATGCTCATCATAGGGAATGCTCCAGTCAGCAAGGCCTTCCTTGTATCCCTTCAATCTGTCCGCGTTAAAAGGAAGTATCGTTTCCCCAGAGAGATAGAAGATTCTTCTGTGTCCTAATGAGGCCAGGTGGTTCACTGCTTGCCGCATCCCGTTCTCATTGTCCGCCATCACCTGGACACTCCATCCAGGATAATGAGTATTATTGTTTAGCACCGCAAAGGGCACATTCATTTTCTGGATTTCTTCCATTTTAGTGTTTCTTTCCATGGAGGCAATGATGATGATTCCATCCACCTGCTTTTCCATGAGTTTTTCCAGATAATGGATCTCTTTTTCAATCTTATCGTCGGTATTGCAGAGAAACAGAGAATATCCATTTTTCATGGCCATATCCTCCGCTCCCCGGCAGATATCCGTATAGAAGGCATTCTTGATATCCGGCATCATGATGCCCAAGGTTTTGGTGTTTTTGGTTTTCATGCTCCGAGCCAGAGCATTCATCACGTAGCCCATCTCTTTACTGGTCTTTTTCACCAGTTCCCTGGTCAGATCCGAAACATCCTCATCCTTCTCATTAAGCACCTTGGATACGGTGGCCACAGAGACGCCACATCTCATGGCTATATTTTTCATGGTCACTGACATTTTTTACCCTTATTCCTTTCTGAAGTGAGATGACTCTACTCCATTTCTGAAAGAGCAACCGCTACAGCCCCCATCACTCCTGTCTTTTCCTTGAAGGAGGAGAGCCTGATTTCGCAAGCCTCATAGATCAGAGGCAATGTATGCTTTTGAGTATGGTGCTGCACCCTCTTTAAAAAATCCTCACCAATGAAGGAAACCCCTCCCCCTAGAATCACCACTTCGGGATTCAGCAAGGTGAGAACCTGAGAAACCGTCATGCCAAGATACGCGTAGGCTTCCTCCAGAATTTTACAAGACAGTGCATCTCCCATTTTTGACGCTTCATAGATCTCACGAGTACCAAAGTGAGTTCCTTCTTTTATAGAAGACTTTTCACCACTCTTCAATGCCCGTTCCATGGCCCGACGGATGCCGGTGCCAGATACATAACTTTCCACATGGCCATACTGACCACACCCGCAAAGGATACTGCTGTCCTTCACAAGAGGCATATGGCCTACTTCAAAGGCTGCACCTTTTGCCCCTATGAGAAGATTTCCCTCCACCATGGCAGCACCGCCCACACCTGTGGAGACAGTCATATAAACAAGGTTCTTCGTCTTCTTTCGCTCCCCCAGGTGATACTCTCCCAATAGAGCCGCATTGCCATCGTTCTCTACCTTCACAGGTACCTGATACACTCTCTTAATGGCATCAGAAAGAGGATAGTTCTCAAAGGGAAGATTCGCTGCAGTGAGGATGACGCCCTCTTTCTGGTCGATGAGTCCCGGTGCGCCTATGCCGATAGAAAGAAGTTCATCTCTTCTGATGGCTCCTTTTACGATAACCTCTTCAATGCTCTGAAGGATTCTCTCCAGCACTTGTTCTTCCCCTTCCTCTGCGAGGGTTGGAAGAACAGCCTCCTTTAAAATCACGCCGTCTTTCGTTGTCAGTGCTGTATGTATCTTTGTGCCCCCAAGATCAATGCCTATGAGATACGCCATATTTACTCATCCTTCCAATTCTTAATTTAAATTCCTGTAGTTCCAAAAATTCTCCTACTTTACATTGTATCACACAAAAAAAAAGCAGACACCTAAATCACAGGCATCTGTATCTATTTGAAATGTTATCGTATCGTATGATCCGCAGAACAATAAAGATCAATTCCGTTATTCGAAATACAGTTTCAGTTCATAGGGCTCATAGAGAAAAATATCTTCCTTATCGTGGATCCAGGTGCTTTCTGACAGACTCTCCATACTGTACCTGATTTTGTCCTTTGACAGAATTCTTGCTGATTTTCCTCGAATCTCCAGAGTCAGCTTTAAATCTTCCCCTTTATGGACAATTGGAATTTCCCGGGTCTCCATGCTGGAATCTCTAAGAGGAACCCGTAAAACCTCTTCTCCACGCTGGGTCAAAATTACAAAGGTTTTATCGTGTCTTCCTTTGGCTTCCTCCACCAGATAGTACGCAGAGAAGAGAAGCAGAAGAACCACCAGGGCAGGAATCATAAACCGGCATACGCCAGTACAATATATGCTTTTGGGATGTTCTTTCTCCACGGGTGGCTTCTCCTCCTTTTCCTGCTGTATTTTCAGGTTCTTCTCTTAGTCTTCTTTCTTCTCCTCAAAGAAGCGGTCCAAATCATCCTCAGGCTTCTTTTTAATCTTCCTAAGCTTTGTTGGTACAAGAATGAGCAGTGCAAGAACCACAACGATACCCAGTCCGATATAAAACTCCATCTCATTACCGCCTTTCTTCTTTTGTTCCTATTTCTTAGGATACCATAGCAGTTTCCTGTAAAGATTTCATAAATGTTACAGTTTCCGTCCATACACAGAACACTTTTTCTCATTGGAGCTCAACATCTTTTTCACTCTATTCCTGCATCATTTCCTCTTTCTTCATCTCCAGCAAAGCATGAAAAGAAAAGAGTTAACGTTTTTTTCAAAGGTTTCTCATATTTTCATGATAAGGTCTACCTATACAGTTTTTTGCAGATGAAAACAAAGAAGAGACGTTAAAGGAGATGATTTTATGAACACAACACTATGTGAAGCCATCAATCAAGGAGAACTCATTGAATTCGAGTACGAAGGACTGGTTCGGATTGTAGAACCCTACATCTACGGTGTCGAGGAAAATGGAGAGATCCTTCTGAAAGCCTTCCAGACCGGAGGTTTCAACAAGAAAAACGACAACAGCTATACCTGGGATGTTTATCAGGTGGAGAAAATGGGCACAGTTCAGTTCGTCGGTAAAGATTTTTCCCATGAACGGGCCGGATATGAGAAGAATGACCCTCTATTTTCCACCATTTACTGCCAAAAATAAATGACAAAGGTTCCAAAATTTAAAAAGACCTTCCTCTTCATGGAGAAGCCCTAGGCCTGGCATTCCATAAAGGGGAAGGTCATTTTTTATACTTTTACAGGATACTCCCTAAAGGGTGACCCCGGTTTTAAAGATGGAGATTTCACGGAATCCCGCTTCTTCATTGTTCACAAGCTTTCCGCTGGCCACATCGATGATGTAGGAAATGAACTCCTTGGTCATGTCATCTGAATCCATTCCATCCAGCATCTGTCCGGCATTGAAATCAATCCAGTGGGGTTTCAGATCGTAAATTCTGGAGTTGGAGGAAATCTTCACTGTGGGGACAAAGCTGCCAAAGGGGGTTCCTCTTCCTGTGGTGAAGAGCACCATATGACATCCTGAGGCGCCGAGAGCTGTGGAAGCTACCAGGTCGTTTCCTGGTGCGCTGAGAAGGTTCAGTCCCTTCTTGGAAGAAAGCTCCCCATACTTCAGCACATCGGTCACCAGGGAGCTTCCGCCCTTCTGGGTGCAGCCCAGGGACTTGTCTTCCAGTGTGGTGATGCCTCCAGCTTTGTTTCCTGGAGAAGGATTTTCATAGATGGGCTGTCTGTTATCAATGAAGTACTGCTTGAAATCATTGACGAGATGCACAGTCTTCTCAAAGACCTCTTCATCTACCGCACGGTCCATGAGGATGGTTTCCGCGCCGAACATCTCAGGCACTTCCGTAAGAAGGGTGGTCCCCCCTTTTCCCACCAGGTAATCCGAGAATCTGCCAAGAAGCGGATTTGCCGTGATGCCGCTGAATCCATCGGAGCCTCCGCATTTGAGACCAATCTTCAGTTCTGACACAGGTACTTCTACCCTTCTGTCTTCCTTCATGGCCTCATAGATTCTTGTCAGGGCACGGATGCCTTCTTCAATTTCATTGCCCACCTGCTGGGTCACGATGAACTGAACCCGGTCCTCATCCACTTCTCCCACGGCAAGTCTGAAGTCTTCCATGGTGTTGTTCTCACAGCCAAGGCCAAGAACTAGAACACCTCCCGCATTGGGGTGCTTCACAAGATCTGCCAGAATGGTCTTGGTGTTCTCATGGTCATCTCCCAGCTGGGAGCAGCCGTAATTGTGGCTGAACACCTCAATGGCATCCAGGCCTTCCGGCTGTACGCGCTCTCTGAACTTCTTAATGATGAGCTCCGCTACGCCATTGACACAGCCCACGGTGGGGACGATCCACAGCTCATTTCGTATTCCCACGAGACCGTTTTTCCTGCGGTAACCCTGGAAGGTTTCAGGTCCGTCGAAAACTCTGTAGTCTTCTCTTTTCGGGGTATAGCGGTACTCCATAAGATCATGGAGGCCTGTTTTCACATTATGCGTATGAACATGCGCCCCTTTTTTGATGTCTTCTTTGGCAATCCCAATGGAAAAACCATACTTCATGATGTCTTCGCCCGCTGATATGTCCCGCAGTGCAATCTTATGACCCACAGGAATGTCCGTGAGGGCGGTGACCTTCTCTTCCCCTGCCTGAAGCTCTTCTTTTTCCACAACCGGAAGAAGGGCCACAGCCACATTGTCTTTTTCTGTGATCAGATACAGTTTATTCATCTCTTCCATTTCTATCTCCTTCTATAGTGCTTTCAGCGTGCTGATGACACCATCTTCTGTGATCTTTTCAAGATGCTTGAGGGTGGCTTCATATAATCCTGGCACTTCCAGAAGATTTCTCTGCCAGAGATCTTCTTTTCTCAGAACGTCTTTCACAAGTTCTGGAAGCGCCATTTCTTTCCAAGCCTTTTCAAAATAAACCAGCTTGTCCTCATCATCTTTTACTGGATAGGTTTCTCCGTTTTCACGGATCCCCACATAACCTTCTTCCTTTTTCTCCACCTGGTAGAATTTCAGAAGAGCAGCCAGAGAGAAGACCATTCTTTCCGGCAGTTTGCCATTTTCTTTCTCAAAATCCAGAAGTGTTGGCAGACATCTTGCCGTGAATTTGGAGACGGAATTTAAGGAGATGTCCAGCAGTCTATGCTTGATGTAAGGATTGCCAAACCGCTCAAAAACCGCTTCTGCAAATTCCTTCAGCTCATCCTTCGGAAGATCTATGGTGGGGATGATTTCTTCAAAGATGAGGCTTCTCAGGAAGCCGTTGAATACTTCGTCCTCAATGAACTGACCCACATAGTCATGGCCGGCAAGATACGCGGCAAGGACGGTGGAGGTATGTCCGCCGTTTAGGATCCGGACCTTTCTCTTCTTATAAGGACGCACATCATCGGTGAAAATGACATTGGCCCTGGTTTTATGGATGGGGAAAAGCGTCTCATACTTTTTAGGTGCTTCAATGACCCAGAGATTGAATACTTCAGAGGTCACCAAAAGGTTGTCCTCGTAGCCAAACTTCTCATGGTATTCTTTTACTTCGTCTCTAGGATACCCTGTGACAATGCGGTCCACCAGAGTATTTGCAAAATAGCAGGTATCTTCCATCCACTGGATGAATTCTTCCGGCAGGTTCCATTCCTTTGCATACTGAAGCACAATACGTCTCAGCTCTGGTCCATTGTTGTCAATGAGTTCCACCGGGAGGAATAGAAGTCCTCTTTCCTTGTCTCCATGAAAATGGTTGTACCGGTGATAAAGAAACTTCAGCACTTTGGCTGGGAATGCTTTGGGCAGCTGGTCCTCTAAGACATCCCCCGCCACATAAGAAATCCCCGCTTCTGTGGTGTTGGAGATGACGATTTTCAGGTCCTCGCTTTCTGCAAGCTTCATATACCCTTCATAGTCCTCGAAAGGATTGAGTCCTCTGGATACAGAAGTGATCACCTTTGTGCGCTCCACTTTCTCTCCATTTTCCAGGCCTCTCATGATGAGGGTATAAAGTCCCTCCTGTTCGTTGATTTTGTCCACCATGCCGAAGCTGATAGGCTGCACAAGAACAATACTGCCCTCGATCAGCCCCTCTTCGTTGGCTTCTTCCACCATCCAGTCACAGAATGCCCGAAGAAAGTTTCCTTCCCCGTACTGAAGAATCATTTCTTTTCTGTTTCCGAATTTCTTATCCACAACATCTTTGATATTTTTTAGCATTTCATTTCTCCTTTTTGATCTTTGGATTTCGTTGGTTTTCTCGATTTCAGGAGTCTTTAAAACATTTCACGTTTTTGGATTTAACTTAACAGAAAGTTCTCATTTTTTTCTTTAATTTCAAAAGTACCAGCGATTTCCTCTATGATTTTATTGTATAATAAAAGTACGTATTATTAAACCTTTAATATTAAATGTTTAGGAGGATTTTTTTATGAACTCACATCTGCTTCAGGATTTTCGGGAAGGTACACTGAAAGCGTCCTACGAAAATCTCACTCTTTTCCCTGCTTCTCACACCTCCCATGAGGGCACAAGGCTGCTTTTCGTGAGAGAGGAAGGCGCATCTTTTCTTCTGGCTTATGGGTCTGGTCCTCTTTTGGATGCACTTCAAGGCGATCTTGCAGAAGGCGTTAAAATCGCTCCAGCAAACCATGAGAACAGACTTGTTCTCAACCGGTTCTTCCCCTACACAGCACCTGTGGCCAATGTGGAGAAAAGAACTTCCATGGGGCTTGGAGACCGTCTGGGTCTTGCCACCTTCGGTCATATCCATGCGCTCAAAGGCACCAAGGTGTTTCCCATTTTTGCACAGCAGAGCATCCGGGAGCTGACTATGACAAACCGCACCTATGAGGATGTCATAGACGCAGCCGCCTATGCAGTGTTCGCAGAAGGCTATACTGACGGTTATGGTGCTGATGGAGATCACCTGAAAAGCAAGGCGGATATTCTGAAGGAACTGTCCATCGGAGCCACCATGATCACTCTGGACTCCTCCGAAAAGATCGACAACACCATCCTAGACCTCAATATGGAGGCCCTGGAAGAGAAGTATCAGCTTCTTTCAGAAGAAACCCGAAGCTACTACGAAGACAAATATCTGAATAAAAACACAGACCTTCCCGGCCTGTCCTTGCCCATCGGCAAAGAGCAGCTCATGAGAGACGTGCTGACCTATGGAGACTCCATTTCCTTCATTCATGAAGTCTATGAAGAAATTATTCTACCCTATGAGGCTCCGCTGGATTTTGAAATCTCCATTGATGAGACCGCAACCCCAACAAACCCCATCTCGCACTACATCATCGCCAAAGAGCTGAACGACCGTGACATCGTCATCAGTACCATGGCCCCCAGATTCATCGGGGAGTTCCAAAAGGGCATCGACTACATCGGTGACCTGAACGCCTTCAGAGAAGACATCAAAGCACATGTGGCCATTGCAGAGCATTTTGGCTATCGGATCAGTGTGCACTCCGGCAGTGACAAGTTCAGCATTTTCCCCATCGTGGCAGAGGAGACCCATGGCAGATTCCATGTGAAAACTGCTGGCACCAACTGGCTGGAAGCTGTGGAAGTCATTGCGGAGAAGGAACCAAAGCTTTACAGAAGACTCCATGCCCATGCCCTGAACCGCTTTGAGGATGCCACCGCCCTTTATCATGTGACCACAGACCTTTCAAAGGTTCCTGCCCTTGATACTGTGGAAGACAAAGATCTTCCGGCGTATCTCAGAAATGACGATGCCCGGCAGCTTCTGCACATTACCTATGGCTATATATTGGAAGACAAAAATGATAAGGGTGACTATCTCCTGAAAAATGATTTTTTTGAAGCTCTGGAGCATCATCTCTCCCACTATTTCTTCCATCTGGAGGAGCATATTTCAAAGCACCTCAGACTTCTTTCCTTAAAATAGGTCAAAAATAATAGACTATATGAAAAAGCAGCGTCTGCACCTTTTGCAGAAGCTGCCTTTTTCATTTTAGTCAGGTGCCCTTTTAGTTTCTGCCCTTGCCCAGATGGCTTTTGACAAAACTATAGAGCGTTTCTTTTTCTTTTCCCAGTGTATCATTACTGAGGATATACCCTTGTCCGCCTGATGCAAAGATGATCAGAAGAAAAGGATACCGCTTGATTCCCTGTACTTTACTCCATCGGAGAATGGACCGTTGTCCACTCTTTTCCACGTGGATGCCTTTATCGTCCAGTGCAATTTTCATGCCTTCTGGAAGTCCATCCACTTGCTTCTTTGCACGCATATAGATGAGAAGGGGCTGTAGCAGTGTAAAGATGGATAGGCCTAGAAGAAGGAGAATCTTTAGGATCACATCCACTTGTGTGAAGTAACGGATACTGAGAAGGACCATGGCCATGGTGAAGATGACATTCACCATGCCTGCCATGGAGTGGTAAATATTGTACATGGAAATCTTCCATAGATCCTTCGCTCTGGTCTCATAAGGAAATTCAAATTTCATGTCCATTCTTACTTAAATAAGGATGGGAGCCACAAGCTCGCTGCAGGTACGAAGGTGATCACAAGAAGTGTCACAATCATCATAATAAAGAATGGAAGCGTCGCTTTCACAATCTTCTCCATAGGCTGTTTGCTCACAGCAGATCCAATGAAGAGCACCGCACCAACCGGTGGTGTCAGAAGACCAATACCGCAGTTCAGCACCATGATGATACCAAACTGAATTGGATCGATTCCGATGGACGTTGCAATTGGCAGAAGGATTGGTGTCGCAATCAGAATGATTGGGGCCATATCCATGATCATACCAAGAATTAGAAGGATCACATTAAGAAGCAGCGCCAGAATGATCGGATTGTTTGTGAATCCGATGATGGCATTGGCTGCCAGCTGTGGCACGTGAAGCCTGGTAAGCATAAATCCGAAAATACTGGAAGTAGCGATCAGAATCAGTACTATGGACAGTGTATTCACACACTCACCCAATGAGTTCCATACGCCTTTCCAGTCCAGTCCCTTGTAGATAAATACAGAGACTATAAGGCTATAGATAACAGCAATGGCTGCAGACTCCGTGGCTGTAAACACACCACCAACAACGCCTACAACAACGATAAGAACCGCTGCCAGAGCCCAGAATGAGCTGAGCATCTGCTTAAAGAGAACCATCAGGCTGAACTTTGCACCCTTAGGATAGTTCTTCTTCACTGAAATGATGTAAGACATGATCATGAGTGATACTGCCAGGATCGCTCCTGGAAGATATCCTGCAAGGAAAAGGCTTCCTACAGAGATTCCACCAGCTGTGGTGGCATAGATGACCATGTTATGGCTTGGAGGAACCAGTAGTCCTTCCACAGATGAGGTGATGGTCACCGCTGTGGAGAAGTCCGCATCGTATCCTTCATCCACCATCATAGGGATCAGGATACTACCAAGAGAAGCGGTATCTGCTGCAGCAGAACCAGAGATTCCACCGAAGAAGTATGAAGCTACCACGTTTACCATGGCAAGCCCTCCACGCATCCAGCCTACACAGGCATTCGCCAGGGCGATGAGCCTCTCAGAAATACCACCTGATCCCATGAGAACACCCATGGTGATGAAGAATGGCACCGCCATAAGGCTGAAGGAGCTGATACCTTTGACCATCTGCTGTGCGATGGTGGTCAGTGGAAGTCCTTCATATAATAGTGTGAACATAGATGCAAGTCCTACTGCGTACGCAATGGGAAATCTCAAGAAAATCATAAGCAGGAAGCTGCCCAGGAGTATTAAAATAGATATCGATTGTGCACTCATGATTTAGCCCCCTTTAATGATGAAAACTTTTTAAAATGTCCTACTAAAGATTCGGACAGGAACAGGATCATGGCAAAGCCTGCCAGCGGAATTGGGAAATACATCCAGAATCTGGATAGCCATGGCATGCTGACATAGGTTCCTCTGGAACCTATTTTCGTTGCATAATTCCATCCAACCACAAGCATCACGATGGCGAAAGCGAAGACAAAAAGGTCTGCAATAATATCCATAACGATGAGTGCTTTTTCAGGCAGATATTTGTCAAAGGCTGTCATTCGGATGTGTGCGTTTCTACGGATGGCCAGTGCTGCAGAAAGAACTGCCATATAAGACATGAGTGTTAATACCACCTCTTCACTCCAAGCTGGATCCGGAATAAATGGAACAAATCTTCCGGCAACCGCCATGGTTGTGATGAGGATATCGGCTACCAGCAGCAGTTTACATACCAGCAGCACAAAATTATAGATGGATTCAAAAACCGATGACATCTGGCTTTTGGTCTCTACTTTATTTTGCATAAGAATCCTCCTTGATTCATGTGTGATAGAAAAGAAAGAGTGCATAAGGTGGTTTTCCTTATGCACTTCTTTTACAAGATGCTGGAAAAGAGAATCTCTTTTCCAGCATACAGTTCCTAGATTGTACGATTACTGCATATCAAGAATCTGCTGATACAGTTCTTTGAAGTCCTTTGTTTCAGCTTCAACAACGTCCTTAACAGCTGCCTGCCATGGAGCCATATCTGTAACTTCAACAACGTTTACGCCAGCAGCCTTCAGCTCATCCAGAACTTTAGCCTCTGCTTCAGCGGAGATCTTTCTGTTGTATTCAGATGCATACTTACCAGCTTCCATCAGGATGTTCTGCTGTTCTTCGGTAAGACCGTCCCATGCTTCGTCTGTGATGATAACCTGGATTGCACCAAGGGTATGTCCATCAAGAATCAGGTTAGGAGCAACTTCTGGGAATGCATTGGACTTGTAGTTTGCGATAGGCTGCTCAGCTCCATCTACAACACCAGTCTGAAGTGCGGAATACAGTTCTCCGAAGGATACTACTGTAGGTGAAGCGCCAAGACCGTTGACCATACCGTTCATAACTGGGTCATTGGATACTCTGAGCTTCATTCCCTTCAGGTCTTCGATGGAGTTTACAGGATCAACTGTGAAGAAATGACGGAATCCTTCTTCTCCATAGAAAAGTCCTCTTACGCCTGTTCCAGCTTCTTGTGGCTCAAGAAGAAATTCTGGTGCAAGATCAGATGTAGCAAAGTTCCAGAAATGGTCTCTGCTTACAAAAGTGTAAGGAATGGAGAGAAGCTTGGACTTCAGTCCGCCGTATGGTGTCAGCGCAAATGCGGAGATACGGGACATGTCGATGGTGCCTCCGCCGCCGAGCATTGCATCAAGTACGTCGTTTTCGGATCCAAGAACACCTGAAGCCTGAATTTCGATCTTGATCTTTCCACCGGAAAGTTCATGAACCTTGTCAGCAAATGCCTGGTCTGTCTGTCCAACGATGGTGTCCAGCGGATTTACTTCTGCGTACACAAGTGTCACTTCTGGTTCTACTTCACCTGGCTCTTCGCCTGGCTCTTCAGTCGGTGTTTCTGGTGTTTCTGGTGTTTCTGGAGCAGGCTCCTTCAGTCCACATGCTGCAAGACTTGCAACGATTGTTAAACTCATGATCATGGCTAATAACTTCTTTTTCATTTTGTCCCCCTGTAAATTTATATTTTTTAATTGGTAACAACGTTAAGTTCAACGATTCCTGTTGGAATCAATCGATGGTCTGCACTTCTTTATGCCTGGCCTCACCTCCTTAAAATAGGATGATCCTTTGTTTCCGTAGCTTTCGTGTGCAATTACTGCTTTCATCCGCTACACAAAATAATCAGGATGGTCTCGTCTTATAAGCTCCTCATCCACCTTGTAGCGGGATAAGTGACTGGTCATGAGCGCAACGGCTTCGATTTTACTTTTTCTTATAATAGCATCCAGGATGGCACGATGATCATCCAGTAGCTCCTGCACTTCTTTGTCTGTGAGCAGTCTCAGCATTCTCACCCGGTCAAAGTGAATCATCATACTGTCCATGAGGTGATAAATCTGAGTTTTCCTCGCAATGATGAAGAGCTGTTCATGGAATTCATTATCCAGCTGGAAAAACTGACGGAATGAGCTGGACTTGAGATAAATCTCCTGCATGGTGATATTTTGAAGAAGAGCTCTGTGGTCTTCCTCCGTGGCTACCTCACATACAGTTTCCACCACTGCATTTTCAAGAACCAGTCTCATGAATCTGGCTTCATCCACCAGACTGTAGTCAATCTTGGAGATATAGCTTCCCTTCTGTGGGAGAATATCTACAATTTGGCTCTTGCTGAGTTCTATGAGCGCTTCTCTTGTCGGTGTCCGGGAAATGCCCATTTCATCGGCCAGTTCTTTCTCACTGACCATGCTTCCAGGCTGCAGCTTCAAGTTGACGATATTCTTCCGCAAGGTGCGAAAGGCATAGTCCCGAGCGGTCTCTTTACTTTTCCTTGCTGTGATTTCCATAGAAGTATCCCCTTTTCCCTATTTATATCGGGTTTTCATTTTTGAGATGGCTTCCTGAAGACCCAGAAGGTAATTGGCCCCAATGGCTCTGTCGTAGAGTCCATAGCCAGGTCTTGCTTTCTCGCCCCAGATCATTCTTCCATGGTCTGGTCTTACATATCCTTCAAATCCCACTTCATCATAAGCTTTCATGACTTCAAACATATCAAGGTCTCCACAACTGGACAGATGTGCAGCCTCGTCAAAATCTTTTTCTGTCAGATGCTTTACGTTACGTATGTGTGCAAAATGGATTCTGCCTTCCTTACCAAACTCTCGGATCATCTCCGGAAGATCATTCTTAAGATCCGAACCAAGACTTCCAGTACAGAAGGTCAGCCCATTATAGGGACTCTTGTTGAGATCCAGAAACTTTCTGATGTTCTCCCTGTTGGTGATCACTTTAGGCAACCCATAAAGCGGCCATGGTGGATCATCAGGGTGTATGGCAAGTTTTATGTCATACTGCTCCGCATATGGAATGACCTGATCGAGGAAATATTTCATATTTTCCCAGTAGGTCTCTTGGGTCATATTCTGATAGAACTCAATGTCTTTTGCCATGGCATCGAGCCGTTCTGGCTCCCATCCAGGAAGACTGTATCCTCGTGCTTTCTTTGCCATGACATCTGCCATGACTTTCGGGTTCATTTGAAGCACTTCTTCATGGCGGTAAGCCATGACCTGGCTGCCATCAGGCAGTTCCAGGGAAAGATCGCTTCTTGCCCAGTCCATGACCGGCATGAAATTGTAGCAGAGCACTTTTACGCCCACTTTGGACAGATGCTCCAGAGTTCTGATGTAATTCTCGATGTACTGATCGCGGCTTGGGAGTCCTTTTTTTATGTCTTCATGGATATTGACACTCTCGATGACTTCCATTTCAAGTCCCGCGTCATTGATTTCTTTCTTCAGAGACTCGAGCATTTCCAGAGGCCACACCTCTCCCACCGGAATCTTCGGCATGCAGGTGGCTACACCTGTGACTCCCGGTATTTGGCGGATCTCCTTCAGCGTTACGCTGTCATCTCCAAAGGGAAACCATCTTAAAATCATTTTCATAGTTGTTATCCCTTCTTTCCCCAAAAGGATCATTTTTGATGTTATCCTTTTCACAGGACCTTAACTAAAGTTTAACACTGGTATACTAGTGCGTCAACAGGTAAATTCATAAATTTTGAAAGTTATTTTACGGATTGTACATTTTCTCCTGTATCCCTTTTCAGCACTTTTCCACCTTTGGTTATAATAGAGTATATCACTGAAAATCAACAGCTTTCATCTTTTTATCCCATTATGATTTTGTAAAATTTAATTGTGGAAGCTCTAAAAATATAGAGATTATGAACGAAATATGAAAGCACTTTCACAAATCCCCAATATTCGGACAATTCTTTGTAACGGTTTACGTGCAACGTTTACCCGGGTATTCCTATGACTTCTTTTAAACATGTTTAATGAATATTTGTTTGTTTTTTATTGAGAAATTCGTAATGACTCCTTCACCCCGCAGGCAGCATGCTCTTCTTTGCCAAAGAAAAAAAGTCTGGAGTTCTGATGCTCCAGACTTTTTTTTCGGTACGTATTAGTATGCTGTTTCTTTTTTCTTACATGTTGAAGTATTTTTCTGCGTTGAGATAAGAAATTTCCTTCACCATCTGCTCCAGCAGAGCGTAGTCTTCAGGCACTTCTCCCTCTTCTACCCATTTTCCAAGAAGGCTGCAGAGAATTCTTCTGAAGTAGTCATGTCTTGGATAGGAGATGAAAGATCTGGAGTCCGTGAGCATACCCACGAATTTTCTGAGAAGAGAAAGGTTCGCCAGAGAGATCATCTGTTTTTCCATACCGTCTTTCTGGTCATTGAACCACCAGCCGGATCCGAACTGAATTTTCATGACGCCATTGGTTTCTCCCTGGAAGTTCCCCAGCATGGTTCCAATGACATCATTGTCTCTTCCGTTCAGGTTGTAGAGTATAGTCTTTGGCAGATTGTCTTCTCTGTCCAAAGTGTCCATGAGCTTGGACAGCGGTCTTGCCACCAGTTCGTCGTTGATGGAGTCAAACCCGATGTCAGCGCCCATTTTATGGAACATTCTGGTGTTGTTGTTTCTTAGAGCGCCAATATGGTACTGCTGTGCCCAGTCTCTCTTTTTGTACATCTTACCAAGTTCCACCAGCACAAATGACTTGTACTTGGCTGTTTCTAGAACAGTCAATGTCTCACGGGCAAGGGCTTTTTCAAGAATAGATGCAATCTCTTCTGCTGTGTACTCCTCGAAGAACACTGTGTCTAATGCGTGATCGGAAAGTCTTGCGCCATTTTCGTGGAAAAAGTCTACTCTGTTTTCCACTGCTGAAATAAGGCTCTTCACATCCTTCACGTCAAATCCAACAATGTCAGAAAGCTTTTTCATGTAATCCGCAAAGCCCTCTTTGTCGATATTCAGAAGCTTGTCTGGCCTGAGTGCTGGAAGCACTTTGGTCTGGAAGCTTTCATCTTCTTTGATGGCTCTATGATGCTCCAGTGTATCGATCAGATCATCTGTGGTGCAGATCACCGCCACATTGGAGTTTCTGATCAGATTTCGCACATTGAAATCCTCACCCTCAATGACCTTGTTTGCCTTTTCCCAGATAATCTGAGCGTTTTCCGGACAAATGGTGTCCTCGATGCCAAAGTAAGTCTTCAGCTCCATATGGGACCAGTGGTACAAAGGGTTTCCGATGCAATATGGCATGGTGGCGCAGAACGCTTCAAACTTCTCAAAGTCAGACTTGTTTCCTGTGATGTACTCTTCACTGATGCCTGTGCTTCTCATGGCTCTCCACTTGTAATGGTCGCCTCCCAGCCAGATTTCGGTGATGTTTTTGAATCTCTTGTTCTCTGCTATGAGTTTTGGATCCAAATGACAGTGGTAGTCATAAATCGGCATGTCTTTTGCATACTCATGATAGAGCTTTTTGCCTGTTTCATTCTTCAGCATAAAATTGTCGTGTATAAATGCCATAGTTTACCTTCCTTTCACATAAACATAATTTGATGCCTATATCATAGTCTAAATTTTAACCAGTGAAAAGTACCCATTTGTTGTTAAAACTGCTCTGTAATTCTAAAGCATGAAAAACTTGACTATTTTATCACCAGCCATGAGCCATCCGAATAACCTCCAATATTTTTCCCAAATTCTCAGTAAATTGAAACTAAATTTTCTTTATTTCAAATAATCATCCTGGAATTTCACGAAAATTTCAGATTCTATAAAGTTCATTGAGCTAGATGCC
>RCMY010000300.1_pt1 | contig 47110 bp, 32 predicted proteins | sample 2041341 | NCBI WGS metagenome assembly RCMY01 (sample SAMN09708234, study PRJNA481090) | Marine sediment metagenome, whole genome shotgun sequencing project.
TGCTGCAGCCAATCGTCGCGGAAGATCAGCGGCTTCGCCTCTTCGATCGCCACCATCGCGCCATCGGACAGCCGTCCGTCAGGCTGCAGGTCGAACGCCACGGCCAACAGAATCGAGAGATGGCCGAGCAGAAAGTCCTTGGCTGCTTCCTGGGGCACGCCGCGTCGAGTGGCCTCGTCGACGGCTTCACGAAGCATGTAGGTGAATGTGGCACCGACCGACTCGGAGAGAGCAGGTTCGAGGATCACCATCTGCTCGACGGTGCAGCGATGAGCCTTCATGACGGGCCCATAAAAGGTGCGGGCGATGTCGACGCACATCTGATAATGCTCCTCACGGCCCTGCATCAGCGCGCAGATGATGTGCTGCTTGGCTTTGAAGCCACCGAAGTAGTCGGTCTGGGCCTCCGGCTCGGTCTCGTCGTTGAAGATCGGGGGATGACACGGGTGCGTCACGAAGTAGGTGAGGTCCGGACGGTCCGGCAGTTTGCCCGCCGATGGTGCCGCTGCATCCAGCATGATCACGGCGGTACCCGGCTTCAGGTCGTCGACGAACTCGGACAGGATCGTGCCGATCAAGCGGTCGGGCACGGCGAGGATGACGACGTCGGCCTCCGCCAGTGCGTCCTCCTTCGAGGTACAGGTCAGACCGGTCGCCTCTTTCAACCTTTCCTGGCCGGCGGGGCTGACCTCGATGTATCGGACGGTGTACGGCGAGTCGATGAGGTTTGTCGCGAGTCGAACTCCCATCTTGCCACCGGCTCCGAATAGTGCGATAGATGTCATGGTCTGGTCTTCTTTCATTGGAGTAGGAGGAGTAGATATCGGGTACGCCGACGGAGTCATGGCAGACCGCCTTTGGCGCGTAGGAAGAAATCGGGGGTGCCCATCTGGCCGCCCTTCAACGTGACTTCAAGGCCGTCGACATCGGCATTGTCCGAGTAGATCGCACAGAGGGGCGCACCCGGGGCGAGCGGGGCGATAGCGCGGAGTGCCTTCGCATCCAACGCGGTGATCGCGTGCCCAGATGTGTCGCCGCCTGCGATCGCGACGCGGGAAAGCCTGGAGGTTCGTCGAATCTCAGCGATGAGCCCCCCGAGGCCGGTGCCGATGCGATCGTTGGCGATCTCTGCTGAAAGGCCAGACGCCCCGAGCGCATCGGCCAGGCGGACTGTCGATGTGTCGTTCGGGCCCCGGGCTGTCGCGACGACCACGTCGTGGCCGTTGGAAAGCGCTGCCTGCGTCGCCTTGAGCACCCGATGCAACTCGATCGCCCAAGATGCCTCCTCGACGGCCCGGCTAGCCTCAAGACCAATGACGACGAACCCGCGGGCCTCGGCGGCATCGATCTGCGCCGCGGTGACCGATGAACACGATCCGGAGACGCACAGGATCTGATCTACCGACCGGAACGTAGGCGGATCGGTCGCATCGGGGAGAATGCCCGTCGCCCTCCATTGTGCGACGAGCGCGTACTCGACGCCTTGCGAGCCGACCGCGAAAACGCGGCTACGTCCGTCGCGCCAGATCATCCGGCCGGCCTCGGCCAGCGTGCGGTCATCGATCACGTCGATCGCGACGACCTCCGCACCGAGAGCGAGTTCCCGGGTAAGAGCCTCATCGGCGTGCCCGCCTGCGATTGAGACGAGATCTACGAGCCCGATCCCGCGGTCCGTCTGGCACGCGAGATGCAACCTCACATCCGCTTCGCCCATCGGCGTCACCGGGTGTTGGTGCATGACAGGGTGCCGATCGAGACGGTGCACGACGTCTTCGTCGACGCCGGCGAAGACGTTGCCGAACGCTTGATATCGACGAATCTCGGGTGCGCCGACGACGAGCGGATGCCACGTGTCGCCCAGCATCGGCGCGCCGATATCAATCGCTGCGCCGATTGAGCCGTGGGTCGGCGACGAGTCGAACGTCGAGCACACTTTGTAGTGCGCAACCGGTGCACCGAACGCGGCAAGCGAGCGGAAGGCGGCCGGGAGGTTGGCCTGCATCCAGCCAGGGCTGCGCGCTCGCGCAACCCCGGCGATACCAATCGCACGGACGTCAGGAAACTGAGCCAGCTCATCAGGTCCAGGCGGCTCGAGGAACATCACCGTCGGCACGCCCGCAAACGTGAGTACCTCCATCGCTGCAGTGGAGCCCGTGAAGTCATCGCCGTAGAACGAGATCAATCTGTTCGGCTCGGTAACGCTCACGTGGCGCTCTCGGTCACGGCGTCTGGCGCAGGTCCCTGAGGATGACGTTCCCGCTCGCCCCTGCGATTTCTAGACTGAAGGACACGCCCGCCTCGACGAACTCCCGGATCAACGTGAGTTCCTCTCGCATGGTCTCGACACAATTCCGGACACGATCGACGCGTTCTGTGTTCGCTGGGAGAATCGCGAGTCGTGCCCTCGAGGCCATACTGGGTCCCACTCGGCATCTGGCACGTAGGCTCCTCTGGGTCCCGCCACATGTCGATGGACTTGCCAGGTGCCGGACAAGGCGCGAGGTTGCGGATCGAGGCAGTCTAGCCCGGGCCGATTCGTGCGCGCCTCGAATCCGTCGAGCGAAGCCCCTCGTCCGAGTTCAAGACTTGTGGAAGAACGCTTTCCAACTGGATCACCCGCGCGAATTCACCGCGCCTCCGCTCCACGCCAGCTGTTGTCCGTACGGACAAGTACCTCGTCGCCGAACGCATAATCCGCATGGGCGCGGGTGTATCTCACTAGGTTGGTCGGCGTGCCAGACCCGCCCGACAACGCAACCCCCCTCCACCGATCTCTCCCGACTGCCGTCACGATTCCCGTAGGAACGACGTGCAAACCGTGACGACCACGTCGTCAGTCGTCCGTGCGGTCTACGAGATCGAGTCGGCGCTCCCGCTCGAGGCGGTGGCCGAAGCCATGGCTGGCGAGCAGTCGTGCGGAACCTTTGTCCGTGTCGCACGCGAAACTGCCGAACTGCGAGAGACGTTCGCAGCCAGGGTCGTCGGCATCGACGAGCTGCCGCCGAGTGGCCGGCCGCCGCTCCCTGGGGCGTCGGGCGACTGGACCTCGCCCCGTCGCGCGAGGATCAGCATCGACTTTCCGCTTGCCAACTTCGGGCCGTCCCTGCCCAACCTGCTGGCAGCGGTCGCTGGCAATCTGTTCGAACTGCGCGAGGTCGGCGCGCTCCGTCTGATGGACCTCGAGATCCCCGGCGAGTTCGCTGATCGATACGCCGGACCGGGTTTCGGGGTGGCCGGCACCAGGCGACTGACGGGCCGCGCCGAGGGGCCGATGATCGGGACGATAATCAAGCCCAGCATCGGGCTCTCCGCCGCCGATCTCTCTCAGCTTGTCGGTGAGCTCGCCGAGGCCGGCGTCGACTTCATCAAGGACGACGAGCTCCAGGGCAATTCGCCGGCGTGCCCCCTCGCCGAGCGCGTGGAAGCTGTGATGTCCGTTCTGCGGCGGTTCGCTGACCGCACAGGGACGATGCCAATGTACGCGTTCAACATCACGGACGACATCGACGATCTCGCCCGCCATCACGACCTTGTTCGCGATGCAGGCGGCACCTGCGTGATGGTCTGCGTCAACACGGTCGGGCTCGCGGGGCTCGAGTACCTCCGCCGGCGGTGCGAGCTACCGATCCATGGCCACCGCGCAATGTTCGGTGCCTTCTCGCGCTCACCGCAACTCGGTATCGACTTCAACGTGTTCCAGAAACTTGCCCGGCTCGCCGGGGCCGATCATATTCACACGAACGGCATCTCGAATAAGTTCTACGAGTCCGACGATGCGGTCCTGGCCTCGATCCGTCAGGTTCGCACACCGCTGCTTGGCGGCTACAACGCTGTGCCGGTGCTCTCGTCTGGCCAAGTCCCAGGCCTCGCACCAACCACGTACGCCGCCGTCGGAACAACCGACCTACTCGTGCTGGCCGGCGGTGGGATCCACGGTCACCCGAGCGGTTCCGGTGCCGGAGTGACGGCCATGCGCGAGGCCTGGGATGCAGCCTTGGCCGGCGAGACGCTCGACGACCGCGCCGCGCGTGTGCCCGAACTCGCCGCCGCGCTCGCAACCTTCCCCGTTTGAGAGACCGACTCGATCTGCAAATTCGACTGATTACCCGGCTTCCAATTTTAAAGCGGCCCCGTCCAATAGCTGCAATGGCATTGACCGGGACTCGGCCGAGCCCACCTCGACACTTCCGGTCGAGACCCGAACCCTAGTCCGAATCTGTGCAGCGCTGGATGCCAAATTGGCACGTCCAGCTGCACAGATTCGGATCATCACGACTGGTGTTTTCGGACGAACAGCTTTCGTAATTCCTCGACCCACAACACCCCGCTGGCGAGCACAACGCAGCGGACCCAGTCGCCGATCGACATGGAGGCGGTGTCGAACGCGTTCTGCAGCGGACCGATGTACACAACCGCGATCTGCAGGGCCAAGGTGACCGCTGCGGCGATCCAGAGCCAGCGATTCGCCGTCAGTTGCACGAACGCGCTCGAAAACTGCGACCGAGAGTTGAACGCAGCGAACATGTTGCCGAGAACCAGCACGGTGAACACTTGCGTACGAGCGTCGACGATGTTGCCATCACCTCCGAGTAGTCCCCCGGCCAACTCGAGATCAAGCGCCACAAGTCCGGCCAACGCCAAGATGACCCCTGTCAGAAAGATCGTCACAAACATCGTTCGGTCGATGACTCTGTCGGTCAGGCGCCGAGGCGGGCGACTCATCGGATCATCGACAGCGGGGTCCACGCCTAGAGCGAGTGCCAGTCCGGTGTCGGTGAGGAGGTTGATCCACAAGATCTGGGTTGCCAGCAGCGGGACCGCCAGAGCCTCGTCGATCTCGGTCAACCCGAGCGCGCCTGCGGCAAGGATGCCGACAAACATGACGAGGACCTCGCCCGCATTCGATGCCAGCAGATACCGGAGAAACTTCGAAATGTTGGCGAAGATCGAGCGGCCTTCTCGTACACCGACGACGATCGTGGCGAAGTTGTCGTCGGCGAGTATGAGATCTGCCGCTTCTTTGGAAACCTCGGTGCCCGTCACGCCCATCGCCACGCCGATGTCGGCTCGTCGTAGGGACGGGGCGTCGTTCACGCCGTCACCGGTCATCGCCACGACTTCACCAGATTTCTGCAACTCCTCGACGATTCGCAGCTTGTGGTCTGGGGCGACGCGAGCGAACACAGACGTGTGCGTCAGAGCTTCAGCGAGTCCAGCATCGTCGAGTTTCTCGATGTCGTCGCCCGTCACGGGTACCTCGCCGTCATGAGCAATCGAGAGTTGTTCGGCGATTCGTTGCGCGGTCAAAGGGTGATCACCGGTGATCAGCACGACACGAATGCCCGCCCGGTGCGCCTCCGCTATTGCGTCCCTCGCTTCGGGTCGGGGCGGATCGACGATTCCGACTATTCCGAGCAGGGTCAACCCCTCCTCGACGAACTCGGTTGTGGCCTGCTCGACCCGATCGATTGGCCGGTATGCGACAGCGAGCGTTCGCATTGCCTGCGCCGAGAGACCGTCGACCGAGTCAGCAATCTGCGCACGACGCTCGGCGGTTAGTGCCTCCCTCACGCCGGCTCGTCGCTCACCGGAACACCGATCGAGCAACACATCCGGAGCCCCCTTCGTTATGACGACGAGGTCGTTTGCGCTCGCCGAGTGATCGGCATTGAGCGTCGACATCATCTTGCGTTCCGAGGTGAAGGGCATCTCGTTCACTCGCTCGAAACGTTCTTCGCGCGTCGCCGAACCGCCCAGCTTCTCCTCGGCCACGAGAAACGCTGCCTCGGTCGGGTCACCGAGGATGTGGGTGAGGCCGTCGTCGCCCAAACGGATCGTTGCGTCATTTGCAAGGCTTCCTGCACCGATGACCGCTCGCACTTCGTCGAGAAGGTCCCCATCGGTCACCGACTCTCCGTCGCATACCACTTCGCCGACCGGGTTGTAGCCAGCCCCGGTCAGGTCGACGACGCCTGAGCCGGTTGCCACGGTCGCGATCGTCATCTCGTTTCGGGTCAACGTTCCCGTCTTGTCGGAGCAAATGACCGACGCCGATCCGAGCGTCTCGACCGACAGCAGCTTCTTCACCACAGCCCGTTCTTTGGACATGCGCTGCACGCCGAGCGCCAGCACGACCGACAAGATCGCCGGCAAACCTTCAGGCACGGCCGCGACAGCGAGCGACACGCCGACGAGCAACGCATCGACGTAGTCGGCGAGAGATGTGAGGTCGGACGTGAGGACGATCGCTCCGACCACGATCACGGTGAGGATCGAGACGCCGATCCCCAAGGACTTGCTGACCCGTGCGATCTCCTGCTGGAGTGGTGTGTCGGGTTGCTCTTGCCTGTCGAGCAACGAGGCGATCCGCCCCATCTCTGTCGACATTCCGGTGGATGTCACGATCGCGGTGCCTCGACCCGTCGACACGGCGGTGCCATTGAACACCATGTTCGTACGATCACCGACCGACACTGCACCAAGAACGTCGTCCTGCTTGTGTGCGGGCAGACTCTCCCCGGTGAGCGGGGCCTCGGCCACGGCGAGCGATGCCACATCGAACAACCTCGCGTCAGCGCCGACAGCATCTCCCTCGCCGAGGAGAAGAATGTCTCCCGGGACGAGCTCGCTCGACGCGATCGAGATGACCTCGCCGTCACGCTTCACGCGGCTGTGCGTCTCGGTGAGCGACTGAAGAGCGGCGATTGCCCCCTCGGCTTTTGCTTCTTGCCACATACCGAGGGCAGCATTCGCGATCACGATGACAACGATCACGAGCGCGTCAATCGGAAGAGAACTTTCGTCGGCGAGAAACCAGGCGACTAGAGATATCGCCGTCGCTACGAGCAACAGACCCACCAAGGGGTCACGGAACTGCGAGGCCAGCTTTGTGAAGAAGGAGACGGGTTCGGACGCATCGAGCGTGTTGAATCCGTGTTCCTCCAGCCGACGAGCAGCCTCTGTGGCCGAAAGCCCAGTCGTGGTGTCGCTCGACAGCTGCTCGACCACGATGTCGGCGCCATTCATCCATGGGGCGCTACTCGATAGCTCGGGCAACCCGGCGTCCATGTTGTCAGCCATCGGTTGAGGACCTCGCATAACGTTCGGGCACGACGTGTACGAACAGTTCTACCGGCAAAGCCCGGATCCGCGAGCAGCGCTCGACCCTAAAATGTGTGGACGTGACCGTCGGGCTATGTTGCGATCGATGCGGGCAGGACCATCAGATCGAGCCATTCGACGAGTCGCTGGCGTTCAGCGCGGTTCGTTCCTGTACCAGGAAGATAGGTGGTCCGCCGAGGCTGACGATCGAGCCAGAACTGTCCAGCTGGAGCACCCTCATCGCCACCGGCGGCCAACCAGACCATGGTGTCGGCGCCCTGCTCGGCCGAACGCAGGAGTGGTCCCATGACTTTTCCGAATCCAGGAAGCCCAGCGTCGACCCCGGCCGTGTCGACCCACCCTGGGTGTACGGCGTGGAGGACGACGTCGGGTGACCACTTCGGTCCGAGGTGGGCGACGAGCTCGACCTGACCGCGTTTTGCCTTGGCGTAGGCGATGGCCCCTCGATAGTTGTCCTCGCTCACCTCGATGTTGTCAACGTCGAGCCCCTGGGTATACATGCCACCCGATGACATGAAAAGAACTCTGGCACCGGCGGCCAGCTGCGGCCGGATCTCCTTCGTCAAAAGGTACGGCCCGATCAGATGTGTGGACAGGGTGAGTTCGCGCCCCCGGTCATCTGTCTGGTACTTGTCGGTCAGCGCTCCGGCGTTGTGGATGAGCACGTCGATGGGCCGATCGTGCGCCGACGTCTGCTGTACGAAGTCGAGGATCGACGAGAAATCGCCGGTGTCGACGGCCAGACCGGTTGCCTGACCTCGAGCGTCGGTGGCCGAGGTGAGTTCGACAGCTGCTTCATCGGCACGGTGCTTGCTTCGGGAAGTGACGTACACATCGGCACCCAACGCGAGGAGGCCGGCTGCGGTGGCCTTGCCGATTCCGCTCGTTGCGCCGGTGACGACAGCGACCTTTCCGGTGAGATCGGCCGGTGTGGCGCTCCAATCGAAGAGGCGAGTTCGGGCTTCGTAGCCGAGCTTCGTGAAGCTGCCGATGATGGTCACCTCGAGCGCACTGTCGAGAGCGTTGCTGAGCGAAGACGTGTCCATCGTGATCCTTTGACGTGGTGTCTCTGCAAGGTACCCATCTCGCCCGGACGTCAAACCACCCTGCCCACCCATTCCACGTTGGCGAACATTGGGTGCAGCCAACCACGACGGGTGGGACGCAGATTTCGACGACCAAGAAGGGATCCTCGAGGTCTTGCGTGGACCTCCCGGACTAGTTCCAACCTTTTTAAGGTGGAAAAGAACTTAAGAACAGCCTTCATTATCCGACAGGACATTTAGCAAGACGTTCTATGCAATCAATATTGGTAAGTACAGATGCACCTATCAAGATTGACTGGATCGTCCACTACACCCCTAGATGCGTGGAGAATTGAACCATGGAGACCCTGACGTACACCCCAGCACGATTCATCCTCTGCGAATCGCGTCGTGCGCTCGCTGAGGCAACAGCGATGGCACTCGACTCAATCGAGGGCGTTCAATGTCTCGGTGTCGCTCGCACATATCGAGCAGCACGCTCACAACTCGGCCGTCAACATGCCGATGTCATCGCCGTTTCGCTCGATTTCGACTTCGATGAGATCCGACAGATGGCGCAGGCGGCACCTGATGCCACCATCGCATTCCTCGCAGACACCGAGACTCTGCAAATGCGAAACGTCCAGCGTGAGTGCGAGAACGTCAAGCTCGTGCCCTCGGACGTGTCGTTGCCAGAACTGGTACGTCTGGTTCGCGACCCGGCCGCATCGTCCTCGGCAGAACGTCAATGGACGCCATCTGGACTCACTCCACGCGAACTAGAGATCCTCGATCTACTTGTGCAAGGCCTGAACGCCAAGGGCATGGCAGCACACCTACATCTGTCGATTCATACTGCGCGGTTCCACATCAAGGGACTCCTCGCCAAGTTGAACGTGACGAGCCAGGCGGAAGCCATCGTGGTCGGCATTCGCCAAGGCCTCGTCTCACCTCCTGCACGTCTCCAACGAAGCTGAGGTTTCCCGGGCACCAACTGGCCTGAGGGCCAGGTGTTGCGACCACGTCCGAATCGTGCAGACTCCCCAGGTGAGGCAACAGTCAACCGACGTCGGCACCGAACGTCTGCCAGCGCCGACTGGCACGAAGATCCTGGGAACAGTCGTTTTTCTGGTCGCCTTTGGCACGAACGTCTCGACACCATTTCTCGTCACCTACCGGGAACGATTGGCGCTCGGCAATTCCGCCACGATGGCCATCTTCACGGTCTACGTGTTGGGGATCCTTTCGATCCTCCCGATCGCCGGCCAGTTGTCAGACCGATACGGGCGACTCATGGTCACGGTGCCGTTCGTCGTTCTGTCAGCAACCTCGTCGTTCATCATGATTCTCGGGCGCGACAGCTTCGTCCTGCTGCTTCTCGGCCGGTTCATTCTCGGACTCGTGAGCGGCGGTGTCCTCAGTATCGGCGCTGCTTGGATGCAAGAAATTCTCGGTCGAGGCAAAGAGCAACGATCTGCGTTGGTCACGACGGTGCTCACATACGCCGGATTCGGTGCGGGTCCGCTCGTCTCCGCGATGATTCTCGAGTTCGACGCATGGCCGTTGGTCCTTCCGTATCTGCTACACGGGACCGCAACGGTGGCGCTCATCCCTTTTCTGCTCACTGTCCCGCAATCGAGTGAACGTTCTCGGAAACCGTTTCGACTCAACTTCGGTGTGCCCCCCGAAGCGCGACCTGTCTTCACCCGCATCGTTGCCCCTGCCGCGATCTGGGTCTTCGCTTTTGCCTCGGCCTCGTTTGCACTGTTCCCGGTCATCGTGAGTGAGGCAATCGGTGGATCGACCGTACTGATTGCCGCAATCGCAGCAGCGCTAACCGCTTGGTCGGGGCTGTTCTCGAGGCCAATGTTGCCTCGGCTCGGCCCAACGAGAACCTTGAAGGTCGGCATGATCAGCGGCACGCTCGGGTACGCGCTCGGCTCGATCGCGTTCGAGACAGGAGCATGGGGTCTCGTGCTCCCAGCAGCGGTGTTGCTCGGAGCTGCCTCGGGCCTCCTGACGAGTGGTTCGCTCGCGTTGTTGGCAGGGATCGCCGACGAATCGAGCCGAGGTGCGATCAACGGAACCTTCTATCTCCTTGCCTACCCGGGTATGGCCATGCCGATCCTGCTCACGACGCTCGCCCGTTTCATCGAGCAGACACCTGCGTTGATCGCTATTACGGCCTTGGCCGCGTTGGCCACGATCAAGATTCTCCGGGAGCCACCCGTCCTCACGAAGGAAAGCGCAGCGGGCGGCCGGGGTGACCACCCCGGAGACGAACACGATCGTCGACCGTAACGTTCGACACATGGCAGGAACCGCCACATTCAGCACGCCTGCGCGGCGGCGAGTCGTCCGCCGGTTTGGCCTCGCGCTTGTGGTGCTCGGCCTTGTTACAGCGACACCACCTGTCGTTTCGGCGCTCGGTCGACCGGACACGACGTCGCAAGTCTCATCGCTCCCTACTCCTCGGGTTCTCTCGGCTGCCGACATCGTGTCCGACCCGCCACAACCCGTCGCGACAACAGATGGCTTCCTGGTCGCAGCGCCTCGTGAAGACACAACGACCACAACGACGACGTCAGAAGCGCCTGAGGTTCGGGACGATGTCCACCTGGCGATCGACGACGTTTTCGACCCGGTTCACGATCAGCTCGCCCATGTGGTCACCGTGCCGATCCGTCTCCCACTCGATCTCGGTAACGGGTCAGAGGATTGGTCACCGACCTTGAGCTCCATCGACGCAGGTGGTTATGTGCTTCACCTCGGAATCGGCGAGGAGTGCAATGGCGCATCCGACTGTCGAGTGTCGACGTTCACTGCTCGCCGAAGCCTTCGCAGCCACCCAACGGTAACCGGGACGGGCACACCGGTGCCCCTTCCCAACGGTCTCGAGGGTGTGTTCTCGGACTCTTCGTGTGGAGCGGACTGCAACAACGGGTTCATCACGTGGGTGGAGGAGAACGTGCTGTACAGCGTCGGCTCGCGGCTCGCATCGGGACCTGAGGTTCTGGCGCTGGCATGGAGCGCCATCGACTCGACGCAGCCAGCCCCCGCACCACCCGAAATCTGTGGTCCTGGCGCACCAGCCGACAGCGGGCGAGTCGCGCGATCGATCTCGACCGAACTCGTCGACGGCCGCAGCATGCACTGGATCGTCGCGTGTTCGGCTGACGGAACCATCGTCGAGGTGCTCCACGAGCCCGGAGATCTCCGATGGTTCGACATCGATCACGATGGTTTTCGAGATGCGATCGTGACGACGCGGGACGGCACGACCACGATCTTTGCAATGGGGGCGAACACCCCTCGCGCTGCAATCGACATCGCCACCAGCGGCAGGCTCGTCGTGGGCGATCTGGGTTGTGCTGACCTCGACGAAGACGGAGTTGTCGAGTCGTTCGACCGGGCGACGGGTGACGAGCTCCAGTTCATCACCCCGATCATCGTGCGGAGAGCACCGGCCATCGATGTCGACCTGTCCACCGTCGGCGACTGCTGACTGGGCGAGCCCTGTGGTGATGGATCAGCGGCGCTGACGACGTCTCTCGGTCACGATGGGGGCCAGCGCGGTGGTGCGAACACGGCCAACCGGCGCACGTGGGTGGGTGACGAGAACTCGTTGCTCGACGGCGAATCCTTCGACCTCGAGGTGATCGACCATCGCTTGGGCACCCGCGGTCAGCGCATCCATGAGCACGTGGGTGTCGATTTCGAGGCGGTCAGGAAGATCGGTCGTGTGTGCAGGTATGACGGCTTCGATTGTCACGGGGCGACCCTTCGCCGACAGTGGACTGCCGTCGCCCTCGATGATTGCGCGCAACGACTCGGTCGAGTTCCAGAACCGCTCTGCGGCGTGGTTGACGACGTTCGTCACGTAGTCGCCGTGCATCCGTCGGACAAGCCTCGGGACCGTCACCCGTTCGAAGACATTGAGGGGTTCGGGAAGGCCACCCTGGTTGAAGCCACGACTCCGTGCGACGAGCACATGGGTGGCTCCGAGATCGATGGCGCTCGACCATGGAACCGCCTCGAGCATGCCGCCATCGATGTACGGGCGGTCGCCGACGTACCGCGAGGGGCCCGCAATGACCGGCAGCGACGCAGAGGCGGCCAGCACCCGACGCGCATGGTCCGTGCTCTCACCCACGCGGAAGAGTCGGGTCTCGTCGTCTTCCTCGGCGGGGCTCACGGTTGCCCACATCGGGATGTCGGAGTCGACCAAGTCCGACCATCGAAATCCGTGCCGATCGAGGGCGTCATCGAACAGATAGTCGAGGTCCATGATTGGTTTTCCCCGGACGAGGTTGCGTCGGTCGACGAAACGTTCACTGTTCAACACGGTGTAATACAGAACAGATCCGCTCGTCCCCTGGCCCGTGACGAAGAATGCTCCGGCGACGGCCCCGGCCGATGTTCCAACCACTGCATCGAAGGAGTTGCGCAGCCCGAGTTGCTCGAGCGCAAGAAGCATGCCGGAAGAGACCGCGCCGCGCATACCACCACCTTCGACGGCCAGCACGACGTGGTGGCCGTCCTCGCGATGGCCGGGCAGCGACTGGGCTTCGAGACGGTCGAGAATCACGTCGCGCACCGATGGCAGCGACACAGAGGACATCAGACGCAGGCGATCAGCTCGCCGCTTCGGCAGCCTTGGACCGATTGCGTAGTCGATCGAGGAGCCAGCGTCCGAGCTCGATGAGAACGGTGATACCCAGTGCGAAACCGAAGGCCAACCAGAGCGCCGTGCTCTGGTTTTCGATCGCACTCGCGACGAAATACCCCAGCAATCCGGCGTAACTCGCCCACAGCGAGGTCGCGAGGATGTCCCAGCGCGTGAACCACCTCAGAAATGGTTGTCCGGTCAGCCCACACGAGAAGGTCATCGCCGTTCGTCCACCGGGGATGAACCGGGCGGTGATCAAGAGAAGTCCGCCACGCTTGCGGATCTGATCGCCCGTGGCCAACAGCCGTTTCTCGCCCTTTTCGCCGCGAAAGAACCAACGTTTCAAAAGATTGTCTGACCGATTGCCGATCCAGTACGCAAGTGAATCACCGACATACGCGCCGCTCGCGCCCGAGAGGATGACCAACACGATCGAAAGAACTGGGCGATCATCGATCAGCGTGCCAGCCCCCGCAGCCACACCTCCGGCAATCACGCTGAACTCCGACGGAACGATCGGAACGACCGAGTCCAAAAGGGCGACGACGAAGAGAATCAGGAAAAACCACGGATTCTGAGACAGCTCGGTGATGAGCTCTTCCAAATCCCCAAAAAGGTTCACGGCCCAATCGATCACCCCGAGGACGTTAGCGCTCATCCTCGCGGACGACCCACGTCGCTCCGCTGGAGGACGACCTGACCCGCATCCGTTCGTACAGTGGTGACGTGCTTGTCGGCCAGAGATTTCGAACGTTCGTCAATGAACATCAACGGCTCACCGATGTTGTCGTCACGGCCGGCGTCCTTCTCTTGCACCTGACAGGGCTACAACTGAGCGGCACGGCTGAAGATCGCAACATCGACTCCCTGGCCGTCATGCTCGTCATCGTCCCGGCACTTCTGACGATATTTCGCCGCACGTATCCCGTCATGGCGCTGGTGCCAGCAACGATCCTGGGCATGAGCTACTGGATCCTCGACTATGAGGGGGCGGGACCATTTCTCGCACTAACGATATTGCTCTATTCCGCGGCGGCGTATGCCACGGAGCGGCGCCGGTCGACCCAGGTTCTGGTCGTTTTCACGATTGTTTTGTCGGCCGTCTTGATCGCCGGGTACATCTCACCCGACGAGGAAGAGGTCTCCCTCGGGGTCGTCGTGTTCAACCTCGTCTTCTTCCAATTCACGTGGCTTGCGGGCGACATCGTGCGCAGCCGTCGAGCTGAGATGCGGCGACTCAAGGTCCGGATGGAGCTCGCCGAAGCCGAGCAGCGGTCGTTCATCGAACACGCGGTTGAAGCCGAACGAAGTCGCATCGCGCGAGAACTCCACGATGTCCTCGCCCACGCCATGTCGGTCATCGTTGTGCAAGCAGCGGGGGCGCAGCGGCTCGTCGGGAAGGATGACGAGAGTGTTCGCGCTGCCCTCGCGGCGATCGAACACACGGGCCGCACCAATCTCAATGACATTCGAGGCATCGTCGGTGTGCTTCGAACCGACGGCACCGACTACGCACCATCGCCCGAACTCTCGATGCTCGACCAACTGGTCGAGCAGTGTTCTGAGGCGGGTCTCGACGTGTCGCTCGACGTGCTCGGCACTCCGCGGGAGCTGCCTCCAATGATCGAACTGTCCGGATACCGAATCGTGCAAGAATCACTGACGAACACCATGAAACATGCCGGACCATCAGCGCACGCGCACGTCACGATCGGGTACCTCGACGACGCACTCGACATTGCGATCATCGATGACGGACGTGGCGCGGCAGCAAATTCGCCTGCGACCCCTGGGCATGGACTTCTCGGGATCCGAGAACGAGTCGAGGCGTTCGGCGGACAGATTCAGACCGGACCCAGAGTTGGCGGCGGTTTCGCGGTCGAGGCCCGAATACCACTCGGAGCAGACCGATGACCGACGCAACGATTCGTGTTCTCGTCGTCGATGACCAGCCTCTTGTCCGTGCCGGGTTCGGCATGATTCTGCAAAGTGTGGACGACCTCGAACTTGTTGGAGAGGGGGCGACCGGCCGAGAAGCGATCGATCAGGTTCGCAAACTCTCGCCCGACGTCGTCCTCATGGACATTCGGATGCCAGAGATGGACGGCGTGGAAGCCACGCGTCAGATCTGCGGCGCGCCGAACGCACCCGCGGTGCTGATTCTGACGACGTTCGATCTCGATGAGTACGTGTACGCGTCGCTTCGAGCCGGTGCATCAGGATTCCTGTTGAAAGATGCCCCAGGTGATGACCTGCTCGACGCCATACGAGTTGTGGCACAGGGCGATGCGTTGATTGCTCCGAGCGTCACAAAACGTCTAATCAAGGACTTTGCCGCTCAGTCGCCGAGTCCGGCCGCAGTTGCGGCATTCGACCAATTGACCGATCGTGAGAGCGAGGTCCTTCAGCTGATGGCGAAGGGGCTGTCGAACGCCGAGATCGCCGGCAGCCTCATACTCGGCGAGACGACGATCAAGACCCATGTCGGCCGAATTCTGATGAAGCTCAACTCGCGCGACCGGGTCCAGGCCGTGATCGCTGCCTATGAGGCCGGCGTCGTCGAACCCGGAAACAACAACTAACTCGTCGATCTGTTGATTTTGCGATGTCCTCCTGAGGTATGACCCGAATCAGCCTGAGGATGGATGTCCTCGGATTGATCAGCGACGAGACTTGTCACTCCGACCAACATCAGGAGCGAAATCTCGATGGACACGGCCACTATCGCTGCAGCAGGAACAATCCAAGCCTCAAAGATCTACGGATCTGGTGACACCGAGGTGCGCGCACTCGACGATGTGACCGTGTCGTTCGACCAAGGTCAGTTCACCGCGATCATGGGACCTTCGGGTTCGGGCAAGTCGACCCTCATGCACTGTCTGGCGGGACTCGATCGGCTGACCAGCGGTCATGTGATGGTGGGTGAGACGAACATTTCGCAGCTTTCCGAGAAAGATCTCACACTGCTACGACGCACCAAGATCGGATTCGTCTTCCAGGCCTTCAACCTCATCCCGACACTCACGGCCATCGAGAACATCACGCTCCCACTCGACCTCGGCCGTACCTCGCCTGATCAGGCGCTGCTCGATGAGGTGGTCAGAGCCGTGGGACTCGCCGACCGGTTGACACACAAACCAAACGAGCTATCGGGTGGACAGCAGCAACGAGTCGCCGTCGCTCGAGCCTTGGCCACGCGGCCAGATGTGATCTTCGCGGATGAACCAACTGGGAACCTCGACAGCCAGACCGGCGCCGAAATCCTTGACTTCATGCGTCGTGCAGTCAATGAATTCGGTCAAACCATCGTGATGGTCACGCACGATCCAATCGCTGCCGCATACGCAGACCGGGTCGTTTTCCTTGCCGACGGGCACATCGTGAGCGAACTACTGGACCCAACGACCGATTCGATTCTCGAGTCGCTCCGCAACACATCGCACGGCTGATCATGCTTCGCCTCGCACTCAAGAACCTCGCAGCAAACAAGATCCGCCTTGGACTCACGGCGCTCGCCATTGTGCTGGGCGTCGGTTTCGTCGTCTCCTCCTTCGTCCTTCGAGACGGGCTCAAAGAAAGCTTCGCCGGTGTGTCTCAGGACATCGTCGGCGACACCGACTTCGGTCTCACGCCGGTCGATGCCGGTGACAACAATGGTTTCGAGGAGAACGACGACCCCGTCGAACTGCTCACCGACGATGATCTCGCCATCGTCCGTTCGCTCGACGGCGTGGGCGTCGCAGTCGGCGGGTTGGAGGGACTCCAGAACGCTGTCCAGCCGATCAAGGCCGACGGGTCGACGATCCCGACGAACGGCGCACCCCAGTTGGCGTTCAGCTGGACCGAGGAAGAACGGCTCAACCCTCTCGTCATCGTCGAGGGCGCTGCCCCTACCGAACCAGGCGAATGGGTCGTCGACCTCGATGCAGCCGCCGACAACGGCTTCGTCGTCGGGGAGACGACAACCTTCGTGACCCTCGAAGGACGCCAAGACGCAACGCTCGTCGGGACCTTCCGCTTCGGCGAGGAGAACACCACGAACGGTGCAACGCTCATGGCATTCGAATTGTCGACAGCAAGAGAATTCTTCGGCGTCCCGGAAGGCTACGACTCAATCGCAATCGGGATCGACGGGTCAGTGCCGGTGATGGAGGTCGAAGCAGAGTTGAACGCCGCGCTCGACACCGACAGGATCATCGTGCAAAACCAGGCTGACCTCCTGGCCGAAACACAGGGCGACTTCAATCTGTTCGTCGACATCTTCGGGTACATACTTCTCGGCTTCGCCCTCATCGCGCTCTTCGTTTCGATCTTCATCATCGCCAACACCTTCGCGATCGTCACGAGCCAACGGATTCGAGAGCTCGGCCTCCTCCGAGCCGTCGGCGCCACCCCGTCGCAGATCCGCCGATCGGTGTTGATCGAATCGACGCTCATCGGCCTGATCGCGTCCGCCATCGGCCTGATCGCCGGCGTGGGAATCGCCGTTCTCATGAGATGGCTGCTCGCCTTGGTCGGCATCGAGCTTCCCTCGTTCGATATCGTCCTGCGACCCCTCACGATCATCGTCGCCTTCGGCGTCGGCACGGTGGTGACCGCGATCGCCGCAATCGTGCCTGCCTTCTCCGCAGCGAAGGTGTCGCCCATCGCCGCCATCACCGGCGCGGCCGACAAGGCCGAGAAGTCCGCAGCTCGATATGTGATCGGCGCGCTTTTGACCGGGCTCGGGGCGCTGCTCATCGGCCTCGGACTGTTCGCGGGCAGCACCGCCCTCGAAGTCCTCGCTCCACTCGGTGCGGGCGCGGCGATTCTTTTTGTTGGCTTGACGTTGCTCAGCCCGTTGGTCGCTGGACCTCTCAGCCGTTTCCTTGGACTGCCCCTTGGACCGATATTCAAGAGGCCGGGCAGCCTCGCGACACAGAACGCGGCTCGAAACCCTCGCCGCACTGCGACGACGGCCGCCGCTTTGATGATTGGACTGGCCCTCGTCAGTATGGCGATGGTGCTCGGCGAGTCATTCAAAGCGGAGTTCACAAAAATCCTCGACACGACGATTCAGGCCGACTACATCGTCTCGAGTGACAGCACGCTCCCCCTCGAGGTGGTGGATCGGCTCGACGCCGATGCCGCCTTTGACGAGGTGTCGCCGGTGTTCTACTCGTTCGCCGATTTCGAGGGGCCGCTCACCGATGAGACATCCAACTTCGATGTGGCGGCTTTCGACTATTCGACGATCGATGCACTGTTCGATTTCGGCCTCGTCGAGGGATCCCTCGACGGAGTCACCAACGACACCGCTGCCGTTCGTGAGTCGGTCGCCGAGGATCTCGGGCTCACGCTGGGTGACACTCTGACAATGCAGCTCGACGATGGGGGCGTCGCCGACCTGACGATCGTGGGAATATTTGAGGACGAAACGCTCTCGGGCGGAGTACTTCTGTCGATCGATCGCTTCCAGCAGATCTCGACGCAAGACACCGCTGACCTGATCGTTGCGGCCAAAGCCGACGACGTCGACGTCGCCACGGCGGACGCGGCGTTCGAGGCCGTCAGCACCGACTACCCGAACCTCGGATTTGACTCAGCTGCAAGCTTCCGCGAAGTCTTCACCAGCTTCATCGACGGCGTGCTCAACGTGCTGACAGCGCTCCTTGGTCTGGCCATTGTGATCGCACTCATCGGAATCGCCAACACGATGGCCCTCTCCGTATTCGAACGAACCCGAGAGATTGGCTTGTTGCGAGCGGTCGGAATGACCCGCCGTCAGACACGGCGCATGATCCGCTGGGAGTCGGCGATCATCGCAGCCGTCGGCGCCGTTCTCGGTGCAATCATTGGAGCGGGACTTGGCGCCGTGGCCTTGGCGGCCATTCCCGGCGACATCATCACGACGGTCACCATTCCGTGGGTCCGCATCATCAGCATGGTGGTCATCGCCGCCTTCGCCGGTCTGCTCGCTGCGCTCTTCCCGGCGTTCCGCGCTTCACGCATGAACGTGCTCGACGCGATCAGCCACAGCTGATCGTCAACCACAGACGTCGCTCGTTCCACTCAATTGACGCCCACCCACAGCCGATGGGACCGCTGTGGGCAGCGCAACCTCAACAATCGTCCCGGCCAACCGGCTCGGTCAGCTTCTCGTCGAAGCCCGTCTGCGCGAGGGCACCGATCTCGAAGAGCTGTCGGCTCGAAGTGACTTCACCGTTGGCGAACTGAGCGATTTCGAAGCTGGTCACCGCGTCCTAAACGACATGATCGTCCAAACGATCACCCACCTCTACTCGATCGATTGTGGTCCGATCATTCCGCAACGAGCAGAACTCACGATCGATCTCAACGAGAACGTCATGATGGCAGCCGGACATGCGTTGCCCTTGTCTTCGGCCGAGCACGACCATGTCCTCGAGCGTTATTTGTCGCTCGTGTACGTGCTGCGAAACAGCGAGCCTGGCAGAGTCGTGCCCTTGCGCGATGAAGATGTGTCGATCCTCGCCACGTCGCTCGCCCAGAAACAGGAATTCGTCCACGAACAGCTCCTCCGATCGATGGACACCGAGCGCGACTCGGTCAACGGACTTTTCAATTGGTTCAAACAACGGTTGTGGGTTCCGGGTGCAGGCGCGGTTGTTGGTGCGGTGTCTGTTGGAACGCTCGTCATGTTGTCAACCGACCAGTCGGCGTCGGCCAACCAGACCGCCGACCTTCCCGACAATGACGCCAACCCCAGTCCTGACCTCGCGGATCTCACCCGTGCTCGGCCCGTTGCACGAGTTACATCGACCACCGTGCCGTCGACGTCGTCTCCGACCACACGAGCCCCGGCTGAAGTCCCCGATGCGCTGGTTGGTGCTGCGGTGACCAACACCGCAACCGACTCCGGCGCAGCCATCACCCCCGAAACGCCCACAGCCTTGGGAGCCTCAGCTGAAGCGCTTCTCCCCTTCGACTGGGAAACGATTCTCCCCGGTTGGACGATCGACTATCGCAGCGCCGACGACGACTTCCGAGGCCTGACATTTCCCTACGACAAGTCGATCGAGCTGTATGTGCGTTCCGACGACACGGCGCGCTCCCTGGCCGGAATCCTTGCGCACGAGATCGGTCACGCGATCGACGTGACACATCTCAGCGACGGAGAACGTTCCGAGTGGCGTGAGACGCGCAATATCGACGATCACCAATGGTGGCCTGACGCGTACGCAAGCGACTTCGAGTCCGGCGCCGGCGACTTCGCAGAGGCATTCGCGTTCTGGGCAGTACAGGATCCGAGCTCGTCACAGATCGCATACCAGCCAACAACGTCACAGCTCGCTGTTCTCGAATCGATTCTCAGCGACATTCTCTAGCGTCCACCGAGCCATATGACGCTCGTCACAGATGAACTCCGCGACTTCTGCCGCGACCGAAGCGTCATACGTGTGTCCGGCATCGGGCCGGTACCCGCCACCAGCCCGATGTCGGATCTACAGTTTTGCTGAGCCGTGGCTCACGACTCGAGTCCCCTCGGCCCTACCCTTGAGGAACAAGCCAGAAGAAGGGATCGTGTTGTTGATGACAAAAACCGCTGTTGCCTTCGCGACCGTCGCAGGCATCTTCGTTCTCGCCATCATCATCGTCCTCGGACTCTTGTCGTTTGGCTGGTTAGACATCCGTTGGCCGTGGGAAGACCTCGTCCAACAAGAAACCACCCTCGAGGTCGACGTCGACGCGGGGCCAGCTCAGATAATCGACATCACACCGATCTCGCTCGAGTGCCGTGCAAGAATCGAAGCCCAGGTGCCCGTCGTCGGAACCCAAAAGACAACCGTCGCTGGCGCGACGATAAGCACCGACACCATCCGAATGCGCGCCGTTGGCGACGTCGATACGTGTGTCGATTCGACGGGGGTCGAGATCGTGGAACGGGCCGATGGCACGTTCGGCGTGATTCTCGACGCGTCGGCCATCGAGTTCGTCCGACCGCGAGTCGATGCCGTGGCGACGATGAACTCGGTGACCACCGATCGTGGGATCGTCAACCAGGTCGTCGAGGCGCTGCCATGGACAAACGAGGACGATGAACTCACACCCGCAGCATTTGCCTTCGCCCAGTCGGTGATCGGTGGCAGTTCCTGCATGGAGGCCGCCTACGAACAGACACGTGCGGCGCTCACGGAGGCCTACCGGTCACAGATGGTCGATCAAGGGGCCGATCCCGACGACGTCGACGTGATCGTGTCGGGAATCCCCGACTTCGGCCAGAACGACGTCGATCAAAAGCTCCTCGGTGACTTCGAGTTTGTCGAAGAGCAGGGAACCAGCTGCGTCGTGGCCACACCCTGACCATTGCGCTCTGCGTGGTTCGGCCAGACGCCAAGATGGGGTGTCGGCGAGCGCCGGATACTCTGCATAGGTGCTGCACATCTTCGACACGTCTCAGTCGATGGTCGTTCCATTCGAAGCGGAAGAAACCGTTCGCATGTACGTCTGCGGGATAACCCCGTACGACTCGACCCATCTGGGCCACGCAAACACGTACCTCACGTACGACCTACTCGTCCGGCGACTCGAAGATCTGGGACACACCGTCGAGATGGTTCGCAACATCACCGATGTCGACGATTCGATTCTTCCCAAAGCGCGCGAATTGGGCATCGACTATCTCGAACTCGCCGCGACCGAGTTGGAACGATTCCATGGTGACATGCAGGCGCTCAACACTCGTGCCCCCGATGCCGAACCACGTGCCACCGAATCGATCGAACCAATCATCGACCTGGTGCAACGCCTCACCGATCTGGGTCACACCTACACGATCGACGGTACGACGTGGTTCGACGTCGCCACCTCACCGAACTTCGGTCGGCTCTCGGGTTATGCGCCAGACACGATGCTCGCATTCGCAGCGGAGCGCGGCGGTACACCCACCGATCTCCGACAACGAAACCCCCTCGACTTCGTTCTCTGGCAGCCCTCAGCCGCCGATGAACCCAGCTGGGACTCGCCGTTTGGTCCAGGCCGACCAGGCTGGCACATCGAGTGCAGCGCTATGAGTTGGGCCCACTTCGGCCAGACCCTCGACATTCACGGCGGCGGCAGTGACTTGATCTTTCCTCACCACGAGTGCGAGCGCGCGCAATCCGAGCTCGGCTACGGGCAGATCCTCGCCCGGCACTGGATCCACTCCGGCATGGTCGCCTATCAGGGAACAAAGATGTCGAAGTCGCTCGGCAACCTCGTGTTCGTCAACGAGCTCGTCAAATCCCACAGCCCACAGGCCGTACGCCTCGCGCTGATGGGCCACCACTACCGGGACGACTGGGAATGGTTCGACGGCGACATCGACGACGGCCAAGAACGGTTCGACCGAATCCAGTTGGCGGTTTCGAAGGGAACCGGCCCGAACCCAGAGTCCGCTTTGGCCGAGGTACGCCGAGCGTTGGACGATGACCTCGATGCGCCACGGGCACGCGAGGCAATCGATGCGCTCGCGCTCGCAATACTCGACGGACGCGGGTCTGACCCCACGTCGGGCGCAGGGTTGGCCGAGGCCGCTGAGCTCCTTGGTGTCGAGGTGCACCAGTTATGAGGATCTACGACACACTGCAGGGTGAAATCGTCGATTTCGTGCCCCGGGTGGAGGGGGAAGTCTCGCTCTACGCCTGCGGACCGACCGTCTATGACCATCCTCATCTCGGCCACGCCCGCCAAGCGCTCACCTACGACATGGCTCGTCGATACTTCGAATGGTCGGGGCTTCGAGTTCATCACGTCGCAAACGTCACCGACATCGACGACAACATCATCAATCGAGCCACTCGTGAGGGAGTCACCGAGACAGAGATCGCCGAGAAGTGGAAGGCGATCTACATCGAAGCGATGGACGAGCTCGGGATTTTGCATCCGCACGATCGACCACATGCAACGGAATACGTCGACGAGATGGTCGACTTCATTCAGACGCTGCTCGAGAACGGAACTGCGTACGCAACCGACTCGGGCGTCTATCTGCGGGTTCGAAGCGTCGAGGGTTATGGCGATCTCGTCCACCGCACGCCCGACGAACTCGCCGAAGGCGCACGCGCACGCGTCGAGGTGGACGAGTTGAAGGAAGATCCGCTCGATTTCGCCCTGTGGAAACGCGGCAAACCGGGCGAACCGACCTGGGACGCACCCTGGGGCCCCGGTCGACCCGGGTGGCACATCGAGTGTGCGGCGATGAGTTTGGGAATCCTTGGCGATGGCTTCGATCTCCACGGCGGTGGGACCGACCTCGTGTTTCCCCATCACACGAACGAACGAGCAGAAGCAATCGCAGCCGGACGCGAGTTCTCGCGCTACTGGATGCACAACGCCATGATCAACATCGGTGGCGAGAAGATGTCGAAGTCGTTGAACAACTTCACGACGGTTCGCGCGTTGCTCGATGAACACCCGCTGAATGCCCGGGCGCTCCGTCTGCTGCTCTTGCAGACCCACTACCGCAAGAGCCTCGAGATCAACACCGAGGTGATGGAGCAGGCTCGCGAGGGCATCAAACGTATCGACGCCATGGTCCGCAAGGCCTCGGGAGTGGGCATCACGCTCACCACCGATGAACGTAATGCAGATGCGATCGAGAGTTTCCGGACCGCAATGGACCATGACTTCGGCACCGGCGAGGCGCTCGCCGTCGTGTTCGATCAGGTACGACTCGCCAATACCGCAATCGATGCGAATACTGCCGATGCCACAGCACTGGTGTCTACGGCCGTTGAATTGGCCAACGCACTGGGGCTGCAGGTTGGACCCTCGTTCGACCTGCGCCGTTCGGTCGCGGCAGGCGAAGACGACAACACGTGGATCGAGGAATCGGTCGCACAGAGAGCCGCGGCAAAGGCTGCGAAGGACTTCGCCGAAGCTGACCGAATTCGAGATGAACTCGCTTCGAGGGGCATCACGGTTGAGGACACGGCGACCGGTCCAATCTGGTACCGCAGCTGATCGTCAGTCGCGAATGCCGTAAACGCCACCGAGTCGCGTGCCGACGACGATCGTTCCATCCCAAACGGCCGGGGTCGACTCGATGCACCCCTCATCGATCTTCAATGCCCAGATCTCTTCAGGTTCAACGCGGACATCGGCGACATCGAACGCTCGAAGTGTGCCGAAACAGTCACCCATGAGAAGCACGTCGTCGATCACCACGGGCGATTGCCACAAATGAAACCCGAGCTCGATGTCCCACAGGTCGTCGCCGGTATCGCGATCGACCGCACGGAGGTGGCCTCCCTGGCTGCCGAAGATGATCGCCCCAGCGTGGAGCGCTGGTGTACCCCAGATTCCGGTGTCCAGGCCCTGGTTCTCCTCGATTGCCCAGACCAGTGCGTCGTCGTCTCCCTTGGACGGATCGAGCTTGAGCAGTTGTCCGAGCTCCTGTGACCGTGGCGTGCCGCGCTCATACTCGGCTGCCACGTACAACATGCCCGCTTCGTCGATGACGATCGACGCATCGACGTCATCACCAACCCAATACCGAAAGACGCGGACCGGATCCTCGCCGGCTCGCAGCTTCGAGATGTCCCAGCCCTGAACCAACCCGCCGGAGTTCGCGAAGTACAACGTGTCGCCGCTTATCGACACCGAGTTCTCGATCGACACGTTGTCGCCGACGGCCCTGATGAGTTCGTCGTCCCAACCAGGCGCACTGAAGATGACCTCGGGAGCAGCAACCGCCAGACCCTCGTCGTCGTAGGAACGGTTGAGCTTCACGATGTGTATGCGACTGTTCTCGCCACCGATGAACAGGTAGTCGTCGATGATGAGCCCGGCGCCGTCCCAGTCGTTGTTCCACTTGCCCGGACCGGTCGCGTTCGCGTCGAGTTTCCACAGCTCTCGCGGTGCGCCACCATCGAACGCAATCACGCGATAGAAGTTGTCGCGAGAGCCCGTGTAGACGATCGGGAAGCCGTCGGGATCGATCGTCACCGAACCTTTGATGATGTCGTCGGTCTGGAATTTGTCGAGCAGCGGCACGCCGGTTTCTGCGTCGAGAAAGTGGACCGCACCGTCGAGCGCTCCGAAAACTGTCCAGAGTCGCCCGTCTCGTCGAAAGATCGACGGTTGCCCGGTCCAACCGGTCCCACACCAACCTCGTGTCTCGGAGCCGACCGTCGACGAGCGGCACAATCCACCATCTTCGGGGTAGCGCCAGGCGATCTCCGGAGCGGTGGGAACTGGACCACGTCCGTAGTACGTCCGCGTCGGTGACCCACGGAAGGTCAGCAGCCCATCGATCTCGTTCGGGGGAGACATCCCGACCATCCGCGGGTCGACAAAGACCGACGTGTCGAATTCGATCTGCGGCTCCGGCTGTCGTTCGAGGGATTGCCCAGCAGTCTGCTCGGCCGTCTCGGGCTCTGGGGTGTCGGAACCCATCGACAAGAAGTCGAGGGTCGTCGTCCGCACCTCCTCGGCAAGCGGCAACGCGAAGAGCGCGGTCGCTGCGATGAGGCCCGCCCCCAACCAGAGGCCCACGCGGACACGGTCGAGAGATCGTTGCCGACGACGATGGCGTTGCGGTCCGACCATCAATGTGGCGTCGGGTAGCTCGACCTGAACCGCCTCGTGGTCGGTCTGCCGTCGATCCATTTTGTGCAGTACGTCGCTCAGGACACCGCAACCCGGTGCTCGGGTGCGAACGGTGGAAATGGCAGTTCAGCCATTCCGTTGTTGTGCACCTCGGGGGGAGTCCGTGCCGCACGCCGAGGCTCGAGCTCATCTACCTGCTCGGCATCGGCTCGTGACGTATCCGACGCCTTGTCTGGTCCGTGGAACGCTCGGTGCAAGAGAGAACCCGCAGTTGGGGCACCAACCGCTTCGTCGTGGTCGGCACGGGAAGTCACCACATCGGCCGGATCACCCTCTCGCTCGTCGACGACGACGTCGGTCGAGGCGAGAAACCACGGGCGTTCACGCGTGTGGGTTCGATTGGCGGGAGCACTGATCGGCTCTGCCTGTTCGGCATTGTCTTCGGTGACGTCGGACGCGCTGTCGATCGAGCTGTCTGGCGCGATCTCGTCGCCATCTGCAGCCGGCTGTGCTGGGGACCGAGGCAACAGTTCGAGCGACCACCCGTCGGGAACGGTGAACCGTCCGGCGTGGGACTCGCACAACCCGACGCTGACCTCACTTCGTGTCGCCTTCTCGATGACCTGGTGCGACGAGGGCGCGAAATCGAGCCAGACGTGCACCGTTTCGGTGCATGCAGGCTTCGCGCACACGTGAGACATCTTTAGACCCTAACAAGCCGGAAAGCCAAAGTACATGCGTGTGATTCCCAAGATTCTCAAAATCGTTCGAAGAGCTTTACTGTCATGGAGGTGAAAACTGCGGGGCACAGCAACAAACCAGCAAGGCGTCGAACGCTCGAACATGAGGAGATCGAGACGTTCTCGCATGTGGCATCGGGAGTTCTTGGTCGGGTTCGCCTCGTCCGGACCAATCTGCTCCCACCAGCCGCAGACGGTATGACGGTCGGTCGGTTCGTGTTCTTGCGCGGCGACCGCATCGACGACCGCTCGAGCACACTTCTCGCCCACGAGCTGGTTCACGTTCGACAGTTTGCCGAACTCGGAGCAGTAAAGTTTTTCATCGTGTATCTGGGTTCGTATCTGTCGAACCTGATCCGCCTCCGAAACCACCGCGAAGCGTACCTCGCGATTCCTCTGGAGGCGGAGGCCCGGCGGGAAGCCGCCGCATGGAAAAACCAACGTACGACGGGCGACGACGGACCCGACTTCAGCCACTGATCTCTGCTCTCACATTCGACAGGTTCTGGCCGATTGGCAGGAGCCATGTCAGCTTCCGCGAGTACCGACTGCTACCTCTGTGGTGCACGAAACGATCTCGAATCTGACTACTGCGTGCGCTGCGACGGGCAACTTCTCAAGCTGCCCACCGAGCCGACGGACCTCGCGTCGACCGATCTCACAGAGTTCATCGACGATGACATCCCCGATATCGAAGAAGATCTCGTCCAAAAAACCAAGAAAAGACGAGCACGATCGGGTTCGGTCGAGGACCAACGGCTCTCCGATGCCCTCGGCTTGACAGCCGACGACGATGACGTCGACCCCGACGACTTCATCGATACCGTCGTGACGAGCATCCCCCGGGCCACACAGTCCGCCAACATTCCGCTGATCGGTACACGCACCGGAATCGTTCCTCAAGGTTCGATGCATGCCAAAGAGTTCGGCATCCGGACGTACATTCTTCTCGCGTTGTTGCTCCTCGCCACGGCGTGGCTCGGGTGGGTGACGCTGCGTGCGGACGGCTCGAGTCTCACTCCTGACAATCTCGCATTCACCAACTCCACTCTGCCCTCGGTTTCGACGACGACGACCGAACCCGTGAGGCGCCAGTGGAGCGAGGCCGAGACCGTTGGCCACTACGGACCAGCCTTCACACGAGTGCAGCTGTTCGTCTGCCCGGCCGAGACCCCGGAAGGTGGCCTGTCGAAGATCCAACCCGTCGACGACATGTGGACATCGGGAATCGCCGTCGATGAACACAATGTTCTCCTCAACGCGCTCGATCTCCGCGGAGCGAATGTGGCGATCGTTCGAGCACGCAACGGTGCCCAACGGCTCGGCGTCGTGATACCTGGTCGATCCGGCACCCGCATCGCGACGACACTGTCACCAATCAGTCGCACTCTCGACCTCGGGACATCGGCCGACGGCAGCCCCACCTTCTATTTGACCTATGACCATGAAACAAACGTGGTCGAAAGCCACGCGAGCCCCGCCGGCGCCGCTCAGGAACTCACCGTTTCAGACGTCGGCGATCTTCTCGAGGTCCGAATCGGTGCAAGTCGTTTCGACACCGACTCGCTGCGTCAGATCAACTCACGCGTCGAACCTGTCGAAGATGAAGATGCTCCAAAACCCGAGACAATCTGCGACCGGGCGAACCAACTCGAATTCCTTACCACCGAACCGACCGACCAACCCGGGACGAACTAGCCATGAAGCCTCTTGCCGCAATGACCAGCGTGATGACGACAGCAGCGTTTCATGCGACCACCAACGGACACATTCTCGAAGCGAACCCGCTCTTCGTCCAACTCATGCGCAGCGTTCCGGGCGACGACTGGCGTAAGAGCGTTGTCGAACAGGATCGTACGCTCGTGGACTCGTTCTGGAATTCGTTGTTCCTCGAACCCGAGAGCCTGCATCAGCCGATTGCCTTTCATCTGAACGGTGCGGACGACGACTACCAGATCCGGGCCCAGGCGGTGACCGACGAAACAGGGGCTGTCGTCAGTGCCGTCGGCACCATCGTCGTCGACGCCACAACGACGATGCATCGTTGGGAGACCGACTCGGCGACCGGCTTGCCCGAACATGATGCGGCAATCGAGCGGCTCGAAGAACTTACGGCAAAGGATCGTGACTTCGCGGCCGCCGTCATCCTGCTCGACTCCAAGGACGCTGGTGACCAACTTCGCCGCAAGGAGGCAACCCGTCAGCTGCTCTCGACGGTTCGACCCTCCGACCTGATCGCAAGTTCAAGCGATGGACGGTTCCTGTTGTGTGCCACCGGTGTGCGCAGCCAAGAAGCAGCCCTGGCAATGGCACAACGTATGACGGCGGCGCTCGCCAAATCATCGATCAGCGCACGTATCGGACTTGTTCTGGCCAATCACGATGTGGCGGCCGCAACCATGGTGCGAGAGGCCGAAGCCGGCGCGTACGCGAGCGCACCGGGATCGTTCGGCTTCGCTCCCTGATGTACCACCCAGCAACAAAATCCCCGGCGGGTCGAGCTCAGGACTCGGTAATCGAGACAGAGTTGATGACAACGTCGACGTCGGGTCGATCTCCGCGGTCTGTCGCGACGTTCTGCATGGCCTCGAGGACATCGAGACCTTCGGTGACCTGACCGAACAAGGAGTAGTGAGGCGGCAGACCAACACCACTTGGTCCGCTCACGAGAAAGAACTGGCTGCCATTCGTGTTCGGACCAGCGTTGGCCATGGCGACCGACCCGACCTTGTAGCTGTTGGGAGCCGGAAGCTCATCGTCGAAGCGGTATCCGGGACCACCACGGCCGGTCCCTGTGGGATCGCCGCCCTGGCACATGAACGAGTTGATGACACGATGGAAGACGACACCCTCGTAGTAGCGATAACGAGCGAGGAACACGAAGTTGTTGACGGTCGTCGGAGCTGCGGCGGCATCGAGTGAGATGGTCATGGACCCCAGCGAGGTGTCGAGCACGGCCGAGTAGGTCTTCGCCGGGTCGATGCACATCGGTGGCGCTTCGGCAAATTCGGTCTGCCGTTCGGCGGATCCGTCGGTTGGAGGGCAAGGGGTGCTCGACATGTGTAGTCCTGTTCGTGGGCGCCGGACACCATTCGGCCCGGTTCATTGCGATTTGACGGTAGCCGATCCAATACGCACTGCAATGGTGGAGCTCAACCGATCTTTTCCACTATCCACCCACACGCCTCTCGGCTCCCCCTATTGTCGGCGACCATGACAGTGGAACCCCCAGTAGTCATCACACTGACCGAACACATTCCCACCGTGCTCGCGTGTGAACAATGTGAAGTGACCTGGCGTGACACCCCTGGAGCACCGTGCTGGTTCTGCGGCGCCGCCGGACATGTCGCGAACCCTGAGCGCCTCGTCCTCGACTGATCAGCCGCGCAACCGGTCAACGACGTTTGCGCCAACGTTTGCGGCCCGACGATTCCAGAACCGTTGGGTCGATCGAACGCAGTGCGTCGCCCATTGCGCGCGCAGAGACGAACCGATCATCAGGCTCTTTCTCCATTGCGCGCAGGATGATCGACTGGAGCGCGTCGGGAACATCTTTGTCGAGCGACTGCGGCAGCGGCGGTTCAACGGAGGCGTGCAGTCGCAAGAGGTCCATTCGGTCTCCATAAAAAGGCAACTTGCCTGTCGCCAGTCGAAACAAGGTCACCCCCAGGGCGTAGATGTCGGCTCGGCCATCGACCAGTCCATCAGCTCGAATCTGTTCGGGTGATGCCGTCATCGGTGTTGCATACAGTCGTCCTGATTCGGCATGGGGATCTGCGAGGTCCTGGGAGAGTCCGAAGTCGAACAGCACCGGGTCCTCTGGACCTCGCATCAAGATGTTGGACGGCTTCACGTCACGATGCACGACCCCCACGTGGTGGCACGCTTCAAGGGCGTCGCTGACGGCCGCAATGATATGGACCGCCCGGCTCAATTCCAGTGGCCGCGAGACGTCGAGTGAAGCATCCAAGGTCGGACCATCGATCCACTCCATCTCGATGAACAACACATCGGCGATCGTGCCCATCTTGTGCACTCGAACAACACCCGGGTGCGAGATCTTCGAAAGTGCTTCGAACTCGCGTGGCACCGCCCGGCGAAAGTCGGCGTTGCCCATCGCAAGGGCGGACAACACCTTCACCGCAACGTCGACCCCATCGGACCGTCGACCGACATACACGGTCCCAGATGCACCCTTGCCGAGGACATCTCGAATTTCGTAGGGACCGAACGACCGGCCGACAGTGATCGATGCGAACACGCTGGCTTCCCCGTTTCCTCGTGATTCTTTCTAGTCGCCGAGCGGCGTGACGGGTTGCACGACCGATCAAATCGACAGGAGTGCTTCGGTTACCCGTTCAGCGATCCGGCGATGCCCGTCGGTGTTCGGATGAACGCAATCGAGCGCAGAAACCAGGTCTTCGGGCGGATCGCCGTCGTCGGCACACGTCGATGACGATCCGCCGGTGAATCGATCGACCACACCTTGGAACGGACCAAGGCCGTCGCGGACGAAGTCGGGCCCAAGACCGTTCGATGCTTCCCACACATCATCTGCACCGTCGAGCCGGACGAGTGAAATTCGCTCTGACGACACGGCGCGCACGGCGCCGATGATGGCATCGTTCAACCCACCAACGATCTGCTCCATCGCCTCCCCGAAGCAGGCGCCAGCGCATCCGTCGATCCCGATCGGCACGGCTGCTGTGGGGTTGTAGTACGTCGTGATTGCGACGTGTGCGTCCGTGGTCTGCAACAACTCTTCGAGAGTCCGTTGGAGATCGTTTCTGACCATCTGCTGTGCTCCAGCGAGCCCGGCCTCGTCGAGATAGGCGACGTCGTCATTCCCCGCATCGCGACGAAAAAAGCTGTCGACATCGGAAAATCCCCCGGTCGAACCGCCGATCGTCAGGGTGATGATCGTCGGATTGAGACTCGATGCCCAACCCATCTGGGTTCGTTTGTCGTCGACGCGGTCTCCCGAACCCGTGGTGGCATGGAGTGGCTCCGAGGTGAGGAGGTCGAGGGTCGCATCGGCGCATCCGACGACGAGAACCTCTGCAGTGGTGTCCAACGCCCCCGCATCGACGAGTGCCTCGGTGGTGATCACGGCATACGCATCGCTCTCGCTGCGGAAACAGTCATCGGTTCCGAGAAAATCGGATCGGTCCCGACCAAAACCGGCTGCGATTCCGTCACCCATGGCGAGAACCAACGGATGTGGTCGAGACGCCCGTCCAAGAAGAACGATCTCGGCTGTCGTGGTCAACCCCGCAGCGTCGGTGGCGGTCACGTCGACGCTCCACTGCCCGGGTTCGGTCGGACGCCAGTCGAAGCCCGTGATCGCTCCCCTCGAGTTCACGACCGGTGCAAAACCGATGGGCCCTTGGCCGAGGCGAACGATCACTTCGTCCCCATCGGGGTCGCTGGCGACGATCGCATCGGAGTAGCGCTCACCGATCTCGGCACGCGCCAAAGGAACTGCACGCACGTCAGGGGGGCGGTTCGCGACAGTTGTGGTAGGGGCCACCGTGATCGGTGCCGTACTCCCGAGGTCTGGTTCGGGCGCCAAAGTGCCGCGATCTGATGAACACGAGGCGAGCAACGATGCCGCTGAAAACACGATGGCGAGAGCTCGAAGCGGGGAGCGGGTCGGCCGAGCCATCATCTGCACGAACGTACTCGGCGACTCAGAACTTTCCTGAGGCACAAGTAGGTTTCACTCGTGCTCGTCCGCCTGATCGGCAAAAACCTCCTGCAGCGACCAATGCGATATGCGTTGACCGGATTCGCCATCGCGTTCAGCGTCGCTGCGGTCAGCGCGGTCTTCATCTTCACCGACGGGCTGCGAAGCACATTCGACGAGCTGGCGACGAACATCGAATCGGGCTACGACATCGCGGTACAGCCCTCACTGGAATTCGGTGATGACCTTCTCGCGCCCAATATCCCGCTCGATCAGCTGGCAGCGATCGAGTCGGTCGACGGAGTCCGCGCCGTACAGCCGAGGGTGATTGGTTTGGGGGTTATCGCGATCGACGGTGCGGGCGAACCGACACTCGCTCCGTCGGGGCCGAATCTCGGTGTCTTGTGGGGTACCCGGAACCCGATCACCCGTCTGTTCCTCCAGAGCGGACGGCCGCCCACGAACGACACGGAGTTTGCGCTCGACGTCGACGCATTTGCCGATGGCGACTACCTGCTCGGAGAGCAGTACACCGTGCAGGTTCCGGCGTCGGTCGAGCGTGGCCGAACCTTCACACTCGTCGGCACGTTCACCTTTGCCGACCCGGAACGCAATGTGTTGCTCGGCGCGCGCCTGGTCGCATTCGACGAGGCAGCAGCGGTCGAACTCATCAACGGCGGCCGTGGCTATAGCGACATAACCGTCGTGATCGAGGACGGCGCAGACCTCGCAACAGTCGTCGAGGGCATCCGTGCGGTGACCAACGACGACCTCGACGTGCGCACCCAAGCAGAAGTCCTCGCCGAGACCCAAGGCGAATTCGGTCAGATCCTCGACATCTTCCGCACCGTGTTGTTGGTCTTCGCGATCATCATCTTGTTCGTCAGCTCCTTTCTCATCTACAACGTGTTCTCGATCACCCTTGGCCAGCGAATCCGAGAGTTGGGACTTTTGCGAGCAGTCGGGGCCTTCGGGTCTCAGGTGACCGCATTGATGATCGGTGAAGCCCTGATGCTCGGCGTCATCTCGACCATCGTGGGTCTCCCCGGCGGGATGGGCGTCGCTTGGGTGCTCCGCGCCGCGCTCGAGGCACTCGGGTTTCCCGACGAAACGGACCTTCCGCTCTCGTATTGGACGATCGTCTGGGCGGTCTTCACCGGTGTCGTCGTCACCGTGCTCGCTGCGATCTGGCCGTCGATACAGGCACGCCGTATTCCTCCGATCGCGGCATTGCGCGACGGAGCGAATCTCGGAGACGTCCCCACAATGTCGAACCGACCACTCGGCACTGCGTTCGGCACCACCGGAGTGCTCGTGTTGATCTCCACTTTTGTGTTCGAGGGGTGGCGGTCGCGGATCCTTCTTCCCCTCTTGTCCGCTGCACTGTTGTATGTCGCTGTCCTGCTCATCGATCGACGCTCAGCTCGATTCGTGCTGGCGCTCGTGGGGCTCCTCCTCCTCGGAATCACGTTGTTCGGCGACTTTGCACTGGGCGAAACATTCGGCCTGCTCGGCGCTGGCGCATTGGTCTCCTTGCTCGGCGTCAATCAACTCAATCCATTTCTCGCTCGACCTTTGAGCCGATACCTCGGCAGCGTGCCAACCGCAGTGATCATCGGAGCGCTCGGTGTCGGTTTCGTCGTCCTGACAGCCGTGAGTGTCGGGTTCGTGGCGATCGTGTTCATGAACGGCGTGCCCGATTCGGTCATCGACGCAATCGGGAGAGAGATCTCGTCCATCGCGCTCACCATTCCGCTCGTCGTTGCGATCATCGTGTTCGGAATGGTCGGGTACGGCATGGTGCGCACGGCCTTCGGAGCCCGAGGTGTCACTGGTTTGGTGGCTCGAGCCAACGCTGCGCGCAATCCCCAACGGACAGCGACGACGGCTGCGGCGCTGATGATCGGTCTCACCCTCGTGACGGCGGTGACGGTGATCGGCGATTCGATCAAGTCGTCGGTGAGCAATGCGCTCTCCTCGTCGATCACCGCAGATTGGCTTCTCTCGGGACCGTCGGCCGGACCAAACCAAGTGCCATTTTCGACGGCTGCACGGCAGCGGATAGAACAACTCGATGAGGTCGAATCGGTCGTGTCCTTCCGTTCGGCCTTCCCAGCTGCGTGGGTGACAAGCGAGTCAGGCGAACTTCGCGCAGAGGACTTTCAGCGACTTCTCCCCGTCGTGTTGCAGCTGCTCGACGACGATGCAGAGCTGGCACCTCAGGACATCGTCGATCTTCGGAGCCAGCTCGGAACCGATGTCGAGGTCAACGATGCGATCGCGGTCGACTTCTCCGTGCTCGACGACCATGTCGATCCCGGATTCATCGAACGAGACCGCTCGTTGATCGGTCCGAACGCCGTCTACCTCGTCGACGATTTTGCGGAGGAGAAGGGACTTCGCGTCGGAGACACATTCTCGGCGCTCTTCGTCGATCTGGAGAGCGAAGACCTCATCGTCGCCGGGATCTACGAGAACGGATTCGTGCTGGGCCCGCGCGTGATGACCCGAGAGATGTGGGATCGCCATTTCCCAGGAGACACCGATCAGTTCCTCACCGTCGTGACCGCATCGGGGGTGACTCCCGCAGCAGCGCGCGAGGCGATCACCAGAGAACTCGAGGTCGACTTCCCGGTCATCGAGATTCAGGACAAGGCCGAGTTCGCCGAGACCAACGAGCGGCAGATCAACCAGACGCTGGCCACCGTCAACGTGCTGCTCGGGCTGTCGGCGGTTATCGCGGCTCTCGGAATCCTCGTTGCCCTGTCGCTGTCGGTCTTCGAACGGACGAGGGAGATCGGACTGCTGCGCGCGGTCGGCACGACGCGCGCCCAGACACGGTGGATGATCCGCTGGGAGGGTGTGATCGTCTCCACGTTCGGCGGTCTGATCGGCGTGACGCTCGGTGTCGGGTTGGGCGCCCTGGTCACCGCCAAGATGCCCGAGGTTCTCGTGACCGAGACGAGCCTCCCGTTCGGGTCACTGATCGGGTACGTGATCTTTGCTGCCGTGATCGGACTTGCAGCGGCGGTGTTTCCGGCCTGGGTTGCCGGTCGGATGGATGTGCTCGACGCCATCGGCGCCGAGTGACCGTCAGCCGGGTATCTCGACTCGCCGTGACAGCTGGTCGTCACCGTTTGCGTCTTTGACGGAGAGAATCACCGTGTAGGTGCCCCCATCTGGCGGGTATTCGACCATTGGTCCAGCCGGATCGTCGACGAGCACGACCGGACGTCCTCGGAACGTCCATTCATAGGTTGCATTAGGGCGCGCAATCGAGCGGTTTGTGAACTGCACCACGCCGGGTTTCACGATCTCCCAGTCGAACGCCGCCTGCGTGACGATGGTCTTGACCGAGAACGAGAAGTCTTCGCTGTCTTGACCGAACTCATTGCTGGCACGGACCTGACCTTCATATTTGCCATTCGTCGGTACCCGGAACAGCGGAGTCGACGTGTTTGCTCCCTCGACGAGTTCGGCGCCGCCGACCGACCACTCCCAACTCGTTGGGTTCCGATCGAAGACCGCCTCGAGACGAACGAGGTTTCCCTCACGGCTTGCGACTCGAACGTCTCTCACCCGTGGGGCACGAGCGCGGGCAACTTTCGGACTGCGCTTCGTGAGCGAATCGGTCCCACCTGTTGGACTGACCACCTCGAGCGTGACATCGAACCGGCCCGCCGCATCGTAGGCAAAGGTCGTCGAAACCTGGGTGGGTGTCGAGTTGATGATCGAACCCGGAGAACTCCAGCGATACGACGCCACGTTCTCCGATGCGCTCGCATCACAGGTCAGAATCGCGTCAGCAGCAGAACACGTGAACGCTGGCACGGGTGGCTCGCCGACCCGGACCGTCTGGGTTTTCGGCGTCGAGTTGCCCGCATCATTCGACACGGTGAGAGTCACCTCATAGGCACCGCCACTCTCGAACCGATGCGACGGGCTGCGTCGTGTCGACGTTGTTCCGTCGCCAAAATCCCACGACCACGACTCGGGGTCATCCCAGGATGTGTCAGTGAACTTGACCGATCGCCCATCGGTCACCCAGCGAAAGTTCGCACTCGGTGGAGGTTTCACCACGACCGTGCGTTCAGCCGTCGAGCTGCCGCCTTTGTTGGAAACGGTCAGCTTCACCGGGTATGTACCCTCGTTCGCGTACGCATGTGTGGCGTTCTGATTGTTCGAGACACTGCCGTCGCCGAAGTCCCAGCTCCACGTGGACGGGTTGTTCGCCGATGTGTCCTGAAACAACACGACGCCACCCGGTGCAGCCACGAGTGGAGTTGCGGTGAACGAGGCAACCGGCGGATCGACGGGTTTGGTGACGGTGATGGTCACCCCGGTTCGGTTGGCTCCAGCCTCATTCGATGCTCGAAGGGTGACTCGATACGTTCCGGGGTTGGACCAACTCTTCGATGCAGTGGCGCCCTGCGCTGTTGTGTCATCGCCGAAATTCCACACCAACTTCGTCGGTTCGTTCAACGACAAACTTGTGAATGCGACCGATTGACCGACCAGTACGTCGGTCGAAGATTGCGTGAATTGTGAAACGGGAGGATCGACGCGGCGGGCGACTGCGACGTCGACGAACGTGGCGTCTGTCCCCGCAGAGTTCTCGACGGTCAGCCGCACCCGATAGGTACCCGGCGTCGACCACGAGTGGCGTACCGATGACCCCGAGCCCTGCGTGCCATCGCCAAGATCCCATCGCAACCTCGTCGGTTCGTTCAACGATGCGCTCTGCAGCGTGACGAACTGACCGGTGACGACCTTGGTCGGAAGGGCCGCGATGACGGCTCGTGGTGGAACGACATTGCTGACGACGGTGATGTCGGTGGAGTTGGAGGTCGCGCCGGCGGGGTTCGATGCGGACAACGTGACTTGGTAGACCCCAACCTGCTCGAAAGCATGCTCTACCAACGGTCCTCGTGCCACTGTTCCATCGCCGAAGTCCCACTCGAGAAGGTCGGCGTCACCCACGGTTCTGCTCTCGAAGGTGACGACCTCGCGTACCTCGACGGTGTCTCGATCGAACACAAAATCGGCCGTCGGTGGGATCAGGACCGTCTGGGGAACGACGGTGACCTCAGTGGAGAGCGAGGATTCTTCGCCTGCTGCGTTCCGCACGAGCAGTTCGACCAGATAGACACCTTCGACACTCCAGGACTTCTCGACGTCGGGTTCCTGCGCGCCGGTCCCGTCGCCAAAGTCCCACGTCCACGACGTTGGCAAGCCGGAGCTGAAGTCGGTGAATCGAACGACTTCGCCGACCTTGGCTATGGCGGTGGAGACTCCGAAATTGGCGATGAGGTTCGTCGTCGGCTGCAACGTTTGATCTGGCGTTGATCCGTCGGAGTCGGCCGGTCCCTGAACTGGGATACCGATGGCGTCGGGTTGTTGTGCGTTCTGGTCGCCAAAAGTGTCGAGACCCGCGTCGGCATCAGAACTGGTTCCCGTGCCGGTTCCATCGTTTTGAACTCCATCGGCTGCGATGACCTTCTCGCCGGAGTCACCAATGATTCGCAGGCCGGGACCGTCGACCCCGCCACCGGTCAGCGAGTCACCCTCGCCGTCGTCGTTGACCTCAACAGCGCCAGCCACGATGGCCTCCAGCTTGGACACCGGCATGAACCCCGATGCACTGACCACAGCGGCAAAGGGCCCTGAACGATCGTTCGCCCAGACCAACGAACCGTGTGTGGTGAGGTCGAATTCGGTGCCCGGTGTACCGAACGAGATGCTCTGAAGACGTCGAGCGGCCTCGAGATCGATGACCTCGATTCGTCCTGCACCCCAATTGGGCACATAGGCAATGCCCGCTCGGACCACTGGTGGCCCGAACTGATCGCCGTCGAGTTCGAGATCGAACTCTGCACAGGATCCGGTGCTCGGTTCCGAGACATTGAACATCCCTCGTTCGGCGTTGTAGCCAACGAGCAACACGTCATCAGCGTCGGCAGAACCGCCGGCGATTGCGCCGTTCGCCGAACTCTTCACGCAGGTCGGGCTGCCGAGTTCGCCGGTCGGCAAAATCTCGATTGCGGACAGTCGCGCGGGATCGATCAGCCAAATTCCACCGCCAGCACGAACCACGGTGCGTTCGTCACCGTCCCCAACCTGATCGGGCACCGACGCCAGGAGGTCGAGACCGTTGGGGTTGAGCTGTTGGATCGATGTCCCATCGGTCGCGAGCGCGACGACCAGCCCCGACGCGGACTGTTCGGCACTACTGAGAGGGTCGGCCAGCACGATCTTGGAGATGACGTCGGTCTGCGTGTCGACCGAGAGAACCTGATCCTCATCGACGATGGCGACGCTGTCGGACGCATCGTGGCCACCAAACACCTGCACTCGCCGCTCGGCAGCCCCGTCGGTGAGCTCGACGTCGATCGTTTGGGTGACCGAGAGCGAGGTCGCATCGACGAGCGACACCGTGCCCGTGGTTTGGTTGAGGACGGCGGCACCCGTTCCGTGGACGACTGCACGCAACTGCTCGCCAGGTTCGGCAACGTCGATTCTCGCCACCACTTCGCCCGTGGCGCCGTTCACCTGCAGCAGCTCACCTTCGAGACCGTGTTCGAGCCACGCGGTGGGATCGGAAAGCGCGACTCCCGCTGACGCCTGCTGACCGGGTCGAAAGACGAGCAGCATCGCTAGGACAGCCACGACTGCGAAGGCGACGGCCAAAAGGCTTCGCCGTTGTATCCAAGTACTCATCGACCCAACTCACTCCATGACAACAGAGAGTGATCGTACACTGAAACGGAGTCACTGTTCGTAGTCACGTCTCGTGACCCTTCCATCCTCTGCCCGCATCGACAACGTAGCCGCGTCGATGCGCCGAAACTCCGCGGTCCCCACCGATTCCGTCGTCTGATGGCAACATGTCGCTATGGCTGTACCTTTCGGCGGCGACAAGAAACACGGTCAATCGATTCTCGGACCGCTCGAACGACGATTCATCGACTGGGCGGTCCCGAAACTCCCCCGATGGATGCGGTCCTGGCAATTGACGCTCCTCACCGCCGTGTGGTCGGCGGCCATGATGCTCTTCGGGTACCTCGCCAGCGACGATCGCCGCTGGTTGTGGGCGATGTCGGTCATGGTTTTTGCCCAATGGTTGACCGATTCATTCGATGGAACCCTCGGTCGCACCCGCGGCGAAGGCCTCGTGAAGTGGGGGTATTTCATGGACCACTTCCTCGACACGATCTTTGCAGGGTCGGTGGTGATCGCCTACTCATTCCTCGCACCTGGGGGCACCGGGTTTCTCTTCTCGCTCTTGCTCCTGGTGACGCTGGCCATGATGGCGCTCTCGTTTCTCTCGTTCGCTGCGACGAACCGGTTTCAAATCGCCCACCACGGGGTTGGTCCAACCGAAATTCGGATTGGCTACATCGTCTTGAACACCGTTGTGTTCTTCGCCGGAAATGGCGTGTTCTGGTGGGGTGTCCCCGTGGTACTCGGGCTCAACGTCGTCGTCATGGTCGGGCTTGTGTGGCAAACCCATCTTCAACTCTGGGCCCTCGACAAAGCTGCTCTCGACCACGCACAAGACTCATGACGCCACTCGAAACCCTCATCGATCTCCTGCACCACGATGCCCCGCCGCTCGGGACCTCGTTGCTCTTGTTGAGCGCGTCGCTGTCCGGACGAGACGACGCCGCAGAAGTCGGTGCGGTTCTTCTCGACGAGTTGGCCGACGGTGTCGAAGAGCACACCGTCGAGGGCCTCGTGCACCACCTGTTCGACACCGCCAAGTTTCGTGGTGACGTCGACGACTATCACGCGCCCGAGAACTCGTTTCTCGACCAGGTGCTCGAACGACGGATCGGTATGCCGATCACCTTGAGCGCGGTCGTGGCCGAGGTCGGGGCTCGGATCGGTCTGCACCTGCACCTCGTGGGCATGCCTGGCCACGTCCTCGTCGGGCGCGATGACCAGCCGAAGGCCTACATCGATGCATTCGCCGGGACCGAGCTCGACCAAGACGGTGTTCGACAACGGTTTGCGTCGATCTTCGGCCCGGACGCCGATTTGGCCCCGAAGGCACTGCAGCCGATCGACACCGCAGCGGTGATCACTCGCGTCTGCAACAACCTCACCCGGAGTTGGACCGAACGCGACCCCGTTGCGCTCAATCGACTGCTCGACGTGCGCTCGGAGCTGCCAGCCTCCATTCGGGATCGTCAGATGCTCATCGGCATGGCCGAGGGGCGAGGCCGATTCGACCTGGCAGCGCGTCTTCGCACGGCCATCGATCCCACCGATCCGACAATCGATCGGCTGTGGGCCCGTCTCAACTGAGCTGGACGTCCAGCGGGGAGAAAAGACTGCGCTGAGAGACATCGGGTCGAGGACGATACGGTCATTTCATGGACCGCGATCTCAAACGATGCCTTGGACAGATGATGAAAGGTGTACAGGTCGTCGCGACCACACACGACGCCGTGACCCGGGGCTACTGCTCGCACTGGGTCACACAAGTGTCGTTCGACGAGCCGATCATGCTCGCGTCGATCTCGCCAAAACACGACACTCACGCACTCATCGAACAGTCCGGATGGTTCACGGTCTCGAATCTTGCGGGCGATCAGGTCGACGTTGGACAGTACTTCTCCTACCCAGGCCGCAAGTTCAAGCACATCGCCGACGAGTACCTGATCGACGTCGACGGATCGCCGATCGTCAAGGACTGCATCTCGTGGCTTCGCTGTGACGTGCTCGAGAAACTCGACACCTCACTCGACCACGACCTCTTCCTCGCTCGCGTCAGCGCGTTCGGCGAGGGACGGTTGGGCGAAGACCCGCTTCTCTACTCCTCGCGCCATGGCTGGCGAGTCGCCGGTGCGAAGGCCAGAGAACCTGGACGTTCGGTTCGAGACGAGCTCCTGCAACGGCTCGAGGATGCTGGGCTCGGCTGACCGCTCACCGTCGGGCAGGACCGTTCCATGTCAGACCCTTGTAGGCCTTGACGAACCCTTGGTCGACCAGTGTCTCGGCCAACGGGGATGCCGACGCAGGTTCACCGTCGATCTTCGCTATCTCTAGGAGGCGCAGTACTCGCGACGACACGAGTTGCTTCAGCTCGTCGACCCATCGCGACGAATCGAGTGCCGCGGGAAAGCTGACGAGACTTTTGGCTCCACGGTCGACAAACACCGCCGGTCGCCCGTCGACGAGCACGACGTGTGCGCCGGCAACACGCGCGGGCCTGCCGGTCGACTCGGGCCAGCGGAGGGAGGCGCCGTAGGGCTGCGCTGGATCGGTAGCTGCGAGCGTGACGACGTCGACCTCGTCGAAATCCGACCCCGACGCCCGGATCCGATCGACAGCGCCGGGGAGAGCGAACTGCGCAGCGCCAAGACCTTCCACGAAGTATCCACGGCGAATGTCGCCTCGTTCCTCGAGGGCTTTGAGAACCGGATACACACCGGCGAACCCACCCGTGACTCCTTCGCCGAGCGCAGCCTCGCGTGTCAACACGCCGTACCGTTCGACGAGTTGGAGGGCCTGAGCGGTTGCTCGTTGTGTGGCCGAGGGCTCAGGATGCAAGAGCGAAGAGACCAACGACCAGCGGCCTGCTGCCTGCGGCGGGCCAGACGCTCGAAGTTGCCCAACGCGAGGTCGGCGGCGCGTTTGACGCGACGAACCCGCAGCCTTGCCTGCGACGTACGACCGCAGCGGCGCCAAACTGTCGTTGGTCACCTCGCCAGCCCAGACGAGATCCCAGAGCGCCGCGAGCACCTGCGAGTCGCCATTATGTTCGTCACCAGCATTGGCTGCGACCAAGAGGTCGTGCCAGAACGACGCGCCACCAGCGGCCAGCTGTGCGCGAAGTGCGTCGTGAATCGCGTCGCTGGGTGGATCGGGGTTCGGCCCGACGAGAAGGCCGACCTGCTCGCGAAATGCCAGCCGAACCCGTCCGTCGTTCGCTCCGATCGCTCCGGCACCGACCCACACGACCTCACCCGACGTGCACAGCGCGTCGAGGTCGGAGGCCCGGTACTCGGCCATTCGCGCGGGAAGAATCGACTTTTCGAGAACCGACGCGGGAAGCGCCGCTCCTTGCAGCACGCCGATGATCTCGGCGAGCCCGTCGGGGCCGCGCCGCCGAATGCCCACGCCCTGCCAGGGCGGAAGGAACCGGCCAAGCGCAGCCGCCTCGACGGGCGCCACCTCGGCGCGAAGTGAGGCAAGCGATCGTCGACGCAGCTGTCGCAGGACGCCGTCGTCGACCCACTCCCGAGTCGTCCCATCGGGGCGGAACTCGCCTCGGACCACGTGACCAGCACTGACGAGCCGCTCAAACGCGTCGACCGCGCGCTTCTCGACAACGCCATAACGATCGGCGAACTGCTCGGTGACGAACGGCCCGTGTGTACGGGCAAAACGGAGCGCAAGATCGCCGAGCGGGTCATCGACGCTGTCGGTGTAGGCGCCCGGCAGGCCCACGGGAATCGCCACGCCGATCGCATCGCGCAGCCGCCCCGCGTCTTCGGATGCGGCGAAACGACGGGTCGACCCGATCCCGATATCGATCACCCGGAGATCACTCATCAACTTCTCGAGCGACGCTTCGACATCGACGTCAGCGGTGCATCGGGCGTCGATCTCGTGGCGGTCCAGTGGCCCGAGTATTCGAAGCAGGTCGTGAAGTTCGTCTCCATCGCGGGCGCGCCTTCCATCGACCAGCCGCTGGAGTTCGAGCTCGAGATCGGCAAGGACGCCGGGGTCCAGAAGTTCTCGTAGCTCCTCGGCCCCCAGTAGATCTCGAAGCATGTCGCGATCGAGCGACAGGGCGGCGGCGCGGCGCTCGGCCAGGGGCGCGTCGCCTTCGTACATGTACACCGCAATCCATCCAAAGAGCAGGGACTGCGCAAACGGTGACGCCCGTGGCGTCTCGACGGCCACCATTCGAATCGAGCGGTCAGCAAGACCCTGGAGAATGCCGCGCAGCGCTGGCACATCGAACACGTCGTTCACGCACTCCCGAGTCGCTTCGAGGAGGATGGGAAAACTCGGATATTTCGACGCGACACGAAGTAGGTCGGCTGAGCGTTGCCGTTGTTGCCACAACGGCGTTCGTTGATCTGGCCGACGTCGGGGTAGCAACAACGAGCGGGCGGCGCACTCGCGAAAACGACTGGCAAAAAGTGCACTGCCGGGAAGTTCAGCCACAACGGCCTCGTCGATGTCTTCAGGGTCGATGCGCAGGTCGTCGAGGTCCACATCGTCGGCCGATTCTGGAAGCCGAATGACGATGCCGTCATCGGACCACATCATCTCGACATCCATACCCCACTGCTCGGCGAGTTTGGCGCGTAGTGCCATACCCCACGGCGCGTGCACCTGCGCGCCGAACGGCGACAGCACACACACTCGCCAGTCACCAATCTCGTCACGAAAACGTTCGACCACGATCGTTCGGTCGTCGGGCACCACACCGGTTGCTTCACGTTGATCGCCCACGTAATTCAGCACGTTGACGGCAGCCAGGTCGTCGAGCCCGTGACGTTCGGTGAGCCGCGACATGGCCGCTTGCTCGTCGAGTTCACCGATCTCGCGAACAAAGGCGCCCAGCGCCTGCCCGAGCTCGATCGGCCGCCCAGGTCCGTCGCCATGCCAGAACGGCATCTTTCCCGGTTCTCCGGGCGCTGGGGTGACGACCACCCGTTCGTAGGTGATGTCCTCGATCCGCCACGTTGACGCGCCGAGCAGGAACGTCTCGCCCGGACGCGACTCGTAAACCATCTCCTCGTCGAGTTCGCCCACCCGTGTTCCGTCGGGCAAGAAGACGCCGAACAGACCGCGATCGGGGATGGTGCCTGCGTTGGTGACCGCGAGCCGCTGCGCTCCTTTGCGACTTCGAATCATTCCACCGACTCGATCCCAGACGATGCGAGGACGAAGTTCGGTGAACTCCTCGGATGGATAACGTCCCGACAACAGGTCGAGGACGCCGTCGAATATTTCGTCGGATAGGTCGGCAAAGTTGGCCGCACCACGAATGGTCTCGAGGAGCTCGTCGACGTTCCAGTCTTCGAGCGCGGTCATCGCCACGATCTGCTGAGCCAGAACGTCCAACGGGTTGCGCGGGTACCTCGTGTGCTCGATCTGGCCAGTCAGCATTCGATCGACCACCACCGCAGTCTCGAGCAAGTCGGAACGATGTTTGGGAAAGATCTTTCCAATCGACGTTGCACCAACCTGATGACCGGCTCGACCAACCCGCTGCAAACCACGGCTGACCGCGCCAGGTGACTCGACCTGGATGACCAAATCGACGGCTCCCATGTCGATACCCAGTTCGAGCGAACTCGTGGCGACGATCGCCCGAATTTTACCCTGTTTCAGCTGATCCTCGATGTCGAGACGTCTTGCCTTCGACAACGAACCATGATGCGCGGCAATGCGGTTTTGCCCGGAGCTGTGCTCCTCCAGCTCTCGCAATCCGTCGCCTGACGGCTCCTCGATGCTCGGCTGCTGCGCCCGAGACGGTGCCTGCTCCTCCAGCTCTCGCAATCCGTCGCCTAGCGGCTCCTCGATGCTCGGCTGCTGCGCCCGAGGCGCCGGAGCTCGCGGAGCGACCATGCCGGTGTCCGCCGATGTCGGGCGGGAGTCCCGACTTGTGATTGCGTCGGTCTCATCCCAGAGGTCGTTGAGACGACCGGCGAGACGTTCGGCGAGACGTCGAGAGTTGACGAAGACGATGGTCGAAGAGTGTTGTTTGATCTGTTCGAGAATCCGAGGATGCACCGATGGCCAGATGCTCGACCGGGCAGTTTCGACCGACGTTGCCTCGACACCTGAGCCTTCGTTCGAGCGGGCAAGGTCGGCCATGTCCTCGACGGGGACCACGACTTCGATGTCCATGTTCGCCGGAGCGCCGGCGTCGATCACCTCGACCTCGCGCCACGACGAGACGCCGTCGACCGTCGTCTTGCCGCCGAGGAACTTTGCGATCTCCTCGAGGGGTCGTTGCGTCGCCGACAACCCAATTCGCTGCACCGGTCGACCAACGACACGTTCGAGCCGCTCGAGCGTGAGCGCCATGTGGGCCCCGCGTTTTGTTCCGGCGACCGAGTGGATCTCATCGACGATGACCGCATCGACGTGACGTAGCGTTTCCCGAGCAGCCGATGTGAGCATGAGATACAACGACTCGGGCGTCGTGATCAAGAGGTCGGGCGGGTTGCGCACGAGCTTGCGCCGCTCATCTGCCGGAGTGTCTCCCGTGCGCATGCCGACCGTCGGGACATGCACGGGATAGTCGATCCGTTCACCCGCCAACGTGATGCCCCGCAGCGGTGCTCGCAGGTTCTTCTCGATATCGACAGCCAAAGCTCGCAACGGCGAGATGTAGAGCAGCCGAGTCCGCGCCTCGCGCTCGGGGACCGGCGCGGTCATCAACCGGTCGAGGCCCCACAGAAATGCGGCGAGCGTCTTCCCCGACCCAGTCGGCGACAAGATGAGGGTGTTCTGGCCCCCTGCAATCGCTGGCCATCCCATTCGTTGCGGCGGGGTTGCATCGAGAAACGACGTTTCGAACCAGGCGCGCACCGGTGGCGAAAAGAGGTTCAACAGGTCATTGGACACCCCCTCAATCGTACCGTCGGTGTCCACCGTGAGGCTGACCAAACAATGCGACGTTTCTCGAGCGCTCAAACGACCAAACGGCTTTCCTACTTTGCGCGAGAATCCCGCCGATAGGAGGTTTGTGGCTCTTTCCTCGAAACTCCCCCGCCCCGCTTTTCGGGACTTCCGACCTACACATTCTCAGAGGAATCGCACCGACAACACCTTCGTGGCTACTCTCTCAAACCTCCGCAACAGGATCTCCGGCGCCAACGGTGAACGCGGTGCGATCCTCATTCTCTCCGCCCTGATCATGATGCTGCTGCTGTTCATTGCAGCCTTCGCGACCGACCTTGGTGCCTGGTACCGACAAGGCCAAGCACAACAGCGAGCCGCCGACGTTGGATCGCTCAACGGCATGCAGGCCTACGACCGTGAATACAAGGCCTACTTCGACGCCGCAGGAGTCCAGACCTGGGCCGAGCTGAGCGACGCCCAACGGACTGAAGCCGAACGCCAAGCAATGGCCGCCGCCATCAACACCATCGTCGGCCTCCTCGAAACGAGCGGCCACAGCTTCTCGTCCGCACCCGTCGAGGTGCAACTTTCTCCGCCGCCAAACGTGCCCGGCGACCAATCGATCTACACGATCACATCCGATGACGGAACACTGGTCACCATCACCCGCGAGTCAGACGGCATGAGCGTGTCATTGACTGCCGATGGCGACCAATATTTCTCCAACCTTCTGCGGGACGCACCACAAATCACCCGCAAGTCCACCGCCGTGCTCTCCAACTGCGGCGCCGAGTGCACGCGCTCGATCGAGATCAACCCTCCCTTCGTGGGTTTCCAGGGCACCGGTAAGGGTGATGGCTACGGCCCGCTGTTCTTCGACAAGGATCCGACCGTCGATGGGATCGAAGAGATCTGGGCGGTCAACCATCATTCGAACGGTGGCAGCGGATACGAAATCATCTGCATGAACGTCGAGACCAAGTCCGAGTGTTCCGGCTCGTCGAACGTGCACTTCCCGCTCGACTACGAAACCGGCAACAGGCCAACCGAGTACATCGCACCGAACGGCAAGATCTACTTCTCGGCCCGAGACTCGAGCTCGAACCGCTCTGGTGTTGCCTGTTTCGACGCCTCGACACGTAACTACTGCAGCACGCCGTTCGTCGACTTGTTCGATTCGACAGGCACCGGGTGGGACGGCTGGATCAACGTCAACGGCCCATGGGAATACAACGGCAACCTCTTCATCGTCTCCCAGGACAGCCAACTCGGTTGCGTGACCTTGGCGATGGCCCCATGCGCCACAGCAACACAAAACCTTCCCGCCTTCGGCGATGCTCGTGTGGCCGGACTCAACAACGCCAAGAACTACATCACGAACGGCGAACAACTGGGCTCGAAGCTGTACATCACGCAGAACACCCAGACCGGTGTCTTCTTCCAGTGCATAGACCTGTCGAACCGCAGCTCGTGTTTCGCTCCGGTGTTCAACAACACGCTCGGAAATGGTGGCGATGACAATGCGACGTTCTTCCGCTACGACACCGCCGGCAACGAGAATGGCATATGCGTGTACCACGTACAGACCCGCAACAGCGGCTGTGTCGGGCTCAACGGTGCAAACCTCGGGGCGATCTCGGGCATGTCGACAGCGTTCAGCAGCTTGACGAACGGCTGGGCTGGCGATGCGATCAGCTGGGAAGGGCGACGCACCTTCATTGCC
>RCMY010000301.1_pt1 | contig 47108 bp, 47 predicted proteins | sample 2041341 | NCBI WGS metagenome assembly RCMY01 (sample SAMN09708234, study PRJNA481090) | Marine sediment metagenome, whole genome shotgun sequencing project.
GAACCGTATGTTCACGCGGGAGACCGTGCCTGGGCTGCTGACATGGACTCTGCTGCAGCGTTTGCTGGCGCGCTCGCTGTTCTTGCCTCGTTCCTGTTCGACGGCCACACGGTGTCGAAGGGGCATCGCCTTTTCACGGCCCTCGTCGACGTTGTCCACGTGGCAGGAGCGGCGATCTGGGCCGGAGGGGTCATCATGTTGGCTTCAGTCCTTTGGCGACGCCACCGACGAGATCACGAGCTGCGAGCGCTGCAGCTTGCAGTCAGATTTTCAGTCGTGGCCAGCGGTGCACTGGCCGTGGTGGGTGTTGCAGGGTTGATCCTTGCGTACATCGTGCTCGATTCGCCGGCCGAACTATGGGAGACACCGTGGGGTCGCCTCCTGATCGCCAAGTCGCTGCTCGTCGGTGTCGCGGTGGCTGGGGGCGGCTACAACCATCTGGTGCTCATACCTCAGCTCGATGCTTCACCCGACAGTCCGCAAGTGGCGGCCGAGTTCCGAACTGCGGTCACGGTTGAGGGGTTCGTCCTCGCTGTCGTCGTGGTTGTCACCGCATTCCTCGTTGCCGCTGCATCATGATTCGCCTCCGATCTCTGGCGGGGTTCGTCATATTGCCCCTGGTTGCAGCCTTGGCCTTTGGTGCATGCGGGTCTGGTGCCACCGAAACAGCGGGTGGGGCCGCACCTGAAAATGTTGAGGCGGGTTCGCAGGTGTACGCATCCAGTTGTGCGTCGTGTCACGGCGTCGACCTCAGCGGGACCGACAAGGGTCCCTCGCACTTGTCGATTGTGTATGAGCCGAATCACCACAACGACGACTCGTTCCGGTCCGCCATTGCCAACGGCGCCCCTCAGCATCACTGGGGATTCGGCAACATGGACCCCGTCCGAGGGCTGTCCGACGACGACGTGGAAGCCGTCATTGCCTTTGTCCGATCCGAACAACAGCGGCAAGGTTTCGATCAGTGAGCCTCGTGGGCGAACGTATCTTGGGCGGCGTCACGGCGCCGAGTCGAACGGTCTGACCGCAGTGTCTTCTCGCTCGTCGGCTAGGCCAAGCGCCGCACCAGTTTCCGAGTGAGGAGAAGGCCGCCGATAATGCTGACGCCGATGTCGACGGGTCGGACCCACCGGCCGTAGTGTTTGGGGTCCCAATAGCTGACCGGGCTTTGCACCCGAAAGTCCCAATTGAGCGGGAACAGCAGCAGCGGTCCATCGTCATGATGGACAGGTATGTCCAGCAGCGAGTGGAGGCCAGCTCCTGCGAGAAGCGATCGGATCGCAGCCCACCCTCGACCATCGAATCGTTTCGCCGCAGCAAACCCTGCGACCAAAACCACCGGCGAATGCAAAGAGTTGTGAGCAACAATCCACCACGGGGAGTTGAAAAACAAGTCTTCGGTGATCAGCCGGAATGTCTCGCCGATCGACTTCGACTTGACGAGCGGATAGTAGACAAATGCACCAGCGGTCAACGCAAGACCGGGTAGGTCCGGCGCCACTCCTCCGACCACGAACCATCGGGCAGATCGACGATGCGACAGCTCGCTGAGGGCAGCCCGAGGTAGTCGCCAGGCGACAAAGGCGTTGAGTGCTGCGTGTGTCGAGGTAATCACAGCGCTGCCTCCTTGACCCGGCTCGCCGGAAGGTGCGAGAGCCTCGGCATATCGATCACGTTCGTGGAGCCCGCCGCTACCAAGTCGTCGGCGGCCTGGGCTGACATGTTCCCGGATCGGCAATACACGACCGCGGGGTCGTCGAAGTCAGTTGGTAACGCGAGAAGTGCGAGCCAGAGCCGCCCTCGGCGCGGTTCGGAACTCCCGTGAGCTGATCGCGTGCTCGTCGTGACCTGCTCTGTGTCACTCAGCACTGAGCACTCGCGGTTGAGCGTTGAAGCCCAGGCTCGACATCCAGCGTCGTGACCGTACCGTTTGTCCATTCGACACGGATCGCAGCGCTGGTGTAGTCAATCCCGGTGACAACCGCGGGGGAGTGATTGCCGCCATAGGAGTGCGGCCGCATCAGGGTCGTGTAGATCCTGCCCCCAGCTTCGATCGTCACCTTTGCGCCGGTTCCGTCGCACCCCGCTGCAGCGAAGACGGTGACGGTGCGGCCGCGGGTGGCGTTCTCGAATGCGTGGACGGCTCCGTCGTCGCTCAATACGAGATAGTCGTCGTCGCCGTCTCCGTCTATGTCGGCAATCGTGAGACCCCGATTGGACGTATCGATCGAGAGATCCATCTGTGGCCAGACATCGACGAATCTTCCATCGCCGATTCCAAGCAGAATCGCCGGCGGATCGGCCACTGCGATCTCGGTGCCCGGAATCTTGTTGCGCATGCCCCCCTCAGCGAAGCCGCCATTCACGACTACAAGATCGAGGCGGCCGTCGAGGTTGGCGTCGGTGGCGCCCGACGCCCAGCTACTCGAGATTGTCGTTGAAGCTGCGCCCGGCGGCCGGATTCGAGCGGCGCCGGTGTCGACCACGGGCTCGAATTGACGATCGCGTCTCACCAACACTTCGTTGTCGCCGAGGTCAGAAACGTACGCGTCCAGCATCCCGTCGTCATTGAGGTCAGCGATCGTGACCCCCATTCCATCGACCTCCAGTTCTGCACCTAGCTCGGAGGCGATGTCCGTCCACGGTCCGTCCGCCGATCCTTGCCTGGAGTACACCGAGTCACCACCGATGTCCCAGCCCACATCTCGGGTCACCCAAATGTCGAGCAATCCGTCGTCGTCAACATCAACGAGCTCACCAGCCAGCGACGCTCGCTCGTCGTCGCCCAGGTCAACTTCGCGGAACTCGCGAGGATCGTCCGAGTTGGCCTGCCACAGGATGTCGCGCACGCCGCGCTCCGGGCCCCGGCCGAGCCGAACCACATCAATGTGCCCGTCGCCCGACAGCTCGCCGGCGAGCAAGAGTGACGTGGGGGCAGCGCCTGCCAAGCGGGTGACGTCCTGGGGCGGCATTGCATCGATGATCCAAGGACCACCCCAGACCACGAGGTCGGTCGGCCCTTGGCCGGCCACAAGCAGGTCGAGCCAGCCATCGAGGTCAACATCGGCGACCGTTGAGGAAATTGCGGCGTCAGTGATGGTGTGCGGTTGGCCGAATCGCGTGCCATCCCAAAGGTAGACTTCCACGTTTCCGTGCGTCACGACGAGATCCAAGTCACCGTCGTTGTCCAAGTCGCCAACCGCTAAGCCGCCGGCCATGGCGTCAACATCGTCGATTCCAGGGCGTCCGTCCAGGCCCCACGCTCCGGCTGAATCAACCAACGTGGGCAAGCGGACGTCGTCAGGCAGTTCGAACGCTGTTTCGTCGCGACGCCCAAGAGCTGGGCTCGAGACCGAACCAAAACCGAAGAGCAGCGCTGCGATTCCAAACACCGAACTGCCCATGAAGAGCAGAAGAAGGAACAGTGCAACCAGACGAAAGGCCCGAGGGCGACGGATTGGTTGATCGTGTGCGTCTACGTCAGGCGCGCTCGTGTCCGGAGCCGATTCGATCACAGACACAACCTAACAACGACACCATGTCGTAGAGTCCTTCGTAGATTCTTCGGCCCGGTCTCGATTCGCACCGCCAGGTTCAAGCCGGCCGCTCCGCTGTCCCTTCCCGGACCGCGTGCGGCAATCTTTGCGATCCGAGAAGGTGTATCAGGCCGGCAGGAGACCCTGTTGGACCAGGGGGCACGGCCCGACAGGACCATCTTACTACAGGCAGTAGTAGCAGTTCTGGCGGCCCGCGAGTTGTTTGACAAGCCGTCTGAATGTTCCTGGCAAATCGGACCGTCTTGCGACACCTTGTGGTCATTCTCGTCGACCCGAGCTGATGTGGATTCTCGTCGCTCAAGACTGAAAGCGGCATGAGTTCGCTGGCTCCGGGTACTGCAACGAATCAAAGGGAACCTGCTGAACAAGCTCAGCCGCTGGGGCGTCGATCGGACTCGGCGGGTAGTCGAACGTCGTGACGTAGCCGTCGCCGTGAACCTCACTGACTTGACCGTCAATGCGAACTTCCAGGGCGGTCACCCGACCATCGCCTCCGACGGTGATTCGAATCGCCGGTATTGGCACCTCGCCACCGGAGTAGGTGCGATCGGCTTCGGTTGCGAGTTCTTCGAGATAGCGGTCGTCGTCGACGGTGATAGAAATCGTTTGGCCGCTCAACCCAGGTCGGGTTTCGACCAACTCCACGCGGCTGGCGATGCTGACGAAAGCAAGCGACGTCATGTTCGGGTCCGGGGCCCGAATGCCTGAATTGATGTAGCTGGCAGCAATTTCGCCGAACACCTCGACCAGGTCGGAGCTGTCCGATTCAGCGTTCCACGGGGCCTCGCTCCAGGATTCCGACTCGAGGTCGTTTGCGAGCAAGATTGTCGAGTCGGTCACCAGAATCGGTGGCGCAACTCGATCTGGCTCAACGAGCGCGAGGCCGGCCGAGACGTCGATGACGCCCGAAACTTGGTCGATTCCGTTCAGGCAAGAGATGAAGGGCGATGCGCTCGTTGCTCGATGGTTGAACGACCAACGTTGGGTTTCGGGAGCTGAAACCATGGCCTCGACAACTGGCGCAGCGGCGGGGTCAACAACGTCGACAGTGCGGACGCAGGCGACCGAGGCGACTGTGGTGCAAAGGGCGGCGAACCGGAAAAGCATCTGCACACCGTAACTACGACATTGTGTAGGAATCGCGGATCGGTTGGTGTTCAGGTGCCATCTCTCCTGAGATTGGCGAAGGTTCCGCCAAGGCGGATTCGCGCGCCGGCGGAGTCAGAAACGACAGAATGTCGTTTCACGTCCGAGCTGTGGGGTAGGTCGCTGCGCATGGAAATGAAGACCAACAAGATGTCAACAGACTCTGACGACCAGAGCGGCCTCTCCAGCGAAACGAAGAAGTACCTGCGGTTCGGGGCGATGATCCTCACTTCGACGCTCGTGATGTTCGCCCTCACGTACGCCAACTCGTATGAGTTGGGCCATGTGAAGTGGAGTGAAACCCGCTTCTACATGGTGTTCTACATGGGGGCGGCGATGGCGTTGATCATGCTCGGCTTCATGCTCAGCATGTACAAGAACAAGACGGTCAACGCAGGCATCGTCATCGTGAGCATCGTTGTTTTCGGCCTGGCCCTGACTCTCGTGCGCTCCCAGACCACTGTCCAAGACCAATCATGGATGCGCGCAATGATCCCGCATCACTCGATAGCGATCCTGACGAGCGAAGGAGCCGAGATCGAGGATGTCCGAGTCTGTGAATTGGCCGTCGAGATTGTCGAGGCACAGAAGCGTGAGATCGCGGAGATGGAGTGGTTGATCAATGACATCGAGCAGAACGGCATCGCTGAGACAGCGGCCGCCGCCGATGCCCGAGCGATACCTGACTTCGAAGGGGCCGGCAATCGCTCATGCCCATGACCCAGCGCTTGCACAAGCGAGCCTTGGCATTGGTCGCCGAGCGGTGTTGACCAATCTGAGGTCCGAGGTGTGACGACGGAGCCGCCCGGTGGCAGTGTCACGAGGCCGCATTGGCTCCATGCAGCAGTGACAGCACGAGCACTGTGTCGGCGAGGCGGTGCAACCAGGACCACGCAGGCCTCCCGAGACGTCGGATTGCTCGTTCCGACGAGGTCGCGGCCAGGCAGGAGCGCTGTTGCGCCGATGAGATTCGCTAGGCCGAGTCCGGGTGACCGTCATTGGTGCTGGTTGGCCATGATCGTTCCGCTATTCGACGACACAGCGTGATGCACGGCGCCGGGTCGTTGCGACTCCGCTGCTCGTCGCTGGCTCGGCGGTCTAGATCGAACTCGTCGTTGATGTATTGAGTCTCCCGGTCAGGTGAAAACCATAATCAGGTCAAAGGAGCTCACTGGCCCGTTCGCGGTACTCCTCGGTGCTGAGGTCGCCGTTGGCGTAGCGCTCGGCCAAGATCGCTTTCGCCCGACTCGCGGCATCGTGGGTCGGTGAGGCTGCAGACCGGTTGGTTGCTTGGACAAGCCAGATCAACAACGCCGCGAAGAGCACCATCATTGCGATGCCCCACAGCCACATCCATCCTCCGCCCCATCCCCCCATGTGCCCCCAACTGTCAGTTGTGGTGTCAGCGAAAATTGTTGCCAACGAAACCATGGTGTACTCCTGCTTCTGTTCTGGACGACTGCTCAGTTGCAGTGTCTTCGTAGCGTTGATGCTGACATCGCTGGCCCGGTCGGCCTAGAGCAGAAGGTCCCTACCCCCTTCCCCTATAGGGCATGCCTCGAGTGGTTTGCCTTGAGGATCTTAGGTTTGGGGTGTTGTCACACTTCGGAACGAGAGGGCTGCGCCGGCGCCCAGTGCAGCGAGCCATGCCAATGCGAGCAGTGCGGCACCTGTTTCGTCGAAGCTCGTAGTGAACGCCGCGTCCGTCATGACCCGCACCGCTCCGTGGCCGGGCAGTAGTCGGGCCCACGTCGGAGGGGCTGCGTCGAACATCGGGTTTTGAGCGAGTCCAATGTCAACAAACGGTAGGACAAGCAACACGTACAGGCCGCCGAGCCGACCGAGGAGCGGACCAACCATGATGCCGATCGTGGCGTAGGTCAACGCGACGAGCATGTTCGCTGCAATGAATCTGGGCCATGCCTCCGGGGAAAACGTGAAAGCGGTGACACCGATCGAGACCAGGGTGGCGGCGATCGTCGCGACAGCGACGACCTGGATGCGAAATGTGAGAATCTCTCGAGGTCGATAGTCGGTGAGTGAGAGCCGCCGATCGGCTTCAGCTGAGTCGAGGACTACGAACAGTCCTGCCAGGGACCCCAAGAAGGCCACCGTGATCGGAACCATGATCGCCCCGTGCACCTCGATCATGGACAGGATCTGCGTGCTCGACACGCCGTTCTCTATGAGGTCGACTGGAATCGGATCATCCGGCGTGATGGCGGCCGAGGTGCTGATGAAGGCCACCGGGAGACCGAGGATGAGTATCCACATCACTGGCATCCGTGCCAGTTGTTGAGCCGCGGACCTGAGTCCAGCTCTACGGCGTCGCTCGGCGGGCGAATGCTGCCGGACGGCCTTCTCGACGCCGGTCGTCGCCATCAGGGCAGCAACCGCCGCGGTTATCGACAGCCCCGCCCACCCGATCCCGAGGCCGAGATCGCCGAGGGGTCCACTGTGGCCCGACGCTACGTCGGTGACGACCAGGGTGGGATAGTGCAGCGGGAAGTATCGGATGATGCCTGCGGTACCTCCCATTGCTGGGCCGAAGAACACATCGAAGATCCAGGTGAAGACGATGATGAGTGATCCGTTCATCTCCGATCGCACGAACGAAGCGACGACGACTCCGAAGCCGGCGTAGATGATGGCGAACATCAGTGTCGCCCCGACAACGCGAGGCAGATCGGCGAGGTCGGTCCGTACCCATAGCGCTGCTACGGCTCCGGCGGAGGCCAGGGCCGCCAAGACCAGCGTCGACAGCAACCGCGAAACAACGACCTGTCCGACCTTGCCGCTGGCTGATGCCAGACGTCGATCGGCGTCGCGCGAGCTGGCCACGTGAAAGAAGCCTGCGACTCCGGCGAGAACCGACGCAGCCCAGCCGGCCGTCGCTGCCTCGACGACTCCAAGGTTCCTGCTGCCGCCGAGGAGGGTGGCGAAGTCAGCAAGCGATCCTGCTGACAGTGTGACAAAGATGATCGGCACGGCGACCAGCAGCACAACATTGAGTGGCCGGCGGCCGTAGTCGGAGAGCCAGCTGCGACTGAATCTGAGAGTGCTCACCGTTCTTCCGTGACGCCGTCGACCAGATCGTAGATTCGGTCGAACCGTTCCTCGTCAGCGATGAAGTGGCTGATAATCAACATGCTCGATCCTGCAGAGCGTCGGGTTGCTGTGAGATCCCAGAATCGTTGGTAGGTGTCCCAGTCGAAGCCTGCGTATGGCTCATCGAGCAGAAGCAGGTCGGGGTCGTGGATCATCGCGAGGGAGAGGTTCAGCTTTGACCGGGTTCCCCCCGAGAGTTCTTCGACTCGGGTGTCGTCGAATCGAGCGAAGTCGAGTTCGTTGTACAGACGCTGCGTTGACTCCTGCAAGTTCTCCGGGCCGAGGTTGTAGGCGACGCCGAAGAGCTCGAGATGTTCGGCACACGTGAGGCGTTCGTAGAGAACGGGCTGCTGAGGGCAGTAGCCAAAACTCTTCGTCCGGTCGACCGTGCCGTGGTCAGGTTGTAGATCGCCGACCAATGCCTTCATCAGCGTTGACTTGCCGGATCCGTTCTCGCCGACGAGGCCAACTATCTCGCCAGGTTGCAGCGTCAGGCTCGCCCCGCGCAGCACCGGTAGTGTTCGGCGCTTTGGCCACCACCCCCGCCGATAGGACTTCCAAAGGCCGCCTGCCTGGAGAAGCGGGTCACCGCCCTGGGTGGCGTTGTCGTTGTCTTGGATCGGGAGTCGGTTCGGACCCATGAAGTGCTCCTTGCGTGATTCCACGATCTGGAGGATACTGTACCTATACCCCCCAGGGGTACAGACCAAGGCCTCTAGTTCGCGAAAACTTCTCGCCGTAGGTTCCCGTCACTGGGGGTTTCGAACACCGCCGCTCGAAGAGAGCGGTCAGAAGGCACGGAGGCAACATCTCATGGGTATCGCCGAACTACTTGTCATCGCTGGGAGTCTCACGGCGGTTGCGTTCTTGGTGTGGTTCTTCTTCGGGCCGAAGAAGTCGCGAAAGGCCGACATCCGCGATGGGGTGCAGGAGATCGACATCACGGTGAAGGGTGGCTACTCGCCCGACGTCATCGTGGTGACTCAGGGCGTTCCGCTGCGCCTCAACTTCGACAGGCAGGAGTCCGGAGACTGCACATCGCGTGTCGTGTTTCCTGACTTCGGCGCCTCGAAGACGCTGCCAGCATTCGCCGCTACAACCCTGGAGTTCACGCCAGACAAGGTCGGTGAATTCGACTTTGCGTGTGGCATGAACATGATCCACGGCCGCCTGGTTGTTGAGCCGGCCAGCGCTCCACGATCCTCGAATCCGAGCAAGTCGGAAGTGGCTCAGGCTGTCGGCGTTGGGCCAACCACTGAACGAACAGTCGCGACGGAGCAGGTCCAGTTTCGGGTCAGCGGGATGTCTTGCGCTTCTTGCGTGGTCAACATCGAGTCTGTCCTGGGCGAGACGCCCGGCGTGGACCGTGTCGACGTCAGCTTTGGCACTGAACGGGCAACGGTTGACTACGACCCGGCACAGGTCACTCCGGCACAACTCCAAGCCGTCGTCGCTGATTCGGGGTACCGCCTCGTCGAACGAGCAGTCGGAGGCTCGGCGGCGTCTGAGGACACCGAAGCCGCCGAACGCCAAGCTGAGATCCGAGACCTATCACTTCGAATGATCATCGGTGCAGTGCTCTCAGCGCCGGTTGTGTTCGCCGTCATGTCCGTCGACCTGTTCGGCGTGGACTGGATCCCGGACTTCCTGCTCAACCATTGGTTCCAGTTGGTTTTGATCGCTCCCGTCATGTTCTACAGCGGGTGGCCCATCCATCGCACGGGCTGGCTGACGTTGCGTCACCGCACCGCTGACATGAACAGCCTCATCACGATTGGCACGATTGCCGCCTTCGGCTACAGCCTCCTCGTCACGATCGCCCCGACGCTGGTACCAGAGAGCGTGCGAGCGGTCTACTTCGAAGCGGTCGGCGTCATCATCACGCTGATCCTTCTTGGACGACTCCTCGAGGTCAAGGCCAAAGCCGGCACCGGCGAGGCGATTCGCAAGCTCATTGGCTTGCAAGCCAAGACCGCGACCGTGTTGCGTGAGGACGTCGAGGTGCAAGTCCCGATTGAAGATGTGATCCCGGGAGACGTCGTGTTGGTCAAGCCTGGCGAGAAGGTTCCGGTCGACGGCACGATCGTGCACGGACGTTCCACGCTCGACGAGTCGATGGTGACCGGCGAGTCGATCCCAGTGACGAAGGACGTTGGTGACACCGTCATCGGCGCCACGATCAATCAGACTGGAGCGTTCCGTCTTGAAGCCACGAAGGTTGGCTCCGACACGATGTTGTCGCAGATCATCAAGCTGGTCGAACAGGCGCAGGGTTCCAAGGCGCCGATCCAACGCCTGGCTGATCTGGTCTCCTCATACTTTGTCCCTGCGGTGATGTTCATCGCCATCTCGACCTTCGCCACCTGGTTCGTCGTCGGCCCAGATCCGGCCTTCACGCTGGCTCTCGTCGCCTCAGTGGCTGTGCTGATCATTGCCTGCCCATGTGCTCTCGGCCTGGCCACACCACTGTCGATCATGGTCTCGACCGGCAAGGGGGCGGAGAAGGGAATCCTCATCCGCTCGGCCGAGGCACTTGAAACCGCACACAAGATCGACACGATCGTGCTCGACAAGACCGGAACCATCACCGAGGGCAAGCCTGCGCTCACTGATGTGGTGACGCAGGGCGATGCCGACGAGGCTGAGCTCCTCCGGTTGGTCGCATCCGCCGAACAGTCGTCGGAACATCCGCTGGCGGAGGCCATCGTCACAGGAGCTCGAGATCGAGGCCTCACACTGTCGCAGCCGAGCCAGTTCGACTCCATCACCGGAAAGGGAATCCGTGCGATCGTCGACGGTCACGAGGTGCTGATCGGAAATCGGCGCCTGCTCGACGATGCCGGGATCGACACCGCCCAACTCAGCTCCACGATGGATCGTCTCGCCGAAGCCGGAAAGACTCCAATGCTCGTCGCCCTCGATGGAGAACCAGGGGCCGTCATCGCAGTGGCCGACACCGTCAAGCCGGAATCGGCAGCTGCTATCGCATCGCTTCGTGCCCTTGGCCTGACCGTGGCAATGATCACCGGCGACAATGCCCGCACCGCCGCCGCCATCGCACGCCAAGTCGGTGTCGAACGAGTTCTGGCAGAAGTACTGCCGGAGCACAAGGCTCTCGAAGTCCGGCGGCTGCAGGACGAAGGGAACGTCGTCGCGATGGTCGGCGACGGCATCAACGACGCTCCTGCCCTGGCCCAAGCAGATGTGGGATTTGCGATCGGTACCGGCACCGATGTCGCCATCGAGTCTTCCGACATCACCCTCATCTCGGGAGCGCTCGATGGCGTCGTCACGGCCATCACACTGAGCCGCTCGACCATGCGGAACATCCGCCAGAATCTGTTCCTTGCCTTCGTCTACAACGGGGTTGGCATACCCATCGCCGCCGGGGTTCTCTACCCGTTCATTGGCGTGCAGCTGAGCCCCATGATTGCCGCAGGTGCCATGGCCGCTTCGAGTCTCTCGGTGGTGACCAACGCCAGCAGGCTCCGACGTTGGCGGCCCCGCACGATCGACGTCGCCGGAGTGCCTGCTGCAGCAGAACCCATCGTCGAAGTCGGCGCCGATGCACCCGCAACCCCGAAGCTGGAAACCGACCCGGTCTGTGGGATGGAACTCGAAGCTGATAGCGCAGCGGCTCACGCGGAGTTTGACGGCGACACCTACTATTTCTGCTCCTCAGACTGCCGCGACAAGTTCAGCGCTGAGCCCGGCAAGTACTCCCATGGCCTTTCGGTGCACGCTCAACACGGCTCCACAATGGAGACCTGACGACTGACATCGACCGTCACGCCCAAGAATCTCAACACCTCGAACGAGGACGTTCTGTCCGACGGGAGTCATCCGGTGCAGCCTGTCGGGCTGGACTTGCGCAACTTTCACATGTTCATGTGGCCGTCGGCGTCGGTGTGGGAGCGCATGAAGAGGCGTTCTGCTGCGACGATGAGTGCGATGGCGGCGGCGGAGATGTAGAGGATGAGGGCGTCGGCTGAGGCTTTGACCCAGAGGAACGCGATCAGGACGATCACGTCGAGGACGATTGCCGTGCCGACGATCGCTGGGTTGACGTCGATGCGTGAGCGGAGGTGGCGCAGGATGCCCCAGTGGATGGCGATGTCCATGAGGAGGTAGAAGATGGCTCCGAGGGCTGCGATGCGGCGCAGGTCGAAAAGAACGGTGAGGGTCATGGCGAAGGCGACGGTGTAGACCATGGTGTGGACCCTGATTGGTCCTGGCATGCCGAGGTGGTGGTGGGGGACTTCTTTCATCGTGGACAGCATCGCGAGCATGCGGGATGCGGCGAAGACGCTGGCGATGACACCGGAGGCGGTGGCGATGACGGCGATGACGACGGTGAACCAGAGGCCGGTTTGGCCGAAAGCGGGTTCGGCTGCTCTGGCGAGGGCGAAGTTTTCGGCGTCGATGATCTCGGTGAGGGTCAGGTTGCCGGCTACGGCGACGGCGAGCACGAGGTAGATGGCTGAGCAGATAGCGATCGAGATCACGATGGCTCTGCCGGTGTTGCGGTGGGGGTCGACGATCTCGCCGCCGCTGTTGGTGATCGTCGTGAAGCCTTTGTAAGCGAGTATGGAGAGGGCGACGGCGGCGAGGAATCCGTCGATTGATGGGGAGGAGCCGCCTGTTGTGGAGCCGTTGGTGAAGTTGGCGGAGCTGGCGTAGGCGATGCCGATGATCGCGAAGACGGCGAGGCCGCCGACTTTGAGGATGGCCATGATCCCTGCGGTGGCTTGGACGTAGGTGTTGCCGGCGAGGTTGATGGCGAACGCTACGACGAGGAGTGCGATGCCGAGTGCTGGGGTCCAGAACGTGGGGTTGCCGAGGTCGATGATCTGGAGGAGGTAGGCGCCGAATGTGCGGGCGACGAGGCTTTCGTTGATGACCATGGAGACGTACATGAAGAGCGCGAAGACGCCGGTTGTGGTGCCGAGTCCGTATTCCTCTTTGAGGAACATGGCGACGCCGCCTGATGATGGGTAGGCGTTGGAGAGTTTCACGTAGGAGTAGGAGCTGAAGGCTGCGACGATGGCGGCGACGAGGAACGCGACGGGGAATAGGTCACCGGCGAGTCCGGCGGCTTGGCCGGTGAGGGCGAAGATCCCGGCGCCGATCATCACGCCGGTACCGAGCGAGACGGCTCCGGGGAGGCTCAGGCTTCCGGCGACCTCACCGTGGTCGCTGTGTTCGGGTGTCGCCATGGTTTGGTCGTGTGATGGTGAGTGGTCCATGGGGATCATGGGTCCGTTCAGGCTGTTGTCGTGTGTCGGGGATGGTGCTGCCGGCTCGGCTGATGAGGAACAGTCAGTAGACGACGGAGGTGACTGCGCAACTGAGAGTGAGCTACGACAGATTGTCGCATGTGGTCAGTATGGGCCTGGGAGTCACTTCGCAGCGAGTCCCATGTCACGCGAGGTGCCCGCCATTTCGAACACTCAAGTCCTACATTGCGTCGTAGCCGCAGTCGCGGTGACTTCTTCACAGAACCAGAGAACACCAATGCGCTCTTCCATTCGCCCTTGACTGCTGGCGGTCGGCGTCGGCACCCTCCTTCTCGCAGCATGCTCGAGCGAGAGCCAGACCGCGTCGGATGAGACCGTTGTGTCTGTTGAGGCCGCTTTGCCTGCTGACTTCAACAATGCCGACGTCGAATTCGCTCAGAGCATGATCCCCCACCACAACGATGCGCTTGAGATGGCGGCGATGGCGCTTGCACCTGGTGCGGGAGCGAACCCCGAAATCCGGGCCCGTGCGGCTCAGAGTCAAGGCGCTCAGGACCCCGGGATCGTCCAGATGAGCAGCCTGCTCGAAGCGTGGGGTCATCCGATCGAGATGCCCGGGATGGAGGACGGCGCCAGCATGGAGGGCATGGGCGATTCGATGGCGTCGGAGGACATGGCGGCCTTGGTGACGCTGAACGGAACCGAGTTCGACGCCGGGCAACAAGATGAGATTGATCAAATGAGGGCGATGATCGGGGGCTGACCCGAGAACTCTCACCAGAAAGCCCGGCCGACACCACTGCGGAAACACTGGCAGCAGACAAGGGGGTCATCGGTCGGGCCGCTGGGCTGGGATCGAGGCTTCTGGACAAGCCAGGGCCGGGTGAGCGTCTTGGCCTGTGTGGCACATCCAGCGAATATGAACGGTTCAGCGTCGTTTCGCTGGGTAGGTCTTGGCTACGCCAAACACGGAGGACCAATGACGTCACGCAGCACTACCGAAAAGCCGACGATTTTCGAATCGTTGCGACGCGACCACGACACCCAACGCACCTTGGTCGACATCCTCGTAGAGACCGAAGGTGACAGCGAAGGCCGAAACGAACTCTTCGCCAAGTTGCGCAGCGAACTCACCGCTCACGCCGGTGCCGAAGAGCGCCACTTCTACGTGCCACTCATGGAGGTGGACCTGACCCAGGCAGCCGCAAGGCACTCGGTCGCCGAGCACAAAGAACTCGATGATCTCGTCGAGAAGCTCGAGGGCTACGACATGAGCGGACCCCAGTGGATCCAGACCGCACGCGAACTCCGCGAGCGGCTGCTCCACCATCTCGAAGAAGAAGAGCTCGAGGTGTTCCCGGTTGCAGGAAAGGCACTCTCGGAAGATCAGAAGACCGAATTGTCCCGGGACTACGACGCAGACATGGATCGCCGCAAGTCTGCGGGCTGATTGCGCCTGCCGTCGGCCCCGGCTCCGGGCACGTCCGCCCTTGACGACTCCGCTTTGTGCGGTCGAGGCGGCGGCCCGGAGCCGACCTTGGAGGGACCGCCGGACTGCAGGCGCGCAAAATGGCTCGCGTTTCAGGCTGAGCTATTCGTCGACTGAATCAAGGTCGTCGTCGTTCTCACTACCGGGGACATTGCCGTTGTCCAGGTCGAGGCCGCCCTCAGAGCCGTCTTCGACACCAACGTTGCCGACTGTCACGTCTGCCGTGCCGTCGATCGGATCGTCGTCGTAAACGGTTTCGTCGGTTGAACAGGCGACCGTCCCCAGGAGGAGAGCAGAAGCGAGGGTGAGCTTGCGAGCTGTTGGTAGGAAATTCATCGTCTGGTTCTTCCCAGATCAGGGCCAGCGCAAACCAGGACATCCGGAGAATGTTGTCAGTGGCTCCGGTCGAACAGCGGAGGCCGTCCCCGAGCGGGTCCAACGATCAGGCCAACAAGACCGTCTCGCCGCCTACTCCTTGTCTGCGATCGTGTTGTCGTTGATTTGCAATGCCTGATCCCGCTTGGGCACGTCAGTGCGGCTGTGCAGGTGATCATCACCGGGCTTGGCCTCAGGGGGATTCGGATCGTCAATCGTGTTGTCGTTGATCTGAATGGCTTGGCCTCGATCACCATCGTCAGAAGCTTGGTCCTTCTTCGACTTCTCGTTGTCAGCAGTTGCATTCTTGTCGCTCATGGTTTGGCTCCGTTTCGTCTGAGAGATCACCCGGTTGAGCCTCTCTCGTGGTCCCAGCCGTGTACCCCGGCCGCAACTCAGCGAAACGTGGGTCATCGGAAGATCCGGATTTGCGACCCTCAGCCAGGTCAGTCCTCCTCCTCCGTCATGGGTGGTATCCGTCAGACCGAGCGCTCAGAGGTCGATGTTTCGGGCGTTGATCGCCTGGGTATCGCACAATCACCCCCGGCAAGGAGCCTTCGATGTCCGTCTCGTTCGCACAGTTGTTCGCCGCTGTCTTGATCGACGGCGATGCCCTGCCTCTCGAGTTCGCCCCAGAGGCAGCCCGGGCCTCACAAGAGAACAGGATCTGAGATGGAAATTTGGATGTGGATAGTTGTCGTGGTGGCAATCATCGCGGTCATCGCTGGCGCATTTGCGATAGCGAGGCGAGCGAGACGGAGCGGATCCGTTCTCGCTTCCGACGCCGGACGAAAGGCATCGAGATGAGTCATGTCATGAGAGCGAGCGAACTGATTGGTTTACCGGTGGTCTCGATCTTGTCCGGCGAGGACGTCGCTGAAATTCGCGATGTCGTCTACGACTCAGAGGCTCACAAACTCCTTGGATTCACCCTCAACAAGCGGGGCCTGTTTTCCGGTCGTATGAAGGATGTCCTGCCGGCCGAGGCACTCAGCGCCATTGGTGCCGATGCCATCATGGTCGCAGACGAAGAGTCCATCACCGAGAGCGCGACACCCGAGTCGCTCGACAAGCCGGGCGCCGCCACATCGGTGCTGGGGAACCGGGTGTTGTCCGCTGACGGCAACGAGCTCGGCGAGGTCATCGGCGTGATCGTTTCCACAGGGGCTACACCGCAAGCGGTTGGCTACGAGATCGACCCAGCCGATAGCGATGACTCCGTGTTCGTCCCGATCTCGGCACAGATGGCCCTTTCCGGCGAGAACCTACTTCTTCCGGCTGAGGCAACTGAGTTCGTCCGAAATGATCTGGCTGGCTTCGGGGCTGCAGTCGTCGACTACCGAGCTTCCACATTGCAAGGGGACAAGCGATGAGTGACACATTCAATGATGCCGACGGCCGGCCCGTCGTGGCTGCCGACACCGCAGAGACGATCGGCGAGATCAAAGGTTTCGTGATCGACTCGACTGCTTCCAGGATCGAGTCGGTGCACGTGGCCGGCAGAGGTCGGAAAGCTGATGTCATTCCATGGACGTCGATCCGCTCGTTCGGTGTTGATGCCGTCATGGCGGAGATGGCCGAGGCCGCAGAGACCGTGGCTCCAGGTCGTGACACAAAAGCAATCAAGGGCAAGGTCGTCGCTCGCGGAAGCCGCGTCCTCGACACGAACGGCTTTGAACATGGAACGGTCGACAACGTCATGTTCGACGCAGCTACGGGTGAGCTGACCGGCGTCCTCACCACAGCGGGTCACATCCGCAGTGAAGCGATGCGATCACTCGGGTCATATGCACTTGTCGTCGACCCTCAATAGTCTCCGAATCCTCGAGGCAAGCGAGGGCAGCGGCTTTGGTTGAACACGGTCTGTCGGAGATTTCGCGACCCCTCTGGCGACCCGTGTTGGCCACCGCCGCTTTCAGCGGGTGATGCGAAGCCAACATCGAGGGCCGATACTGGATCCTGATGTTCTCCCTCTCTCAGTTCGGCCGAGGAACCGGCCGCTCATGAAAGCGCCGGTCGAAGGCGCGCCGGGAGCAGTCTGGCGCCTCGTGACGTTGCCGCTACGTGCCCTTGCGCCAGCGGTGAGTATCGCCAGCCGGATTGCCAGGAGCCGATTGTGGGTCGACACAGAGGAGCGACGCACTGGGAACGGACCACAACTGGAGATGTCCAGTCGAGCCGACATTCAACGACCGAGGGATGGTGCCGGGCCGCTCAATCACCGCACGTACCGCGTGTACATCGTTGATTCGCTCCGGACACCGACCGAGCTGATCGATGCGTTCTGTCGAAACCCGAACGAATTCAGCCCCACGTCGTTTGCCACGTTCGACCCGCCGCCAGGCCCGGCAGGAATGGCGGTCGGTGACGAACTGACTGTCAGGCTGCCCGGCCCGTGGGATGGGCCCGTGGTCGTGACCGTGGTCGAACCCGAGTTGGTGAAGTTCGAGACTCGGGAGAGCCATATGGAAGCAGGATCGATCCGATTCACCAGTCGCTCCGAAGGTGAGAAGGTCATCTTCGAAATCGAGTCGATCGCCCGCTCGGGCGATCCACTCTTCGATGCTCTCTACCACCCGGGAAAAGTGGGGAAGTGGGTGCAGACCGAAATGTGGGTTCGAGTCCTGGAGGCAGCGCTGGCTTTCAGCGGCGGCCAGATCTCGGGGCGCCCGACCGTCGACACGATCACCTACGAAGGACCTGTGCTGTGACCATCACATTCGACCTCGAGACCCGGATCGCAGCGCTGCCCGCCGCCGTCTTCGACGCTTCGCTGGACATCGATGCGCACCTCGCATCGATGGAGGAGTCAGGGGAGGAGGCCGTTGGCGGTGTGACGAGCGGGTTGATCGGGCTGGGAGAAACGGTGACGTGGCGGGCCAAGCACTTTGGGATCACCTGGAAGATGACGAGCAAGATCACCGAACTCGAGCGCCCGCATCGATTCGTCGACGAGCAACAGCGCGGGCCCTTCCGCCGATTTCACCACGAGCACCTCTTCGAGGAGGTGCCAGACGGAACGCTCATGCGCGACCACATCGAGTTCGATGCACCGCTTGGGCCTCTCGGCGACATCGTCGAGCGGCTGATTCTCGGCGCCTACCTGCCGAAGTTGATCGCTGAGCGGAACACCTACCTGCGAACCGAACTCGAACGCTGACGCCCTCAGCGCACCACGGTGTCACAGACACGATCTAGTTGGGTCGGAGCTCGAGGCCTGTTGGACGCCAGCGCCGACCGGCGAAGACAAACTGGTTGACCGTGCAGTGCCGCTCGAGAAAACCGGCCTCGCAGTACGCAAGGTAGAAGCGCCACAGCCGAACGAACCGATCGTCGAGGCCGAGTGCGTAGACCTCGTCGATCTTGTCGTCGAACGTTTCCCGCCACTGCTTGAGGGTTTCGGCGTAGTGGGCGGACAGGTCTTCGACATCGATCACCTGCATGCGAGTCGACGTGCTGACCGACTTCGTGATTGCTCCGATCGATGGCAGGAAACCACCAGGGAAGATGAATCGTCGGATGAAGTCTTCGGTGTTTTTGGTTCGCTCATATCGCCGGTCCGGCACGCAGATTGCCTGGATCGCGGCGAGGCCGTCATCCTCCAGGCATCGTTCGATCGTGGCGAAGTAGCGGTCGTAGTCCCGCCAATCGACTGCTTCGATCATCTCGATCGACACGATTCGATCAAAGCGCCCCTCGAGATCACGCCAGTCGCTGTCCAGAAGGGTGACGTCGTTGCTGCGCCCGGCGATGCCAACCCTCCGCTGTGCCTCTTTGAGCTGCTCTTTCGAGATCGTTGTCGTCGTGACGCGACATCCTGCGGTGTCGACCGCACGGAGGGCGAAGCCGCCCCAGCCGGTTCCGATCTCGAGCACGGAGTGTTCGGATGAGACGCCCAGTTTGGCGAGCAGCCGGTCGTATTTGTGGGTGCTGCCCTCCGCAAGTGCTGCTTCGGCTGAGGGGAAGATGGCGGAGGAATAGGTCAGGGTCTCATCCAGGAAGATGCGGAAGAAGTCGTTGCCAAGGTCGTAGTGACTTGCGATGTCTTCCCGGTTCCTGGATCGAGATGGCTTCGGGAGGACGGCTCGGATGCGGTCTGTCGCCCACCCCGTCGCATTCGAGATGCGATTCCGTAGTTCGTCGATTGGCTCCAGGCTCCGGATGATGGAGCGGACCACGGTGACGGGATCATCGCTGTCCCACCATCCTTCGAAGTAGCCGCGCCCGAGCCCGATGGAACCCTCCTTGACCAGCGCTGTCCACGCTCGGGGGTCGAGAATTTCGATCGTCGCGATCAGCTGATCGCCGTCCAGCACCACCGGAGAACCGAGCGTGGTGACGCGATCGTTGTCCCGAATCTCGGTCTCGCCGACGGTCGCTGGAAGGCTGGCACCACCACGCTCGACAACGATGACCCGATCTCGTTGGACCCTGTCCAGCAGGCGCATGACCGCGGACCGGGCCACTCGTGCTGATCGTCCTGGCACAGGCATCGGTGTTGACCCGGCGCGTTGGAGGAGTCGTTCAGGGCGAACCCCAGTGCCCTCGGGGGCATCAGTCGCAATCGTGTTCGAACTGGTGTCTGACGTGCTGGTCATGGGTGAACCTCTGGTGTCTGGCGTGTTGGATGGGAGACGAAGGGCACGCCTTTGCGCCACAGGCGAGCTGCCTGGACGTGGATGCCGGCGCTGACGCGATGGGTCGGTGGAGGCGTCGAACGAAGCGATCTGGCGAGGTTTTGTCGCGTTGCTGTTTCTCGACGGGTGCGCAGTGCCGTATGGACGGCGACGGCGCCGGCGTGGTCAACGACGTCGATGTCGACGGCGACCCGATCGTCTCGATCAACGATCCGGAAGTCGTATCGGTATCCCATCCCGAGGAATGGGCTGACGTGCAGCTCCTTGGCGAAGGTGGCCCGGAGGTTGGCGCCCTCGGCTTCGAGAACGAGCGGATACCGGTGACGCTCTTTCCATGGAGTGTTGGTGACTTCGAGGACCGCGCCGACGGGCCGCTCGGTGGGGTCATCCCAGAGCAGGAAGATCGTGATCGGGTTGAAGAGCCAACCCCAGCGCCTCACCTGAGTCAGCATTCGGACCGGTCCGTTCACAGGCCGGCCGAGGGCTGCGGAGATGTCGGAGCGAACCTCGTTACCGAGCGAGACGTTGGCGTCAGCGCGCAGGCCGCCGTAGTCGCTGCGACGGAAACGTGCGGGGGAGGGCCGGGACGCCGACCACGCCCAGTGCTTTGCGCAGAGTGCCGCCGGGTCGTCCGGATCGATCCACACGTGGCTCACTGGGTAGGTGAATTGGTGCTCCGCTGTCTCGGCGCGCCGATGGATCACTGAACCTTCGCAGAGCGCGGCGGGTCCAGGCCTCACCAGTCGACGCCGATGCGTTGGCAGACCCGCAAGCCGGATGTCATGCCGTCTTCGTGGAACCCGTAGCTCCAATAGGCGCCGCAGAAATGGGTGTGGTTGATGCCGTCGATCTCGTCGAATCGCTCCTGAGCCTCCATGGCCGGACCATCGAAGACTGGATGGGCGTACTCAAAACTCGCCAGAACTGATGACGGATCGATGCGGTGGTCGCTGTTCAAGGTCACGAGGTAGCGGTTGGCGCCGGGGAGCCGCTGGAGGTCGGTCATGTCGTAGGTGAGCGTGCTGACACCTTCGGGATCGACACCCGGCTGTGGGCGGTCGTAGTTCCAAGCCGACCAGGTGGCGGGGACGGGCGAGAGAACGGTCGTGTCGGTGTGAAGCGTCGCTTGGTTCGGCTGGTAGCGGATGGCCCCGAGTACGTCCTTCTCTGTGGGCGTGGGGTCGGCCAGCAGCTGTAGCGCTTGATCAGAGTGGCAGGCGAAGATCACTCGATCGAAGCCTTCTGTGTTGCTCACCGATGGTTCAGCTGAGCCAGCATCCAGCGAGGTGACCACGACACCGCTTTCCGTCCGCGCCACCGACGTCACCGGCGTGGACAACCGAATCGTGCCGCCGAAGGCTCGTGCGATTGCGTCGACGTAGACACGGCTGCCACCCGTAATGGTGCGCCACTGTGGGCGGTCGCCGACGCCGAGGAGGCCGTGGTTCTTCAGGAACCTCAGCAGGCTGGCGGCAGGGAATTGGTCGAAGGTCCCGGGATCCGCTGACCACACCGACGCGCCCATCGGGATCAGATGAAGATCGCGGAATGCCGCCGAATACCGGCCCGCTTGTAAGAAGTCACCGATGCTTTGGGCCTTGTCGACCTCGGGCGAGCCAGCATCAACTGCATCGAGCAAACGGTTGCCAGATCGGTAGAAGCGGCCGATGTCGATGAGCATGCGCCACATCGCTGGGCGCAACAGATTGCGTTTGTCGGCAAAAAGTGTCGCTGCACTCGTCGCGCGATAGGTGAAGCCAGTGCCGCGATCGTTCACCCCGAAGCTCATCTCGGTGTCCTGGACCTCGACGCCGAGCTCGTCGAGCAGGCGAACCAGGTTGGGGTAGTTGCGGTCATTGTGGACGATGAAGCCGGTGTCAACGCCGAGCTCGCCTGCTGAGGGGTCCGTCACCGTGACGGTGTTGGAGTGCCCGCCCAGCCGGTTGGCGGCTTCGAAAATGGTCACATCGTGATGAGGGCCGAGGACATGGGCACAGGTCAGCCCGGCGATGCCAGACCCGATGATTGCGATACGCATGGTTGGTTGTTCGTCGCCAGAGGTGATTTGGATGCGTGCCATCGAAAGGCGGGCTACCCAGCCGAGGAGCGCTCGAACCCACGAATCCCGGAAGTTGGGTTCGGCCGGCTCGACGCGCGCCGACTTTCGCGAGCGAACTTCAAAAGGGGGAATTCGCGTGTTTCGATTTCGAGCGAGCGGGCACGACGGATTCACCGCAACCCAAGGAGACTTTCATGAGTGGAGAAACTGACAAGGCAGTCGGACGAATGAAACAGGCCGCTGGTGACCTCACTGGCGACGATCAGCTGAAGGCAGAGGGCGAGGCTGACGAAGCTGCCGGCGGGATCAAGGACAAGATCGAGGACGTGGCCGATGCCGCTCGCGACGCCGTCGACTCAATCAAGGACAAGCTCACCGGCAACGACTGAACGCCGCTTCAGGTAGAAAGGGCCCCTGCACCTGAGGTGCAGGGGCCCTTTCTGTTTTGTTCTCGATGCCTCGGTCGTCAGAAGCGGTTGCGAGAGATCTGAATGCTCTCGATCGCATGCTGGTCGTGAGGCGCGATGTCGTCGAAGTCGATGGCGGCGAGGTGCTCGATCAGGGTTTCGATCGGCTCGGTCGGGCCAGGCAGCTCGCGGCGATGAACCTCGGCCAGGAGCACGTGCAGCGTCCGCAACATGGTCAGGACAACTGTTGGGTCGCCGGACCCGTATCGCCGGATGGGGTCGAGCGCAGAGTGAAGATACTCGGCATGGTCAGGGTCGGTTCGGATGACGGTCCGGCCGTCAGAGACGTGGCGGTCGGGCGCCTCGGGCAGTTCCCAGAGGGCCAGAAGAATCACACCGACGTGAACGATGATGTCGTTGGCCGTGTTTGGATCGTTCACGCCAGGCGACAGGGCTCGAACAGCGATGTCGACCAAGCGCAGGATGCCGAAGCCGACATCTTGTTGCATGGTGCGCGAATCTCCGATGGCGACAGCCGCCTCCAGCTGTTCAACGATGTCGACGTCCGGTTCCGGCCACACCCACATCATGGGTGCATGGGGCAGTGTGAAGCCGCCGATGACAGCGACGATGTGCGCGGTGCTCCCTTCCGGTAGGACTTCGAGCACTCGAGCCTCAGAGATCTGCTGGATCCAGCCCGCTGTCGGCGCACAGATCGCGACGGCGTCAGCGGGCCGAGCCTCATCGTGTTCTTGGGTGATGCGCTGGCCGGCCGGCGTGGAGTCTGGCTTCTCGAATGCGCTGAGGCGTTCCTCACCCTGGATGAGCGCCACTGTCTCGGTTGTGATGCCAGACGCAACGGCTCCCAGGCGGACGCCATTGGCGAGATGATCAACCGAGCGCACGACGGCGACGAGGGAACCGATGCCGAAGACAAGCGAGGCGATCACCGAGATGTGGGGCGTCAGGGCCTCCCCTTCGCTGAATGAGCGAATCTCTCGAAGCGTGAGGAGGCAGAAGACCGTTGCACCCAGGACCAGACCGATCGCCCACTGCTGTGAGCGGTCGCCCAACCAATCTCTGGTCGTTCGCGGTGAGTATTGCGAACCCGCCAGCTGGACGACGATGAGCATCATCGAGAGCAGCAGCGTGATCGAGGCGATCAGCCCTCCTGCGATCGTCGTAAGGATCGCACGCCCGGAGTCCAGGGTCGTTTCGAGAATCTGTGGAAGGCGGTCGTCGGCGAGGTGCCGATCGAGATAGAGGGATCCCTGCGAGGTGGGTATGGCGACCAGCACGCATAGGACGGGAATGAAAAGGATCCGGTGTCGAATCTGATTGAGCGCTTGACGGATCTGGACTCTCATTGTGGAACGATTCTCACTTCTGCCGGGAAGGCGCCTGCTCGCTCGTGCGGTTCATGATGACCGGGGCCGAGACGCGGAAGCAGGATGCTAGATCGACCTGTTCCAGTCATGCCGGAGAATGAAACGCTCAAGCGTTCTCGGAGCTGCGCTCACTGATCAGTATCTCGTGGCTGATCAATACCACTTGCCTCAATACCACTTGCCTTTGGCGAATCCGCCGAAACCGATCAGGCCGACGAGAACCAGGATGATTCCCAAGAGGTTGGACCCCGTCAGAATGATCAAGGCGAGGCCACCGAGTACGAGGAGGCCTCCGATGCCGATGCCAGCAATCTGAAAGCTCTCGTTGGTTGTTGTCGACATTTGCATGCTCCTGTGAGTTCTTTGGTGGTGTTTTGCGTTGGTGTCGTTCCCTTCGCTCTGAGCCTCAAACATCGAGGCCAGAAACATTCAGAGTTGTCATTTCGCGTTTTGCGCACGTTTTTGTTTGGGCCGAAATCAGCCGGGTATCACGGCAGCTCATCTACAAGATTGGACCCGCACCCATGGCACTCATCCTCTGGATCATCGCCGTCATCATGGTCATCTCCGGCATCGCTGCCCTGCTGCGCAAGCAGATGGTCTACGGCGTTGTCCTCATCGTTCTGGGCCTGCTCGTCGGCCCGGGCGGCGTGAGCATCTTCACCTGATTGATCGCTCCGCCGATCCACCTGATTCATCGATCAAAGAAAGGGGTTCCCATGGTCTACGGAAGCGTCCTCGTCACCATTCTGGTCATTCTGGCAATCATCTACTTCGCGAAGCGCGTCTAGATACCCGCCGCGTCCCGAGACCCGGACGGGTCTCGGGAGTCACCAAGCAATCCAATAGGAAGGCGTTCGCTATGAAACACCCCATCGACACGCACGAAGCTGAGCAGCGAACAAACCGGCCTAGGAAGACACCAGCCAACGAGCAGCACGAGCGACTGCATGAGCAGACAGGTCTGATCGCCGTTTGCTGTGAACGGTTGCGCCGATGCTCACGGCGCCGCCTTCAGGACACGATCAACAAAGCGGAGCTTGTCAACCGCAGGTGCGGGAATGACGAATGGATACGGGTCAGGTGTGCCCATCGACCGGTTGAGGTCGTTGAGCGCAATCGCCAGGCCCGTCCAGACCTCGTAGCGAGTGTCGAACGTCATTCCTGCCCCTGCGGTGACGAGTTGATGCGAAGCCGCAGTCTCGAGCGTGTCATCCATGTGCAAGACGTGAGCGAACGACTCAGCAAAGTCTTCCCACGGGTGCGCCGAAGCGTAGTGAGAGAGAAACGCTGATTTCCACAAACCGTCGTCGGGGCCCGCGTAGTGGTTGGCCAGCGAAGCGCTGTAATCGGCCCGCTCATCGCCGAACAATTGGCGGACCTCGTCGGTGGTGAACGCCGAATCGATGGCCCAGGCCCAGAACCAGTGGCCGGTCTCGTGGCGGATGTGGCCGAGCGGTGTTCGGTATGGCTCGCCGAGCTGTTCTCGGACCTCGGCGAGCGTGACTGGATCGGCCTCAGCGATGTCGATCGTGATGAGGCCGCCGGCGTGCCCGGTCACGACCCGTTGCCCGTCGGTAGACGGGCGGAGGTCGAATCTCAACTCGGGAAAGCCAACCGATGGATCGATTCCTCGCTTGGCCAGCTGCCGCAATGTTCGACGCTTTGCCGCTTGGAACGGCTCCTCGAACGGATGACCATCGTGCCGCACATCGAGCCGGCACGATCGGCACCAGCCGACTTCGGTGCTGGCCCAGTTGCACCATGAGTTGTTGGCGACGGTTCCGCAGAGTTGCGTGTTGCTGACGAACTGGTCACCGGCGACGTCGTACGTGAGACGAACGTTGCACGAACCGCACGATGTGCTCTCGAAGAAGACGGTGGCGTTGCATGCAGGACAGGCAAAGGATCTCATGGGTTGGATGGTTCTGCGCTCAAAATGGCGGTCACGGTGACCCAGCCCTGGGCATGTTTGATCGTGAGGGAGGTCGTCAGGGCCTCAGTGACGGCGAGTCCGCGTCCTCTGATCGAGCTCGAGGATGGCATCCCGGATGGAGGCGGGAACGGCGGTGTTCGATTGCTCACTTGCAGCCTCACTCCCGCCAGGGCATCGTCTGCATCTGCTGTCTGCTCGGCGACGAACATGACGTCGTCGTCTGGCTGGCTTGCGTCTCGAGCGTTGGTCACGAGTTCGGTGGCGACAAGCGAAACGTCGTGGGAGCGTCCTACCCCGGCCTCGTTCGCCCATGATTTGATTTCGCTTCGCATGTCGCCGAGGCGGATCTCCCCGGCTGGGCGGGCCCAGCGAAGTTCGACGCGATCGCTCGGCATCCGGCGACTCACGACGAGGAAGGCCACATCATCATCGATCGCCCAGTTGGACATCTGGTTCTGCAGGGACTCGGTGACACGATGGGGATCGTGGTCCGTCTGCCGCTCGATGAAATCGAGCAACCATTGTTCGCTCTCGATGAACGAGCGGTCTCGGCGATCGATCAGGCCGTCGGTGAAACACAGCACGAACTCGCCCTCGGCGATCGGAATGGTCTCCTCGCTGTACCGGATTGGGTCGCGCCCAAGCAGCGTTTCACCGACTGGGCCGATGAAGGCTGTGCCGGTCGACGACCGCAAGATTGGTTGTGGGTGCCCAGCATTCGCAATCGTCACCGAGGAACCGTCGGCCGCGAAGAGCAAGCACACGCAGGTCACCAGGCGCTTCGATGGAGACGCGCTGACGTAGCGGTTCACCGCAGTCATCACCTCAGCGGGGGAGTAGTCCTCCATGATCAGCACTCCGACGGCATGGCGGAGTCTGGCCGCAGCCCGGGTCGCCGTCAGGTCATGCCCGACGGCGTCAGCGATCATCACGCCGACCGCACCGTCTGGCCGCACGATGACGTCGTAGACGTCGCCACCGACGCGCTGACCCGTATCTGGAGCGACGTAGACCCCGGCGACGCTGTAGACCGAGGTGGCTGGCAAAGAAGTCGGGAGCACCACGCGTTCGAGAATTCGGGCTTGGTTTCGCTCGACCTCGAAGTTCCACGCTCGGGTCAGCGTGCTCTTTGCCAGCTCGACGATGCGGTCGAGCGCAGAAGGAACGTCAGCCTCTGGCATCGGCCCTTGCCAACCGATGCCAAGCACACCAAACAACCCAAGCGCCTCATCGCCGAACGGGATCGCTCGAAAGCTGCCAAGGCCAAGTTTGTCAGCCGCGTCATCGAACCCTGGATAGGCAGCGAAGGCGGCGCGATCCTCGAGGTGGACGACATGTCCGCTGCTGACGGCAGCTGCCATTGGGATCTGCGCATCGATGGGTGCAACCGTCCAGGCCTGGGCGACGCTCGGGGAAACGCCGCTGCCATGCGTGAATTGGAGCTGGCCGTTCTCCACGATGGCGATCGAGGTGATTTCTGCCCCGATGGCCGGAGCGACCCGCGCCGCGAGTTCATCGGAAACCCCCTGGATCGTCTGGAGTCGGTTGGTGGCGACGGAGATCTGGCTCAGTGCCTCGCTGTAGTCCTGTGTGAGCTGCTCGTCCGAAAGCCGAGCCTCGAGACGCTTGGTCCGGGCTCGAATTCGTAGCTCGTCCTCGATCGAGGCGGCAACGTCGGTCAGCAGATGAACATCGGCGGTGGTCCACTCGCGGACTTTCACCGTTGTCGAACAGACGGCGCCGAGCACGGTTCCGTACTCATCGCGAACGGGCACGCCGAGATAGCTGGCGATGCCGAGGTCGTGGCGGGCCGGGTTGTCGACGACGAGAGGCTCGGCCGCCGTGTCGGCAATGACCAACGTTTCGGATCCTTCCACTACGAGCTTGCAGAAGGAGTGGGTGATCGGCGTCTGGCCAGCCTTCGCGTATGGCTCAGCGAGCCCGATCTGACTGGGGAAGAACTGGCGCTCCTCCTCGACAACGGCGAACAAGATGGCGTCGGCGCGAAGCGCTGCTTTGGCGATGCGGCAGTGGCGGTCGAGCGCTGGGTCGCCCATGTTCGGCGAGAGGCCCGAGCGGCGGATGGCTTCGGAGCGTTGACCTGGGACCACGGGGGAGATCGTAGACAGAGTCCGACGCAGGGTGCGCAACCCTGGTCGGCATAGGGACGAAGGTGTGGACGTGGACTTGTATGCTGCGGCACGTTCGAGATGGAGGCATCGTGAAGGTTGTCGTCGGCGAGAGTTCTGAAATCCAAACAATGGCAACGATCAGCGGTGAGGTTGACGCGGACAATTGCTCCGAGATGGGCGCAAGTCTGCTGCAGGCCTGCTCGCCCTCTTCAGCGCTGACCCTCGACCTCGCGGAGCTGGCTTTCATCGATTCCTCCGGCATCAGCGAGTTGCTCCGCGTACGCGAGTTGATGCTCGGCGCCGGGGGATCCTTCGTGCTGGTCCAGCCGACCGACAATGTCCGCAGAGTCCTCGAGATCACAGGTCTGACAGAGACCTTTGGTCTCTGAAATCGGACCCTCGACGCCGTCCCTCACCAAATGACAGGAAGCCCGTGGAGACAATCGACGACGTTCTGACGCTTACGTTCCCAGCTCGCCCTGGGTACCTTCGAATTTGTCGCATCACGACGACGACGTTTGCCGCCGATCTCGGCTTCGACGTCGACCAACTCGACGACCTTCGCCTTGCCGTCGACGAGGCAGTCACGTGGTTGTTGCACGACGATGGCGCGGGTGGCGAGATCAGCCTGGTCATCAGCACCTCGGAATCAGAGATCCAGATCCGAGGCGAACGGCTCAGTGACGTCGTGCCGGAGCGAGAGGTGGACGATCTCGTGCACGCCATCCTCGGTGCCACTCTTGACGCGTACGAACTCCGGTCGGAGGAGGGTCATCGCTCGATCCAGTTACGCGCATCGAAGAGCGGCGAGTGATCAAGAGAGACGATTCGTGGCGTGCGGCGAAGTTCGCTGAACTCGCAGCGACAGGCTCGGTGGACGTCCGCAACGAGCTGGTCGAGAGCTTTGCGCCTTTGGCTGAGTTCTTCGCCAAGCGATACAAGGACCGTGGCGTCGAGAGCCAGGACCTTCGACAGGTGGCACAGCTTGCGTTGGTCAAGGCAGTGGACCGTTTCGATGCAGACTTCGGCGTGCAATTCTCGACGTTCGCTGGGCGGACGATCGATGGCGAGCTCAAGAAGTATTTTCGGGACAAATCATGGGCCGTTCGCGTTCCGCGCAGCCTGCAGGAGCGCTCTGCGCTGATCCGCCAGGTTCGGGAGGCGCTTTCCAAAGAGCAGGGGCGGCCTCCTACCATCGACGAGATCAGCGAGGCATCTGGGCTCAGCGTCGACGAAGTGATCGAGGGTCTCGATGCACAGTCTGCCTATCGGGCAAACAGTCTCGATGTCGGGAGCTCCGACGATGAAGAAGGGGCGAGCATCGCGTCGAAGCTGGGGGAGTCGGACCCTGAGTTTCATCGATCCGAATTGCAAATGGCGGTGCAGGCAATGCTGAAGGAGTTGCCCGACCGCGACCGGAAGATCATCGAGCTCCGGTTCTTCGAGAACCTGAGCCAGAGCGAGATCGCCGACGAGATCGGCATCAGCCAGATGCACGTATCTCGCTTGCTTCGCCGGTCGTTCGAGGAACTCCGGACGAAGCTGCGAGCGTGACGCGCCCTCGGGCGGCTCAGACCGACCGAAGTGCCGTTACCAGCTGAGTCTTGTCCATGGAGGAGCGGCCCTCGATGTCGAGTTCCTGAGCTCGCTCATAGAGGTCGGCCTTGGTCCAGGTCTCGAGACGCTCTGTGGGATTGCCTTCGACCGAACGGTTGGCGCGGCCAAGCAGGCTCGAGACTTCGCCTTCGGCGACGTCGGTCGCGATCTTCGCCTGGGCCTTGGCCTGGCCCTTCACGGTATTCAGACCGGTCTTGGCAGTGCGCTCGACTCGGTCCGATGAGCGGTTGATGGCTCGATACGTGCTGCAAGCAAGGGAGAAGCCCGCGTCGGCAAATGAGCGCTGAAGGCGGAAGACCCGGCGAGGGATGAGGGGCAAGTTGGACTCGACTCGGTCGAGGGTGGCGTTGAGAGAAACAGTCATGACACCGACGTGCCCCCCCGGCAGCGATCTGAAACATCAAATGCAAAAAAGGACCCCGGGCCGAAGCATCGGTGCCGAGACATTGGGTGGTGAGAAGTTGGATCGCGACGCTTCGTTTCCAGGCGACTCGCCGAGGTTTGCGTTGGCTGGGTGGGGGTACGCCACGGTCATGTTGACCCACCAGCCCGATCGAGGAGCGGAGGCCCACCGATCGAGCGGTGCGGCCGCCGGACGCACGTGATGAAAGACGGAGCTGACGACGAGGGGGTCGAGGAGTCCGCCGAGAGGCTGGTTCGGGCCGGGTGGCTGGCAAAGGGTTTGCTCTTCGTCACGATCGGCCTGCTTGGTCTGGATCTCGCGAGGCGGAACTTCAGCTCCAAAGACGCCGATCAAGCGGGGGCACTTGCTGTGATGGTTGGGGCTCCTATTGGCCGGTTGCTCGTGGTGGTCGTTGCTGTCGGACTCCTGCTCTACGCAGTCTGGCAAATGTGGTCCGTAGTCAAGGGCGAGATCCCCGAGGGAATCGGATCTCGAGGTCTGAGTATTGCCCGTCGGATTGGAATGGTCGGTCTCGGATTGTCCTACGGATTGCTCGGGATCAACGGTCTCCAGATCGCCTGGCGGGGAGGGGCGTCAGCATCAGGTGGTGGTGGGGGCGCATCGCCCGAAACGGTCTCGTCACTCCTGCTGTCGGTTCCGGCCGGACGCTTCGCTTTGATCGCACTCGGGCTCGGAACGGTGGGTGTCGCCGGATACCACTTGTGGAAGGGCGTTTCGCTCGACTTCATCGACGACATCGATGACACGTCGCTGTCCAAGGCACAGCGACGTGGCCTGTTGGGCCTCGGCTTGGCGGGATTCTGCTCGAGGGCGGTCATGCTTGCGATTGCCGGTGTGATGTTCGTGATCTCGGCCAGAAAGCACGATCCTGAGCGGTCGGCCGGGCTCGACGAGTCGCTTCGTGTCATTTTGGATGCGCCGTTCGGGCGATGGCTCCTGGCGGCTGCCTCACTCGGCCTTGTCGCCGCTGGGCTCTACGACGCAGTGACGTTCCGACGTCAGGAACTCGATTGACCCGTCTTCGCATTGAGCAGCGATCGAGCGTCGATGCGTTCCGGCGCCACTCGTGCCTGCCCATTTGTGGTTAGATCGAGCCCATGTCGGACCCTCGGCCCAGACCTCCACGTCAGCTGCGCCTCTTCTCGTCACCCTTGCGGCCGTCTCGTCAACATCGTGAACGTGGGCTCCGATGGGTCAAGAAGGCCAGAGCTCAGATCGACCGGGCTCGAACTGATCGCACCGCTCGAAAGGAGATGAACGAGTAGCCGGCGATCGCAGGCAATCGTGCCTCTGCGCCTCGGATGCGCCGGTGATTGGTTTGTGCCAACCAAGAGATGGGCAGGCCGTCGACATGAATCACAGCGTCGCCGAACACATCGTCAGCTTCCTCGAGCTCAGCGGTGTCTCCCGCATTCACGCCCTTCCGGGGGAAGAAAATCTTGACGTCGTGGAAGCACTGCGAACGAGCGAGATTGACGTGGTCGTGCACCGGCACGAACAGAACGCTGCGTTCATGGCCGGTGCCGAAGGACGCTTGTCCGGATTGCCAGGCGTGTGTCTCGCAACCCTGGGACCAGGCGCAACCAATCTGTTCACTGGCCTGGCCCATGCCCAGCTTGGCGGCTTCCCACTGATCGCGATCACCGGACAGAAGCCCGCACTGGGAAACAGCGAGGGCTCGTTTCAAGTGCTCGATGTCGTGGCTGCAGCGAGTCCGCTGGTCAAGTCTGCGGTTCGGCTCGATGATCCTCTCGACGTTGCAGCGGTCATGGAGTCAGCGTGGCGCACTGCGACCACCGGCCGGCCCGGTGCCGTACTGATCGAGCTTCCCGAGGACGTCGCCGGCCGTTTGGTCGACGCTCACGTGAATGCTGGGCGCCGATGGCCGTCAGCCTCATCGCACCCGACGGACGCCGCACTCGAACAGGCAGTCGCAGCGATTGCAGCTGCTGAACGACCAGTGATGCTGATCTCCGAGCACGCAAACCGGGTTGATGTGAGCGAAGCCGTCGTCGCTTTCGCAGAGGCGACCGGCATCGGCGTGCTCACCACGCAGTTGGGGGTCGGCACGATCGATGGTCGGCACGTGCAGGCGATTGGCACCCTCGGTATTCACCGGCCCGATCATTCCCATCTTGGCTTGTTCGAGGCTGACCTCGTCTTGGCCGTCGGCTATGACCCCGTCGAACATCCGCCATTGGCCTGGAACCCCGACGACGATCTCGCGATCGTCCACGTTGCCGTCTGGCCAGCTCGTGTCGAGCGCGGATATCGGCCGAAGCTCGACCTGGTCGGCGACCTCTCCACAACGCTCGAACGCCTGGCTGAGAGGGTCGAACCACGGCCCGCAGACGATGTGGCCATCAGACGGTCGATCGTGCAGGAACTGTTGGGGGAGGAGAACGGCGCGGCAGCGGACAGCGGGTCGCCGACGCCGCTCGACGTCGTCAACGTTCTCCGTTCCGAGCTCGGCGACAGCGATGTCGTGGCGCTCGACAACGGCGCCTACAAGATCTGGTTCGCTCGACACTGGCAAGCAAGGGAGCCCCAGACGCTGCTGATGGACAACGCCTTGGCGACGATGGGCGCTGGCCTGGCCACTGGAATGGCTGCGGCGGTTTGCGACGGAGAACGACGAACGGTGGTCGTGTCTGGCGACGGCGGATTCCTGATGAACGTGCAAGACCTGGCAACCGTCAATCAGCTCGGTATCGACCTCACCGTCCTCGTCCTTCGGGACGACACGTACGGCTTCATTGCCTGGCACCAGGACGAACAGGACATGCCTCGATCGGCGGTAGCGCTGGAAAATCCTGACCTGCTCCAGCTGGCTGCGTCGTTCGGCGCCTCCGTCGCGCGAGTCGCGGATCGATGCGAACTGGCCGCCGAGCTGAGACGCTCGAGCGGACACGAGGGCCTGCATGTCATCGAATGTCCGATTGACTATTCGATCAACGATCTGCTCGATGGTTCGGCGGAACTGGCGACCGAGCGCTATCGCAGCCGGGTTCAGACGGCCACCTGAAGGCTCGGGGCTACTCGGGGCTGGCGACGGCGACAGTCTTTGCGTTCATGAAGGCGCGAATGCCGGACTCGCTGAGCTCCCGGCCGTAGCCAGAGACACCAATGCCGCCGAACGGAAGGCGCGGGTCAGAGGCCACCTTGGCATTGACGAAACAGTTGCCGGTTTCCATCTCGAGGGCCGCAATCTGCCGGCCCCGTTCGACGTCCGCAGTGAACACCGCTCCACCCAGCCCGAAACGGCTGCTGTTGGCGAGTCGAATGGCATCAGCCTCCGATCCGGCTCGCACAACCGCGGCGACGGGACCAAACAGTTCTTCATCGAATGCCGCCATGCCTGGCTCGACACCTTCGAGCATGGTGACGGGGTAGAAGGCTCCGTCACCCGTGGGAACCGAGCCGCCGAAGCGAAGCCGGGCTCCAGCTTGCACCGAAGCGGTCACTTGCTCGTGGAGCTCGTCTCGTAGGTCGGCCTTGGCTTGTGGACCGAGGTCGGTTCCCTCGGCAAGTGGGTCTCCCACGGATCGTTTCTGGAGTGCCACAGCAAAGGCCTCGGCGAAGGCGTCGTGGACGCTGTCGACCACGATGAACCGCTTGGCTGCGATGCAGCTCTGGCCGGAGTTGGTGAGCCTGCTGTCGGCGCAGATCTCGGCCGCTTGTTCAATGTCGGCGTCAGCAAGGACGACGTAGGCGTCGCTGCCACCGAGTTCCAGGACTGAGGGCTTGAGGGACTCGCCGGCCTGCTTGGCGACAGCTCGACCCGCCCCTTCGCTGCCGGTGAGTGTGACGGCGGCAATCCGATCGTCAGCGATCAGGTCGTTGATCCGGTTGGACGGCAAGACGAGCGTGCGGAAGCAGCCGTCGTCGATGCCGGCGGCGACGAACAGTTCCTCGATGGCGAGCGCTGAGCCCGTGACGCTCGACGCATGCTTGAGCAGTCCCGTGTTGCCGGCCATCAGCGTCGGCGCCGCGAACCGCAAGACCTGCCACAGCGGAAAGTTCCACGGCATCACGGCGAGCACCGTGCCGAGCGGCCGGTACACGGTCCATGCCTGGTCCAGCTGGCTCTCGCGCTCGACGTCAGCGAGCATCGATTCAGCGTGCTCGGCGTAGAAGTCGCAGACCCATGCGCACTTGTCCGCCTCGGCCTCGCCCTGGGCAATCGGTTTGCCCATCTCGTTGGCCATCAGCTCAGCGAGTTCGGACCGACGCCGGCGTAGCTCCGAACCGACGCCTCGGATTCCGTTCGCCCGTTCGTCGAACGATGTGTTCGCCCAGGAGCGCTGAGCCGACGAGGCTTGGTCGAGCATTGCATCGACCTCCGACTCGGTGTGGACCGGATAGTCGGCCAGTTGGAGTCCGTTGGTCGGATTGATCGTCGTCGTGACATCGGCTGAGTTCATGACCCCAGTCTTCCCCGGATTGCGGCGTTGAACCGTCGGACATTGCGTTCTTCGTTCAACCGCTGACGTGCTTGCTCCATTGTTCGGCGGCGTCGGCGATGGCCACCTCGAGAACTTGGCTGATGGTCGGGAAGGCGAAGACCTGGGTCCGGGCTCGGTCGATCGGAATCTCGAAATGCACGAGGCACGTTGCTGTGGCAATGAGCTCATCGGCAAGCGGCCCAACAGCGGAGCACCCTGCCACGTTGCCCGTTTCGGGATCGACAGCGACGACCACCAGTCCATCATCGAGCTCATCGGTGCTGCCTCGAGCAACCTCGCTGTGCTTCCCAATGCCGCGAATGAATCCGTTCTCCTCCGTTGCTGCCAACCCGACATGAGCCGCCGTGGGGGTGGTGAACGTCGCTCTTGGCATGGCCGCTGAAGTGCGTTGCCAAGGCGTCCCGAGAATTGCGGCGCCCACGATGGCGGCATCGCGGTTCGCCCCATGCGTCCAAGGACTCTGTCCGTTGAGATCCCCGATCATCGACAACCAAGGCTGGTCGGGTATTCGCCTTTGGTCGTCGAGGCGTGGCGGGGCGGAGGGGTCGATGCCGACAGACTCCAGGCCAATATCGGTCAGGCGCGGGGCCTGCCCCACAGCCACGATGATCTGGTCAACCGTGGTCGATGCGCTACCTGCCGGCCCGGTGTATGTGATCACGTGTTCGTCACTCCCGTGCTGGATCTGCTCGATCTCCGCACTGAGAGTGAGGTCGATCCCGAGGGCTCGAATCCCTGCTTCGTATTCTGTGGCGACGCTGCGGTCATGATCGGGCAGGAGGCGGTCGGCGTGATCGAACAAGATGACACTGGCGCCGAAGCTGCTGTAGATGTCAGCGAGTTCACAGCCGACAGGTCCAGCGCCGATGATGCCGATGCGAGCCGGTCGTGCGTCTTCAGTCAACGCATCGAATGGTGTCCACACTCTTTCCCGATCGAGCCCGTCAATGTCTGGGATGATTGGAGCACTGCCGGTGGCCAGAACGACATGGTTCGCATCCCACGACGAATTGTTTGCAACCACTCGACGCTCGCCGACCAGGCGGGCATCGGCTCGGATCACTTCGACACCTGCATTGGTGAGACCCTCGAGGTGCTTGCTGTCGTCGAGATTGTCGACGACTTTGCGACGGCGCTCGATGGCCGCGTCCCAACACGATGCTGGATCTTCGCCTCCCCTCGCTTCATGCGCATCGGCAAGCAGCGACTTCGATGGCATACACGCAATGAAGGGACACTCGCCCCCAACCCTGTCTCGCTCGAAGCCGACGACTGAAAGCCCCTCGGCGGCGAGTTGTCTGGCCAGGGCCTCGCCAGCCGATCCAAGCCCGATGACAACGACATCAACGGAAATCTGTTCGTCGGCCTGAATGCGGCCGATCTTGGGTTTCGGTGCGCTGGAACGTCGTCGCGACGCTGTGGCAACGGTTCGGCCGTTGTCGACAGCCACGGTGAGTTGGTCGGTGAGCGCATTGACCATCATCAAGCCGCGACCTCTCTCGACCGCCGGCGAGACTGACGCCTTCAGCCGTAAATCGAAGCCAGGACCCATGTCGACGACGTACAGATCGATGAAGCGTTGGTTCGCCTCGATTCGTACTTCGACCGGCTCGTCTCGCGGCGAAGCCTCGATTGCGTTCGTGACGAGCTCCGTCGCAATGATGAGCCAGTCATCCGCTGGTTCGTTGCACTTCTCGAGGAAATCGCGGAGCGAGCTGCGCAGCCCGGAGAGCTCAGCCGTCGCGGCACGGAGTGAAAGGGAGAGGTGCGACATGCGATGCGGAGTACCCCGGCGCCGGCGTGCTCAACCATCGAGACGTCGAGTGTTTCGGAAGCCCGGCTCCTGGGCATGTCTCTCGCATGGCATCCGACGCACACCCAGACACCCCAGACCCCGCACGGGCGGAACCCGATCTGCAGGTAGGAGGTGTGCGCCTTGCGAGCCTGGCCGAGCGCTCCGGACCGTTCGGATCGCTGTTCGTGGGACCAGGATCGCGTCTCCGGGAGCGAGCTCAGATCGCCATCGACTCTGTGCCGGTACCCGCTCCGTATGCCGGACAGCTGTTGGCTTCGATCGAGGGCGAGCACGCACGGAGCCAAGTCGTCTTTGCCGATGGGGCCGACGTGTGGCGGTTTCTGCTCGAGGATCCGTTGTCTGCTGACATTGCTCGGTTCGGCGATCTGCCGAGTCTTGGCCCGATCATCGAGGCCTCGCAGGTCACCACCCCGCACGTCGTCGTGACCATCGAAGACGACGTTTTCGGCGTCACGAACTTCGGAACGGTCGAGAGCGTTCCATCACCGGAGGTCGCAGAAGGCCAAACCCAGGACCCTCGAATTCTAGAGGCTCTCGATCACGTCGTTGACCTCCTTCATGAGCTGCAGCCTCGCCTGGTCGCACTGATGGGGACCCATGAAGAGATTGTCAAAGCGCAGCAGTACTTGCAGCGGGAGCTGCCGTTCATGAGGTTCAACGCTTACCCGTCGGACGACATCGACCACGATTTGCTCGCCACGGCGGATGACATCGTCAGAGATGCCGCCAGCCTTGCCGCCGAACGACGCACGCACGAGCTTGCGCACTTCCGTCAGGCACGGAGCGCGGCTCAGACGCAGGAAGGGGTTGCGGCGATCGGCGCGATCGAAGAGGGCTCAGCGCAACGTTTGCTTGTGCACGATGATCTCATCGCCGATCAGCACGACCATGCCGTACGGACCGCCGACCGGGCCATCGTCGCTGCACTGCGAGCAGGCGTGCCAATCACGATGATTCCGAACGTGCCGGTCGATCGGGGGCCAAAGGATGGCATCGGTGTCATCATTCAGGGCGAGGGCGCGGCCATTCAAGCTTCGACGGCCGAGCCAGAAGACAGCGATGACGTCCGGCTCAGTGTCTGACAGGCTGTATGGCCCCGACTCACGCGACAGAAAGCGAAATGATATGAATGACAACAAGGTCAAGCCAGAGCTCATCGAAAAGGCAATCGCCGCTGCGCTCGAGGCTCGGGAGACCGCGTATTCGCCGTATTCCGACTTCCCGATGGGGGCGGCTGTTGTGGCCAGCGACGGGACGATCGTGCGGGGTGCGCTTGTGGAGAACGTCTCTCTCGGTTTGTCGATGTGCAGCGAACGAGTTGCGTTGTTCGGCTCGGTCATGGCGGCGGTGGCGCCTGTCGCCCTTGCCGTTGCTTCGCGACGGACCGACGATTCGCTCACATTTCCCTGCGGTGCGTGCCTGCAAGTTGCGCTCGAGATCGCTGGACCTGAACTGATCGTGGTTGCCGTTGATCTTGACGGTGAGCACGAGGCTGTTCCCCTGAGCGAACTGCTCCCTCGTTCTCCGCATCGTTTCACAGCCGTTGACCGCCTCTGATCGCCGCCAGACACGAGGTCAAACTCTGGATAAATTCCGGACGTTGACCTCGCGGTGTGCGGAGGGCCGGGGTTTGAAATCGGCGCCGTCAGGGCATGATCCCGACCATGGATGAGCCCGAGACAGCCCCAGTCGCCCCCTCGGAGTCGGTCTCCTTGCCCGTCCGAGTTCCTATGGAGAAGTTCTTCAACACCTTGAAAGGTCTGGTTTCTGCAGCTGGGCCATTCGTGACTCTGTACCTGCCGATACACGATGACGATGCCAGGAACGCTTCGCTCGCTGCCGTCATGGCGGCGGATGGGCTCTCAGCCGATCAACAAGCATTTGGCCGCTCTCTCCTCGATTCGGACCGCGTTGCCGACGACGCCATGATCGTCGGCTTCCTGGCCGCCGATGGCACGTCGCTCGTGCAATCGTTTCCGGAAGGTCCGGCGGCGCCTCTGGTAGAACGCGGTGCTCTGCCACGTCTTGCTCCGATCATCGAAGCCGAACAGCGGCTTCGTCATCACGTGCTTGCCGTTGTCTCCACCGATGGTGTCGACATCTTGACCGTCCCCCGACATGGGCGAGCCACCCTTCACCGAGCGGCGCCCGGTGATCCGGCGTATGTTGCGCTTCTGATCACCGAGGCGGCGAAGCAGACAGAAACCCCTCTCGTGCTGGTCGCAGCCGAGCCGGGCCTCGCCGAAGACCTGGCCGAGCGCATCTCGCTCGATGTGCCGATCGAGACCCGTGTGCGGGTGCTGCCGGTCGATGGTGGGCTCGATGCTCTCGCCGAAGATGCGGTGCAGAGTGTGGCCACGGATCGGGCCGTCGAAGCCGTGAACACCATCCGAACCTGGAGATTCGAGCGATCTCATGGCCTCGGAGCTGGTGGGGTTCAGGCCACCTTGCGCTCCTTGCGCAGTGACGATTTGAGGATGGTCTTGGTGACAGACCACGTCGACGATCACCGTCAGGCATGGTTTGGGTCACACCCGACCGCCGTCGCGATGGATCTCGAGGATGCAAACTTGGCGGACGAAATCTCGGGCGATCTGACGCCAGCTCGGCTGGTGGATGTCGTTCTCAGAAGCGCGCTGCTTCGGGATGTGCCCGTCACGGTTGTGCCGGATCTTCCCGAAGAAACGCTACGCGACGGCATTGGCGTGATCCGTTCCGCTGCGGACGACCAGCAATGATGTGGCGCCAGACAATTACCGATGGCACCGAGACCGAGGTCATCACCGGAGTTGGTGAGGCCATCGCCGGAAACGGGGCCGACCAGTGGCTCCGCGCCGGCGTGATCCTGATCGTTGCAATGGCCGTCAGTCGTGTTGCGCGGACGGTGCTGACGCGGGTGGTGCGGCGAACTGGCTCTGACTCGTTCTTGAGCGACTTCCTCGGTCGTCTCCTCGGCTACGTCGTCGTGGCCTTCGGCCTGGTCTATGCGCTCGAGGAGGTGGGCGTGGCGATCACGCCGTTGCTCGGTGCCCTTGGTCTCGTTGGTATCGCCTTGGCATTTGCTCTGCAGTCGATTCTCGAGAACTTCGTGGCCGGCGTGTTGCTTCAGGTGAGACGTCCGTTCAGCAAGGGCGATGAGATCGAGTCGCAGGACTACGCCGGCGTCATTCTGTCGGTTGATTCGAGAACGATGACGGTGCTCACCCCGTCTGGGGAAACCGTGCGGCTGCCGAACGCCGAGGTGATCCGACACCCCATCGTGAATCTGACGCAGAACGGTCGCCGGCGCACGACACTCGAGGTCGGTATCGCCTACGGCACCGACGTCGCCCGTGCGTGTGAGATCGCTCGATCCGTTGTTGTCGACCTGGATCTCGTGTTGCCGGAGCCCGCACCCGTGGTTGTGAGCTCTGCCTTCGGTGCGTCGAGCATCGATCTCGCGGTGATGTTCTGGCACGGCCCAGCCATCGCAGACAAGTGGAGGGCGACCGATCAAGTCGTTGTTGCCATCAGCCAAGCGTTCGAGAAGCACGAGATCACTATTCCGTTCCCGCAGCGCACGTTGCACTTCGTGCCAGCGGAGGCGAGCGCATCGTTGGGGAACACAGACAGCTGAGCGGTACGGCACCGAGACGATCTCCTGATGTGGCCGCCACCTGGTAGAGACATGGCGTGATTTCTCCCTCTTTCCGTTCCGCGATCTCGCCGTTCCGAGCCATGGATGTATTCGAAGCAGCGGAGCGCCGTGCTGCGAGCGGCGCCGAGGTGGTGCGGCTCGAGATCGGTCAACCAGTGACGCCAGCGCCATCCCGCGTCCTTCAGCGTGCTCACGAGCTGCTCGACTCGAACATCCTCGGATATGGCAGCACGCACGGAACCCCTGAGCTGCGAACGGCGATCGCTGGTCATTACGAGGATTGGTACGGCGTCGATCTCAATCCGCACCGCGTCGTCACCACGGTCGGAGCATCTGGAGGCTTCACGTTGGCCTTCCTGGCTGCGTTCGATCCAGGTGACCGGGTTGCACTCGCCGTGCCCGGGTACCCCTGTTACCGCAACACGCTCGAAGCTCTGGGCGCTGTGGTTGTCCCCCTCATGTCGACCCTGGCCGACAACTTTCAGCCGACGGTCACGCTCGTCGAGGCCGCCCATCGCCTCTCGCCGCTGAAGGGCCTCATCATCACCAGTCCATCGAACCCAACAGGCACGATGATCGACCCATCGACGCTGCGGGACGTCATCGAGTGGTGCGAGCGCAACGATGTGGTCGTGATCTCTGACGAGATCTACCACGGATTGACCTACGGCGAGCCCGCTTCGACGGCGCTGTCGACCAGCAGCGATGTGATCGTTGTCAACAGCTTCTCCAAGTACTTCTCGATGACGGGCTGGCGGCTCGGGTGGCTTGTGGTGCCGGACAATCTTGTCGAGCCGCTGGTGAAGTTCGCAGCGAACCTGCTCATCGCGCCTCCCACCCTGTCCCTCCTCGCCGCACCGGCGGCCTTCGAGGCCCACGACGAGTTGCAACAACACCTCGTCCGCTACGCCACAAATCGGTCGATCATGCTCGACGGGTTGCGAGCTGTCGGACTCACGAAGCTGGCGCCCGCCGATGGTGCTTTCTATGTCTACGCCGACATCTCCGACGTGGCGCCGAGTGGGACCGAACTGACCGAGCGTTGGTTGACCGAGCTCGGCGTCGCTGCCACGCCTGGTACCGATTTCGACCCGGTCAACGGCGACAACTACGTCCGCTTCTCATTCTGCGGGGGGACCGACTCGATCGAGCGCGGCGTCGAACTCTTGAGCTCGTGGCGCTGGTGACGCTCTCGGCTACCTCAGCCCATCCATGAGCCGTTGTTGATGTCGATGCACTGACCGGTCATGCTCAGCTGGGCAGGAGAGAAGAGGAACGCCACGAAGTCGGCGATTTCCTCGGGGCTCGACATGCGGCCGAGCGGCACCATTGCCATCTGCTCAGCGCGGGCCGCATCGAACGACGTCGCCTGCTCGCCAGCCATTTGATCGATTCCGTCGCGGGCCATCTGCGTGTCGACCCAGCCGGGGAGGATGGCGTTGACGAGGATGCGCTCGGCCGCGAGTTCGACCGACAGCGATCGGGTCAGTCCATTGATGCCGGCCTTGCTGGCGCAGTAGGCGGTGTAGTTCGGGACACCGAATCGCGAGAGGCACGAACTGGTGAACAAGATCTGCCGGTTCGGGGCGTCACTCGCTCGAAGAAGCGGCAGGCATTCCATTGCCGTGTTGTATGACCCCGTGAGGTTCACGCCGATGATGTCGTCCCAACGATCATCGCTTCCGTACTCGTTCACGCCCCCGATGCCAGCGTTGGCGAAGACGGCCACGACATCGCGATCGTCGAGCACGCCGCTGTGCAGCGCTGCGTGCAGCGACGACCGATCAGAGACGTCGGCGCTGTGAGCAACGTGGCCATCGCCGGGCAGCGTGGCCAGAACGTCGTCGAGCTGGCCCTGGCGGCGGCCAAGCAAAACGATGGCGTGGCCATCGGAGGCAAGCCGCAGTGCAGTGGCTGCGCCCATACCCGTGCCGGCACCGGTGATGATCGTGGTCTTCATGCGAGCTCCATTCGTCGCTTCAAGAGCCGCAGGCTAGTGACGAATGGAGCTGGTGCTTGGGCTCGAAGCGACTCTCAGCGCTTCATCTGCTCGCCCACCTGCGTATGACTGATCAGGCGGTCGTAGCAAACCGGCGCAGGACCGTTCCGGCGCCGATGGAGACCAGGCCGAGGCCGAGAAGGAGCGCGGTGGAGGAGCCGGTGACGGGCAGCGAGTCCTCGCCCTCAGCGCTTGGGCCAGCTGGTGGCGTCTCGGTCGTGGGTGCGGCTGTCGTGGGTGCCGCTGTCGTGGGTGTGGTCGTGGTCGCGGGGGCTTCGGTGGTCGGACCGGCCGGTGGTTCCTCAGCAGTGGTTGGCGGGTTGGCCTCGACGGCAGTGGATGGCGGAGCGGTGGTCGGCGCGGTCGTCGTGCCAGGAGCTTCCGTGGTCGGGCCAGCTGGTGGTACTTCAGTGGTGGCTGGCTCGGTGGTCGAGGGCTCGGTGGTCGATGGCTCGGTGGTCGAGGGCTCGGTAGTTGTTGGTCCCTCGACGGTGGTGGTCGCAACAGGGGTGGTTGGGGGCTGCTCAATCGAATCGCAATCGACCCGAATTCGGAAGCCGCCGCTCGAGACGCCGTCGGGGCCGAAGCGGATCTGAACTTCGATGGTCGGGCCGATCGAAGCCACTTCGCCGGCTTCATGCATGATGAACCCGGCGTCTTCGAAGTTGGGCACAACGAACGTTCGACCGCCGGTCATGATCAGCAGGTCATTACCCTCGTGGACCGACTGCTGGTTGACGGTGGATCCCGTGATCTGGCATGTGGCACCCACGATGTCAGCGGCAACGTCGACGGTTGCGATCGTCACGGATTCGCCTTCGTTGCCGCTGGCGAAGCCGGTGACCGGAATCACGATCAGATCGTCGGCAGCTCCGACGGCGCTTGCCGGGAGTGTGAGAAGTGCAACCATGGTGGCCGCGACTGACCACCGAACAGCTCGAACTGACATATCAATGTCCCCCAAAAGGTACTCGCGACGCCCGCCGCACCGCTGAGGCTATCTGGTCGACTCGGACTCGACGTCCATCATCAGTTGCGGTGGCGGAGAATGGCCTTGAACGAGCCACCGTGGTCGTAGGCCCGCTCGACGACCAACCCCGCTTGCTCGGCCATCCACACGTATTCGTCGATGGCGAAGGTCTGCTCGTTGATGCCGCCGAGCAGGTCGCGAATGGCTGCTGGGTTGGCGAGCGAGGTGTCGGTCGGTTCACACATCAGGGCGACAAACCCGCCAGGCAGCAGGAGGCGGGCTGCGGCCTCGAGCAGTCGCTCCGGCTCGGGGAAATGGTGAAGCGTCGCGTACATCGCGACGGCATGCCACGAGCCCGGGGCGAGAGGCGGCCGCATTGCATCGGCGCACAGGTGCACGATCGATCGCCCGTGGTGGCGGTCGTAGAGGGCGCCGAGCTGCAACGTCGGTGCGCTGATGTCGATGTTCACCAGCTCGGAGCGGTCGTGGTTCCATGACTGCGGATGCGTCGAACCTCCGATCTCGACGATCCGGCGATCGTCATTCGGCCAGAACCGCTCGAGCGCGGCGTCGACCATCTCGTTGGCGATGCGATGATCTGTGCCGTAGTCGGCGAGGCCCTCTCGTCGCTCGATGGCCTCGGGCAGGGGTCGGGTGTCTGGGTGCTCGATGTCGTGGACCTCGACGTCGAGGCGGAGCCCCGCGCCACCGATGAAGCCCCGAGGGTGCAAAAAGAGCCCGATCTCGAGCTGGTGCGCGCCGGCCCTGGCCGGCACATCGACTTCGACAGGAAGGGTGATCGCTCGTCCTGGTTCGATGTCGATTGGTAGCGGCGTGAACACCGGCGCAGTCTCGGAGCGTCGGCCGAAGGAGCGGCGGTGGAACCGCGATGCCGCCGTGATCGCCAGCGGGCTGGTTCGGCTCGACCATGGCTCGGCGCCGGTGTTGCGAAGCCGAAGGTTGATGAATCGGCGCTCGCCCGCCAGTAGCCCATCAGGCGCGTAGTGGCGCTCGACGCTCGCCTTCGCTGCGCCGTTGGCCGACTTCGGCAGCGGAGGCTCGTCGACATCTCCTCCGACGAACCGGGCATGGACCTCGCGGATCTCAGCGGTGAGCGCGGGGCTGTCCGTGTCGCGATCGGCGAGTCGGAGGGCAGCGGCCACGCTGGATCGCACATCGTCATTGTCTGGCAGCTCGAGAATCGACGCGATCTCAGCGACAACGGCCGGGTCGGCTGTCGGCTCCGATGTCGTCGCAGCGTCGTCGCTGTAGCCAGTGAAGAAGTCGGGGACACCGGACATGATCGGGACAACCGCGTCGCATGCATCGCATCGGAGCGCCGTGTCATCGTCGATCATGGCATTGCGAACCCCGCACGTCGGGCACACCAGGAGATGCTCGGCGAGAAGCCATGAAAAACGGGGGTCTGCCATCGCGGCGATGGTACTTGCCGCCCCTGTGCGTTGACTTCGAGGCTCCGGGGGACGTGCTTTCGCAGTTGCACCGTAGATTCGACGCCATGAACAACCCGGTGATCGTGGCTCGAGGCCTGAAACGGAGCTTCGGCGACGTCGAAGCGGTGCGAGGAGTGGACCTGACGGTGCAGGCAGGAGAGATCTACGGATTCCTCGGCCCGAACGGCGCAGGCAAGTCGACGGTAGTCAAGATGCTCACAACCCTGCTCAAGCCAACGGGCGGAAGCGCATCGATCCTCGGGTTCGATGTGGCAACCCAGGCTGGTCAGATCCGGCTGCGTATCGGCGCAGCACTCCAAGACGTGTCGCTCGATCAGAAGCAGTCGGGTCGCGAGATCCTGCAGATGCAGGGGTCGTTGTATGGCCTCACGAAAGCGGAGATCAATCAACGCATCGACGAACTGAAGCACGTCATCGACTTCGATGCGATCGATCGATGGATCGGCACCTACTCCGGCGGCATGGAACGCCGCCTCGACCTCGCAGCGTCGCTGATCCACAATCCTGACTTGCTCTTCCTCGACGAGCCGACCACCGGCTTGGACCCCACCAGTCGGGCCCAGGTGTGGGAAGAGGTTCGTCGCCTCAACACCGATTACGGCACCACGATCTTTCTCACGACGCAATACCTCGAAGAAGCCGATGAGCTCGCTGATCGAGTGGGCATCATCAACGCCGGTCAGATTGTCGGCGAGGGAACCCCGGACGAGCTGAAACGAACGGTGGGTTCCGATGTGATCCAAGTCCGGCTTGCTGACGGGACAGATCCGGTTGCCGCCATCGATGCCCTGAGCGCCCTCGATGGTGTTGATCATGTCGATCGGGGGCCGAGAACGTTGCTCGTATCGGTGAACAACGGAGCAGCTGCAGTTTCACCCGTGGCTGTTGCCCTCAACTCCATCGGTGCGGTTGTCAGCGAACTCACACTGCGAACGCCCACGTTGGATGATGTGTTCCTGGAACTCACTGGTGACCGGATCGAGGTGTCGGCATGACCGCTGTCGAGCAAGAGAAACGCAACATCGTCCGCGCCAGGCCATCCGGCTTCGTCCGCGATCTGCTCACTGTCGCCGGTCGAGCCCTTCGAGCCATCCCTCGCGAGCCCGAGACCTTCATCCCGGCGCTCTTCATCCCGGCCTTCTTCTTCATCGTCAACGTCGGTGCGTTGCAGGATCTGACCGAGAACTTCCCAGGCAACGACGGCTTCGACTATCGAGCCTTCCAGTTGCCGACGGCGATCATCTTCGCGGTCACGGGTATCTCCCGGGCGCCTGGTCTCGTCACCGACATCCAGTCCGGCTACTTCGATCGCTTGCTGCTCAGCCCGGCGCGGAGGCTGCCGTTGTTGCTTGGCCTGATGGTGGCCGACCTCGTGCTCGTGGTCGGGCTGTGCATCCCAGTGATCATCCTCGGGTTCTTCCTGGGTGTCTCGTTTGGCACCGGCCCGCTCGGATTGATTCTGTTCATCGTGATCGGTGCGCTGTGGGGCCTCGCCTTCACCGGCTTCCCCTACGCGATTGCCTTGAAGACAGCGAACCCCGGAGCGGTCGGCGCATCGTTCATCTTGTTCTTCCCGTTCGCCTTTCTGACATCCTCAACGGTTCCGCTCGACCAACTCACTGGCTGGCTGCGGGCCGTCGCCAGAGTCAACCCGATCACCTATGTCCTCGAGAGCATGCGCTCCCTCACTGGTGACACTTGGGAGTGGGTCGAGTTGGGCAAGGGCTTCCTCGCCATCATCATCGTCGCCACCCTCAGCCAGGGTCTGGCTCTTGCGGCGTTGCGAGGTCGGCTCGACCGCGGTTGAGGTCTGGAGCCCACCTGCGCCGGGGTCGCACCGTCGAGCGACTACCTTCGTCGAATGCGTTTTGGGTTCCAGCGGCGACGATCAGGGTGGGTTGCGATGCTCGTCTCCGTTGTGCTCGCCGCGTCGTGTACGAGTGACGGGAGCGAAATCACCTCCATCGGCGGCGCGGGCAGTTCCGCGGCCGAGACCACGCTGGTCTCGGAGCCGACCGCCTCGACTCCGACTTCAGCGCCGGAGCGGACGACCGCAGACACAGCGGTCGAAGAAGCGCCGACGACCACCGGAACGACGGCACCGGGCACAACCCCGGACGAAGGGCGTCTTGCCAACGCCGTCACTGTTCTTGCTGTCTCGGATCTGACCGACTGCCGAGGCCCCGCTGCTGAGGTGGCCGAGCTGGCCCGCTCGCTGGACGGCACGATCTTGATGCCGGGCGATCTGGCCTATGGCGAAGGAACACAGCAGCAGTTCGATGACTGCTTCCTTCCGCTGTACGGATCCGAGCTCGATCGGATCTACGCGACGCCGGGCGACAACGACTACAACACGCCAGGTGCAGTCCCGTACTTCGACACCATGGCCGGCCTGCCGGGAGAAGCAGGGAAGGGTTGGTACGCCGTCGAGTTCGGGGGCTGGCAGCTGATTTCGCTGAACTCCAACTGCGATGAGGTCGGCGGGTGTCGAGAGGGCTCAGAGCAGTACCAGTGGCTCGATGAACTCCTCGAGCAAGATCAATTCGAGTGCCGGATCGTGATGTGGCACGAGCCCCGATTCACTTCGGCGGCCAACTATTCCGGCATCCCACGCCTCGGCGACTTCTATGGGCGGCTTCATGGAGCGGGGGCTGACATTCTGCTCGTAGGCCACTCGCACCACTACGAACGCCTCGGTCCACTGGCGTCGAACGGTGACCCAGCGCCTGGCGGGATCATGAACTTCACCGTTGGGGTCGGCGGCGCGACCTTCACTGAGTTCGGAGATCCTCTGCCCGGATCGCAGGTGCGCAGCAACGAACACCGCGGACTCGTGCAGTTCACCCTCGGCGATGGTGGCTACGACTGGGAGTTCGTCAACGCCGATTCGAATTCGACGGACCTTGTCGACAGCGGTTCTGCCGACTGCTGAGGGCAAAAGGTCCACCGACCGCGTTCTCCTCTCTCGAAGAACGCAGCCGGTGGTGCGTGATCGGCCCGGGCGCCCACCCGGTCAGATTCCGCTTGTGCACTGAGGTTCGATACGAACGTCAGTGATCGCCGAGATGCGCCATGTGGGCTTCGTCGGCTTCGATGGAGTTGTTGCTGGTGACCTGCTCGGAGGCCTCGACACCGACGCTGGTCGGCAGCGACGACTCGGTGGATGGGTCGAGTTCGCTGTAGTCGATGGGGCCGAGGTCCTCGGTCTCGTCTGTGGCGACGTTCCTCGTGCT
>RCMY010001204.1_pt1 | contig 46998 bp, 49 predicted proteins | sample 2041341 | NCBI WGS metagenome assembly RCMY01 (sample SAMN09708234, study PRJNA481090) | Marine sediment metagenome, whole genome shotgun sequencing project.
TAGCCTCTTCCGCCAATACGACGCCGTGCTGCTCGAGATCAGTCCCCTGGCAATCACCTGCACTCGCGAGCTGATTGCGCTCGGCTGCAAGCTCGTCGTTGATGACAACGCGCTGTTCCGACAGCAGGCCGTACGCGAGACCGTGGCCAACGCCGAGGTGGCACGATGATCGCAGCAGATGCCAAGGTTCTCGTGCAAGGCGTCACCGATGGCGCCAAGGCCGCCAGGCAGATGATCGCCGCTGGCACCTCGGTCGTGGCAGGGTGCAGGCCCGGCGAGGCAGCCCAAGAAATCCCCGGCGTTCCCTTGTACGGCACGGTCAGCGAAGCTCTCGAGATGCATCCGCTCGATGTCTCGGTGATATTCGAGCCGGCACCGCTCGTCAAGGCGGCAGCCATGGAAGCGATTCGAGCTGGAGTGCCCACGGTGATCGTGCTGGCCGAGTCAGTACCGATCCATGACACGTTGGAGATCCTGGCTTTGTCGCCGCCAAGTCCCGCATCCAAGCCATCGCGAATGCTCTAGCGGAGCAAAAGAGCATCCCAGCCATTCAGAAACAGTTGACGCTCATCGCGGCGGTGGCTACCGACGAGTGGTGGGAAGACGTTACTGTGCCGATGCTGGAGATGATGAGAAAACACTTGCGTGGGCTCGTGAACCTCATCGACTCCTCCGTCAAGTCGATCGTGTACACGGACTTCACCGACACGGCGGCTACCGCAGAAGTCGAAATCAAACGCATCGCGGTAGGGGTGGATCGGCAGCGGTTCCGTGAGAAAGCGTTCGCGTTCCTCACCGCGCACGAAGATGATGTTGTTCTGTTCAAACTGCGTCACGGCCACCAGCTCACTCCGCTCGATCTGGCCGAGCTTGAGCGAATCATGCTCGAGTCTGGTGAGTTCAAGAAGGACGAACTGTCTGCGGTGGTGGAGGAGTCAAAGGGTCTCGGACTATTTGTGCGCTCACTGGTCGGAATGGACCACGCGGCGGCGGTTGCAGTTCTTGCCGAATTCACAGGCGGAACCACGTTCACCGGCAACCAACTCACATTCGTAAACCTCGTCGTCGACCAGTTGACTCGCACTGGTGTCATGGATCCGGGCCTCCTCTACGAAGCCCCATTCACCGGTGTCGCACCTACTGGCCCCGAGTCACTCTTCACACCAGCTCAGGTCGCGACTCTCGTGGCGACGCTCAAGCACATCCGCGAGACGGCGGAGGCCGGCTAACGGGTTCATCTTCATCCCCGCTGGGTGCTAAACTCACAAGGTTGCCGTGAAACGGCCGCGGATAAAGAGAGCTGGCACATCAGGTGACCGGCACCGCGCAACGAGTGGAAGGGGCCATCTATGCCATTAGCACCAGATGCCAAGAAAGCGATCATCGACGAGTACGCGACACACCCAGGTGACACTGGCAGCCCCGAAGTTCAGGTGGCCATGATGTCTCAGCGCATCAAGGACCTCACCGAGCACCTCAAAATGCACAAGCACGACCACCACTCACGTCGTGGACTGCTTTTGCTGGTCGGCCAGCGTCGTCGGATGCTCACCTACTTGTCGAACGTCGACATCACCCGCTACCGCGCGCTCATCGAGAAGCTCGGGCTGCGTCGCTAGACATATTTAGGCCGTTATCGAGATGATCGCCTAGCGATCCCTCAACCAACGGAAACGGGCCGTCACCTTTCGGGGTGGCGGCCCGTTGTCATTGCCGAACCATGCGACTACGATCAGCGCATGAATCACGAAATCGGCACGCTTGTTACCGCCATCACTGCTGATGTCGACGTCAATCTGTGGGGCGCGCTTGGCTGCTCCGTCACGTTCGCCGCGTCAATGTTCGCGATCCTGGACGCTCTGGGCGACTACGCGCATTCTCGAAGCGACACTGCGACAGTGTGGCAGTCGACCGGGCATCGTCTGAAGTTCGGCTCGAAAATTTCGGCATCCTTGGTCGCCACGATTGCTGCAGGTGCTGTTCTCGCACTCGACAACAACTGGTGGGCTCTCATCGCCCTCGTCATTGTCTTCATCATCGTCATTACCTGGAGCCTTCTCGCGCTTTCGCGGGCCAATTCTCGGTCGCGGGCTCCAAAGATTATCCCGACTTGAGCAATGCGAGCGAAAGGGCCAGCAACAGCTACCGGCTAACCTCGAATTGTGTTGGTCACCGTCCGCGTCAAACCTGGCAGCCGTAAAGGGCCGCTCGTGGAGTTGGTGCCGATGCCGGATGGGGACGTCCTCACGGTGTTTGTGCAGCAGCGCGCCGTCGACGGGCAAGCCAATACCGCAGTGATCGAGCTGCTCGCTCGGCACTTCGGAGTACCAAAGAGCACCATCGAGATTGTGCGTGGCCACACGGCGCGCCTCAAGGTTGTGCGCATCGGCGACTAGACTCCGAATGTGAAAAACACCGGGGCCCTCATCGTGACAATTTTTGGCGTCATCGTGTCCATTGTTGTGGCGTGGTGGATCGTCAGCCTCCTATTCTCCGTCGTGTTTTTCATCGTGAAGGTCCTCATTGTCGCCGTGATCGCAGCTCTCGTGTTCGTCGCGCTTCGCGGACTGTTTGCCCGCGGCTCGAGGTCCGAAACGCGCTCGTGACCCGCACCATCCGGCCCGTCATCGACGCAGATGCGCCACGGCTTTGCGACGCGCAGACAGCCGGTTGGCTCGTCGAATACCCGAGCATTTCAGATCCGATTGCGTGGCTCGACGCGGATGGATTCGATCGAGCCGCGCGCGAAGCGAACATGCGGCGACTGATTGTCGCCCCGGAGACGGAGAGCTTTCTCGCTGCAGTGCAGGACGATCTCGTCGTGGGCTTTGTCACCGTGGGGGAGTCGAGAGATTCGGATCGCCCAGGTGAGACGGAACTTAGCTGGATCTACTTCGACCCCGCTGCTCACGGGTCAGGCTTTGCCGCCGAACTTGTCTTCGCCGCGCTCGGCAATCGCCCTGCGTATGTTTGGGTGGCAGAACGCAATCCTCGGGCTCGAGCGTTCTACGCGAAACTTGGATTTGTGGAGGACGGCGTCCGCCGCGAAACAGGCACGCTGTTCGACGAACCTGAATTGCGCTTGGCCCGCTAGCTCCCCGCTTTCCCTGCCGCGTTCATTCGTCAGCCGGCTTAACCCATAGTCTGGGGACATGCAGAAGACTTTGCCGTCCGTTCGCACTTTCGTGCTGTTCGCCCCGTTCGTGATCATCGGAATTGTGCACCTCGCAGCACTCGCCGTCGACGCGGCGGCGGTGTCAACGTTCACCAAACCGCTCCTCATGCTTTCGCTGATTGCCGGTTTCCTGTTCGCACTGCCACGCTGGCGCACCGAAGTTGCCCTCTTCGCGACGCTCGCGCTCCTGTTCTCATGGGCGGGAGACGTGGGCATTGCCTCGCCGGGGGATCTCAACTTTCTTATGGCTCTAGGCTTCTTTTTCGTTGCGCACGTCCTCTACATCGTTCTCTTCATGCGAAAACTTCGGATGCGACCGATGTCGATCTGGAGTTTGGCGTATGTCACGTGGTGGGTCGCGTTCCTCACGATTCTTGCGCCGCATATTGGGTCGCTACTTATTCCGGTCGCCGCATATGGTCTCGTGCTCGGAGTCATGGGCGCTGTCGCCCTTAGCTGCAACCGGTTTATTGCCCTCGGAGGCGTGCTGTTCGTGGTGTCAGATTCCATCCTCGCGCTCAACAAATTCCTTCCCGGGTTTGAATTGTGGCAAGTGCACGTGTTCATCATGCTCAGCTACATCGCAGCTCAAGGGCTCATCGCACTGGGGATCGTCCGCTGGGCCTGGAAGAAAGAAATGCTCGGCACACCAGCACCATCGTCAGCAACTGCGGAGGCCATGTGAGGTGGCGTTCCAGGCCGAAGCGAACCGGCCCACTCGCGAGAGTGAACCTATTCCGGCTTACCGTCTTCGCCGTCATTCTCGGCACAGCTGTGCTCGCGTTCACCCTCCAGGCCGGAGTGTTTAGGTTCATGTTCCGCGGGGCGCTCGTCGTCGGCGCCATCCTGCTCTTTGGCAGCTACCTCGCACAATGGTGGCTCAAACGGCGCGGCCGAAAGTCTGCGTAACGGAATAAGACCGCGGGCCGCAAGGTTGCCCATGATGTGACCCAAAGACTTAAACTCTCTGTTCTTGACCTCATCCCGGTTCGCAGCAACCAGTCTTCTGGGGACGCCATCGCGGCAACCATTGCCCTGGCCCAGCGGGCAGAGGAACTCGGCTACGAGCGCTTCTGGGTCGCGGAGCACCACAACATGCCCGCAGTCGCCGCCACGAACCCTCCAGTACTCATGGGGATTATCGCCGCGAAAACATCCAGAATTCGGGTTGGCTCCGGAGGCGTCATGCTCCCGAACCATTCGCCGCTCGTCATTGCGGAGCAGTTCGCCGCGCTCGAAGCCGCATTCCCCGGCCGCGTTGACCTCGGGATAGGTCGAGCACCAGGCAGCGACCCGGTGATTACCGCGCTCTTGCGGTCAAGCGGTGCGACAAGCGATGTCGATGCGTTCCCCAGCAACGTGCGCGACATTGCAACGCTCTTGAACCCGGATGGCGCGACGCTGCAGCTCAGCGGAGGCCTTGGCCAGGGCACGCGAGACTACGCCGTCAAGGCGACGCCGCGCGCAACGACAACACCGCAAGTTTGGCTGCTCGGATCGAGCGATTATTCGGCGCGGCTTGCCGCCAAGCTCGGCCTCCCTTACGTGTTCGCCCACCATTTTTCGGGGGAGGGCACCGCTCGAGCACTTGAGATGTACCGCAGCGAATTCACGGCGAGCGAAACCCTTGCGCAACCGCACACTTTCCTCACCGTCAACGCCGTCGTCGCCGACACCGCCGATGAAGCCAGGGCGCTCGCTCAGCCCCAACTTCAACAGATGGCGCGCTTACGTACAGGACTTCCGCTCGGGCATCAGCTCACGGTGGAAGAAGCTGCCGCGGTGGAGGTCACACCGCCGATGCAGGTGCTCATGGACAACATGACCGAGCGGTGGATCATCGACACTCCCGACCGGGCTGCCACGCGCATCCGCGATCTCGCGAACCAGTTCGGCGTTGACGAAGTGATGGTTTCGCCAGGGGCTTCTGCGCACGCCGGGAACGATTCACGAACTGCACCGGGCCGCGTTCGCACGCTCGAACTCCTGGCTGCGAAACTGGTGTGACGGGAATACTGCAGACACCGCAGTCGTTGCCAGTAGCGAACACTTAATCCAAGGAAAGGCCGCGCCACTTATGACCGTCCAATTCGGAATCTTCACCATTGGTGATGTGACGATCGACCCCACGACAGGTAAAGCGCCGAGCGAACACGAGCGCATCAAGTCCATGGTCGCCATCGCACTTAAAGCCGAAGAGGTTGGACTGGATGTCTTCGCCACCGGAGAACACCACAACCCTCCGTTCGTTCCAAGCTCGCCAACGACGATGCTTGGTTACATTGCGGCGCAAACCACGAATCTTCTCTTGTCGACCTCGACGACTCTCATCACCACGAATGACCCGGTGAAAATTTCCGAAGACTTCGCCATGCTGCAACACCTCGCAGACGGTCGCGTCGACATCATGCTCGGCCGCGGAAACACGGGTCCCGTGTATCCGTGGTTTGGCCAGGACATCCGCCAGGGGATCCCCCTCGCGGTCGAAAACTACGCGCTGCTCCACAAACTGTGGCACGAGGATGTCGTGGATTGGAGCGGCCAGTTCCGCACACCGCTTCAGGGCTTCACGTCCACTCCGCGGCCGCTAAATGACGTTGCGCCGTTCGTCTGGCATGGCAGCATCCGTTCTCCGGAGATCGCGGAACAGGCCGCCTTCTACGGCGACGGTTTCTTCGCGAACAACATTTTCTGGCCAAAAGAGCACTACATGCAGCTCATCAACCTGTACCGCCAGCGCTTTGAGCACTACGGCCACGGCAGCGCCGATCAGGCCATTGTTGGCCTCGGCGGCCAGGTGTTCATGCGCTCGAAGTCGCAGGATGCGGTCAACGAGTTCCGCCCCTACTTCGACAACGCGCCCGTGTACGGTCACGGCCCATCGCTCGAAGAGTTTACGGCCCAGACTCCGCTCACCGTCGGCAGCCCGCAAGAGGTCATCGACCGTTACGCGAGCATGCGCGACAGCTTCGGAAACTACCAGCGTCAGCTGTTCCTCATGGACCACGCCGGGCTCCCGCTCAAGGTTGTGCTCGAACAGCTCGACATTCTCGGCGGCGAAGTTGTTCCTGCCCTGCGCAAGGAGTTCGCGAATGATCGCCCCGCGCATGTCCCGGATGGCCCGACGCACGCCGCTCGCGTCGCCGCTCGCGACGCAGCCCTGGTTGATTCGGCTCTGCCCGGCGCTTCGGTTGAAGCGGCACTGGACGGTGTCAAGTGACCGAGGAATCGACGAACAGCCCCGACGCACAGGGCAACACAGCGGCAGTCGGCGCCGCAGGCACGGTGCGCCGAATCGCGGTCGTCACGGCCGGACTCAGCCAGCCGTCGTCGAGCCGGATGTTGGCCGATCGGCTGGCGGCCGGAACCGTCAGTCAACTGGAAAGCCGGGGCATCCAGGTGCAGGTCGACACGATTGAACTGCGCGATCACGCTCGTGACGTGACGAACAACATGCTTGCGGGCTTTCCGAGCCCCGCGTTGGCCGAAGTTTTGGAGAAAGTCACCATTGCTGACGGGCTCATCGCCGTGAGTCCGATTTTCGCCGCGAGCTACAGCGGACTCTTCAAGTCGTTCTTCGACATCGTGGACCCCGAGACTCTCGCGGAAATGCCCGTGTTGATCGGTGCCACCGGTGGCACGCCACGCCACTCACTCGCTCTCGAATACGCGCTGCGCCCGCTGTTCACCTACTTGCGGGCAAACGTGATCCCAACGGGAGTGTTTGCTGCATCTGCCGATTGGGGCAGTATTGGCGACGCAAACAATTCCGGCAACCCGCTCGCGTCGCTGCCCGAACGCATGGAGCGAGCCTCAGTGCAGTTTGCGCGCACCGTGGCGGTTTCGGACCGATCGAGTCGCGTACCGGATCCGTTTGCCATCGACCCATCGTTCAGCCCGACCGGTGGTTTTAGCGCCAGCTAAACACGTGGTCAGCTGAAGCGTGGAGCCTCAGCGCCACTGCTAAGCGATGGCAGGACTCTTGGAACGGAACGGAAGCGTAATCAACGTCGCCGCGCTCACCACGATGAGCAGGATTGCGCCAAACATGATGAACGTGGCGATAGCGAGCCCCGGCAGGAGAAAGACGACGAAGCCGGCGATGATCGACACGATGCCGCTGACAATTGCGAGCCACCGCGGCCCGCGAGACACTCCCGTTGCTCCGCCGGCGATACTGGCGACTCCATCGAAAATCCAACCGATACCGATCACGAACGCAAGAACAACGAGTGACTGGAACGGGTTCGCGAGGCAAAAAATTCCGGCCACGATCACAAACACACCGAGGATGCCGAGCAGCCAGCGCGACCCCGTACTCAGCGAATCTGCCATGACGGCTATGACCACCCGGAAAACACCGGCCGCTACGAGATAACTGCCAAACAGGATCGCGACCGTGAGGAGGGTTGCCCCTGGCCAGACGAGAGCAAGGATGCCCAGAATGATGCCGATAATGGACACCGCGATGAGCATGCCCCTCAGTGTTTTCGTGACGCGATGAGTGACAGTGTCGATGGTGGTCATGAATGGCTCCTCAATGAGTGGTCAGTCCAAGTTTGCTAGCTGGGATCTACATAGGAAAGCGCAGTGTCGCCGCCACCGGGGTCTTGTCGGGCAGGTCATCCGCGCGAACTGCCTTCACAATGCCTCCGGAGCGGAGCACTCGAGCCGCGATTTCATCGACGATGCGGTAGCTTTCGGCATCCGGCTCGCTGACTTCGTGAACGACACCCGTGTCATCGATTGATCCTTCGAGACCGAAATCCATGTCGAACCACAGTTCGGCAACGGCCGAAGCTGTCGCCGCGCGCGCCACTTCGTTCAACTGGCTCGTCGCGACACCGTTGCTGCGGTGCGTACCAAAGAGTTCGCGCCAGTCCACCATCTTGGCTTCGTAGAATTCGTCGAGAATGGTCCGCGCGCGAGTGTTCAGATCTTCCACGCTGAGCGCTTCTGGATTGGCGTCGATGCCGTCCTTGAGCAGACCCCGATAGGTGTTCACTGCGCGATAGGCGGGATCGAGGTCCGCACTCGCGTTGAGGATCATGGGTAGCGTCGACTCGGCAACGTGCAAGAGCACGGCATCCTGAACCAGGCTGCAGAATCGTTCCCGCTCAACTCGATCCCCTGTCGTGCCATCGGCGCGGTGGCGATCGAACCGTCCCTGATACTTCGTGTCGTCAAGTACGCCTTCCAGTTCGTCAGGCAGCTCAAGTTCGAGTTCGATGGGACGCTCGTTTGCGGAGAGCTCGAGCAAACGAGTGCGCCCGTCAGAAACGGAGAGCACGTAGCCGCCGTTCGTGAACGTGACGGAGCGAAGCAATTGCCCTATGTCGAATCGGTCTCCGACGGCGACGAGAGATTGAAGCGAATTCGCCAGCCGGAACGCATGCACGACGCCCGGTGCTACGAAGATCGCGAGGGAGTGCCCCTGAAATCCCCAGAATTCCCGGTCGGATTGGAGCGCTTCGAGCGACTTGGAGACTTCGTCAACCTCCTTCTTGTGCACATCGAGCTCGCGCAATTGGGCTTCGACATCGAATGCAGCTGTTTTCAGTGCAAGCTGCACGGCATCCACATCACGCGTGATGGGCGTGGATGGCAAGTAAATGCTCACGCTCGCGGCGTCGCGGTGCTTGGTCAGCTCGATCAGGTCATGGTCTGTAGGGAGAGTAAGTCGCATGCCTAAATCCTACGCCAGCAGGTGTAGAGACCTCTGTGTAGGCAGCGCCTTTCGGTAGATCGGTGCTACAGCGCCTTGACCGCCGCGAGCACCTTACCGAGAGAATCCTTCGCATCTCCAAACAAGAGCTCCGTCTTCGGGTCGAAGAGCAGCTCATTCTCGATGCCCGCGAATCCTGGACGCATGGAACGCTTCAGGAACACAATTTGGTTCGCGTCGCCGACTTCGAGGATGGGCATCCCATAAATGGGTGAGCCAGGTGTGGTCTTCGCCGCGGGGTTCACCACGTCGTTCGCACCCACGACGAGCACGACGTCGGTGGACTTAAACTCCGAGTTGACCTCATCGAGCTCTTTGAGGGATTCGTAGGGAACATTGGCCTCAGCAAGCAGCACGTTCATGTGGCCTGGCATGCGGCCAGCAACCGGGTGGATGCCGAACACGACGTGCACGCCGCGATCCTCCAGCGTTGTCGCAAGCTCGGCGATCGTGTGTTGCCCCTGCGCTACGGCAAGACCGTAGCCGGGCACGATGACGACGCTTTGCGCGTAACCGAGCTGTACGGCGACATCCTCGGGCGAGCTTGACCGCACGGGGCGATCGCTCACGGTAGTTGAGCCTGCCGTCGAACCGCCTTTGAACGCTCCAAAGAGGATGCCGGTGACACCGCGTCCCATCGCCTTGGCCATGGCCATGGTCAGGATGGTTCCACTGGCACCGACGAGAGTACCTGCTACCAGGAGCAGTACGTTGTCGAGCACAATTCCGCTCGCGGCAACGGCGATACCTGTGAACGCGTTGAGCAGCGAAATCACAATCGGTACATCCGCGCCACCCACCGGCAGCACGAGAAGCACACCGACGAGAAGTCCGAGAACGAGAAGAGCGACAGCCCAGATCCAGTCGCCCGACATCACGACAAACACGCTGACGACGATGGATGCGAGTACAGCCAGCGACATAACCCAACGGAGACCGGGGAACAGTACGGGTCTCGTGGTCATGAGTTCCTGCAGTTTCAGCACAGTGATCGCGGAACCGGAGAACGAGATCGCGCCGATCAGCATCGTGAACACAACCGCGATACGAAACAGCGGGTCTTCGTGCTGGCTGAGCTCCAGCACAGCAACGAGCGCCGCCGCGCCACCACCGACACCGTTGAAGCCACCAACAAGTTGCGGCATTTGCGTCATCTGCACCTTGCGTGCGATGGGAACGGCAATTGCTGAACCGACCGCGATCGCCACAAGGATGAGCAGGATGTTTTCGAGCTCCATCGAGAAGAACACGGTGACGATCGCGATGAGGGCACCCGTGGCGCCAATCAGGTTACCGCGACGTGCGTGCTTGGGGGAGGAAAGGCCTTTGAGCGCAAGAATGAAGCACACGGCGGCAACCAAGTAAAGGAGTGCAGTCCACTCCGGGGTCAAGAAGTTCACTTGGCGACCTCCGTCGTCGTGTTGTCAACAGGAGCGCTCTTGACGGGTTTCTTGGTACGAAACATCTCCAGCATTCGGTCGGTGACAACAAAGCCGCCCACGACGTTTGCGGTAGCCAGCACCACGGCGACGATCGCGACGGTCAGCATCAACGGTTCAGTGGCCTGACCGGCAACAATGATCGCGCCGACGAGGATGATGCCGTGAATGGCGTTCGCCCCCGACATGAGCGGGGTGTGAAGTTTGCTAGTGACTTTCGAGACGACTTCGAAGCCGACGAAGACAGCGAGAACGGTATAGGTGAGAAGGATGACTGCTTCTTCGGCGTCCATTACTTCGCTCCCTTCTTAGTGGTGGGTGTTTTCGATGCTGTTGGCGCCTTTTTTACTGCTGGCGCCTTTTTCGCTGGTGCCTTTTTCGCTGGTGCCTTCATTTCGGCCAGGGCATTCGCAGTGGGCTCGTGCGTGACGTCGCCGTCCCGCGTCAGGCACGCCCCGCTGACGACCTCATCCGTGTAGTCCGGCGCAACGACGCCATCCTTCGTCATGAGGGCGAGCAAGTTGGAGACGTTCTTTGCGTACAGGCGCGAGGCGTCGGACGCGACAGCTGACGGCGCATCCTGCAGCCCGACGAGAGTCACAGTGCCGCCGTCGACGGCAATGTCGACGTCTTTGCCTGCAATAACCCCTTCTACGTTTCCGCCGGACTCTGCTGCCATGTCGACGACGACGGAGCCTGCGCGCATTCCCTTCACCATGTCGGTGGTGACGAGCAGGGGAGCTGCGCGACCTGGAATCGCGGCGGTAGTAATCAAGACATCAGACGCGGCGATGTGCGGCGCGAGAAGGTCGCGCTGGCGCTGCGCGCGATCCTCAGCAAGTTCCTTGGCGTAGCCGCCCGTGCCATCCGCGGCAGTGTCGAGATCGAGATTGATGAACGTTCCGCCCATTGAGCGAACTTCATCCGCAGAGGCGGCGCGGATGTCGTTGGCCGAAACGCGTGCACCGAGGCGCTTTGCCGTTCCAATGGCCTGCAATCCGGCAACACCGGCGCCGAGCACGAGCACCTTCGCTGGCGGAATCGTGCCTGCTGCTGTCATGTAGAGGGGAAAGAATCGCGGATATCGGGTGATCGCTTCGATGACAGCGCGGTAGCCGCCGACGAGTGCTTGCGAACTCAAGGCGTCCATGGACTGTGCGCGAGAGATGCGCGGGATCAGTTCGAGCGCGAACGACGTGACGTTGCCTGCGGCGAGCGCGGCCACCGTGGGGAGCTCTGTAGAGGGCGACCCAAGCCCGATCGTCAGTGTGCCCTTCTTGAGCGCTTTCGCGGTTGCCACCGACAACGGTCGGACGTGAAGCAACACGTCGAGTTTTCCAAGCTCCAGGGTCGCTGCAATTGAGGCGCCAGCAGCTTTGTACGATGCATCCGAAATGCCTGACTCGACCCCAGCGCCTCGTTCGACGACGACCTCAAGGCCTAGTTTGGTCAACTGCTCAACCGTTTCCGGAGTTGCTGCGACCCGACGTTCTCCTGCGCGACTTTCTCGCGTAACACCAACTCGCAACAGCGACTCCTTCGGTTTCTACTAATCGTAACCAGTAGAAACCTACCTGATTTGCCGTCGGTGCGAAGCGGATTACATTCCGGGGATGGGATATGCCTCGTGGATGTCGATCGTGCCGTTTGCCAAGTGGGGGTGGGAGGTAAACAGCGCGGCCGCGGCATCCATATCTTTCACCTCGACAATCGAATAGCCAGTGACCGGCATGTCACTTTCGCTGACGCCGCCGGGGGAGACCGTCTTGCCGTTGCCGAGGGGCATCCCAAAATCGACGAGCGCTGTGCCCGCCGCGACGGACCAGTCCATCCACTTTTTTATTTCGGCTTCATTGGCTTCAGTCGATTGCTGCATTTGATCTTCAACTTTCACCGGGGATGAGTACAGCACGATGAACTTTGTCATGTTGAACCTCCAAGGGTTGACTGCACGTTACGCCCATCAACAGGTCGGCCTCGGAATTAACTGGAACGTCTCAGTTGCTAGCCGCGCAGCACTCTCGCGGCTCCAGTGGGTTACCGTGAGGTCAAACGCGGAGGGACTTCACCATGGGCGACTACGGACACGACATTCAATTTGGAACGTTCATCACTCCGACCTCTCGAGACCCGTACGGCGTCGTTGACTTGGCAGTGCTCAGCGATCGGCTCGGCTTCGACCTCATCACTTTTCAGGATCACCCGTATCAGCCAGCGCTCATGGACGCGTGGAGCTTGCTGGCGTTTGTTGCCGCGAAAACGGAACGCGCCCACGTGAGCGCGAACGTCACGAACCTTCCGCTGCGCCAACCCGTCGTCATCGCACGAAGTTCCGTCACGATCGACCAACTGAGTGGCGGCCGATTCGAGCTGGGCCTCGGCGCCGGTGGGTTCTGGAATGCCATCGAGGCCGTCGGGGGGCGGCGTTTGAGCCCTGGTGAGTCGGTGACCGCACTGGAAGAAGCGATTCACATCATCCGCGCCGTGTGGGCAGTTGATGAGCCGGGCGGAGTCACGGTGGATGGCGAGTTTTACCGCGTCCGCGGCGCGAAGCGGGGACCCGCGAGTCCACACCCGATTGGCATTACTCTCGGTGCCTACGGTCCACGGATGCTGGAGCTCACAGGCCGCCTCGCCGATGGGTGGGTTCCTTCCTTCGGATACCTCAAGAAGGCAAATGCGCTCACCGACATGAACCGTCGCATTGATGACGGAGCGGAATCTGCAGGCCGAACACCTGCGGATATTCGGCGCTGGATCAACATCGAAGCAGCGGACGCCTCGATGGAACGTTTGGTCGATCTTGCTCTCGTCGACGGAATGAGCGGCTTCATTCTCTCGAGCGATGACGCGACAGAACTGGAACGGTTCGCACACGAGGTTATTCCTGCCGTGCGCACGCAGGTGGAAGCCGCGCGTCGCCACTAGGTTCACAGCAGGTCGGCTGGTAGACTCGTTTCGGTTGTCATGGGTTTTACCCGACAACTACGGAGCAGGCTGGCAAGATGCTGGTCACCGGTGGTGGTATCCCGACTTGTACGGTGTATTTCTACTGTTGATCAGAACCGGCGCCCGAGCGCAATCGCTGCGCGTCCCTGACTGCCTTCTCCTGCTCCGGCGTATGCGCCGCATCCCACACGGGGGTGCGACACCAGTAAAGGAGAAAACCCCCACATGGAGGGTCCAGAAATCAAATTCGCCGAAGCCGTTTTAGATAACGGAAAATTCGGCAAGCGCACGGTCCGTTTTGAGACCGGTCGCCTCGCGCAGCAGGCACAGGGTGCCGTTGCTGCTTACCTCGACGAAGACACGATGCTTCTCAGCGCAACGAGCGCCGGCAAGCACCCGAAAGACAACTTCGACTTCTTCCCGCTGACGGTAGACGTTGAAGAGCGCTCCTACGCAGCAGGCAAGATCCCCGGAAGCTTCTTCCGTCGCGAAGGACGTCCATCGACGGAGGCCATCCTGGTCTGCCGTCTCATTGACCGTCCGCTCCGCCCGTCGTTTGTCGAGGGGCTTCGCAACGAGGTCCAGATCGTCATCACCGTGATGAGCATTGCACCTGGGGAGTTCTACGACGCGCTTGCGATCAACGCAGCCAGCGCATCCACCCAGATCTCCGGTCTGCCTTTCAGCGGGCCTATCGCCGGTATTCGCATGGCACTCATCGGTGACCAGTGGGTAGCGTTCCCGAAGCACGAGCAGCTTGAAGAAGCAGTGTTCGACCTGACCGTCGCCGGCCGTATTGTCACGGACAAGAACGGCAATGAGGACGTCGCGATCATGATGGTCGAGGCTGAGGCCACCGAGCACGCGTGGGAGCTCATCAAGGCGGGCGCAACCAAGCCGAACGAAGCGATCGTTGCACAGGGCCTTGAGGCAGCGAAGCCGTTCCTGGCTCAGCTCGTGAAGGCTCAGGCGGAAATGGCAGCTCAGGCAGCCAAGGAAATCCAGGACTACCCGGTATTCCCGCCCTACGAAGATGCCACTTATGACGCGGTAGCGGCTCTTGCCGAAACCGAGTTGGCTGCGGTGTACCAAATCGCAGGCAAGGCTGAACGTCAAAATGCCGATGATGAGCTCAAGGCTCGCGTGAAGGAAGCTATCGCCGCAAAGGTTGAAGCTGGCGAGCTTCCTGAGACCGCGAACGGTCAGACAAGTGGCGCATACAAGGCAGTCACCAAGAAGGTCGTTCGCGGCCGCATTCTTGCCGATGGTGTTCGCATGGACGGTCGCGGCCTCGCCGACATTCGTCCACTGGACTCCGAAGTTCAGGTCATCCCACGCGTGCACGGTTCAGCGATCTTCCAGCGCGGTGAAACCCAGATTTTGGGCGTCACCACGCTCAACATGCTCAAAATGGAGCAGCAGATCGACTCTCTCGCCCCGGTGACGAAGAAGCGCTACATGCACCACTACAACTTCCCGCCGTACTCCACAGGTGAGACCGGTCGTGTTGGTAGCCCGAAGCGTCGCGAGATCGGGCACGGCTTCCTGGCCGAGCGCGCACTCGTGCCAGTGCTGCCTCCGCGCGAGGAATTCCCCTACGCGATCCGCCAGGTGTCTGAGGCGCTGAGCTCGAATGGCTCGACGTCGATGGGAGCGGTGTGCGCGAGCACGCTGTCACTGTTGAACGCTGGCGTGCCGCTGCGCGCACCAGTGGCAGGGATCGCGATGGGTCTTGTCTCCGACACGGTCGACGGTGAGGTTCGCTACGCGGCGCTCACCGACATCCTGGGCGCAGAGGATGCCCTCGGCGACATGGACTTCAAGATCGCCGGAACGAGCGAATTTGTCACCGCGATTCAGCTCGACACGAAGCTCGATGGCATTCCGTCGTCGGTACTCGACAGTGCTCTTCAGCAGGCGAAGGAAGCCCGCATGGCGATTCTCGCGGTCATGACCGCAGCGATCGATGCGCCGGATGAAATGGCACCGACCGCGCCCCGCGTGATCAGTGTTCAGATTCCGCTCGACAAGATCGGTGAGCTGATCGGCCCGAAGGGCAAGACGATCAACCAGATCCAGGATGACACGGGAGCTGACATCTCGATCGAGGATGACGGCACGGTGTACATCGGTGCGGTTGATGGTCCGTCGGCTGAGGCCGCTCGTGCAGCTGTGAACGCGATTGCAAACCCGCTGAACCCGGAGGTCGGAGAGCGGTTCCTCGGAACCGTTGTCAAGATCGCCACGTTTGGTGCGTTCGTCTCGCTCACACCGGGCAAGGACGGCTTGCTGCACATCTCTGAAGTGCGCAAGCTCGCCGGAGGCAAGCGCGTGGAGAACGTTGAAGACGTACTCTCGGTTGGCCAAAAGGTCCAGGTGGAGATCACCAAGATCGATGACCGCGGAAAGCTTTCGCTTTCCCCCGTGGAAGATGGCGCAGAGTCCAACGATGCGGAGGGCGCATCCGCACCTTCCGATGCCGTTGACGCCACCGTCTAAGTTCGACAAAGAAGGGCCCGCCACGACAGTCGTGGCGGGCCCTTTTTCTGTCGACAGGTGAGGCGGGGTTGTAGTTTCCCGGCCTGAGTGCGTAATCTCACAGTATGCCCGGCAAGGATGCTGGCATGAGTCGGTTTGCCAACAAGGCGACCAGACTCCCTGGAGCGGATCTGCGACTTACCAGCCGGTGATCCCGAAGGAGGGCGAAAGTGTTGCGTACGACGATGTCAGAAAATGGTATGAAGGAGTCGGACATTCTGGACGCCGAAGAGTACGTTCAGTTGCTCACCCCGACAGGAGAACGCAGGGAGAACCCTGCATTTGACCCGTGGGTTGCCGACGTCACAGATGACCAGCTTGCGTCTCTCTACGAAGACATGGTCGTCATCCGGCGAATCGACACGGAAGCGACCGCGCTGCAGAGGCAAGGCGAATTGGGACTCTGGGCGCCACTGCTTGGCCAGGAGGCTTCGCAAATCGGTTCTGCACGCGCGTTGCGAGACGACGACTTCATCTACCCGAGTTATCGGGAAAACGGCGTCGCCTATTGCCGTGGGGTTGATCCAGAAGGCCTCGTGAAAATTTGGCGTGGTAACGCCCACGGCGGCTGGGACCCGAACGAACACTTGATGGCGTTGCCCGCCGTCATTATTGGGGCGCAGACGTTGCACGCTGTCGGCTACGCCGTCGGGATTAACAAGGATGGCGCGAAGTCCGCGGCCATCACCTACTTTGGCGACGGAGCCACAAGCCAAGGCGATGTGAATGAGGCCATGATCTTCGCGGCAAGCTTTGACGCCCCCGTCGTGCTCTTTTGCCAAAACAATCATTGGGCCATTTCAGAGCCGGTGAGTGTGCAGGCTAAGCGCCACATTTCGGAGCGCGCTCCCGGGTTCGGTATCCCGAGCATTCGCGTCGACGGCAACGATGTTCTCGCCGTTATGGCGGTCACGCGAAGCGCGCTTGATCGTGCCTACTCGGGTGGAGGTGCGACGTTCATTGAAGCTGTCACCTACCGCATGGGGCCGCACACGACCTCGGACGATCCGACTAAGTACCGTGACGCGGCTGAACTCGCGGAGTGGAAAGAGAAGGATCCGATCATGCGCGTCGAGAAGTTTCTCGAAGCGAAGGGCGTCATGACAGACGAGCTTCGCGCACGCGTGAAAGCAAAGTCGGATGAAGTGGGTGCGGAATTGCGTTTGCGCTGCATCAACATGCCGGCACCTGAAGCTTTGAGCGTTTTCGACAATGTGTCTATTGAAACCAACCCGGTTCTCGAGCGCCAGCGAAGCCAATACGCTGCGTATCTTGATTCGTTCGAAGGCGGTGAATGATGGACACGACAACGGCACACGCCGAAACGGCAACGGCACCCGGCACACCGGAGCCGAAAAGCACACAGACTCTCACGCTGTCGAAGTCGATCAACACGGCGCTCAAGCACGCACTTCGAGACGATGAGAAAGTCATTCTTCTTGGTGAAGACATCGGAAAACTCGGTGGCGTGTTCCGGGTCACAGAGGGACTTCAGGCCGAATTCGGCGCTGATCGCGTCATGGACATGCCTCTCGCGGAATCGGGGATCGTCGGAATGGCGGTGGGTCTTGCCCAGCGCGGGTACCGCCCCGTCGTCGAGATCCAGTTCGACGGCTTCATTTATCCGGCGTACAACCAGATCGTGGCTCAAGTGGCGAAGCTGCGGTACCGCTCTCGTGGCCTCGTGAAAGTTCCCATCACGATTCGCGTTCCGTTTGGCGGAGGAATCGGTTCGGTCGAGCACCACTCCGAATCACCTGAAGCGTATTTCGCGCACACCGCGGGCTTGCGCGTCGTGAGCTGTTCAAATTCTCAGGATGCGTACACAATGCTTCGCCAGGCGATTGCCAGCGACGACCCGGTCATGTTCTTCGAGCCGAAGCGCCGCTATTGGGCGAAGGGCGAAGTGGAGCTTGATGGAGCGCTCGATGAAGCATTTCCGTTGAACCGCGCGCGCGTAGTCTCCGAGGGCACCGACGTCACGATGGTCGCGTATGGCCCTCTCGTGACTACCGCGAAGGATGCCGTGTTGGCGGCAGCGGATGAGGGCGTGTCGATCGAGTTGATCGACTTGCGTTCGCTGTCTCCCATCGACTACGAAACCATCGAAGCGTCCGTGCGTAAGACGGGCCACCTCGTCATCACGCATGAGGCAGCCCAGACGCTGGGGATTGGCTCGGAAATCGTTGCAAGCATTACGGAGCGGTGTTTCAACTGGCTCGAAGCGGCCCCTGCGCGTGTGACCGGCTTTGACACGCCGTACCCGCCCGCCGCCCTTGAAGAGCATTTCCTGCCCAACCTGGATCGACTGCTCGACGCCGTGGACCGCGTGCTGGGGCGACCAAATTCGTTAAGTGATGGGGAGGGCTAATGGCGCTCAAAGATTTTGCCCTGCCGGACCTCGGTGAGGGGCTCGAAGAATCCGAAATCGTCAGTTGGCATGTCGCTGTCGGTGACACGGTCGAGCTTAACCAGCACCTTGCCGATGTGGAGACAGCGAAAGCGCTCGTCGAACTACCGTCGCCGTTCGCTGGCGTGATTAAAGCCCTTTACGTGGAAGAGGGCACGACCGTCGCCGTCGGTGCGCCTATCGTGCAATTCGACATTGAGGGTGCCCCAGAGGCTGATGCGGCGCCGAAGGGTGGTGCGGCGGCAAAGCCTGAGCGCGAGCCAATGCTCGTCGGGTACGGTCCTCCCGTCGAAGGCGGCAGTCGTCCAGCGCGACGTGCACGCAAGGCCGGGGGAGCGCCGGCTCCGGCAAAAGCAGACACTCCGGTGTCCATGTTTGAACCTGCACCTGCACCTGCACCCGAAACAGTGCGTGAGGGACCGCCTCCTCAGCATGTTTCACACGAGGTGCCGCGGTCCACGCCTCCCGTTCGCAAGCTTGCTCGCGACCTAGGAATTGATCTCGCGACCGTGACAGGTACAGGCGACAAAGGTCTCATCACCAGGGAAGACCTGGACGCGGCTGCATCGGGAGGTTCGCTTCGAGATAGCAACGTCACGGCTTCCTCTGAGAATGAGACTGTCGGAAGCGAAGTGCAAATGTGGTCGACGTCCCAGTCCGGGGTGCGCGGCGAAACCCGCACTCCCATTCAGGGCGTACGAAAGTACACGGCAGCGGCGATGGTGCAGAGCGCCTTCACGGCACCGCATGCGAGCGAGTTCCTCACGATCGACGTCACGCCCACGATGGAGCTCATCGCGAGCCTCAAAGAGTCTCCGGCATTTCGCGGCAGGCGGCTCAATTTGCTCACTGTCGTCGCAAAAGCACTGTGCATCGCGGCCGCACGCAACCCTTCGGTCAATTCGCGCTGGGATGACGCTGCGCAAGAGATTGTCCAGTTCCACTACGTGAATCTGGGCATCGCCACGGCGACGCCGCGCGGGCTCATGGTGCCCAACATCAAGGATGCCGACACTCTCAACCTGGTCGGGCTCGCTGAAGCGCTCACGGCGCTTGTCGAAACCGCGAAGGCCGGAACCGCTGGCAAGGCGGACCTCTCGGGCGGCACGATCTCGATCACGAACATTGGTTCGTTTGGAATTGACGCTGGCACCCCCATCCTCAACACGGGGGAGGCGATGATTCTTGCTCTTGGAGCAGTGAAGCGGATGCCGTGGGAGTACCGAGGCGAAGTCGCTTTGCGCCAGGTCCTCACCTTGAGCGTGTCGTTCGATCACCGGCTGGTCGACGGGGAGCAGGGAAGCCGATTCCTCGCGGATGTTGGTGCGATTCTCGCGAACCCTGCTGTGCTCTTGACGATGGTGTAGTTCGGCGCGTCAGGGCGCGTACGTCGCCAGTTCTTCGATTTCTTGAAGAAGGGCGGCTGGCACGATGCCGCTCGTTGCGGGGTTGTGCGGGTGCGGTTTGTGGCGCATTGTGAACTCGTAGTCGCCTGAAGTTCCCTTCGCGGTGACGGCGTGAGTTGTGAGTGGCGCGTGCGGGTCCGCCACCATCGTGACGATGAGCTCATCCCACAGTCCGGTAGCGAGCGCGAGAGCAACGGCGACGTTGAGGGATCGCGGAAATTTTGCGATCGCGTCCTGCACGCTTCCGCTGAACACAATGACGGGGCTGTCTGCACTCAGGACGCTGTCGCGTTCCTTTTCTGTCATCCACGGCTGCACGACGGCCGCTGGAGACTTTGTCGAGGTGAGGGTTGCTTCGGATAGCCCGCCATCGCGAGCGGCAGCACCGAGAACATCGAGCCCTCCCATGGCGCCGGTCGTGACAACGCATCGTCCTGGGCCGCCCGACATGAGCTGTTTGCGAAACTGTTCATCCATGAGGGCGCCGACCGAAGAAACGAGCAACGTGACTCCTGAATCGATCACTTTCGGCCCCTCTTCGAGCACGGCTTCCACGCTCGCGCACTCCACGACAACGTCGCTGTGCAGAAGGGCGTCACGCAGGCTGAGTACGGGATATCCCGCGAGCTCTGGTGCGTCCGGTCGCCGCACCACGACTCCAGCAAGTTGCGCATTCTTGACGGTTCCCGCAGCCAGGGCAGCCGCAACGGTCGAGCCGATGGCACCGAATCCTAAAACGGTGACGCGCAGTGGTTCAGAACGGAGAGTCATCCCCCCACCCTAGAGCGGTCACCTACTGCTCGGGTCCCGGCTTGACGACGTCTCCGCTGGCGCGGATGACATACCAGTAGCCGCCGTCGAGATATTGCCCGTGGCCCACTGCAGTGCCTGGCGTGACGTCGCCCGTGTAGAGGTACAGCGGCCACCCGTTGTAGGTCGCGACTCGTTTACCATTGCGATCGGTAACGTCACCGAGAAGCGAAGCATCAAGGTCTGGGCCGGCCTCCACTGTCACACCGTCAGCCAGGAACACGGGTGGCCAGTTGAGCGCGCAGCGGTCGTAACACGTGACGTCTTGTTGCGCGTCTGGCTGAAACGTGTAGAGCGCGTAGCCCTGATCGGTGGCGAGAACGGCGCCGGCCTTGCCGATTTCCGCCGTGTCAATCGTGACCTTGTTGTCGACCACGCTGTAGTGGCCGCCCGAGGATTGTGGCAAAAACATGACGATGACCATCGCGGCGACGGCGACGGCGGCGACAATGCCAATCCAGAGAACAGTGCGATTTTGTGAACTTGAGGAGGTATTACTCACGCTCTCCACGTTATGCCATCCGCGTTGCGACCATCGAAACCCTAGGCGAGGTGGCGTGGCAAACGAAACCGCTCTTTTCCTCGGGAGTCTGGTTTGATGGGGTCATGACCCAGTCCCGCCCCTCGACCTTTACTCACTCGGGAGCTCGTGCCTGGACTACACAGAGACCGATTGACTCAGCGCGCGCCTTTCACAGGACGATCGACGGCTACGAGGTCACTCCGCTGACAGAGCTTCCCGCGGTGGCTGCCGAGCTCGGGGTCAGCAGAGTGTTTCTTAAAGACGAGTCGGCGCGACTTGGGCTGCCGGCGTTCAAAATCCTCGGCGCCTCCTGGGCGGTCGCGATGGCCATCGCCGAACGGTTCGGAGTTCCACCCAGAGCGTTGTCGATCGAGTCGCTTCGCTTTGCGATAGGAGATTCCCCGCTCACTCTTGTCACCGCAACCGACGGCAACCATGGGCGCGCGATCTCGCACCTCGCAAAGATTCTCGGTATCCGGGCGCGCATTTATACGCCAGCGGGGGTGAGCGAAGCCGCACTCGACGGCATCCGCTCCGAAGGCGCAGAGCTTGTTGAACGTGCTGCAAGCTACGACGACGTCGTGCGTGCCGCAGCGGCATCGACGGAGGGCAACGAGGACGAACTGCTCATTCAGGACACGTCGTGGCCGGGATACGAGCGAGTGCCGCGCTGGATCGTTGAGGGCTACACGACGCTGTTTTCCGAAGTCGACGAGCAACTCGCAGACCTGGAGCTTGCCGCGGATGCCGTCGTCATCCCCACGGGCGTCGGCTCTCTTCTGCAAGCGGCAGTTGAGTATTACCGCGGGGCTTCTGACGCGCGTCCAGCGGTCATTGCGGTGGAGCCGATCGCTGCGGCGTGCGTGCTCGAATCGCTGCTCGCCGACGAAATTCGCTCCGTCGATACATCTCGCGACACGATCATGACGGGACTGCGCACGGGCACGCCTTCGGAGATCGCGTGGCCATCGTTACGGGCAGGACTCGACCTTGCGGTCGCCGTCTACGACGATGAAGCGCTCTCGGCGGTGAAGGACTTCGCAGCGTGGGGGCTTGATGTCGGACCGTGCGGGGCAGCATCGCTCGCCGGCATCCGGCGAGCTCTCGGCAAGAAGAAGCTCGCGGCGGCACTCGACTTGCCGGAGTCCGCCGTTCTCGTGCTCCTGAGCACCGAGGGGCTCGCCGCAAACCCCCTGCCGGCCTGACGAAGGCGAGGAACACATGAGCGAGACGATGAATTCTATGGACGATCCGACGGGACTACTCACGCGGCTTATCGAACTGGATTCGGTCAACCCGGATCTTGTCCCAGGTGGGGCAGGGGAGAGCGCCATCGCCGATTTCGTTTCCACGTGGTTCGTCGACCGCGGTTTCGAGGTTCACAGACTGGAGGAGCGGGCCGGGCGGCCCTCCGTCGTTGGCATCCGCCGGGGTAGCGGAGGAGGCAAGAGCCTCATGCTCAATGGACACCTCGACACGGTGACGCTCGCGGGCTACGACGGAGACCCGCTGCGTGCTGAAACCCGCGTCTCCCAAGCCGAAGACAGCGAGGCAGAAGCCCGTCACCTGCATGGCCGAGGCAGCTACGACATGAAGTCCGGTATTGCGGCCATGATGATCGCTGCCAACCGAGCGGCCCGACAACCGCACTCGGGCGACATCCTTGTCACTCTCGTCGCCGACGAAGAGTTTGGCAGTGCAGGCACGGAGGAAGTGCTCAAGCACTTCACAGCGGACGGGGCGATCGTTTCTGAGCCGAGCGAGCTCGAAGTCACGATTGCTCACCGCGGCTTCGTTTGGTTCGACGTGGAAATTGAGGGTCGAGCCGCCCACGGGTCCAGACCGGATCTCGGCATCGACGCGATTGCGAAGGCTGGACTGTTCCTCGCCGGGCTCGATGAACTTGCGACCAAACTTGTCTCAGGGCCGCAGCATCCCGTGCTCGGCACAGGCAGCATTCACGCCTCAACGATCAAGGGCGGGGAGGAGCTTTCGAGTTATCCGGCGCTCTGCACGATCGGAATCGAACGACGCACCGTTCCGGGGGAGACAGGCGAAACCACTGAGGCCGAACTTGAGCAGATTCTCCGCGGTGTCGCGCACGCAAATCCAGGGGTCAGCTATCGAATTACCCGTGGCCTCGAACGCCAGCCGTTCGATGCGCCTCGCGACTCGGATGTCGTTCGCACGGTATTGGCGACGGTCGCTGAGGTCACCGGAATGCCAGCGATCGAGCGCGGAGAGCCGTTCTGGACAGACTGTGCCCTGCTCGCCGAGGCGGGCATCCCCGCTGTTCTGTTTGGCGTCGCGGGAGGGGGAGCGCACGCAGCGACCGAGTGGGTAGACCTGGATTCGCTCGAGACGGTGACAACCGTGCTCGAGCGAACGATCGAATCGTTTTGTGCTTGAGTCGAGCAGTGAGCGCTAGCTGAGGGCCGAAAGCGCCATCCGTTCAAGCTCTTCGCGGAGAGTCTGTCGGTCGAGTGAGTGTCCGGCGTGCGGGGTTGAGTTCAGGAGCCCGAAGACAGCGTGGGCGCGCGTTCGCAGCACGGCGCGCTCAGCGGAAGGCTCGAGAGATTCGAGAACATCCACCCACAGCTCCACGTACCGGCGCTGCAGCGTGCGCACGGTGTGCCGATCCTCTTCGGCAAGTTGTTCGAGGTCGCGGTCTTGAACTCGGATGACGTCGGCATTGTCGAGCGCAAAGTCGGCGTGGAAGGAAATGAGGGCGCGCAAAGCTGCCGTTCCCGTGGCGTGCGCGAGCACGTGTTGCCCTCCAGTGTGGAGTCCAACACTCGCGTCGAGCAGGATGGCAGCAAGCATGGCCTGCTTTCCGCTGAAGTGTTTGTAAAGTGCTGGTCCGCTCACGCCCGCGGCCGCGCCGAGGTCCTCAATGGACGTTCCGGAGTATCCGCGCTCGGCGAAGAGCCGCGCCGCCGCGGCAAGCAGCGCGTCACGGCGATTCGCTTTCGCACGATCGCGAGCGGTTGTTGCTTCGCGCAGTTCCGCCGACATGTGTGCTCTCTCGTAGACAAATCGGTTAGCGATCACTAACCTAGTTTCACGAGGTAACACTAGACCGAAGCGCGCGCGGTGACAACCATGAGTGAGTGACATGCTTGCACTTCGGGAGAAAAGGTGGGAGTAGTCGATGGAGACGCTGCGCAGCGCGATTGATGCTTCGAGCGAGGAATTCGCCGCCAATGAGGCCGCTCAGCGCGCACTGGTCGACGAACTCAATGAGCGCTTGAGCGTCACGGCGCTCGGCGGCTCTGCCGCTTCGCGGGAACGGCACATTGCAAGAGGCAAACTGCTGCCTCGCGACCGCATCAATCGCCTGCTGGACAACGGCAGTCCATTCCTCGAAGTCGCTCCATTGGCTGCACACGACTTGTACAACAACGACAGCCCAAGCGCTGGCGTGATCGCCGGAATTGGTCTCGTCCATGGCCGCCACGTCATGATCGTTGCGAATGACGCGACCGTGAAGGGTGGCACCTACTACCCCATGACGGTCAAGAAACACTTGCGCGCTCAAGAGATTGCGCTCGAGAATCGTCTGCCGTGTGTCTACCTGGTCGACTCGGGAGGTGCGTTTCTGCCCAAGCAAGACGAAGTGTTCCCCGATCGCGACCATTTTGGGCGGATCTTTTTCAACCAGGCGACAATGTCATCCTTGCGCATTCCGCAAATTGCCGCCGTGCTCGGGTCGTCGACAGCTGGAGGCGCTTACGTTCCCGCGATGAGCGACGAAACCGTGATCCCGCAATCAGGGCACGATTTTTCTCGGCGGCCCACCGCTCGTCAAGGCCGCGATCGGTGAGATCGTCACGGCCGAGGAGCTTGGCGGGGGAGACTTGCACTCGCGCACGTCGGGGGTCACAGATCATCTCGCCGAAAACGACGAGCACGCGCTGCAGATTGTGCGCGACATCGTCTCAACGTTGGCGCCGCTCGCCCCGCGCGCGTGGAACGTCATCGAGACTCGAGAGCCCGACGCTGATCAAGGTGAGCTTTGCGGAGCGGTTCCGGTAGATGTGCAGGGCAAATACGACGTTCACGAAGTGATCGCCAGACTCGTCGACGGCTCCGAGTTCCACGAATTCAAACGCGAGTACGGCACGACGCTCGTCACCGGGTTCGCGCATATTCACGGACATCCGGTCGGAATTATTGCCAACAACGGCATCCTGTTTAGCGAATCTGCTCTTAAAGGCGCGCACTTCATTGAGCTGTGTGACCAGCGCGGCACACCGCTCGTGTTTTTGCAGAACATTTCCGGTTTCATGGTCGGCAAGGATTACGAGGCAGGTGGCATTGCCAAAAACGGCGCCAAAATGGTGACGGCCGTGGCCACAACGCGAGTGCCTAAATTCACCGTCGTCATCGGGGGTTCGTTCGGCGCTGGCAACTATTCGATGTGCGGTCGCGCGTACAGTCCGCGCTTCTTGTGGATGTGGCCAGCGAGCCGCATTTCCGTGATGGGCGGCGCTCAAGCCTCCAGCGTGCTGTCCACGATCCGCCGCGAACAGATTGAGGCGCGCGGCGAGGAGTGGTCAAGCGATGATGAGGCGGCCTTCAAAGCACCCATTGCCGAACAATACGAAGCGCAAGGCAGCCCGTACTACTCAACCGCGAGACTCTGGGATGACGGCATCATCGACCCGGCGGACACCCGTACGGTGTTGGGCCTCGCGCTCGAGGTCTCCTCTCACACGCCGCTTCCCGAACCGGGCTTCGGCCTCTTCAGGATGTGATGGCTATGACACTCGAGCGTGAAAAATACGCGGGAACCGCACTGTTCGACACCGTGCTTGTCGCAAACAGGGGAGAGATTGCGTGCCGGGTGATTCGCACTCTGCGAGAACTCGGCATCCGGTCTGTTGCGGTCTACAGCGATGCTGATCGCGGAGCGAAGCACGTTGCAGAAGCTGACGTTGCCGTGCGCATTGGCCCTGCTCCCGTGCAGGAAAGCTACCTCAACATCGCCTCGATCATCGAAGCTGCGAAAGCCTCGGGTGCGAGCGCAATTCACCCTGGTTATGGGTTCCTCTCCGAAAACTCGGAATTTGCGCGCGCGTGCGAGCGTGCAGGAATCGTCTTCGTCGGGCCAGGCACAGACGCGCTCGCCCTCATGGGCGACAAAATCCGGGCAAAGGATCACGTATCGAAAGCTGGTGTCCCCGTCATCCAGGGCATTTCTTCGCCTGGGCTGAGCGACGAAGAGCTCGAAAATGCCGCAGTGGAACTCGGCTTCCCCATTCTCATTAAGCCGTCAGCTGGCGGCGGTGGGAAGGGAATGGAGCCGGTGTTCGACCGCTTAGAACTCGCCGACGGACTTGCAACGGCGCGCAGAGTGGCAAAATCCGCCTTCGGCGACGACACTCTGCTGCTCGAGCGCCTCGTGACGGCTCCCAGGCACATCGAGGTTCAACTTCTCGCGGACACGCACGGCAACGTGATTCACCTCGCCGAGCGCGAGTGTTCTCTGCAGCGCCGTCATCAGAAAGTCATCGAAGAGGCGCCGTCGTCGCTCTTGAGCGAGCAGACCCGCTCCCGCATTGGTGAAGCGGCATGCACGGTGGCGCGAAGTGTCGGGTATGTCGGAGCGGGGACGGTGGAGTTCCTTGTCTCTGACGACGCTCCAGAAGAGTTCTTTTTCATGGAGATGAACACTCGTCTTCAGGTCGAGCACCCCGTGACCGAAATGGTGACGGGGATTGATATCGTCGCGTGGCAACTCCGTATCGCCGCGGGAGAACAGCTCACAATCACTCAGAACGATGTCGTGCTTCACGGCCACGCTGTCGAGGCGCGGCTTTATGCGGAGGATCCAGAAAGCGGATTCCTGCCGAGCACCGGCGAGATTCTGGCTCTGCGTGAAGCAACTGGTGAGGGCATCCGCGTCGACAGTTCGCTCGTAGAAGGCCTGGTCGTTTCGCCGCACTACGACCCCATGCTCGCCAAAGTCATTGCATGGGGCGAGACTCGAGCCCAAGCGCTGTCGCGGCTTGATCGCGCGTTGGCGGACACGGTCATCCTCGGTGTCCGGACAAACCTCGAATACTTGCGCGCGCTCATCACAGACCCCGATGTGCAGGCAGGGCGCCTCGAGACGACGATGATTGAACGAAAACTTCCCGACCTGGAGTTTCGCCACCCGGACGCTGAGCTGTTGAGCGTCGCGGCGCGAATCATGGCGGATGAATCCCGGCAGCTCACGCTTTCCTCAACTTCTGAAGCGTGGCACAGCGCACAAGGGTGGCGTACGGGCGGAGTGCGTGAACCCAGCCGTTTTCGCTTTGCGACGAGCCAGACCGACCGCGAGGATGCGCGAGTCGACGGCGACACGGTGTCGGTGCTCGGTCAGGCGCGAATTGTGCGCTCTGTTGTCGCAGCAGGGCACACCGTGCAGGTTGACATTGACGGAGTCAGCTCTCGGTGGAATGTCGCGCGCAGCGCCGACTCACTGTGGGTGGGCCAGTCGGGCTTCAGTTGGCCACTCGTCGTCGTGAGCAGAGACGTGGAATTGAAAGAGTCGCTTGCGGCGATCGATAGAGAGAACCATCCGATGAGCCCGGAAGTGCGGTCGCCTATGCCGGGAACCGTCGTCGCGGTGCCCGTCGTGAGTGGTGATCACGTGCAGGCGGGAGCAACCATCATCACGGTCGAGGCAATGAAGATGGAACATAAACTGGCGGCACCCGTCTCAGGCACCGTGACGCTCTCCGCACGCCCAGGCGATCTTGTCAAACTTAATGAACTATTAGCCACGATTGAACCAGAGGAGCAACCACATGAGCCCTGACATCACAGAGGATGAACGCGACCTCTACAACATGGTGAAGGACTTCGCCGACACCGTGGTGGCACCGCGATCCTATGAGGCCGACACGAAGCACGAGCTTCCCATGGACATTGTGGCTCAGATGGGCGACCTCGGGCTGTTCGGCTTGCCCTTTCCGGAAGAGTACGGCGGGCAAGGTGGCGACTACTTCGCCCTGTGCCTTGCGATCGAAGCGATTGCTCGCGTTGATCAGTCCATAGCGATCACTCTCGAAGCCGCGATTGGTCTTGGGGCGATGCCCGTTTACCGTTACGGCACCGACGAGCAAAAAGACACCTGGCTTCCCGACCTCATCGCAGGGCGCGCGCTCGCCGGGTTTGGCCTCACCGAAGCGGAAGCGGGGTCGGATGCAGGGGCAACCCGCACGACCGCTGTGCTGGATGGCGACGAATGGGTCATCAACGGTTCGAAGCAGTTCATTACGAACTCTGGAACCTCGATCTCGACATTCATTTCCGTTGCCGCGGTGACGGGGGAGCGCACGCGCGCTGATGGGTCCGTGACGAAAGAGCTTTCCACGATCATCGTTCCGCACGGCACACCGGGATTTACGGTCGAGCCCGCGTACGACAAGGTGGGCTGGAGGGCATCCGACACGCATCCGTTGACATTCGACGAAGTGAGGGTGCCTGCCGCGAATCTGCTCGGTGAACGGGGAAGGGGCTTTGCGAACTTCCTGCGCACACTTGATGAAGGGCGAATTGCCGTCGCCGCGCTTGCGACAGGCGCTGCCGCCGGCTGCGTCGAAGAGAGCGTGAAGTATGCACAGTCCCGAAACGTGTTCGGCGTCCCCATCGCGAAGCACCAGTTCATCGCGTTCACGATCGCGCAAATGCAAGCGAGAGTGCACACGTCGCGGTTGGCGTGGTACGACGCGGCACGGCGTTGCGATGCCGGGCTGCCGTTCAAAACGGAGGCCGCAATTGCGAAGCTTGTATCGAGCGACGCCGCAATGCTCAACGCGAGAGATGCGACGCAAATTTTCGGCGGCTACGGTTTCATGAACGAGACTCTCGTGGCGCGGCACTACCGCGACTCGAAGATCCTGGAGATAGGCGAGGGCACCAACGAAGTGCAAATGATGATCATTGCACGCTCACTTGGGCTCGACGGTTAAGCGTTAGCGATCGGGAAGAAGGGCGACAGTGGCGAACGACACGGCGCACGGCGACGCACGCGAAAGCGGGCGTGAGGTCCTCCAGCGCGGGCTCTACTACGACGAGTTCGAGGTGGGAGTGCGCTATCTCCATCGACCAGGTCGAACGATCTCCGAAGCAGACAATATTTTGTTTACGACAATGACGATGAACAGCCAGTCGCTTCATTTAGATGCCGCGTGGTCGGCAACTCAACCTTTTGGGCAACGACTCGTCAATTCGATGCTCACGCTCTCGACCATGGTCGGGAGTTCCGTCGCGCAACTCACCGAAGGAACGATTGTGGGCAACCTCGGGTTCGATCGCGTTTCCTTTCCTCACCCGGTGTTTCACGGAGACACGCTTTACTCTGAAACGCTCGTGACGGCCAAGCGATTGTCAAAATCGCGGTCCGGCCAAGGCATTGTGACGTTTGAACACTCGGCGAAGAATCAGGACGGCACTCTCGTTGCGACAGCAGTGCGCAGCACCCTCGTGTGGTGCGAGGCGGATGCCCCGTGAGCTTCGACTTCGCCCCCGCGCTGCTGTTTTGCCCCGCAGATCGGCGTGACAGGTATGACAAGGCCGCCCATCGCTCTCCCGTGGTGATTCTGGATCTTGAGGATGCGGTCGCACCGGCCGACAAGCCAGCAGCACGCGAGGCGCTCGGCGCGCATCCTCTCGACCCGGCATCCACGATCGTGCGGGTGAATGCAGCTAGTTCGGCTGAATTTGCTGCCGACGTCGCCGCGCTCGAGCGCACCAACTACCGCACGGTCATGCTTGCGAAGGCATCGTCACCGCACCAGCTCCGCGCGCTCGACGGCTACGGCGTGATTGCGCTGTGCGAAACGGCGGAGGGCGTGCTTGCGGCTCCCGCTTTGGCGGCTCACGAGTCTGTCATTGCGCTCATGTGGGGAGCAGAAGACCTCGTCGCATCACTCGGAGGAACCTCGAGCAGAGATCGTCACGGAAAGTACCGCGATGTTGCGCGGCATGCGAGATCGGCGGTGCTTTTGGCCGCTGCCGCGCACGGCAAAGCCGCGATCGATGCTGTCTACGTGGATATCGGTGACGTGGAGGGGCTCGCGGAGGAAGCGCAAGACGCATCCGCGAGTGGCTTCGCGGCGAGCGCGTGCATTCACCCAAGTCAGGTTGACACGATCCTGAAAGCGTATGTCCCCACTGAACAAGAGTTCGCGTGGGCGCAGAGTGTCATCGCGGCCGCATCCAATGAGCACGGCGTGTTCCGTTTCGAGGGAATGATGGTGGACGAGCCCGTGCTGAGGCATGCCGCCAGCATCCTGCGTCGAGCCGACACCTCAAAGTAGCCGAGTATTCGGCTAATTGGCTGTTCTGCAAATTTGCCATATAGTTAACGAGTGACGACAGAACTTCCCATCGCAGAGCTCAAGGCGGAACTCTTTAAAGCTCTCGCTCATCCTCTGCGGGTTCGAGCGCTCGAAAAGCTCACAGACCACAGCCATGCAGGCCAGAATGTGTCCGTGGGAAATCTCGCGGAACTGCTCGACGTCGACATCGCCCAGGTGTCGCAGCAGCTCGCTGTTTTGCGTCGCGCGGATGTCGTCACAACTCGGCGGGAAGGCAACACCATCTACTATTCAGTTCGAGATTCGCGGGTCACCGACCTGCTCGCCGTCGCCAGGCAAATGATTCTCGCCAAACTTCAGGATTCCCAGTCTCTGCTTGCCTCTCTCGAGGAGGAGGGGGCGAACGCCCCACGCTCGACGCGGGGACCGCGCTCGTGAAGCGACGAATTTCTGCCGGCGGCAGATTCGTCATTGGCCTCCTGCCCTCGCGCGCCGACTTCGCACCCATGAAGAAGTCACCAGGTCGGGACATTCTCGCGGGCGTGACGGTGGCGATTGTTGCGCTTCCGCTCGCTCTTGCCTTCGGCGTGGCATCGGGACTTGGCGCAGAAGCAGGCCTGACGACGGCGATTATCGCGGGAGCCCTTGCGGCAATTTTCGGTGGCAGCAACGTTCAAGTTTCCGGACCAACCGGGGCTATGACGGTAGTCCTCATCCCCGTGGTCATTCAGTTCGGACCAGCAGGTGTCCTGCAGGTCGGGGTCATGGCGGGAGTAATTCTTCTCGCGTTGTCGATTTCCGGGGTTGGACGGTACGTCCGCTTCCTTCCCTCCTCCCTCGTGGAGGGATTCACGGCGGGCATCGCTGTCGTCATCGCGCTTCAACAGCTTCCCAATATCCTCGGAGTGCAGCCTGGTGATCAGGAAAAGGTGTGGCAAATTGCGCTTGACGCGATTGAGCAGTTTGTGCGCAATCCGAACCCCGTACCCGTCGCTATTGCCCTCGCCGTCGCGGCGGCCATTCTGTTGGGCGCACGTTGGAAACCCGCGTTGCCACTGTCGTTCTTCGCGGTTACCGCCGCGACAGCCGTTGCGTATTTTTGGGCGCCTGGGCTGGATGTTGTGGGTGCGCTGCCTCGCGGCATTGACGCCCCGAGCAGCGGGTTCCTTGACCCCGCAACTTTGACCGCCCTCGTGCCATCGGCCGTAGCGGTGGCAGCTCTTGCTGCCCTCGAAAGCCTCTTGTCTGCGACAGTTGCCGATGCGATGAGCGTCGGCCAGAGGCACAACCCGGATCGTGAACTTTTCGGGCAGGGGATCGCTAATCTCGTCGTGCCGTTCTTTGGCGGAGTGCCGGCGACCGCTGCTATCGCGCGAACCGCCGTCAACGTGAAAGCGGGAGCTCGGTCGCGACTGGCAGCGGTGACGCACTCGGTCGTGTTGCTCCTGTTTGTTCTGGTTGCGGCGCCGCTTGTGGGCATCATTCCGCTTGCCGCACTCGGGGGGGTGTTGTTGGCGGTGACAGTGCAGATGGTGCAAGTGGGAGCCATCCGGAGCATCATTCGGTCGTCGCGAGGTGAAGCGATTGTTCTCATACTCACCTTCGCCGTCACGGTGGCGATCGATCTTGTGACCGCGGTGATGGTCGGGCTCGCGTTGGCTGGCATCTTCGCTTTGCGAGCGGTCGCAAAAGCGACGCAACTCCATCGTGTTCCGCTTGATCGTTCTGACCACGCTGATGAGGAGCAGCGCCTGCTCGACGACCGGATTGTTGCCTACCGACTCGACGGTGCGCTCTTCTTCGGAGCCGCGCACCGCTTCTTGCTTGAACTCAAAGATGTTGCAGATGTTGCCGTGGTCATTCTTCGGATGGGCCGACTCAGCACTATTGATGCGACGGGTGCTCTCATGTTGGATGACGCCATCGTCAAACTCGAGAAGAGAGGCATCGTCGTGTTGCTTTCTGGCATTCGGCCCGGGCACCAACGGGTATTGAGTGCGCTCACCTCTGCGCCGCGCCTCACGGATGCCGGTCGCGTCTTTGAAGAAACCCCCGACGCCATTGCTTACGCGCGGGAGCTTGTGGCTCGCTGAGTGCTCACTCTTCCGCGGGAGTGGAAGACAGCGCCGTCAATTGTGCGCGGGCAATAACACTGTTGCGCATGACGAAGCCCAGCACGGCAGGAGTGCAGCCTTCCGGCAGCTCGAGGCGTTCGATGTCGAGGGCCGACACCGTGAAAACATATCGGTGGTCACCGTCGCCTGGCGGGGGACCGGCGCCCTCAAATCGCTCTGCCCGCGATTCATTGGCGATGGTGATGGCGCCCTTGGGCAAAAGGCCAGCATCGGGGTCCCCCGCGTCGGCGGGCAGAGCCGTGACGCTTGACGGAATGTCGTGAACTGCCCAGTGCCAGTACCCGCTGCCCGTCGGCGCATCCGGGTCGAACACGGTCACGACAAAGCTCTTGGTTTGCGGAGGGGCACCGCTCCAACTGAGGGTCGGAGAGCGGTCTTCCCCTCCCGCTGAGGAGGCTCTGGCCCAGATCGGCAAGAAGTCACCTGGTCGAACTTCTGGACTGTACAGCTCGAATTGGGGCACAACCGGGAGTCGCCAGTTGGGGTCGTTCACCACGAAATCACATCCTTTGGCGGGGCGGGACGATCGAAAGGCCTACACGGATAGTAAAACACTGATAACAATCGGCGGGTAATCCCCATAGCGCGGGGTGAGTTGGCATACTCTCGGCCCGTGCCTACAGTGTTGCCTGCAGATCCAGCTGATGCCCGTTTTCCGACCATGTCGCGGCGGCGCGTGCTCGGCGGATCGGGGCCGCGCGTGTTCCCGATCGCGATGGGCGGAAACGCCTTCGGCTGGACCGCTTCCGAGGAGTCCGCGTACGGCGTTCTCGATGCGTACCGAAGTTTCGGCGGGAACCTGATCGACACGGCCGACTCTTACGCGGGTGGCCGCAGCGAAGCGATCATCGGCGATTGGATGCGATCTCGAGCGGCGAGAGACGAATTCGTCGTGACAACGAAAATTGGCAAGAGCATTCAGAACCCTGGGTTGTCGGCGGCCGCAGTGACTGCGGCCATCGAGGCGAGCTTGAATCGGCTGCGAACGGACCGCATTGACTTTCTTTTTCTCCACTTCGATGACTCGACGGTCGATTTCGAAGAAACCCTTGTCGCCGTCGACGAAAATGTTCGACGAGGTACTGTGCGCTTTGTTGGAGCGTCGGATCATTCGGCCAACCGCATTCTTGAGGCGAGAATCATTGCTGCGCAGCTTGGACTCACCCCGTTTACCGCGCTTCAGTGTCGGTACAACTTGATGCATCGCACAGAATACGAGGGTTCTCTCGCGGCGATTGCCGTGCAACAGTCGCTTGGTTTCATGCCGCGGTTTGCGCTTGACGGGGGATTTCTTGCGGGAAATTACCGTTCGAAGTCGGAACTCGACCTCAATTCGACGGGCAACATTGTGCTGGGTGGAGACGCTGGAACGCACATGAACCGACGGGGGATGCGAATTCTGGCAACGATCGATCGCATTGCTGCCGAGCTTGACTGCACACCGGCGACGGTATCGCTAGCGTGGCTTCTCTCGAAGAGCACCGTCACGGCGCCGGTCGTTGGCGTGAGCAATCCGAGCCAAGTTGCGGACCTTGTTGGTGCCGTCGATGTTGCGTTGACGAGAAACCAGGTGGCAGCCCTCGACGATGTGTCGGCGTGAGCGGCCGGGCTATGCGCGAACGGTGGACAGTATGTGGTCGACGGCGCGGCGAAGGGCACCGACTGCTGCAATCGGATCGCCAGCGTATCCGCCGCACATGGCACCGTCACGAGCAACAATAAAGTCGTCTGCTCCTTCTCCAGGCAACGGGTGACCCATTTGCGCGAGCAGAGTTTCAATGGTCGTTGAGAACCAATCGCGATGCTCGGCGACGAGCAGCCGGATGGGATGGTGTGGGTCGGGGTGTTCTGCGGCAGCGTTTAGGAAAAGGCAACCGCGGAATCGGGGGCTTTGAAGGTCCGTAACAATTATCGCGACGATGGCGTTGATTGCTTCGCGGGGCCCCGCGCTTTCGCGAATGAGGTTCTCGGTGTCTTCCTTTTCGCGAGAGTGGCCACCGGCGACATAGGCGACAACCAAATTGTCTTTCGACCGATAGTGCTTATAGAAAGTTGCTTTCGTGACTTGTGAAGCGCTGATGAGGCGGTCAACGCCGACAAGTCGAATTCCTTCGGCGTAGAAGAGCTCGGTCGCCGTTTCCAGAATGCGCTTCTTCGCCCAAGGGGCACGCTGTGGCGACGGACTCTTCTCAACGTTCGACACAGCGTGGCTCCCTCTGGCAGATCGGCTAGGCATCCTCACTGGCGTCTGGGAGCAGCACCGGAATTAGGGGGGAGAAATCCGGCACAATCCACTCGAGGCATATTCTCCGCGAATGTCCAGCTCGTTCAGTCTGTTGGGGCAGGGTTCTGGCCACTGAGCCTTCGGGTGTGCTCAGTGACCAGTCCAACTGGTGTAGCCAGATGTTCACCCTGACCTTCGATATATCACCCTAGCACGCGAATGGGACAGACGGGTCTGTTTGTCCACACTTTTTTTTGAATTCATGTACCCCATTAGTGTCACGGACGCACGTGAGCGGCGAAGCACTCGCTCAAAATGACCTAGGCTCGTTTCTAATGAATGGCGCAGTCGGCTTACCACTTGACCTCGCAGAACTTGGCTTCACCGCTACCGGGGATTGCGCGGTTCGTCGAACCGTTTTACCAAGCGGTGTTCGAATCCTCACCGAACAGGTTCCAGGCGCACGCAGCGCGACTCTGGGTTTTTGGGTTGCCGTGGGATCGCGGGACGAGCTTCCCGAACACTACGGGTCTACCCACTTCCTCGAGCATTTGCTCTTTAAGGGCACAACGCATCGCTCGGCGCTCGATATTGCCGTGAGCTTCGACGCCGTGGGTGGTGAGCACAATGCCATGACGGCCAAGGAATACACGTGCTATTACGCAAAGGTTCGAGATCAGGACCTTCCCATGGCCGTCGATGTGCTGTGCGACATGATTACGTCGTCACTGCTGGATGAGAAAGAGTTTGAAACCGAACGCGGCGTGATTCTCGAAGAGCTCGCCATGGCCGATGACGATCCATCCGATCGAGTGAGTGAGACATTTTTCGAAGCCGTACTCGGCGCACATCCGCTCGGACGCCCCATCGGCGGGAATGCGCAAACTATTGGTTCAGTGTCGCGCTCAGCAGTTCATGAGCATTATTTGGCTAACTACCGCCCGCAGGACCTCGTCATTACCGCGGCGGGTGCAGCACCTCACGACGAACTTGTAAGCCGAGTTGCGGCTGCCCTTGATGCGGCAGACTGGGACCCGAATCTCAGCGCTGCACCCGTATCGAGACGCGCCTCCTCCGCAAACCCGATCGAGCGAGGCAGCGCGTTGACGGTTGTGCATAGGCCCATAGAACAAGCGAATATTCTTCTCGGCGTCCCTGGAATCACTGCGACCGACTCCCGGCGAACAGCCATGGCCGTGTATAGCGCTGTGCTGGGTGGCGGCATGTCGTCGCGACTGTTCCAGGAGATTCGCGAACGCCGAGGACTCACGTATTCGGTCTATTCGTTTGCACCGAGCTATGCGGATGCCGGCCTTTTTGGCATCTACGCGGGATGTTCGCCTGCCAAAGCCGGTGAAGTGGCGCAACTCATGCTGGCCGAGTTCCATCGCATCGCAGACTCCGGCATCAGCAGTGATGAGTTGGCGCGTGCAAAAGGTCAGTTGAGCGGTGCGTCCGCACTCGCCCTTGAAGACTCCGACACTCGGATGTCTCGACTTGGACGTTCGGAAATCACGTTGGGCGAGTTCGCTGACCTTGATGAATCATTGCGTCGCCTCGAATTGGTCACCACGGATGACGTCGCCGACCTCGCAGCCGACCTCGTCTCCAGACCGCTCAGCGTCGCCGTCGTTGGCAATGCTGTGGAAGAAACGTTTACCTCCGTCGTTGACGCTCATGATTCACGCTGAAGTAACCCCATCCGCAACCTAAAGCCGCTTGGCAACCTTGGAGGACGACGATGTCCCATTTCCTGTACCTGGTGAGACACGGGGAGCAGCAGGACGCCGAACACGGCATGCCTGATGGCCCGCTTTCGGCTCGAGGTAAACGTCAGGCGCGCGCTATCGCCTCACGATTGTCGAGTGTGCCGTTTGATGCCGCGTGGCATTCGCCGCTTCAGCGCGCCCAGGAAACGGCTCGCATCATGACGAAGAACATTCCAGGGCTCGAAGCCAAGCCCACCGCGCTACTCATGGACTGTGTCCCGAGTGGGCCATCGCCGGAGCTTCCGCACGCTTTTGAGCCGTTCTTTGGGTCGGTGACGGAGGAAGAGATTGAAGCTGGCCAGGCGCAAATGGCGGATGCCGTGGCCGAGTGGCTCACCCCATCCAGGCAAGAGCGTCATGAATTGCTCATTACCCACAACTTTGTGATCGCGTGGTTCGTTCGCGAGGTCTTTGGGGCGCCAGCGTGGCGATGGATGGGGCTTAATCAAGCCAATTGCGGGTTGACCATCATCCGCGTGCGCACCGCGAAACCGCCGGTTCTCGTGGCCCACAACGATTTGGGTCACCTCATCCCAGAACTTCGCACTGGTCTTCCGGAGAATCAGCCGTACTGATGTGGACATCGTGCAGAGTCCTCGACGTGTCGGTTGATAGATTGGGATCATGACCACTCGGGTTGCCGTCGTCGGCGCAACAGGTCGCATGGGAACACTGGTATCCAGACTCATCGACGCGTCAGATGACTTCGAGCTCACCGCGAAAGTCAGTTCGCACAACTCACTGTCGATGATGCTCGACGCCGATATCGTTGTCGACGTTTCAGTACCGGCTGTGAGCCCCGCGGTCGTTGACTTCGCGATAGATAACGGACTCAACATTGTCGTTGGCACGAGCGGCTGGACGAGTGAGCGCATCGCGAGCGTCGAATCGAAGGTGGCTGCGGCATCCACTGTCGGCGTGTTGTTTGTGCCCAATTTTTCGCTCGGTTCGGTTCTTGCCACAAGGTTTGCGGCGACGGCTGCGCAGTTTTTCGATTCAATCGAAATTGTGGAGGCGCACGGGGCATCAAAAATTGATTCACCCTCCGGAACGGCCCTGCGAACGGCTGAACTCATGAGCAGCGAACGACTGAGTGGATCTCGCGGGATCGTGTCGGCATCGCACACTGATCAGCGTGCTCGCGGCCAGCAAGTGGCTGGCATTCCCGTGCACAGCATCCGGTTGCAGGGAATTGTGGCCAAGCAGGATGTGCTTTTCGGGGGAGCAGGAGAAGTGCTCACGATCAGCCACGAAACGCTGTCGCAGTCGGCATACGAGCAGGGCATCATGCTTGCTTTGCGCGCGATCCCGGATCTGGTGGGCGTGACCGTGGGCCTCGATGCGCTGCTCGGGCTCGAGAGTCTGTCGGAATCGCACGACGATTCGTCACGCGCGAGCGCTCCAGAATGATCTCTCGAATTCTGGCCGCCGTCATGGCCGTACTCTTGCTGCTGTATTTGGCCCTTGTCGTGCAGCAAGCTGTTCGATTCATGTCCGTCGATGAGCCGATCTCGAAAGCCATCGGCATCGCCTTGATTGTGCTTCCGCTGGTTGGCCTGTGGGTGCTGTTCGCGGAAGTTGTGTTCGGATTTCGCAGCAGCAAGCTTGGGCGCAAGCTCGCGGAAGATGGTGAATTTCCCATGCAGGACTTGCCACGGCGGCCGAGCGGCAAAGTGGAGCGTTCAGCGGCGGATGCCGAGTTCGACCGTTACCAGTCGGAGGCTGAAGCTGCTCCGGAGCGGTGGCAGTCCTGGTACCGCTTAGGGCTCGCCTATGACGCGTGCGGTGATCGTCGGCGCGGGCGCGGCGCTATCCGCAAGGCTATTCAACTGGAGCGGGCTGTTCGATAGAGCGAGCAGCTGAGCGCACTCCTGATCCACGGCGTGGTCGCCACCTACCTGCCTCTCAACTCGCTATCGTGAAAGCCGTGCAACACGATTTTGAACAGGACCCCAATGTGAATGATTCAAACGAGGGACTTGGGGCACCTATCCAGTTCCGCTCCGATGTCACGGTCGAGCTTGTGCGCTCAAGCGCTCACGACTCCGACGTCCTGTTTGCGGCCCGCGTATCGACGCAGGGCGAACAAACCCTTGAGTCGAGCCAGCTTGAGGGTGCGGTAACCGAGCAGGATGAGAAGCGCAACCGCGGCCTCATCAACTACCTCATGCGCGACCGCCACGGCTCACCGTTTGAGCACAACTCGATGACGTTCTACGTTCAAGCGCCCATTTTCGTATTTCGCGAGTTCATGCGCCATCGCATCGCCTCCTATAACGAAGAGTCCGGCCGCTACCGGGAGCTCAACCCCGTCTTTTACGTTCCGTCTGCCGACCGCAACCTCATCCAGGAGGGCAAGCCAGGAGCGTACGAGTTCCACCCGGGTACTGCCGAGCAAACCGCGCTCGTCGAGCAGCAAACGAGAAACGTGTCGCAGCACGCCTACGATGCGTATCAGCGGATGCTGGAGGCCGGCGTTGCTCGCGAGGTCGCCCGCATCGTGCTGCCGCTCACGATTTACTCGTCCATGTACGTGACGATGAATGCGCGTTCGCTCATGAACTTTTTGTCACTGCGCACGAAGCGCGAGGGAAGCCACTTTCCGTCGTTCCCTCAACGAGAAATCGAGATGTGCGCCGAGAAGATGGAAGCTCACTTCGAAGAGCTCATGCCGCTCACCTATGGGGCCTTCAACGGCAACGGTCGCGTCGCTCCGTGACGAACGAACCAAGGGAGCACGGTAACCTGTAGACCGTGAGTACTACCGCTAACCCCTTTGGCCAAGTCCTTGTCGCCCTCGTGACACCGTTCACTCCTGACGGCGAAGTAGATTGGCCCGGGGTTGAACAGCACATCGACGACGTCATTAACGACGGCGCCGACGGCATCGTCGTGAGTGGGACGACGGGGGAGACGAGCACGCTCACCGACCCGGAGAAGGTCAAGCTCGTCGAGGTTGGCAAGGCGGTCGCCGGCAACCGCGCCAAGATCATCACGGGCGGCGGTTCCAACGAAACGGCGCACGCCATGCAGTTGTACAAGGCGAGCGAAGACGCTGGCGCCGACGGCGTCATGATCGTGACGCCGTATTACAACAAACCGACGCAGTCCGGCATCCTCACGCATTTTCGGCTTATTGCGGATGCGACCGACTTGCCCGTGATTCTCTACGACATCCCTGGGCGCACGGGAGTGCCGATCAACTATGAAACGATCGTGCGAGCGGCGAAGCATCCGAATATTGTCGGAATCAAGGATGCCAAAGGCGATTTAAGCCAAGTGAGCCGCGTGCTCAACGACACGGATCTTCTGTACTTTTCTGGGGATGACGCGAACGTACTCCCACAACTTGCGATTGGCGCAGTGGGGCTTGTAGGGGTGACAGCAAATGTCGCCGCCCGCCCGTACCGTCACATCATTGATGCGGTGAACGCCGGCAATCTCACGGACGCCACTGCCGCGCACAAACTGCTCGAACCCCTCGTGCGCGCGATCATGACGCACGTGCCTGGCACGGTCGCCGCCAAGTATGTGCTGCACGGACTCGGTCGCATTGGATCCCCGCGAGTGCGGCTCCCGCTCGTCGGGCCAGAAGATTTCGAGGCAGCGCAAATCGAAGATGACCTAGCAAGAATCGGAGAAATTCCGGGGCTCGACTTGAGCAACTTCCGACCAGACCGTAACGCTGCGGCTGGGGGAGCTCTTCCAAAAGTGGCAGGAACAACACGATGAATTTATCCATTCGCGAACCGCGCGAGCTGAAATCCGGAACCCTGAGAATCATCCCCGTTGGTGGTTTGGGCGAAATCGGCCGCAACATGACGGTCTTCGAAATCGACGGTAAACTGCTCATCGTCGACTGCGGGGTGCTATTCCCCGAGGAGAACCAGCCTGGCGTCGACCTGATTCTGCCCGACTTCAGCCCCGTACGCGATCGCCTCGACGACATTCTTGGCATCGTTTTGACACACGGACACGAAGACCACATTGGCGCGGTTCCCTACTTGCTGCGTCTTCGGCAGGACATCCCGCTCATCGGTTCGGGCCTCACGCTCGCGCTCATTGAAGCGAAGCTCAAAGAACACCGGATCACGCCGTACACGCTCTCCGTCAAGGAGGGCCAAAAAGAGAAACTCGGCCCATTCGATCTCGAGTTCATCGCCGTAAACCACTCCATCCCCGATTCGCTCGCGGTCGCCATCTCCACGAGTGCCGGCGTTGTTTTGGCCACCGGGGACTTCAAACTTGACCAGCTTCCATTGGACGGCCGCATTACCGACCTCCGGGCGTTTGCGCGCCTTGGGGAAGCGGGAGTTGACTTGTTCATGGTCGACTCCACGGGCGCTGACGTTCCCGGATTCACTGCGCCAGAGCGCGACATTGGAGCGGTGCTCGAGTCGGTCATCGCGAGGGCGCCACGACGCGTCATCATTGCGAGCTTCGCGAGCCATGTCCACCGTGTTCAGCAAGTGCTCATTGCCGCGCAGGCCAACGGTCGCAGGGTCGCGTTTATGGGGCGCTCCATGGTTCGGAATATGACGATCGCAGCAGACCTCGGCTATCTCAAGGTTCCAGAGGGAGTACTCATCGATGCGAAAAAGGCGGCTGACCTCCCCGACAACCGCATCGTGTACATGAGCACGGGGTCACAGGGAGAACCGATGGCGGTTCTCGCGCGCATGGCCAACATGGAGCATCAAATCGAGGTCGGCAAGGGGGACACCGTCATTCTTGCTTCGAGCCTCATCCCCGGCAATGAAAACGCGGTGTACCGCGTCATCAACGGGCTCACGAAGCTCGGTGCGACAGTCGTGCATAAAGCGAACGCTGATGTGCACGTCTCTGGCCACGCTGCAGCCGGCGAATTGCTCTACTGCTACAACATCGTCAAGCCCAAGAACGTTCTGCCCATCCACGGCGAATACCGGCACCTCGTCGCCAACCAGCAACTCGCGATCGACACGGGCGTGCCAGAGGAGAACACTTTCGTGGCAGAAGACGGCGCAGTTCTCGACCTCAAGGATGGCGTTGTCGAAGTCGTCGGCCAACTGGACCTCGGCTACGTGTACGTGGATGGTTCAACGGTTGGTGAAATCACCGAAGCTGACTTGAAGGATCGCCGGATTCTCGCCGAAGAAGGATTCATCTCGATCTTTGCCGCCGTGGACGTCCAGACCGGCCGAATCATCGTCGGGCCGGAGATCCAGTCACGTGGTTTCGCGGAAGACGAGTCCGTCTTCGATGAGGTGAAGCCGCTCATCGTCAAGGCTCTCGCGGATGCCGCCAATAACGGCACGCGCGACACTCACGCTTTCAGCCAGGTGATCCGCCGCACGGTCGGACGCTGGGTCAATTCTCAACACCGACGTCGCCCCATGATCGTTCCCGTGGTCATCGAGGCCTAGCTCGCCGCACTGATTGAGTGTTCTGCTCACGGACACTCCACGCCGATTGCCCCGTATTGACGGTGACGCAAAGTAGCGTAGAGGTCATGGCTACGAGCACCCGTTCCACCGCGCGCTCTCGCGCGAGCGGTACAAACCGTGCTCGCACGTCCACGGCGCGCAAGCCTGCGCAACGCCGAAAGCAGACTCCGGCGCCCCAGTCTTCGTTTCTGGCGAAAACATGGATGGGTTTGGCTCACATCGTGGGTGGTGGCGCGCGCTTGTTTGGAAAAGAGACGCTCGCCAAGAATGAACTTCGCGATGGCGTGCCGTTTTTGTTCTTCCTGTTGGCCATTGGCGGAGCGATAGTTGAATGGTTCTTCCCTCTGCACCCGGTGGCGATCGCTCTCGACGCGTACACGTTCGGCGGGGCATTTGGCCGACTTGCGTTCGCGCTTCCCGTAATACTGCTGTTTCTTTCCGTCTGGCTCTTTCGCCATCCTTCGTCTGTGCACGACAACGGCCGCATCGGAATCGGCTTGGGTGTTCTTATCGCGAGCATCAGCGGCCTTTCCCACATTTTCGGGGGCATGCCGGCGTGGGGAGACCCGATCGAAAGTTTTGCCGTCGCTGGTGGCATCGTGGGGTTTGCGCTCGGGATGCCGCTCGCAACGTTCCTGTCCGTGTGGGTTGCCGTACCGCTCATTTCCGCGATGCTCGTGCTCTCGTTGTTTATTCTCACGAAGACCCCGCCCAACCGCATCGGATTTCGGCTCCGCGAGCTGTACTCGTACCTGTTCGGCGCTGAACTTCCAGACCCCGAAGAGCTTGCCGCGCGAAAGGCGGCCAAAACTGAGACCGTGGAATTCGGCACTCTCGACGACCTCAACCTCACGGGGGACTCTGACCAGACCCCGTGGTGGCGACGCAACAAATCCCAGCGGGAAGAAGAGCCGGCTTTCGACAGCCCCGTGCTAATCAATGCGAACTCGGGAGTTGTCGACCGCACCGCGAAAGACGAGTTCGGAATAGACCTCATCGAAGACCTTCTCAAAGCGGAAAACGCGGTCAAGAGATTTACCGGCGAAGTGGAGGGTGTCGCTTCGACCGGCATCCGGGATGATTCGGTTCGCGACGATTCGACGAGTGCCGGCACCCTTCCCGGGTTCTCGTCAACGGCGTCAGAAAAGGGCAAAGCGGGGGAGTTTGATGAGGCGACCGCAGGTCAGCCCACGGCCCCATACCGACTGCCATCCGCGACAGTGCTTGAGCCTGGCACCCCGGCAAAGACGCGCTCAAGTGCCAATGACGAGATCGTGCGATCGATTTCCGAAGTGATGAAGCAGTTCCAAGTCGATGCGGTGGTGACAGGTTTCAGCCGCGGCCCAACGGTGACGCGCTACGAGATTGAGCTTGGTCCAGGGGTCAAGGTCGAGCGCGTGACGGCGCTAAGCAAAAACCTCTCGTATGCCGTCGCCAGCAATGAAGTTCGCATTCTTTCGCCAATCCCTGGCAAGAGTGCGATCGGCGTGGAAATCCCGAACGCCGACCGGGAGATCGTTTCCCTCGGCGACGTGCTGCGATCCAAAGCAAGCACGTCGAGCGCGCACCCGATGACGATCGGCGTAGGAAAAGACGTCGAAGGCGGATTCGTGGTCGCCAACCTCGCGAAAATGCCTCACCTCCTCGTCGCGGGTGCGACGGGTTCGGGAAAGTCCAGTTTCATCAACTCGATGATCACGTCGCTGCTGATGCGCGCAAAGCCTTCAGAAGTGCGCATGGTGCTCATTGACCCCAAGCGAGTCGAACTCGCGCACTACGCGGGAGTGCCTCACCTCATTACCCCCATCATCACAAACCCTAAGAAAGCCGCGGAAGCGCTGTCCTGGGTCGTGAAAGAGATGGATATGCGCTACGACGATTTGGCAAGCTTCGGCTTTCGCCATATCGACGATTTCAACGCCGCCGTCGTGTCCGGCGAGATCACGCTCCCCGCGGGCAGCGAACGCAAGCTCAAGCCCTATCCCTACCTTCTCGTCGTCGTCGATGAACTCGCGGATCTCATGATGGTCGCGCCACGCGATGTCGAAGACTCCGTCGTGCGGATTACGCAGCTTGCCCGCGCGAGCGGAATTCACCTCGTCCTCGCAACGCAGCGGCCAAGCGTCGACGTCGTGACGGGTCTCATCAAAGCGAACGTGCCAAGCCGGCTGGCGTTTGCCGTCAGCAGCATGACCGACTCGCGCGTCATCCTCGATCAAGCGGGTGCTGACAAACTCATCGGCCAGGGTGACGCTCTGTTCCTGCCCATGGGGGCCTCCAAGTCGATGCGCGTGCAAGGCGCGTGGGTGAGTGAAAGCGAAGTTGCCGCCGTCGTGAAGCACGTGACCGCGCAGGCCCGCCCCGACTACCGCAAGGATGTTGCGGTAGTCACAGAGCAGCGAGTGGTCGACGGGGATATCGGTGACGACCTCGACGTTTTGCTGTCTGCTGCAGAGCTCGTCGTCACAACCCAATTTGGTTCAACATCAATGCTTCAGCGCAAACTCAGGGTGGGGTTCGCGAAAGCCGGACGCCTCATGGATTTACTGGAGTCCCGCGAGATCGTTGGACCGTCCGAAGGCTCGAAGGCTCGCGATGTTTTGGTAGCTGCTGAACAGTTGCCTGCCGTCCTGGCGAAGCTGAGAGGGCAGGTTGCTGATGGCCCAGCGGCAGAGCAAGCTGACCGATACTCGAATGACCCCGTGGCGTCATCGACGACCGGTTACGATGAAGGAGAGGGCTCGTCGGATGAGGATGCCTGGAAACTGACCGACAGGGATTAACGTGGCACTCCCCGCGACACCGTCGCCCTCAAGTGATTCCGGTCGCTCCAACCCCATGCGCGGCCGGGTTGCTCGAAGCGGCGATTCACCCGCGAGCACGGGCAATATCGCCAACATCATCACGGTCGTGCGAATCTTTCTTGCTCCCTTGTTCGTGTGGCTGCTTTTCGCCGACAATCACGAATTTGGGCTGATGCGCTACATCGCGGCTGGCCTCTTCATTCTGGCGATCGTGACGGACAGCATTGACGGACTGCTGGCCAGACGCCAGAACCTCATTACCGATTTCGGCAAGCTTCTTGATCCCATCGCCGACAAGATTCTCATTGGCAGCGCGCTTGTCACGTTGTCGATTCTCGGGGAGTTGTGGTGGTGGGTAACGATCGTGATCCTCGTGCGCGAGTTTGGCATCACGATATTTCGACTGTCCGTCGTTCGCGACCGGGTGATCCCGGCATCCAGAGGCGGCAAACTCAAAACGATCGTGCAGGCGATCGCTGTGTCGTTCTATCTCGTTCCCCTGTGGCTGATTCTCGGCGATTGGATGCACTGGACGAACGCCGTTCTTATGGCGATTGCTCTCGGTTTCACGCTTGTCTCGGGAATCGACTACCTCATCAAGGCGCTGAGGTACTCGCATCCTGCAGGTGAATCGGCCTGACATGCCGGACGAGTCAGGGGCCAGCGAGACCGAACGCCTGATCGACACTCTTGCGGCGCGAGGCCTCACGGTGGCCGTAGCGGAGTCGCTCACGGGAGGTCTCCTTGTGGCGGAGCTTATTTCGCCTGCTGGTGCTTCCTCCGTCATCAACGGCGGCATTGTGGCGTACAACACCGAGCTCAAACACACCATGCTCGACGTGGATGCACGCTTGCTTTCCGACGTCGGCCCCGTGCATCCGGACGTTGCGAAGCAGCTCGCACGAAATGTTCGCGATCGACTTGGTGTCGATGGTCATCCAGCCGACATTGGAATTGCGACGACGGGGGTCGCGGGCCCCGACTCTCTCGACGGGAATCCTCCAGGAGTCGTGTTTCTTGGGATGTCGATGGGTGACGTGACGCGTGTTCGGGAGCTCTTTCTCGAGGGCTCGAGACAGGAAATCAGAGTCATGACGGTGCGAGCAGCGATCGCGTGGATAACCGAGGCACTAGAAAGGGGGCTGGTCGATGCTCGGGAATAAGTCCAGCATCAATCTCGTTACAACTGGTGATTCACAATTGTCATTCAGAAAGTGCTGGTTAGAGTTTGATCACAGTAAGTTATAGAGTGACGGGTCCGAGTGGCATTGCTGCAGAACCCCAATCGGTAGAGCGAATGAGTAGGAAGAGGAGGGTCCAATGGTTCTAGTACGTCAAGAAATCGGAGATGTTCTCCGGGACTTTCGTCTGCAGAAGGGGCGCACCCTTCGTCAAGTTGCCAGTAAGGCATCCGTCGCGCTTGGTTACCTCTCTGAGGTTGAGCGTGGCCAGAAAGAAGCGAGTTCGGAAATTCTCGCCTCCGTTGCTGATGCGCTCGATACGCCGATTTCGGTCATCATGCGCGAAGTTGGCGAGCGTCTCGCCGTCATTGAAGGCATCAACATTATTCCCGACACGGTTCCCGACGACCTTGTCGCAGACTTCGACGCGGACCTGGTGGTCCGCTGAGTTCCAACGATATGGCCCCGTTTGCTTCGGCACGGGGTCATTCGTGCTTTGTGAAGCGATCGTGCCCCCTGTGAAACTTACGCGTGCTCGTTGGGCATGCCCGGAAGGCTATCCTCGTGCGATTGAGTGAGTTTCGACGGGCAGTCACGGCAGAGTTCGGGGACTCGTTCGGTGCTGCCCTTGTGCGTGACCTGGTTTTGGATGACCTTGACAATCTCACGAGTGAGCAAGCGTTGAGGACTGGCGTGCCTGCGCGCGACGTGTGGCTTGCGCTGTGCCGCGCGAATGATGTGCCTGAGTCACGAAGACACGGCGCGGGCATGCGCGAACCTCGGTGACACGCCGAGCGTTTCTTATCGAACATTTGTTCGTAGCTGTGTAGGCTCGTCCACAGCAGCAATCGAAAACGGGTTGTACACAGCTCGCGCGTTGGTGGCAGGGAATGTCACCGGCTCCGCGTACTGTCTGACTCATTAGCGAATGCAGCTAAACGCCTTGTCGCGGAACTCACTTGCCCTGCACGATCGGCGGTGAGAGGAACGGCAGCCTACAGGCACACCGATAACGAGCAAAAGGAGCCACTCATGGCATCACCAGCAGATCGCGAAAAGGCCCTCGACACCGCCCTCGCCCAAATCGACCGCCAGTTCGGCAAAGGCTCTGTCATGCGCCTTGGCAGTGACGAGCGCGCACCGGTTGCGGTCATTCCCACCGGATCCATC
>RCMY010000303.1_pt1 | contig 46979 bp, 43 predicted proteins | sample 2041341 | NCBI WGS metagenome assembly RCMY01 (sample SAMN09708234, study PRJNA481090) | Marine sediment metagenome, whole genome shotgun sequencing project.
CGACTGCGGATGTCTCAGCGGTGGGCTCCGCACCATCGTCGGCAGCTGTTGCCTTCGCTGCGGCTGCTGCCTCTGCTGCCTCTGCTGCGGCTGCTGCCTCTGCTGCCTTGGCCTCGGCCTCGGCGGTCTTGGCTGCTGCTGCCTCTTCGGCGGCCTTGGCCGCCTCTTCCTTGGCCTTCATCACCGTGGCGATGTCACGCATACCCTTGGGCCGATCCTTCGGACCGCTCGAACCGCGCTCGTTGCGTCCGCCCCGACTGTCACGGCCTCCATCCCGGCCACCATCCCGGCCACCGCGCTCGTTGCGTCCGCCGTCACGACTGGCGCCATCTCGGCTCCCACCGTCACGGCCTGCACCGTCACGACCGCGGCCGGTACCGGCGCCCTCACCACGGGAGCGGTCAGTGTCGCGCTTACCATCGCGGCTCTTCTTCTGATCCTTGCGGCTCGTCGGCCGCAACGGCTTCGGTCGCTTGGCGTCCTTCGGAACCTCGACGCCGAGGAGCGCAGCGACCTGGGGGAGCAGCGGTCCGAGACGGAGTACCGTCTTCTTCAAGTCGTCATCGATCGTGGTCGGCGGCACCGTCGGGGTGACCAGCGCACGTACCGGTGAGAACGCCGCTGCCTCGAGGACTGCTGACCAGCGGTCGCCGGAGTCGTCGGGAAGCAGGGAAGCAGTCGCGGCCTCGCCGAGGCGCTTCGCGAGGACCGGCGGGAACATCACGCCGGCCTTCGGTGGCTGCGACGAGAGTCGGAGCGCCCGGATGACACGGCCGACGGTGAGTGCGGCATCGACGTCTTCGAGCCAGTGCACCATCTCTTCGGCCTGCTTGGTCGCCAGCGACGCTTTCAGCTCTTCGGCCAGTGCTCGGGTCGATTCGTCACGAGCGACGATCGAATCGTCGCTCGCCGCGACCACGCTGCGCAGATCGCGCAGATCGAGGTGCTGCATCTGGCGCTGCGCCGCCTCGGCACGGTCGAGCCAGTCAGCGACACGCAGCTTCGGCAGCATGTCTTCGGCCATCTTGGTGATCGTGGCCTCGGGCATCTCCGGCTTCTCGGCTGCCTTCAGTTTGGCGTTCTCCTCTTTGACGCGGGTCCGCACGGCAGCCATGCCCTGCAGTGCGAGCTCGGCGATCGGACGCTGCTCTTCGGGAACTGCAGCGAGAACTTCTTGCGTGCGGGCCTTGCCGGGGCGCAGGCGCTTCGGCTTCGGCCGCTGCGGCACCTCGGGAGGAGCCTCGAAATGCTGCTTCTTCGGACGATCGGAACGCTCGCCCCTGCCGCCCTCACGTCCACCATCGCGTCCGCCGCCACCGTCCCGGCCGCGGGGTCGGTCGCCGTCGCGTCCTCGTCCTCGCCCGTCACGATCTCCACCGCGCCCGCCACCCTCGCCGCGGCCACGCTTGGCCTTGGTCTCGATGACTGCCTCGAACGGCTTGTCGTCGGGGATGAGTTCGAGCAGGTTGGCCTTCTCCGCCTTCTCGCGACCCTTGACGATGGAGATGATCTCCATGCCGTCGAGCATCTGCTCCGCTTCGACCTTCAGTTCGTCGCCGACCTTGATGTCGTCGGGAAGGATCGAGGCGTCGACGGTCCCCTTCGGCTTCTGGGCTCCGGCTTTACGCCAGGTCCACGAACCGTCCGAGAGCGCGCTCGTGATTTCGATGTCAATCCTGCGGGGCATAGATGTCAAAGGTACCGGGTTCGCCTGGCCGATACGCGCTCCGAAGTTGGTGTCGTGAGCACGCTCGGACATATCGTGCCACCATGCCCATTTATGCCCTCGGCGATCTCGAACCGACGATCAGCAGCGATGCCTTCGTCCACCCCGACGCCGTGATCATCGGAGATGTTCGGATCGGGCCGGAGTCGTCGGTCTGGCCGTGCGCGGTCCTGCGTGGTGACGGCGGATACATCGAGATCGGTTCGGGCACGTCGGTCCAGGACACTTCAGTCCTGCACACGACGCCGATGTGGCCGACGGTCGTCGGCGACAACTGTGTGCTCGGCCACGGCATCCACCTCGAAGGGTGCACGTTGGAAGACGACGTACTCATCGGCAATCACGCTCAGGTGCTGCACCGCGCCGTGATCAGATCCGGATCGATCGTGGCCGCCAACTCGGTTGTTCTGCAGGACGTCGAGGTTCCGTCGGGAGCGATGGCGGTCGGATCGCCGGCCCAGCTCAAGCCCGATCGGGCGCGCGTCGACGAGATCAAGTCCGCTGCGGCCGCCTACCGGGAGCGGATCAAGGACTACAAGACCGGCCTGCGCCGGCTCGACTGACCAGTGAACGACACGACGAACAAGACGTTCCACGTCGCGGTACCTGCCGCAGACGAGGAACTCGCTGCTGATCGGCTGTGGCAACTCGGTGTGGAGGCGGTCGGTATCGGTCCGGACGTCGACGGTGTCGTCGAACTGTGGACATCGGTCGGCGGGTCGGCACGTGCCATCGAGCGCGCTGCAGCGTCGCTGGAGCCGCACTGGACCTGGCGTACCGCCGACGTCGTGGCGCCCGACGAGACCTGGCGTGACTTCGCAGCACCCATCAGCTACTGCGCCGACGGCGTGGTGGTGCCGGCCTGGCAGATCGACAGCCACGACGCACCGGACGGCACCTTGGTCACAGCGATCGAACCGGCCACGTCGTTCGGGCTCGGCGATCATCCGACCACGACGCTGTCGCTCACGATGCTCGCTGAACGACTCGCCACACGTGATGCGACGACGCCCGTGGCCACGCTGCTCGACGTCGGCTGCGGTTCGGGTGTGCTCGGTGTGATGGCCGCGCAGCGTGGCGTCGCCGAGATCCGGGCGATCGACGTGTCTGCAGGCGCGCTCGAGGCGACGCTGGCCAACGCCGAGCTCAACGGAGTGAGCGAGCAGATCGATGTGGACCTGGCAACGCTCGATGGCATTGCCGGGCCGTACGACATGGTCGTCGCGAACATTCTCGCGCCGGTGCTGATCTCACTCGCTCCGCAGCTCCAGCGGCTGACCTCGTCGACAGGGGAGTTGGTGATCAGTGGCATCCTCGCCGAGGATCACGCCCACGTCATCGAAGCGCTCGCTCCGATGCACGTCGAGGCGACGACGACACTGGGCGGTTGGGCCGCCGTGCTGCTCCGGCACTGACACCGCACTCACCCCGCTGGCCCGGTGTTGATCGTCAGCCGAGACGGGCGATGACCTCGGCAGCGTGTGGCAGTGATGGGATCGCTCCGTCGCGGCCGACTGCGAGGGAACCGGCGACGACGGCCCAGCGTGCGGCCTGATCGACGGGATCACCAGCGGCCAGGCGGGCGGCGAGGTTGCCGCAGAACGCATCGCCTGCTCCCGTCGTGTCGACGACGTCGACGTCGAGCGCCGGGATGTGCGCGGTCGTCCCGTCTGCACCGTGGATGTCGACGCCGGCACCACCGAGCGTGACGATCACCCAGTGGACGCCGTGGGCGAGCACGGCATCCACACCCCCGAGCGACGCCACTTCGTGCTCGTTGGGGATCACGATGTCGCATAGTTCGAGCAGGTGAGCAGGGAGTTCGGCCGCTGGGGCGGGATTGAGGATCGTCGTCATCTCTGCTGCCCGAGCCAGTTCAAGGGCCTGCACGACCGCGGAAAGTGGGATCTCGAGTTGGATGAGTGCGACCGTCGAGGGTGGCAACACCGAGATGTCGACCGCACTGTTGGCACCAGGGACCACGACGATCGAATTCTCCCCGGCGTCGTCCACGGTGATGAGAGCACGCCCGGTCGGCACGCCGGCAACGGTGAGCACCTGTTCGACATCGACGAGCGCATCCGTTGCCGCGTCGAGGAGTGTCCGCCCGGCGGCGTCATCGCCGACAGCTCCGACGAAGACAGTCGTGGCACCGGCCCGAGCAGCAGCGACGGCCTGGTTCAGGCCTTTCCCGCCGGGATGCTCGGCATAGTCCGACCCGAGCAGCGTCTCACCCGGCAGGGGATGACGAGCTGTGCGAACGACCAGGTCCAGATTGGCGCTCCCGATGACCGTGACGGCGGACATGGTCACCGGCAGTGGGTGCGATCAGCTCGCTGAACGGGCACGCACGCCGATCGGAGCAATGAGGCGGAAGCCGGCGGCGTGGCGCTCGTCTTCGGATTCGCCACCCCAGAAGCCGTACTCGTGCTGTTCCCGGGCGAAATCCATGCATTCGACACGCACGCTGCAGCTCGCACAGACCTCCTTGGCGGTGGCTTCACGACGTTCCCGGGCCTGCGGACGTTCCGCGGCGCTCGGGAAGAACAGGTGGGTCAGACCCTTGCACGCACCGGCATGCATCCAGTCGTTCTCGGTCTCGATCCGGTCATTCATGTCGATGACAGCCATAGCGGCGCCCCCTCAGAGCTTGTTCGATGTGACGGAATTCCCCCTGCACAGGGCGCTGTTCTGCATGTGCGTGAGCGTGACATTAAACCGAATCAACTGAGGAGTCAATTGTACTCCGCAACCTTTTTCCCGATGGAAGAGCGAAGGATGTCGAGCGGCTCAGCCGACCAGCGCCTGGACGCCTTCCGCGAACGTCGTGACGTCGTCGATCGTGGTGTCCCAGGCCGTCATCCAGCGCACCTGATGACGAGTGACGTCCCAGTCCCAGAAGAAGCACCAGTCACGCAACGGCTCGATGACCTCGGGGGACAGGCACGGAAAAACGCTGTTGACCTGGGGTGCAGCTCCGGCCTCGACGCCGTCGATCGTGGTGACGAGGCCATGCAGGTGGGTCGCCATCTCGTTGGCATGTCCGGCCAGGGAGATCCACAGGTCGTCACGCAGGACCGCGTTGAACTGGGCGGCGAGATAGCGCATCTTCGACGGGAGTTGGGTGACCTGCTTGCGGGTGTACTCCGATCCGAGACCGAGCGCCGGGTCGAGGAACACGACGGCTTCGGCGCCGAGGAGGCCGTTCTTGGTGCCGCCGAAGCTGACGACGTCGACACCGGCGTCGATGGTCATGGCGCGCAGGGCTTCGCGGGTTCCGCCCAGCGCTGCGGTGGCGTTGGCGATGCGGGCGCCGTCGAGGTGGACGAGCATGCCCATCTCGTGGGCGCGCTCGGCGAGCGCCGAGATCTCAGCGGGGGTGTACAGCGTGCCGAGTTCGGTGGCTTGGGTGATCGACACGACGCCGGGCTGCACGTGGTGTTGGACACCCTGCAGGTGCGTCACCGAGCTGAGGAGGTCGGGCGTGAGCTTGGCGCCGGGGGAGGGGATCTCGATCAACTTCGTGCCGAGCGCGCGTTCAGGAGCGCCGGTCTCGTCGAGCGCGATGTGCGCCCAATCGGTGCAGACGATCGCATGATGCGGCCCGGGGAGTGAACCCAGCATGTTCGCGAGGGCCATGATGTTCGCGCCGGTGCCGTTGAAGGCGAGTCGGGTCACGACGTCGGCATCGAAGAGCTCACAGAACGCGGTCTCGCACGCCGCTGTGTGGGAATCCTGGCCGTAGGCGAGGGCATGGCCGGCATTTGCCTCGACGACGGCATCGATGACGGCGGGGTGGGCGCCCGCTGCGTTGTCGCTGGCAAACGATCGTGCGGGTGCCGTGGGGAGTGCAGTGGAGGGGAGTCCGGATGTCGACATCTCGGCAGTCTCTCAGAGGATCCTGGAACTTGCAGGCTCGATGAACGACAATAACGTCATGACGAAATCGGTGCGAGAGGACTCCGACGGGGAAGCGAACGCCGTCCGCTGTCGTTGGTGTCCCAGAGTGCTGCCCGAGCGCACCGGGCCGGGTCGCCCCAGAGTGTTCTGCAGCCAACGGTGTCGCCAATGGGACTGGGTGGCTCGTCAGCGTGCCAGAGAACTCGAACTGAGTGAGAACGAACTCGTGTTGGCTCGAGACGAACTCGACGGCCTGCACGATCAGTTGTACGCCCTGGCGTGTGCTGTGGAGGACACGGATCGAAGTCTGACAGCGAGCGGCGAACGAACCGTGAGCGAACTCGGCGAGATCATCAGTTGGTTGCTCGATGCTGCACGACCTCTCCGAGATGTCGAACTCTCTGCGTCCTGAATCTCTGAGCGTCTGAATCTCTGAGCGTCGCTGGAGCGATGTCTCCGACGTCGGTTCTCGTCCGGACCTTCGCAACAGATCGCCGATAATTGTCGTTATGTCAATTCGATGTAACGCGATGGACATATCCTCTTCGACCTGTCAAGATGACCTCCGCATCTTCTCTTGGGTCCTCTGACCTGGGGGTTTCGATTCAGTCCGGTGGGCGGACCTCAACCACAACGTTGAGATCGAGGTGTCTTGTTCCCCTCGATACGACCATGAGGGTTGATGTATGGCCAGAGCGGACCGATAGATCACTCATGCAGGGAGCACATCGTCGATGACGACACAGGTGTTGAATTCTCATCCGGGCCAGCGCACAGCGCTCGTCCGCAAGTATCTCGTTCGTGGTGCCTGTGGCGCGCTCGTCGCTGGCGTGGCGTGGACCGCCATGACAGACGTCGCTCACGCAGCGCCGTCGCCGGTGCGGGCGCCGATCTTGTCTCAGGGACTCGTCGGTCTGCGTCAAGGCGCCGTCGGAGACGACGTCAAGGCGGTGCAGCAAGCACTGATGAACGCCGGCGTTCAGGTTCCCGGTGGCGCCGATGGTCAGTTCGGACCAGCGACTCGGACTGCGCTGATCGATTTTCAGGGCCGCAAAGGCCTGACGAAGTCCGGTGAGGTCGATGCCGCAACGGCATCGGCACTCGGGTTGTCATCGAGCGGCACGGTGGCACCCTCGGCGGGAACGGCCGTCAGTGGCCTCCAGCAGGGTGCGAAGGGCGAAGCGGTCAAGGAACTGCAACAGAAGCTGTCCGCAGCAGGCGTGTATGTCGCCGGCGGGGCTGACGGAGACTACGGAGCGGCCACCACCACGGCAGTCTCCAACTACCAGCGGTGGAACGGCCTCGCCGTTTCGGGCGTCGTCGACGCCGCCACCGCAGCACGACTCGGTCTGACGGGTGCGTCGAGTAGTCCTGTGACTGCCGATCCGACACCCTCGACCCCGGCGTCGTCATCGAATCCCTTCGTCGGGCTGGCCAAGGGAGCTAAGGGCGACCTGGTCAAGCAGCTCCAGACCGCCCTCATCACGGCCGGCATCAACGTGAGCGGAGGTGCCGACGGCGACTTCGGCAACGCGACCAAGTCGGCACTGTCCTCGTACCAGGGGGCCAACGGCCTCGGTGTGAGCGGCGTCGTGTACGAAGCCACTGCCAACAAGCTCGGTCTCGGAACCATCACGACCACGACGCCGACTGCTCCGGTGACACCGACCACCTCCACGAACCCGTACGTCGGGCTCCAGACAGGGTCCAAGGGCGCACTCGTCAAGGACCTCCAGTCGGCGATCATCAAGGCCGGCATCAGCGTGAACGGAGGCGCCGACGGCGACTTCGGCAACGCCACCAAGGGTGCGCTCGTGTCCTACCAGACGGCCAACGGTCTCACCGCCAGCGGCTCCGTCGACGCAGCGACCGCAGCCAAGCTCGGCCTCGGCAGTGCAGCCACGCCGACCACTCCGCCGGTGACATCGTCCAGCAACCCGTACGTCGGACTCGCTGTCGGCGCCAAGGGCGACCTGGTCAAAGAACTGCAACAGGCCCTCATGAACACGGGCCTCGTCCTTGCCGGCGGTGCGGACGGTGACTTCGGCAATGCGACCAAGTCGGCACTCCAGGCCTTCCAGGGCGTGAACGGAATCACCAAGACCGGCGTACTGACCGAGAAGGGCGCCGGCATCCTTGCGCTCGGGAGCCCCGCAGCCGACCCGGCTCCGCAACCCAGTGGGCTGGCCTCGACGGCCACCGGGTACCCGGCAAAGGGCGAGTCGAGCGAACGCGTTCGCGTGCTCCAGCAGCTCATGATCGACTGGAAGATCAACGTCGTCGGCGGCGCCGACGGCTCGTTCGGCAACGCGACCGCAGCAGCGATCAGCAGCTTCCAGAAGGTCCACGGTCTCACCGTGACCGGCACGGTGACGCAGGAGACCGCCGACAAGATGGGCCTCGCAGCATCGTCGGCCACCGCCACTCCCCCGAGCTCGTCGAGCATCGTGATGAAGCGCTTCCCGCTCCAGGGCCAGTGCTACTACGGCAACACCTGGGGCGCTGCCCGCGGCGGCGGCCGCTTGCACGAGGGCGTCGACATGATCGCCGCCGAGGGCAAGCTCCTCTACGCCGTCGTCGACGGCACGATCACCAAGCAGTACTGGGACTCCCCCGGTGCCTTGGCCGGCAACGGCCTCCGCGTCGCCGAAGACAACGGAACCTATTTCACCTACCTCCACATGAGCGGCTTCGCTCCCGGAATCAAGGTCGGCACGAAGGTCAAGGCCGGCGACGTGATCGGCTTCGTCGGCAACACGGGCAGCAGCGCCACCCCGCACCTGCACTTCGAGATCCACCCGGGTGGCGGCGCCGCAGTCAACCCCTACCCGTACGTGAAGGCGATCGACGCCTGCGGCAACACGACGCCGCAGTACCAGTCGTCCTTCGGGTGAGCTGAACGACGAAAGAGAGGCGAAACACCGACGAAAGAAGCGACCGACACTTCGATCACGGTGTTTCATGTCCGGTGATGTCTTCGATCTCGCTGCGACGGACCACATCCTTGCTGCTCGCCGCGGCCCTGCTGGGAAGTGCCTGCGGCTCATCAAGCGGCGACTCCCCTGACGGATCCTCCGCCACTGATGGAATCGCGCGTCCGGCCTCGCTCGAGGTCGCCGTACCCGACCTGCAGGTCCACGACCTCCAAGCTGGTGGCGAGAAGCCGCTGCGATCGTTGCTCGGCGGGGAACAGCCGATCCTGTTCTGGTTCTGGGCGCCGCATTGACCGGCGTGTCGGGCCGAGGCGCCCGACGTCGAGCAGTTTGCTCGTGAGCACGTCGAAGAAGTGAACGTGATCGGCCTCGGTGCCCAGGACACGTTGGACGAGGCCGAAGAATTCGTCGATCGATTCGGTCTGACGTTGCCGATGGTGTGGGACGAGACCTTCCAGACCTGGGCCGAACTCGGCGTGTCGCTGCAGCCGAGCGCCATGATGTTCACGCCCGATGGCCAACTGATCAAGAAGTGGCTCGGAGCGATTCCGGAGTCCGAGGTCCTCGCGATCGCTGCCGGAACCGGCGATGTCGACGGCGCTCAGCTCGGTAGCCAGAGCTTCTGCCGCTATGCAGATCGGTACATCGCCGCGCACGATGCGTTCGAGAGCTTCGGTGCAGCGCCCGACGATCGTCAGCAGTTGGTGTTGGACGACATCCGGTTCGCCTCGAACGCAATGGCACAGACCTCGCCGCAGGACGTGCTCATCGAGGTCGAGTCGCTCGCCGCAGCCAATCGTGCCCTGGTGGCGCTCATCGTCGACGCTGACTTCGTGGCTGATCCCGCCGACGACGCGGCCCGATCGGAGTTGGTCGAGCAGCGCGACGCTGCGCTGGATGCGCTGGCCGAACCCGTGCTCGGCGGCTGCGGCGTGGCGCTGCCGGCCCCCTGACCTGGTCGTCAGGCGATGGCAACTCTTGATTCTGTCCTGACTCGGCGGCGCTTCCTGCAAGCCGCCGCCCTCGGTGGTGCCGGCGCGCTCACGGCGACGGTGTGGAATCGGGCGGGCGCTGCTGGACCCGAGTTCGGTGAGTACTTCGATCGATATGCACTCGCCACCGAGTCCACGGTGACGGCGAGCGACATCGCCATCTGGACGGCCACCGGCTCGGTGGAACTCGGCGAGCAGCTCGAGATCCGTACGCTTGCGCCGTCGAAGCGTCTGGACATGTGGATCCACCGTGTCGGCGGATCCCTCGACCCTGTTTGGCTTCGCACTGGGTCCCCCACCGGTCAGGTCGCTGGGGTCGTCGCGGGCTGGCCGACCGGGTTGTATCTGATCAGTGCCGTCCCGTCGGACGGCAGCGAGGGTGTGGCGTTCCATCCATTCGTCGTCACGGACCGCACCAGCCGTGCAGCGATCACCGTGCAGGTGCCGTTCGCCACATACCAGGCGTACAACGCCTGGACGCCGCAGGGAATGGGCCCGCAGAGTCTCTACGACTTCAACTCCCCTGGTGGCCGAGCGACCTCGGTGTCGATCGACCGCCCGTACGACGTGTTCGATGGCGCCGGCTTCCTGTTCTACGGCGATCAGCAGCTCGCCACGTGGTTGCAACGTGAGGGCCTCGAGGTCAACTACACCTCGAGTCGGGACACCCACCATCGACCGGAACTCCTCGATGACACCCGACTCTTCATCTCGAACTTCCACGACGAGTACTGGAGTGCGCAGATGCGCGACCATCTCGAGGCGCGCATCGCTGCAGGAATGAATGCGGCGTTCCTGGGGGCGAACAATGTGTACTGGCAGGTCGATCTCGACGGTTCCGACATGGCCTGCGACAAGGTGAAAGGCGGGCCGCAGGGAACGTTTCGCCGCATCGGACGACCTGAATCCGACCTGTTCGGTGCGCTGTTCGAGTCGTATCGACATCCGTATCGCCTGGCCGCTGCCGACTGGGTGGTCGACGGTGCCGACCACTGGGCCTACGCCGGCACGGGCCTGAGCAATGGCGACACGATCGAGAACCTGGTCGGCTATGAGTGGGACCGTGTCCCAGGTGATCAGCCCGCAGACGGCGTCACCATCCTCGGTTCGTCCCCGATCGACGAGCGCCACCATCATCATGCGACGATCGTCGAGCGGGCCGACCAGGGAACGGTCTTCAACGCCGGGACCAACTATTGGCCGCGCATGCTGACGGGCGGCGGAGGCTGGGAACGCCACGACGCCGTCCAGCAGATCACCCGCAACCTGATCACCACCCTCGGCTGAACCGTCAGGTCATGCGTTCCGCGCGCAGTGCTGATCGGCGGATCTTTCCGGCGTCGTCACGGAGTGCGTCGTCGACGTACTCGAAGCTGCGCGGCAGTTTGTAGGTCGCGAGGCGTTCCGCGAGGAACTCCAACAGCGCCTCGCGAGGGGCGACGGCCTCATCTGCCTGGACGATCGCATGGACATCGTTGCCGCGATCCTCGTCAGGCAGCCCGATCACCGCACAGGAGTGGATATCGGGGTGTTCGTTCAGCGCGTGCTCGACCTCGGCCGGATAGATGTTCGCTCCTCCGCTCAATATCATGTCAGCGACGCGATCGCCCAGATACAAGTAACCGTCGGCATCGAACCAGCCGATGTCACCGAGCGACTCCCAACCGCCGTCGAGCGTCTTCGCCTCCGCTCCGACGTATTGATACGTCGGCGTTTCGCGCTCGGACCGCATCCAGACCTCACCCTGCTCCCCCACTGGGAGGTCGTTGCCGTCCTCGTCGCAGATCTTCATCTCGCCCGTCGTCACCCGACCCACAGATCCTCGATGTTCGAGCCACTCGGTGCCGGTGATGATGGTGACGGCTTGCGCCTCGGTGCCGGCGTACAGCTCGAAGATCCGTTCGGCGCCGAGCCACTCGATCCAGGCTTCCTTCAGCCAGGCCGGGCACGGCTCGGCGAGGTGCCAGACGACGCGCAGAGACGACAGATCGAATCCGAGTCGCGTCTCGTCGTCGAGTCGCAGGACGCGCTTCATCATCGTGGGGACCATGTAGACGACATCGCACCGATGCGTCTGGATCGAGGCCAGTGTTGCCTCGGCGTCGAAGCGTGGAAGCAGGACGACGTGGTTGCCGGCGAGCAGCGCCTGGCACGCCCAGACGGCGGGACCGTTGTGGTACAGCGGGCCAGGCATCATCAGCGCACCATCGGGTTCGAGCCCGAGGGGAAGCACTGCGTCGGTGTCGTAGGTGGCGGGATCCCCGGACACGATCAGCTTCGGCCGGCCGGTCGAGCCGCCTGACGTCGGGGCCTTCCACGCTGGTGAGGTGGCGTCGGGCAGCGGGTCGTCGGAGATCGCGTCGGCCGGCCGATGCCCGAGTGGCAGCGTGGCCGTGCCAGGCGGGAACAACGCATGGGCCGATTCGGGTGCACCGAGGACGACCTTGGATCCGGCGAGCTGGACGATGTCGGCGAGTTCTCGTCCCGGGAGCTTCGCCGACGTGGGCTGCGGTACGGCGCCGAGCATCCAGCACGCGGTGTAGGCCACGAACCAGTCGATCGAGTTGGGAAGCGCCACGGTCACGAAGTCGCCCTGGCCGACGCCGAGGTCCCGTAGTTCCTTCGCCAGGCGGGTGCCGGCGGACTGCAGCTCGCGCCGAGTGAACGATTTGCCGAGACAGCTGACGGCGGGCCGATCCGGGTCAGCGGATGCCAGTGACTCGAGTCGGGCAGGAAAGGACAGCAACGCCATGCGCCGAGTCTGGCCGGACGGCGTGCTCCGATCGATGTCGGAGCACGGCTGGCCCGAGATGGCGATCCGATCTACCTTGGAATCAGATGTGGCAACGCCCGATGGATCGACCACCCGGGAGCGATCGGCTCGGCGGCACTCACCTCGAGATCCCCATGTACGTGATCAGCGTCGAGGTGCCCGAAGCAGAGCCGATCGACGTCGCCGTTGTTCCTGCCCCGGTCGACCCGGCCCTGATCGCTCGGCAGGGCACGGGCGCCTGGCCGAACGGCGACCGGGCGGTGCGCCTGGGCAACGCCGAGGAGATATTGATCACTCTGCCGTCGAATCCGTTCGCAGCGATGGCCGTCGCCAGGAAAGATGCGGTGTTCGACCCGCCGATCAAGGGGTTGCGCGTCGATCTGGAACGTCGACGAGACGGCGACTTCGAGGTGTCCTGGCCGGCAGCGCTGCGGGCACCGCTGCGGTGGCGAAAGGTCAGCCTGCGGATCTATGCCTCGCCGTCGTTGAATGTCACCGTCATGACGATCGTGCCGAACAACGCACGCAAGATCTCGAGTCGCTGGTTCGTCCGGCTGGGTCTGCGAGCAGCCCGACAACTCGCTCGCCAGATCGAGACACAGCTGGACTGAAGGGACCTCGGCCTCTGTTCGAGTCCGTCGGGCGGTGATTGGGTGGTCCCATGAAACGAACTGCGATCACCAAGATCATGAGTGCCAGCCCGACGACGATCCAGCGCGGGCAGCCGATCTCGGCGGCGTACGAGATCCTGAAGCAGGCGCCGTTCCATCACCTCCCCGTCCTCGACGGATCCTCACCCGTCGGAGTCCTCAGTTCGACCGACATCTTGCGTCTCGCCTACGACGTCGACGGCACCGATGACCGTGCGCTCGGTGCGGTGCTCGACCACCAGTTCACCATTGACGACGCGATGACCCCGGCGCTGTCGACCCTGCCCGACACGGCAACGGTGAAGGATGCAGCCGAGGTGCTCAGCGACGGAGCGATCCACTCGGTGATCGTCATCGATGGAAGCAACGGTCTCATCGGCATCGTGACCACCACCGACCTCGTGAAGTTCCTCCTCGAACAGTTCCGCTGAACCTCGTTGACCGCACTACTGTCTGGAACACAACTGAATCGCCGATCCACTCGATCGGGAGAGCCGGCTCCATCGCAGCGACATCGACATCGATGTTGCGGTGTCCGGCGCTGAAGGCGCAATCCACCCCGGCAATCGCTCAAGCACCAGGACCGTTCGAGTGAGGCACGCTGGAAAGAGGCTCGTCACGAGTCCGCCCACGGGGATCAAAACTCTCAGGCACAGATGACAGCGGGGGCCGAGCAGCAAGGATTTGCCATGCCCATTCCTCTCAGCGATCTGATCGAACCGGACGAATTCGTCCGTCGACACATCGGCCCGTCCGACGCAGACCTCGCCCACATGCTCGCCACGTTGGGCGTCGATGACGCAGAGACGTTGCTCGCCCAGACGATGCCTGCGTCGATTCGTTCGTCGGCCCCGCTCGACCTTCCCGACGCGGTGTCCGAGCAGGAGGCCATCCGACGTCTGCGCGCCATCGCGAGCAAGAACCAGCTGGTCACGAGTCTGATCGGCATGGGCTACACCGGCACGATCACTCCCCCGGTGATCGCCCGGAACGTCTTGGAGAATCCGGCCTGGTACACCGCCTACACGCCGTACCAGCCCGAGATCAGCCAGGGTCGCCTCGAAGCGATCCTCAACTTCCAGACCCTCGTCACCGAACTCACCGGTCTCGACGTGGCCAACGCCTCGCTGCTCGACGAGGGAACGGCAGCTGCCGAGGCGATGACGATGGCTCGCCGTCAGTCGAAGGCGAAGACGCAGCGATTCTTCGTTCACGAGGACACCCACCCGCAGACTCTGGCAGTCCTTCGCACGCGTGCCGAGCCGGTCGGTGTCGACCTCGTCGTCGGTGATGTCGATCTGCTCGATGACGACGAGGGCGTGTTCGGTGCGCTGTTCAGCAACCCAGGCTCCCGCGGCCGTGTCACGGACTGGACGGAAGCGATCGGCAAGGTGCACGATCACGGCGGTGTCGCCGCAGTCGTCACCGACCCGCTCGCCTGTGTGCTCGTGACGCCGCCGGGTGAGATGGGCGCAGACATCGCCATCGGATCCGCTCAGCGTTTCGGCGTGCCGATGGGCTTCGGTGGCCCACATGCCGCCTTCGTCGCTGCCCATGAGAAGTCGGCTCGATCGATGCCCGGCCGCATCGTCGGGGTCAGTACCGACACTGCCGGTCGACCGGCACTGCGGCTCGCGCTCCAGACCCGCGAACAGCACATCCGCCGCGAGAAGGCCACGTCGAACATCTGCACGGCGCAGGTGTTGTTGGCCAACATCGCCGGCCTCTACGCCGCGTGGCACGGCCGCAGCGGTCTGACGCGGATCGCCGAACGAGTCCAGCGCCTGACCTCGATCGCGGCTGCTGGGCTGCGTGCTGGCGGTATCGAGATCACCAATGACACCTGGTTCGACACGCTGACGATGATCTCCCAGGACGTCGACGCCGGAATGGTCGCAGCCCTCGATGCAGGGTTCAACGTTCGTCGTGTCAGTGAGGCGATGATCGGCATCACCTTCGACGAGACATCGACCCTCGATGACGTGTCAAAGGTCGTCGTGGCATTGGGTGGAACGCCGCTCGTCGAGACCGACGTCGACGGCGCCCCCGACGGCCTCCCAGCAGCGCTGCGTCGCACCGACGCCTTCCTCACGCAATCTGTGTTCGAGCGCTACCACAGCGAACACGAGATGCTCCGGTACCTCCGTAAGCTCAGCGACCGAGACCTCGCCCTCGACCGGACCATGATCCCACTCGGCTCCTGCACCATGAAGCTCAACGCCACATCGGAGATGGTGCCGATCACCTGGCCAGAGTTCGCCGACATCCACCCGTACGCTCCCGAGTCTCAAGCTGCCGGCTACATCGAGATGATCGACGACCTCGCACGTCGACTGGCCACGATCACCGGCTACGACGCAGTGAGCCTGCAGCCGAACGCCGGTAGCCAGGGCGAGTTCGCCGGCCTGCTGGCGATCCGTGCGTACCACCGCTCCAACGGAGACGACCAGCGCACGGTCTGCCTCATCCCGTCGAGTGCACACGGCACCAACGCTGCGAGCGCGGTGATGGCGGGCCTCGACGTGAAGGTCGTGGCATGTGACGAGCGAGGCAACGTCGACCTAAGCGATCTCGCTGCCAAGATCGCCGACGTCGGCGACACCCTCGCCGGGATCATGGTCACCTACCCGTCGACCCACGGCGTGTTCGAGGCCGACATCACCGACCTCTGCGTGATGGTCCACGACGCAGGCGGCCAGGTCTACGTCGACGGCGCGAACCTCAATGCCCTCGTCGGACATGCCCAGCCCGGCAAGTTCGGTGCAGACGTCAGCCACCTGAACCTCCACAAGACGTTCTGTATCCCCCACGGCGGCGGAGGCCCCGGTGTCGGCCCGATCGGCGTCCGCTCCCACCTCGCGCCGTTCCTGCCGGGTCACCCGCTCGACGAATCGGCACGCGTCGGAGCGGTCTCGGCGGCCAACTACGGCTCAGCCGGCATCCTGCCGATTCCGTGGATGTACCTCGAGATGATGGGCGGCCACGGGCTGACCGATGCCACGACCGTCGCCGTCGTGGCGGCGAACTACATCGCCGCCCGTCTCGACCCGTACTTCCCGGTCCTCTATCGCGGCGAACAAGGCCGAGTCGCCCACGAGTGCATCATCGACGTGCGTGACATCACCAAGCAGACCGGGGTGACCGTCGACGACATCGCGAAGCGTCTCATGGACTACGGCTTCCACGCGCCGACGATGAGTTTCCCGGTCGCCGGCACGCTGATGATCGAGCCGACCGAGAGCGAGACACTGCGCGAGATCGACCGCTTCTGCGCCGCGATGATCGCGATCAAGGGCGAAGTCGATCAGGTGGCGAACGGCGAGTGGGCGGTCGAAGACAGCCCGTTGCGTCACGCACCCCACACCTCTGAAGAACTACTCGGAGACTGGACGCGTCCGTACAGTCGGGAGGTCGGGGCATTCCCGCTCGACGGTCTTCGCGTGTCCAAGTACTTCCCTCCGGTGTCACGCATCGACGGCGCCTACGGTGACCGCAACCTCGTCTGCAGCTGTGAACCACTCGAGGCCTACGCCACCTGAGACTCTTCGCCATCTGAGGGACCTGGTGACGCTGACCGGCGATGTAGGTTGACGCCATGGCCGACAGTGACCCGCTCTCTCAGATGTTCAACTTGTTCGCGGCCCCGCTGGCCGGGACCATCCAGTCGTTCGAACAGTTCCGCAAAGGCGTCGACGAGTTCCTGCGCGGCGTCGAGAACTTCAACCGGACGATGGAGAACCTCAACGAGACCACCGAGCGGATCAACCGACTCGTGGCCGACGTGGAGGAGCCGATTCGCGCCGCCATCCCGCAGATGACCCGGACCGTCAAGACCGCTGATGAGGTGATGAAGGTGGTCAGCGGTCCGGCGATGGCGGCTGCTCCAGGCCTCGAACGTCTCGCCAAGACGTTGACGACGCCGGCGTTCACACAGCTTCCCGATCAGCTCGGTCAGTTCAGTGACATTCTCGGTGACCTGCAGAACCGGCTCGGTCCACTCACACAGCTCGCCGAGTCGGCAGGCGGCCTGTTCGGCGGGTTCAAGCTCCCCGGTATGTCCGGCGCCAGGCACGCACCCCTCAGCGACGTACCCGAGCCGCAAGCCACGCCGGCTCCGGCCAAGAAGGCCGCGGCGCGCAAGAAGACCGCGGCGAAGAAGAAGACCGCCGCCCGCAAGCGGTAGCGCTTCGTTACTGCTGCTCCCGACCCCGAAGTAACGCTGGAGGTCAGATGAAGGGGGTCGCGACGATGCGGCCGGGTAATTTCTTGCCGCGCACGTCGATGGTGACGACGTCGCCCTCGGCGGTGGTCGGCGGCAGGAATGCCAGGGCGATGCCGTGGCCGAGCACCGGCGAGAAGTTGCCGCTGGTCACCGCGCCGACCGCAGTCCCGTCGACGAGAACCGGGTAGCCAGTGCGCGCTGGGCGCCGACCTTCGGTCGCGATGCCGAAGAGACGGCGAGCCACGCCGTCGTGACGCTCGGTGAGGGCTGCCTGTTTGCCGATGAACTCGGGCTTGTCCCAGGCAACGACCCAACCGAGGTCGGCTTGGAGCGAGGTGATGCCCCTGCCGAGTTCCTGGCCGTGCAGTGGCAGACCCGACTCGAGACGGAGTGTGTCTCGAGCACCGAGGCCCGCGGGGGTGATGCCGGCCTCGAGGAGTGCATCCCAGAGTGAGGGGGCAACAGCTGCAGGCACGGCGATCTCGACGCCCGGCTCGCCGGTGTAGCCGGTGCCGGCCACGGTGCAGTGGGCGCCGTGCCAGTCGCAGTGAGCGACACGGAAACGGCCGGTTTCGGCTGCGGCGGGGAACACCGTGGCGAGCAGGTGCTTGGCGTTCGGACCCTGCACGGCGATGACGGCACGATCGTGCGTCGTCTCCACGCCACCGAGGGCTGCGACCACGTCATCGGTGTTGGAAGCATTCGGCATCACGTCGAAGACGTCGGGTTCGCCGTCGGCACGGGGGTGCCACCAGACGATGATGTCATCGAGCACCGATGCATCGTCGGCGTCGAGCAGGTGCGTGTACTGCGCCCGGCCCGGTGCGACCTTGCCGAGGTCGTTGGTCAGGGTCGCTTGGAGTCGATCGAACGCTCCGTCGCCTTCGATGCGAACCGATCCGAGGTGCGACACGTCGAACATGGCGGCGTCGTTGCGGCAGGCCAGGTGCTCGTCGATGGTTCCTGACGGGTAGGCGATCGGCATCTCCCAGCCACCGAACTCGACGAGGTTGGCGTCGAGCGCTCGATGCTGTTCGACGAGTGGTGACTGAACGAGCGTCACGCCCCGATCAGCCGATCCTGCGGTGCGGCTGCTCGTCGAGGATCTGCGTGGCGATCTCCGCGACGTCGGCTTCGAGTTCGTTCTTGACGCCGCTCATGGAGAACACCATGTTCAACACGCCCTGACCGTTCTTCAGGACGTCGATCAATTCGCCGTCGTCGCAGACCTGCACACTCTCGCCCTCGATGACGAGGTGCGCCGAGGCGATGTCGGTCGTGACGTGCTCACGGAGGTAGTCGAACACCTTGCGCACCTGCTCCAGCTTGATGCCGGCATCGAGTAGCTTCTTGATCGTCTTCAGTTCGAGGAGATCGGTGTAGGAGTACCGACGACGGCTGCCGCTTCCGCTCGCGTCGCTGAGCGACGGGCGAATCAGATCCGTACGTGCCCAGTAGTCCAGCTGACGGTACGTGATGCCGACCACGCTGGCGGTCTGGGTGCCGCTGTAGCCGAGCGTCTCGGCGAGCAGCTTGTCCGAGAGGCGGGGCTGAACGGACCGGTCGGGCAGTGCTGCGCCGATGGTGTGGGGAACAGATGCGTCAGTCATGAAATGCCTTTCGGTGCTGCACCACAGATCGGTAGTTACAGCAGTGTGAGAAGTGCACACTACGGATCGAACGCGCGACCGTCAACCCCAAGTCGAGACTTCGTCCACAACGCCGTCAACAAGGCGAGGTGGGCCGTGAATTCAGGCTTCGAAGTCTTCGGGGCTGACGTTGTCGAGGAAGTCCTTGAAGTCGTCGATGATCTCGGCGGCATCGTTGTCCGGCTCTGCAGGAGCGGCCTGCGCCTCGGCGTCCATCAGTTCATCGGAGGCGAACAACGGAGCGTTGCACCGCACCGCGAGCGCCACTGCATCGGACGGGCGAGCGGAGATGACCTTGTCCCCTGCCGGGCCCGACAGATGGAGTTCAGCGTGAAAGGTCCGATCGCGCATCTCGGTGATCACGATCTTGTCGATCGTGGCGCCGAGTTCGCCGAGCGTGATGAGAAACAGGTCGTGGGTGAGCGGACGAGGGGGCTCGACACCATCGAGGGCGTAGTGGATTGCCGAGGCCTCGGGCGTGCCGATGTAGATCGGAAGGAGCCGGTGCGCGCCCGCTTGCTCCTTGAGGAGCATCATCGGCGTGTTGGCCGGAACTTCGACACGGACACCGACCAGTTCGAGAGCGATCACGCCCTCGATCGTACTCAGTCTTCGAAGTGGTGGCGCATCGCCGAGCGCATCAGCGCCGAGCGCAACTGGCCGCCAACTCGTTCCATGTCCGTGAGCTGCGTACGCGCCTGCTCACGGGCATGAGGGTTGCGTTGGCGGAGCAGTGGCTGGATCATCTGCTCGAACAGACCCGTTTCGCGGTCCGCTGCGACCTTCCAGCCGCGCAGATGACGGGCGTCGAACCCGGCGTCGAGAAAGTGTTTGGCAATGGTCGCCACGTCGAGAGCGTCCTCGCCGTACAGACCACCGGAGCCGCGCACTCCGCTGACGACACCGTAGGACTCGAGGTTGTCGAGGGCGTCGGGACTGATCGAGGCCATCGAACAGAGCTCGTCCTTGGTCAGCAGCACGCCGGGCAGCAGTGAGGCTGAGTGTTGCGTGACTGCTGCCGGAGCGGGCTCGGCCGGCGCTGCGGGGGCCGGCGTCGGCACCGCCGTCGGTGCAGGTTCGGTCGGTGCAGGTTCGGTCGGTGCGGCCGTCGCAGGCTCCGGAGTGGGTGAGGCTGCAGGCTGTTGCCGTGCGGGGTCGTCCGTGCGCGCGAAGAGCGCGTCGGCGCCGACGACACGGTTCGTTGCAGCACCGTTCGGATGGGCGTCGTTGCCGAGCAGCGCGTCGTCGTCGGGCATGTTCATGATGCCGCGCGGGCGCGGAATGTCGCTCGTGGGATCGATCTCGCCGGAGTCGAGACGGTCCTTGATGACGCGGAGCGGCAGGTAGTTCTCACGCTGTTCGCGCAGGATGCAGCGCAGCAACTCGACGTCGTCGTCGTAGAACTTGCGATAGCCGGACGGCGTACGTTCCGGGTCGATCAGACCCTGACTCTCGAGGAACCGGATCTTGGAGATGGTCACATCGGGGAACTCTTCGAGCAGCAACGCGAGCACTTCGCCGATCGAGAGATGTGACATGGGCGCGTTCTTCACCGGCAGATCAGCCATCGTTCCGCTCGAAGAACACGAGACGGAACTTGCCGATCTGCAGTTCGTCACCGTGGCGCAGGAGCATCCGATCGATGCGCTCCTGGTTCACGTAGGTGCCGTTCAGGGAACCGGCGTCGCTGGCGACGTAGCCGTCGGTGGTTCGTTCGATGTCGGCATGACGCCGAGACACGGTGATGTCGTCGAGGCTGATCGAGCTGTCAGGGTGGCGGCCGAGTCGGGTCAGTTCCTCCTCGAGGGGGAATCGCGCGCCGGCCTGGGCGCCGGCCCTGACGATCAACACACCGATTTCGACGGGCAGTTCACCGACCGGGACGACGATGTCGTCGTCGGCGCCGGGGGCATCCTGCAGGGGGTCGATCGCCGTCAGGGTGATCGTACGATCGTCGAGTGAGTCCAACGGTTCACCGCAGCTCGAGCAGAACGTGCTGTCGGGTGGGTTGCGGTGTCCGCACTGATTGCAGAAGACGTAGCTGGTCATCGGTTCAGCCTTCGGTGAGTGCCGTGTAGGCAGCGGCGTCCATCAGCCCGTCGAGCTGTGACGGGTCAGACATGTCGATCGAACAGATCCAACCCTCACCATAAGGATCACTGTTGAGCAGTTCGGGAGCGCCCTCGAGGGCTTGATTGACCGCAGAGATCGTGCCGGACACCGGGGCGTAGATGTCGCTGACCGACTTGGTGCTCTCGACCTCGGTGAACGAGTCACCGTTCGTCACCGCGGTCCCCTGTTCTGGTACCTCGACGAACACGATGTCACCCAGGGAGTCCTGGGCGTATTCGGTGATGCCGATGGTCACGACGTTGCCGTCTTGACGAATCCACTCGTGATCGGAGGAATAGCGAAGGTCTGCGGGAACGTTCATCGTTGCTCACCGTAGCGAGAATCAGGCGCCGCTACGAACACGCTCGGCTCGATGTTCCCGCCCGGCTGCCACTCCCCGTCGAACCTCGGGGATGTAACCGATGCCGGTCCAGTAGCTGAGGGCCAGCCCCGGAATGCCCGCGGCCCACGCCACGACGAGGAAGAAGTCAGATTCGAAGACGTCTGCGTTGCTGAGCAGGAAGCTCGGGATGGCCCCCATGAGCAGGAACGTGGCGGTCTTTCCCCACCAGGTGACGTCGAACCGCTCCATGCCGAAGAGCAGCGTTGCCACGGTCATCATCACGCCGACGGCGACCTCCCGGAAGAGGACGGCGAGGGCGAACCACAGCGGAATCGATCCATCGATGATGATCGCGATGGTCGAGACGAAGAAGAACAGTCGGTCGACTGTCGGGTCGAACATCTTGCCGAACTCGCTCACCATGTCGTACTTGCGGGCGATGTAGCCGTCGACCCAGTCGGTGCTGCCGAGCACCGCGAGCATCCACGCCGCTCCTGCCCGATTCTCCTGGCTGAACAGCATCCAGAGGAAGATCGGCAGGCAGAGCAGCCGGACCAGGGTGATGATGTTCGGCGCGGTCCACAGGTTGTCGAACAGGCCTGCTTCCGGTTCTTCGGTCTGCTCGGCGGAGTCGGTCACACCTCGAGCGTACGGGACGCGTACTCTGGCAGCGATATGAGCACGGTCTTCACGATGATCATCAACGGCGACATTCCGGGAACGTTCGTCCACCGCGACGACAGGTGCGTCGCGTTCATGTCGATCAACCCGATGACGGCAGGGCACACACTCGTCGTTCCGATCGAGGAGATCGATCACTGGATCGACGCCTCGCCCGAGCTGAGCGCACATCTCTTCGCCGTGTCACATCGCATCGCACAGGCCCAGGAGCGTGCGTTCGGCTGCGAGAAGGTCGGCATGATCATCGCCGGATACGAAGTGCCGCACGCGCACATCCATCTCGTGCCCACCAACGACATGGCCGAGCTGTCCTTTGCGAACGCCGCTGCTCACGTCGAGCGCGACGACCTCGAGTCCCACGCAGCCCGCATCATCGCCGAACTCCAATAAGTTACGTGGGGTCAGACCCCACGTAACTTATGCGAGCAGTTCGGGGCCGTTGTTGCGGACGTTGTTGACGTCGGTCGACGCTTCGCTCATCTCGAGCGCTCCGTCGTTCGTCGCTGTGAACAGGTCGCTGAGTGAATCGACATCACCGTTGGCCGGGTCCAGCCAGTCGTCCCACCGATCCTGCGGGACCAGGACCGGCATGCGGTCGTGAATCGACGACATCAGCTCGTTGGCGGCGGTGGTGATGACGGTCGCGCTGTGCAGCCACCGCTGCCCTGGGTCGTTCGGATCCTTCCAGGACGACCACAGGCCTGCGACGGCGAGCGGGGTTCCGTCGACACTGTGGATGAACATCGGCTGCTTGAGCGGTTTGCCCTTCGAGTTCAGTGGCCCGTCGGGTGAACCGGGCTTCCACTCGTAGAAGCCGTCCATCGGGATGATGAGCCGCTTCTTCTTCACCAGGCTCCGGAACGCCGGCTTCTCGGCAATGGTCTCGGAACGGGCGTTGATCATGCGCGCACCGATCTTGCGTTCCTTCGCCCAGCTCGGGATCAGTCCCCAGTGGAAGGCCTGGACGGAGCGGGCGAGTTGGTCATCCGGTCCGGCGGCAGGGTCGGTCGGTCGGGCGACGACGCCGTACACGTCCTGGGTCGGTGCGACGTTGAAGTTCTCGCCGAGGGTCTCGACGTCGACGTCAGCGCCGAAGTAGCTGGCGATCGCATCGGGAGCGCTGGTGGAGACGAAGCGGCCGCACATGTCACGAGGTCGCGTCGAGGAGCGCGGTCGCCGTTGCGTTGACGGCGCCGGGCGCCAATCGATACCAGACCCAGCGGCCCCGCTTGTCGCCGCTGACCAGGCCGGCTTCGGTGAGCACCTTGAGGTGGTGCGACACCGTCGGCTGTGACTTTCCGATCGGACCGACGAAATCGCAGGCGCACACCTCGCCGCCGTCGGATGTCGAGATCATCGACAGAATCTGCAAACGCACCGGGTCGGCCAGTGCACCGAGCCGGTTGGCGAGCGACGACGCCTCAGCCGCATCCAGTTGCAGGGTTCCACCATCGCAACAGGCAGCTGGTTCTCCGGTCATGTCTGTCGAGCATACGACGCCGCTCGTGCCGGGACTGCTGGCAGGCGCAGCGCAAGCAGCCAGGCGATGCCCACGAAGACTGCGGCTCCCCACAGGGCAACCGGCAGGCCGCCCCACAGGTAGAGCAGACCGGACAGCAGCGTGCCCACGAGCCGGCCCACGGCGTTTGCCGAGTAGTAGAAGCCAACGTCGGCGGAAACGGCGTCGTCGTCGCTGTACGCCAGGATCAGGTACGAGTGAACCGATGAGTTGACGGCGAAGGCGATACCGAAGGCGACGAGTCCGACGATGATCACCGCGGTGACGGCGATGTCGGCTGCGACGAGTGCCGCGATGGCTGCAGCGATCACACCGAGGACGAGCGCCCAACGTCGAGCGCCGGCCACATCGTCACCGCCCGAACCGAGCAGGCGGGGTGCAATCGACTGCACTCCCCCGTACCCGATGACCCAGGCAGCGAGGAACCCGCCGATGCCGTACGAGGACCAGGCGAGCTGATCTTCGAGGAACACTGGCAGTGCCACCACGAACCAGATGTCGCGCGAGGCGAACAGGAACATTCGAGCCGCAGCGAGTCGGTTCACCGCGTCGGACTTCGACAGGATCGAACGCAGTGGTGCGGGCTCCTTCGACTTGCCGATGTCCTCGCTCAACAGGATCAGCACGGCGAGCAGTGCGACACCGACGAGGCCGGCGAGGACCCACAGTGCCGGGTCGTAACCGATCGACGACAGCAGGGCGGCGCCGACGAAGAACCCGACACCCTTGAGGGCGTTCTTGGATCCGGTGAGTAGTGCCACCATCTTGAACAGCGCTCCTTCGGCGTCGCCGGCCACGAACTTGACGGCGCTCTTCGAGCTCATCTTCGTCAGGTCCTTGGCGACGCCGGACAGGGCCTGGACGCCCATGACGAAGACGACCGAGAGCCATTCGGACCAGCTCTGCTGTTGGAACGTGAGCAGGATCAGTGCGGCGACCTGAAGTGACAGGCCGACCCGCAACGTGAGACCGAGCCCGGTGCGAGATCCGACCCAACCACCGATCAGGTTGGTGAGGACGCCCATGAACTCATATGCGAGGAACAGGAACGCGAGGAGCACCGGCGAGTAGCCGAGCTCGTTGAAGTGCAGCAGCACCAGCATGCGCAGGGCGCCATCGGTGAGCGTGAACGCCCAGTATCCGCCGGTGACGAGCGCGTAGTTGCGGACCTTCACGGGATCAGGCGCTGGGCAGTTCGGCGGCCACCTTGGCGGCCAGGTCGGCCATCCGGAAGGCGTAGCCGTACTCGTTGTCGTACCAGATGAGCACTTTGACCATCCGCCCGTCGATGACCATCGTGGATGGGCCGTCGACGATGCCCGAGCGGGTGTCGTTCGTGTAGTCGGCCGAGACGAGCGGCAGCGCTTCGTAGCCGAGAATTCCAGCGAGTTCGCCCGCCGCAGCAGCCTGGAACAGATCGTTGATCTCATCGACGGTCACGTCACGTTGCATCGTGAAGACGGCGTCGGTGAGTGAAGCATTCAGGAGTGGGACGCGCACTGCGGTGCCGTTGAGCTTGCCGGTGAGTTCCGGGTAGATCATCGTGATCGCCGTCGCCGAGCCGGTCGATGTCGGAATCAGCGAATTGAGCGCTGAGCGCGCCCGCCGCAGGTCTTTGTGCGGCGCATCGACGATGACCTGGGTGTTGGTGACGTCGTGGATCGTGGTGATCGCGCCGCGTTCGATGCCAACCTGCTCGTGGAGCACCTTGACGACCGGAGCGAGGCAGTTCGTGGTGCACGACGCGGCAGTGATGATGTCGTTGTTCGCAGGGTCGTAGAGATCGTCATTGCAGCCCATCACGATGTTCAGCACGCCGTCGGACTTGACCGGAGCGGCGACGACGACCTTGCGGACACCGCTGTCGAGGTACGGCTGCAACGTGTCCGTTGTCTTGAACTTGCCGCTGCACTCCAACACGATGTCCACGCCGTGGTCGCTCCACGGCACCGCCGCCGGCGTGTCGAACGAGGAGTACGTGACGTCAGCGCCGTCGATGCACAGCGAGGTGCCGTCGTTGTCGATCTGGCCGCCGAACCTGCCGTGGACGGTGTCGAACTCGAGCAGGTGCGCGGCAGTTGCCACATCACAGCCAGGGTCGTTGACGTGGACGAGTTGGAGGCCGTCCCGGCCCTGGAGCCCGCGGACCACGAGTCTGCCGATACGTCCGAAGCCATTGATACCGATGCGGATGGTCATCACGAGGGACCGTACTGCCCGACCCCTTTGGGCGGTGGTGAACAACAGGTGAATCATCCCGCGAATTCTCTGAGTGACGACGTTCCTCACCGGAGTGCGCTCCTGCTGCAACGAGGATCCGAGCTCGGCGTGTCGGTGCTGATCCGGCACACTGTGACCCGACACTGCTCAGCCGTGTCGTCGCGTGCTGGGTCCGGGGGTCACGTGAAGATGATGTGCCCGCCCGCGGCCATCTCGTAGAACTCGCCCACGGTGATGATGTCGTCGACTTGCTCGATGAGGTCATCCCGTTCGATGCCGAAGAGGTCGACCGACGCCAGGCAGGCATAGAGGCCAGCACCGGTGTCGGAGATCATCTCCACGAACTCCGAGATCCCGGGAAAGTCGATCTTGTCGATCTGGCGTTCCATGTACTTCGTCATCAATCCTGAGACTCCCGGCAGTCCACCCGCCCACGTCGGAATGTGCAGGCCGGGGTTGCCGACGGTTGCGACCTTGATGTGATCGTGGCGCTCTTTGTGGATGGCGTCCATCCCGAAGAACGTGAAGAACAGGTTGGCTTCGATGCCCTCGTTACGAGCGCCGTTCGCCATGATCAGACCGGGATAGATGTCTTCGAGTGAGCCCTTCGAGATGATGATCGACACCTTCTCGATCGGGTCGGGCTTGTTGGCGACTTCAGCAGGGTCGTGTGCGGTCGATGTTGCGGTCATTTCATGTCTCCATTCATCAGGCACAGCCGCATCAGATACAGCCACGCGGCTTGGGAATTCCGGCGCAGTGCGCAGCGAGCTTTGCGGGCCCCTTCGGGAAGAGCTGGAATAGCTCCTTGGTCGTGACCCCAGACGCCTTTCCGAGCTTGCGCACCGTGGGGCCCGTCCCGTTCTCGAAGAACTCCGAGCGCATGTATCGGATGACGGTCCAGTGCTGATCCGTGAGTGGTGTCGGCACGCCGTATTCTTCGGCGAGCTCGGTGGCCATCTCTTCGGTCCACTGCGTCGGGTCGACGAAGAATCCTTCGTCGTTCACTTCGACCTCGCTGGAGGCGATCACTTTGGTGGGCATTGGAATTCCTTTTCTGATGCTTTCGGGGTGTGCCGAGGTCGTGTCACGTGGACACCTTGTGTTTGCCACTGGTCGGCATGTTGTGGCCGATACCGGGGATGTCACGCCCCGGCAGCAGTCCGTGCCAATAGAAGGATTGGAACATCAACTTGCCCAGGTGGTTCATCCGCGATTCCTTCAGCAGCGGCAGACCAACGGGCCCTGGGTAGTGGCCGGGAAGCGGCTCGGATTCGTAGTTGAAGTCGATGAGCAGTGCTTTGGAGAATCCGGTTTCGATGAAGCAGTTGGCGTGGCCGTCGAAGCGTGACGGCAGGTCGCGCCCTTCGAGGAACGCTTCGAGGTTCTCGACGAGCACCTCGCCTTCGAAGTGCGTGACCGAGCCGGCCTTCGAAGCAGGGATGTCAGCGGCGTCGCCGAGCACGAAGATGTTGGGACGCACCTGCGACTGCAACGTGGCGTTGTCGGTCGGAATGAATCCGAAGTCGTCGCCGAGCCCGGGCGAATCGTTCACATAGGCCGCTCCCCCGTGCAGCGGAATCACCACTGCCAGATCGAATGCGACTTCTCGACCGTCATAGCTGATCAGCTTCTTGGCCTCGCTGTCGACTTCTCCCGTGTTGAATTCCGTGACCAGTTTGATGTTCTTCGCATCGAGCAGCGACGACAGGGTCGATGATGCGGTCGGTTTCGTGAACGCCGCATCGAGTGGGGTCACGTACGTGATCGTCACGTCGTCGCGTACGCCGCGTTCGGTGAAGTACCAATCGGCGAGGAAGGCGAATTCCAGCGGAGCGACGGGACACTTGATGGGCATGTCGACGACGTTGATGACCAGGTCGCCCGACGTGAACCCGTCCAGTTTCTCGGCAAGCGCTGTCGCTCCGGCCATGTCGTAGAACGTGAAGACGCTGTCCATCCAGGCCGCCCCGAGCAGACCCTCGGTCTCTTCGGGCTGGAGTACGGAGCCCGTCGCGACGAGCAGCACGTCATAGGCGAGCGTGGAACCGTTGGCGAGCGTCACGACGTTGGCGTCGATGTCGACCGACTCGATCGTCGACTGGTGGTAGTTCACGCCCTTGCGGAGCTGCCGATCGCGATCTCGGACGATCTCGCCGGGTTGAGCCAAGCCGAATGGCACGAACAGCAGACCTGGTTGATAGATGTGCCCGTTGTCTTGGTCGACGACGTCGATCTGCAGACGGGCGTCGTCGAATTGCTTGCGCAACCGGTTCGCGGCCAGCGTTCCGCCCGTCCCACCGCCGAGTATCACCAGTCGCTTCATCTGTGTTGTCATGTCTGTCTCCTTCGGGGTGTGCGCTCTCAACGGTCGTTGCACAGCGTTGTGGTCATCCGGCCTCGTCAGGCCACTTGACGCTCGCGTCCTCATCTTGGAGGTCGAGTGCTCGAGCGTGGGCATGGTTGCGCGCTGCGGGGCGATTCGCCTCGGAGGGGCCGACCCGATCCTGGCCGAGCAGGCCGGTACGGACTTCTTTCACGCCCTCATCCTGGTCGCTCAGCGGCCTCTGGCCCAGGGTCCAAAGTCACGACGTCGCTGCGCGTGCTGCGCTCCGACAATCACTGGAATCGCGAGGCTCACGGGTGACGACCGACGAGGACGTATGGCTCTGGCCGCTCAACGAGCGCGGGCGCATCATGGTGGCACAGCATCAAGTGAGGGGCACCATGGGATACATCTTGGTCGGACTGGATGGCTCGGAGACAGCGCGTCTCGCGTTCGCCGAAGCGGTCCGCGAGGCGGTGTGGAGGCAGGCCGAGGTCGTTGCACTTCACGTCGTTCCGTCACCGATTGCTCCCGGCACCGAGCTCCGTTCCCGAGTCGACCTCGAGACGTTGCGCCGGGTCGGGCAACGCGTCGTCGATGCCGAACTCGTGACCGCCGAATTGGGCTTCGCCGGCGGATTCCCGGTCCCCGTGCGGGGCGACGTCTTGATCGGCTACGCCGGCGAGGAGATCGTGCGCGCCGCCCAGACTGTCGGACGTTCCCGCGCCGATCTGGTCGTGCTCGGATCACGCGGGCTCGGTGGGCTCCGGCGCATCCTGCTCGGATCGGTCAGCACGTACGCGGCCCAACATCTCGACGTGCCACTGTTGATCGTTCCTCCCGCCGCAGAGTGATCACAGCGTGTCGGCATCGTCGACTGCAATGCTCGTCAGGAGTTCTTCTTCCTGGGCGAAGTGCAGACGAAGAATGGCATCGAGCGAGTACAGGATCCTTCGAGCCTCGCCCCGATCGGCGGGGTCGAATCCGTGCTGGCCCGCATCGTCGACGAGTCGTCCGAGCAGCGATGACAGGTGGAAGATCTCCTGGTGCGTGCGGCTCATCGAGGCCAAGGGATCATCACCGCCGAGGTACGCAGCGACGCTCGGATAGATCTCAGATTCGTCGGCGCGCTCGTGTGGCACGATCTCGTCGGAGATGCGACTGGAAACACCCTGCAACGCATCGAGCGATGTTGCCCCGTCGGCGTGGTCCAAGAGGAGAGCGACCGCACGGACGTCTTCCAGCACCAGCCGGAGTGGTCCGTGATCTTCAGCGAGCTGCCGGCTCCAGGCCTCCGGTACAGCTCTGGCTTGACGCAAAGATCGCGGCTGACGCAGCGCCCGAAGTGCATTGGCGACGGCCACGACATCGATCACCTCCTGAGCAACGGCTCCACCGACCGGTGTGAGCAGCCCGACGGCGGCGAACCCCATTCCGAGGAACGACAAGCCCATGCCGAGCACGACGCTTTGCCGGGCGATCGATCGGGCCCGCTTGGCGATCACGACCCCGGCAGCGAGCCGGTCGAGTCGGTCCACGATCAGCACGACGTCGGCAGCTTCCGACGACGCTGTCGCACCACGAGCGCCCATTGCGACACCGAGATCGGCAGCCGCGAGCGCTGGTGCGTCATTCACTCCGTCGCCGACCATCACGGTGATTCCGGGCCTGCTCGACGCTTCGGCGCGCACCACGTCGAGTTTCTCCGCAGGGGTTCGATCTGCGAAGACCTGGTCGATGCCCAGTGACAGTCCGATCGGTTCGGCGATCTCGAGCCGGTCACCGGTCACCATCACGACCCGGCCGACACCGGCGCCCCGCAGTGCCCGCAAGGCTCTGGAGGTTTCGGCGCGAAGCTCATCGATGAACAAGATCAACCCGGTGGGCTCGCCGTCGATGATGACGACGGCAGTACTGCAGCCCTCGCGACGAGCCCGGCGCTCCGCCGCGATCAGCCACGTCTCGACGGGTTGACCACCGAGACCCGACAGCGCCCCGACCCACACTTGGTGGCCTTCAGCGATCCCGCTGACGCCGCTACCCGCCGATTCGGCGACATCGGTCGGTTCGACGAGTGTCAACCCCCGCACGACTGCTTCACGGACCAGCGTTGCAGCCAGCACATGCGGCGACGCCTGCTCGACCGAGGCCGCCAGCCCCAACACCCGTCCAGCGTCCCACCCCGGCGCGGTGACCACGGCGACGACTCGGGCGTGTCCGGCGGTCAGTGTCCCGGTCTTGTCCAGCAGCACCGTCCGGGTCTGACCCATTGCCTCCAATCCCGCGCCGTCCTTGACCACCACCCCGCTGCGTGCGGCACAGGCAATACCTGACACCACTGCGACCGGGGCAGCCAGAACGAGCGGGCACGGGGTGGCGACCACCAGCACCGCAAGCGCCCGTACCGGGTCCCCCGTCAACAGCCATGCGCCGCCGGCCATGACGAACACCACGGGAACGAACACCAGCGCGTAACGATCAGCCAACCGCACGAACGGCGCCCGCCCCACACCCGCTGACCGCACCAGCGCAACGATGCCCGCGTACGAACTGTCGGCCGCCGACGCCCCCGCTCGCATCCGGAACGCACCCCCTGCGTTGACCGAGCCACTGCGCACCAGCTCACCGACCGTGCGCTCGACCGACCTTGCTTCACCGGTCAGCACCGATTCATCCAGTACTGCCGACTCCAAGACCGTGCCGTCCACCGGCAGCACCTCGCCAGGCTTCACAAGCAGTACCTCTCCCTGCACCACCTCGTCGGCTGCAACCGATTCGGCCACACCGTGAACGAACCGATGTGCAACTTTGGGAGCCAGCGACAACAACTGCGACAACGACCGCTGCGCCCGACGATGCGCGTACTGTTCGAGTGCGTCCCCCGAGGCCACCATCAGCGCCAGGACCACTCCAGCAAACACCTCACCGAGCACCATCGATCCCGCAAGCGCAACCAACGCCACCACGTCGACGGCGACCCGCCCGTCGCGCAGTCGCACCGCCGTGACCACAACGAGATCCACCGCGACCACACCGATCGCGACCGACCACACCCACTCACCGAAGACCACCGCACCCGCAAGCGACGCGACCGCCCCGACCACCAGCGCCCCGACCACGAACGGCAACAGCGCTCGACGCACCCCACCCACAGCAGCGGCGGCAACAGACTTCACTGGGTCAGTCTCACGGCCCACGACCATGCCTGCTAGGGGACATGGTCACCTCAGGGGGCGTGTCGTCGGAGAAGCCGCCGACCGAGGCTGGTCTTGTGGACCTCGTCAGCGCCGTCGTAGATTCGTGCGGCGCGTTCGTGGCGGTACCAGTACGCGAGCACGGTGTCATCGGTGACACCGAGCGCTCCATGCACCTGGATCGCAGTGTCGACAGCCTTCAGCATCGTGTTCGCAACGGTGAACTTGATCGCCGAGATCTCATCACGGGCCGCCTTGGCGCCGAACTGGTCGATCGACCACGCAGCGTGCAGGGTGAGGAGTCGTGCGCTACGAATCTCGGCGTCGAGTTCGGCAGCCCAGTGCTGGATGACCTGACGGTCAGCGAGTGTTGTGCCGTCGGGGTCGATCGTGCGCTGGTTCGCCCGCTCACACATCATCTCGAAGGCGCGGCCCGCGATGCCGAGCCAGCGCATGCAGTGATGGATCCGCCCGGGGCCGAGCCGGTCCTGGGCGATCACGAAGCCGCCGCCCTCGGCGCCGAGCAGATTGGATTTCGGCACCCGGCAGGATTGATAGGCCACCTCTCCGTGGCTGGCATGTCCGGACCCGGCGTGGCCCATGACACTGACGTTGCGAACGAGTTCGAACCCCGGCGTGTCAGTCGGGACGATGATCATGCTGGAGCGTTGATGCGGCGGAGCGTCCGGGTCCGTGACCGCCATGACAATGGCGAAGGCGCCGCCGTCAGCTGAGGAAGTGAACCACTTCTGACCATTGATGACGTAGTCATTGCCGTCGACCACCGCGGTGGTCTCGAGGATGAGCGGGTGATTCTTTCACAGCACGGCCCGCGATCGACAGGGCCTTTCGTCCCTGCATCTGTACGGGGTCACTGGTCTACGCTCGTCATATGTCCGGCGGTCCACTTCCTGACAGAGAGTGATATGACGCGCGTGCCGGTCACGGTCGATCACTCGTTCGCGGAGATCGCCAGATGAACGATCGCGAACAGGCACGATCGCGCCGCCTCGAGCGCTTGCTCGGCGAACTTCAAGATGCCGGCGCCGCCTCGACCGACTACGACGACATCGCACTGCTCAAGGAGATCGATCGAGCGCGGTTCCCGCGACGCCACGAGCGACGGTTCCCGAGCTACGGCGCCATCGTGGCCGCAGGCGACGGCCAGGAGGTCTCCGATGCCCTCGACGGCCTCGGGGCGCTCCGGTTGGGTGCTCCGCGCGAGGCCGCACGACAAATGCGACCGATGGCTGACGGCGTCCAGTCGTTCGCGTTCATCAGACCGCATGCGGCCGAACTCGTCCTCCTCGTCTCGGCGGTCCCGCGCGAGGCGGGCCTGATCCGGCTGCGCCGCAGCCTCGGACCCACCGCCATGCTGGTCTGTCGATCCGAGGATGGCGTTGTCAGGGTGATCGACCGCGGCCACATCACCAACTTCGACGGGACGCGCTGGTGGACCAAACCTGATGCCGTCCAGTACACGATGTCGGTGGTCCAGGCGGTGCCCGACGCACCCGGCGACATCACCCAACACATCCTCGACTTCTGCGTGCACACCGCCGGCCCAGCGGCCGGTGGCACGATCCTCGTCTGGTGTCTCGACGACTCGGCACGGCAGCACCTCCACGACCGATCGTTGCACACCAGGTCCAGACTGCCCGTCGACCTCCCGGTGACGCTCCCGGAGGCCCACTCGGCACTCCACCACTTGCTGTCACAGGTCGATGGAGCGGCGTGCGTCACCGCAAGCGGCGACGTCGTCGAGATCGGACTCCACCTGCGCCCGTCGGTCGACGTCGAGCGCCGCGTCGGCACCCAGATGGGCACGCGGCACGCCTCTGCACAGCAGTGTTCACACGACATCCCGGGCGCCGTCTTCTTCGTCGTCTCCGACGACGGCCCCGTCACGGTCTACTTCCGCGGCGCCGTCGTTGCGTCCATCGCGCTGCCGTCGGACACCAACCGCGGCGCGGTGTCGTGAGGACGGCGCCGTTCGGAGTTCACCCTGATCAACTCGGCGGCTGGTCCATCATGGTCCGGGTTCGGCGTCACTGATCAGCGTCGCTCTGTGCCTGGCCGCTGAGCGGTCCAAGCAGTCGATGACCTCGTCGTCATCCGTCTGCGTGAAGTCGCTGTAGAACTGACCGACTGCCGAGAAGAGCTGTGGATTGCTCACGCTGATCAGTTCGTCGGCCACTCCAGCGAGCCGGTCGGTCCAGTGATGTGGTGCCACGGGAACGGCGAGGACGACCCGAGCCGCACCAGCGATCCGTGCGACCTGGCACGCGGCTGTGGCTGTCGAGCCGGTCGCGATGCCGTCGTCGACCACGATCACGACCCGTCCCCTCAGCGGAATGCGCGTCCGATCTGCGCGATAGCGACGTGCGCGGCGCTCGAGTTCGGCTCGCTCTCGGGTCTCGAGAGCCGCCATTTCGTCCGGCGTGACGCGGGCCATCCGGACGACCTCGTCGTTCAACACCCTGACGCCGTCCTCGCCGATGGCCCCCATGCCCACCTCAGGCTGGCGCGGGTCACCGAGTTTGCGGACCAGGATCACGTCGAGCGGGGCGTCGAGCGCGAGTGCCACCTGCTCGGCGACCGGGACACCACCACGGGGCAATCCGACGACCACGACATCGTCGCCCCGAAGGTGCGTCACGTGTCCGGCGAGTTGCTTGCCTGCATCTATTCGGTCACGGAACACGCATCTGACCCGACCAGACTCGTATCAACCCGGCAGCCCCTCTCGAAGAACCGCTTCGACCGCATGGACGTCGGCGAGTTCGATCCAACGCTCGGCATCGGTCAGCCCTGCTGCACGCCGCTGCAATGATGCGACCGCACCACCGACTGGAGTCGAGTCGGTCATGTCGACCACGCAGATGATGTCCCAATCGCCGACATTCGTCAGCCAGTAGTGGTCGAGCGTTCCGCCAGACTTGCGTACGAGCATCTCGAGAAAGTCTCTCCGCGACAGCACTCCATCATGAACGATGCGCGACGCCTCATTCTGCGACATCTTGATCAGTCCGAGATACTTCGCCATCAGATTCGGTCCTTTGTCATGACCTTCACTCTGGCAACCGACACCCGAGCGTTGTAGAGCCCAAGGTCATCTCGCTCAGGAGCCCGACGATCTGTACGGAGATCATCGACATCATGGCAACGTCCTTGCCACCACGCTTTCGAGCTCCACACCTGCGACCCAGGCCATTGGTCCCGAGGCCAGCCACGACGGGTCTTTCGCACCTGGCGATCCCGTCACGACTCGCGCAGTGTGGAGACATGAGACGTCTGGCGCCAGCATCCCGTTCGAGATTCCGCGAGTGGATGATCGACATGGTCGCAGGCGGCGTCGTCGGCGCGATCGTCGGCGCGATCGTCGCTGTGAATGTCGTGATCTACGCCGGGCCCGACACCGGCTACCAGTCGAGTATCGGTGACGTTTTCGAGCACGACGTCTTCGTCGGCTTCCTGACCGTCACGGTCTTGCTCGCCGGGCCGGTGACCGGTGTAGTCATCGCCAGGCGAAGGCGGAAACGACACGTGTGCTGAGCGGCGGTCGAGCGTCGAATGAACGACGATTCACGACACGCCGCTTCGTGCTCATCCGGCTGCAGCCGGCTGGTCGGCGGCGACGAGGATCCTGTTCATCATCGCGTGCGCAACTCTTGACGGGTGACGGCGAGCTGAACGCGAGATGCTTCTTCTCGATCCTGTTCATCGAGGCGGGCTGGATCCCTGCTGACGCCAGTCGAGCGAGCGCTCGCCGCGTGAACTCGTCGTTGTACCACCGGGCCTGGCGTACCGGGACGACGAATCGTGCAGCGAGTTCGAGGTAATTGTCGGTTGCTCTGACGAAGACCCGGGGTTCGATCTCGGTGCGCGCCACCGGATAGCGCTTGACCATCTCGCTCAACGCCGCTTCCGCCTCGACCGACGCCGAGATCCGCACCGCTTCCTCGCTCAGGATCACTTCCGCCGCGTGCCAGTCGTCGCGATCTCACCGACCTGTACCGCCGAGTCGGGCGACAAGTTCCGATCATCGCGATCTCCAACGACCAGGCCTCACACGCGCCCCCTGACATCCCGATCGCCGCCGTCATCCACCACGGCCTGGGCCTCGACCACTACCCGTTCTCCGCCCACGGAGGCGATGGATTGGTCTTTCTCGGCAGGATGAGCCCGACCAAGGTCATCGATGACGCCATCAAGTCGGCACGGCACGTCGGCCGACCTCTGCGGATCGCTGCAAGAATGCACGAACCCGGCGAACTCCGCTACTTTCACGACACCATCGAGCCGCAGCTCTCCGCCGACATCGAGTTCGTCGGCGAAGTCGACCTCGCTGGCAAGATCGAACTCCTCGGAAGCGCCGCAGCGTTGATCAACCCGATTCGATGGCCCGAACCCTTCGGACTCGTCATGATCGAGGCGCTCGCTTGTGGAACACCCGTCGTCGCCAACCGCGTCGGCGCGCCCCGGAGATCATCGACGACGGCGTGACCGGCAAGCTCGCCGACGACTTCGGAGATCTCGTGGCCGGACTCGAACAACTGGGCAGCTACCCGCGCGGCGGATGTCGGTCCGCAGTCGAACAAGGGTTCACGCACCTCCGAATGGCTCGAGAACACGAGTTCCTGTACCGACGCGTCTTGGACGACGACACCACCTGGCCCACTCCTTGACCGAAGCCAGTGCGGGCACGTTCTGCACCCTCGGCCCAGACGACTCGATGAAGGGCTCCCTGGCCGCTGTCGAGAGGCCTTCGGTCTGATCGCCGGCACGAGACCCGGGTTGGGGCATGACGACTCCCGTACTCGATGACCGCCGGGTTGCGCGTTCTCGAGAAACCCCTCATCGCCACCTCTGTCGCCGTCGTCGCGACAGGCATACTCTCCACCGGCTACGTCTTCAATCTCATCGTCTGAACACCCGCCCCGCCCGAAAAGGACCACACTCATGGACATCAAGATCCTCGGCACCGGATGCAAGAAGTGCCGACAACTCGAAACCCTCACCCGCCGCGTCGTCGCCGGCCGCGTCCCCAGTGAGCAGGCCCTGACCGCACTGCTCACGAACCCATGACGAGCTCGACCGTCGACGCCGACGCCCCTGTTCTCGAACGGCTGTCGCGTCTCGATCGCTTCCTGCCGGTGTGGATCGTGACGGCGATGGTGGTCGGCCTCGGGCTCGGGCGCCTCTTCCCCGACCTGAATGATGCCCTGGACAAGGTCAAGATCGCCACCGTCTCACTGCCGATCGCGATCGGGCTGTTGATGATGATGTACCCCGTCTTGGCGAAGGTCCGCTACTCCAAGATCGACGAAGTCGCCGCCGACCGCAAACTGATGGTGACGTCGTTGGTGTTGAACTGGTTGATCGGCCCGGCCCTCATGTTCGCCCTTGCCTGGCTCATGCTGCCCGATCTCCCCGAGTATCGGACCGGGCTGATCATCGTCGGCCTCGCCCGCTGTATCGCGATGGTGCTCATCTGGAACGACCTCGCCTGCGGCGACCGCGAAGCCGCTGCGGTCCTCGTCGCGCTCAACTCGATCTTCCAGATCGTCGCGTACGCCGTGCTCGGCTACTTCTACCTCGAACTGCTGCCCGGGTGGCTCGGCCTCGACACCGCCGCACTCGACGTGTCGATGTGGGAGATCGCCAAGATCGTTCTCATCTTCCTCGGCATTCCGCTCGCTGCCGGCTATCTCACCCGCCGCTGGGGTGAATCCAGTCGCGGTACCGAATGGTATGAAACGACATTCCTGCCTCGGATCGCACCGTGGGCCCTCTACGGACTGCTGTTCACCATCGTCATCCTCTTCGCCCTCCAAGGCGAAACCATCACCAATCAACCCGGCGACGTCGCCCGCATCGCACTTCCCCTGCTCGCCTACTTCGCACTCATGTGGGGCACCTCATTCGCCCTCGGTATTCGCCTGGGGCTCTCCTATGAGAAGAACACCACGCTCGCCTTCACCGCCGCCGGCAACAATTTCGAACTCGCGATAGCCGTCGCCATCGGAGTCTTCGGCGTCACCTCGGGCCAAGCCCTCGCCGGCGTCGTCGGCCCGCTCATCGAAGTCCCCGTCCTCGTCGGCCTCGTCTACGTCGCCCTCTGGGCTCGACACCGCTTCTATCCGTCGCCAACCGAACCGGAGCGGACACGATGAACTGCGACGTGCTCCGCAACGCTCCGCGGAAGGGCAAGGGCAAGGGCAGCTCCTGCGGACCGGCGACGAGTCCGCGACACTGACCCGTTTCTGACGAGCGGAATGGTCAGGTCGTCAACGACGACGCCGTCTTGGAGGTGCTCAGCGGTCGGTCGGTTCGTCGAGGCGTCGCCGACTGGGCGCATGCCGTCGGCGACGAAACGACTCGACGGACCTCGAGCTCTGTGGTGCTGAGCCAGGTGTTGACGAATTCCTCGCTGAGTGGCCGCGAGATTCCGTAGCCCTGACCGATGTCGCACCCGAGCGACAACAGCCGTGCGAGCACCGCTGCGTTCTCGATGCCTTCGGCCACGACGTGCAGGCCGAGGTTGTGGCCGAGGTCGATGGTTGATCGCACGATCATCTCGTCTTGGGGTTCGAGCATGATGTTGGCGACGAAGCTGCGGTCGATCTTGAGTTCTGCGACGGGGAGCCGACGGAGATAGCTGAGCGATGAGTAGCCGGTCCCGAAGTCGTCGAGAGACAGTCCGACTCCGAGCTGATCGAGTTGGGCGACGGTGTGCATGGTTCGTGGCGTGTCCGCCATGAGTGACGACTCGGTGATCTCGAGCGTGAGATGTTCGGGCAGGAGGCCGTGCTGTTCGAGGCGGTGTGCGAGACGCTCCGCAAGGAGTTCGTCGAGGAGGTCGAGCGTGGAGAGGTTGACGGCGACACCCAAGTCGAGCCCAGCATCTCTCCAGCGCCGTGTTGCCCGGAGGGCGGCGGACAGTACCTGGTCGGTGAGTTGCTTGATGAGGCCGGTCTCTTCGGCAATGGGGATGAATTCGTCGGGCGACACCCACCCGCGCGTCGGGTGGTTCCATCGTGCGAGTGCCTCGAACCCGGTGACGGTCGACGTCGCGAGGTCGATCTTCGGTTGGTAGTGGACCTCGATTGCGTCACCTTCGAGCGCCGCTCGGAGGTCGCCGAAGAGAGAGAGCCGTTCGGGGGTCCGCCGGTCGATTTCTTCGCTGTAGACCTCGAGGCCGGCGTGCTGACGCTTCGCCGTGTACATGGCGATGTCGGCGCGCCGCAGAACTGCGGTTGCATCACGGTCATCGTCGGTGACTGCTGCAATCCCGACGCTGACAGCCACGACGATGTCGGTGCCGTCGAGCCTGAGCGGCTGGTACGACGCCGAGAGCACCTGGTCGGCGAAGTCGCGGACGCTTGCGAGGGACGATCGTCGAACGAACAGAGCGAATTCGTCGCCACCAAAACGTGCAAACACGTCGTTCGGATCGAGCAAGCCCTCCACTCGCCGAGCGAATTCGACGAGTACCGCATCGCCGACGTGGTGGCCGAGTGTGTCATTGACTTCTTTGAACTGATCGAGGTCGAGCATGAGTACGGCGGCGCATTCGCCGGGACGCTGCGCTGTGAGTGCGTTGGTCACCGCATGGTCGAAGGCCCCGCGGTTGAGGTGGCCGGTCAAGGAGTCGTGCATCGCGGCGTGCTCCATCGAAGCGTGCAGCATGGTCTTGCGCAGACTCGTCGCGATGTGTGCGGTCAGGGTGGTCATTCGTGCGAGGTCGTGATCGTCGAACCGTGCGTGCACCCCTTGCCGTGACGCGAGCACCAACAGTCCGAGAACGCCCCGGTCGTCTCGGATCGGGGCGGCGATCATGTCGTGGTGTCCAACGAAGATGCCTTCCGACTCGAAGTCGGCCCCGGCGTACGCAGCGCCGCTCGCTTGGAACACGGCGCCCCATCGCTGATCCGATGTGTCTGTTGGCCCCGCAGGGAGTGCGGAGCCGGCCCGATGCTCCACGATGATGGTGCCGGCATCGTCGTACGCCTGAATCAAACCCGAACCGGCTCGAATCAGCTGGGCGGCCTCGTCGAGCGCAGTGGCGGCGACCTCGTCGGTGTCGAGTGACTGACCGACGAGGCTGGCGAATCCGTGCATCGCCTCTAGGTTGCGATGGCTCTGGCCGACGCGGCCGAGGCGGAGCAGCACCAGCCAGATGCCGACCACCGGCACGACCGACAGGATGAGCGCAGCGGGACCGACCAGCGCCGGCGCCACGGCAACGGCAGCGACGGTGCCAGCGAACGGTCCGACGAAGCCGGTGGTCCGAAGTGCATCGATGGTGAGTTCCTTCAGATTCGATTCGAACATCGAGATCGCGGCCGAGAGTGCCAGCGATCCGATCACGGTCGCTGCGCCAGTGCCGGCCGCCACGGCGAAAAGGAACAGGACCGCATCGAAGTCGTTCAGGTCGACGACGTACCGCACGACCGCGAACGCCAACGCTGTTTCAAACGAGAAGAGACCGATGTTGAAGAAGGACTTGTACGCCTTGGGCCGCCGAAACACCATCACCAACATGCTCCCGATCGAACGAGCGAGGATCGCCACGACCGGTCCGAGGAATGCGAGCGCGAAGACGGTTGGGAGCTCGGAGAACGTGTGCGACATCGCCTCCCGGCGATACTCGACGTGGAACGGATAGCACTCGGTGAGGCCGTACAGCACGGCGATCGCCACGGCGACCCACCACGGGGCAGGCAGCATGGCCGAGGTTGCGTCACCCGAGATCGTCACGAAGATCGCGGCGACCAGCATCAAGAAGATGCTGAGCTGCACCACCTTGGCGATCGCACGCCGCGCGTCGGCGCGTGCAGCCACCTCGGATTCGGTGTCATCGGTGCGATGGTCGTCCATCGTCTGGGTCATCGTCGGCAGATCAGTTCAGATGTGGTGGGCGTGCCGTGGTACTGCGGCGTCGCCGCTTGCCCTGTTGGCCGTGAGCCCGGTGTGTGGAGACCATTCTTGCTTCCTTCCGTGGACGCGTTCCGATCGCAAACGACGGTCCGGGACGTCGGCGCAACCGCCCGACGCTTGACACGAACTTGCGGAGGGAAATCACTGGACTGCCGGCCTCGCACGTAATTCGAGGCCCGAGCGATACCGGCACGTCTACGCTGCGATTCCATGGGTCCGGACCCGGGAGTTGGTTCCAGATTCCTGTGTTCCACATGTCTCATCGACCGATTTGGACAACCGAGAAGCGCCCGCATGCCACGACAAGGACAGCCAATGACCGTCTCCAGTTCCAATTCCGAGTTGATGGCGAACTCATTCACCACGAAGTCGCCGCTCGGGCGCGCGGCGGTTTGCCTCGTCATCGTTGCGATGGCGGCAACATCGCTGTTGTCGGGCGGCGTGTCGATGGCTGTCATCGATGCTCCTGGCGTCACCGGAACGGTACGACTCGACGGCGGCGGTGTTGTGGGCGCCACCGTCGAGGTCATCGACAGCGGGATCATCGTGGGAACGGCGACGACCACCGGATCCGGCGCGTTCGAGATCTCACTCGCGGGCCCTGGCGTCGTCGACCTGCGGGTCACTCCGCCTGTCGGAGTCGGTGCGTCCGCCCAGACGATCACGGGCGTCGTTGTCCCACCGGCACCCGCGTTCGCCACCGTCGACGTGGCGATCCGCCGGCTCCTCGCAACCCTCGACGTCAACGTCGTCGACGGAGCCGGCGACCCGGCAACCGGCGTCGTCGTGCGCCTCCTCAACGCTGGCAACAACGCAGGCGTCGACACCGCCACGACCGACGCCGCCGGACACGTCCGGTTGCGAGCGCCCGGCGATCGCCAGTACGGCCTCCGACTCACCTCCGGTGCGGAGACGTCCCTGGTTCTGCCGAAGACGATGCTCCTCACCGTCAACGAACTGGTCCAGCCAACGGTCGCTGGCACCACGATCACCTTGGCCATCCCCACCGCCACGCTCAACGTCGGAGTCGAGGACAGCGGTGGCACCTCACTTCCCGGAACACCCGTCGTCGCCGACTCGAGCCCCGTCGGTCTCTCCCTGGGTTCGGGCTTCACGGCCAACGGCAGTGCTTCTTCAAGCGGCAGTGCCGACATCGGGGGCCAGGTCGAACTCGCCACAATCACCGGCGCCGCGAACGTCGAGGCATCCCCACGCAGCGGCCTGCTCCTGCGCACGTCCACGAGCGTTCCCGTCAGCGGGCCGGCGACGAGCGCCACGATCGTCGTCGCCGCAGCGCCGACCGCCGACCTCACCGTCACCCTTCTCGACGGCGCCGGAGTACCCGTGCCCGATGCTCAGCTACGTGGAGCCGAAACCGCTCGGACTGATTCCCTCGGCACCGCCACCGTGCTGATCCGCACCGATCTTTCACAGACAGCCTCGGTCGCTGCGCTGAGCGACGGCCTCCTCGATCTGCCCGACCGCCTGTACTTCTCGCGACCGACCCCTCCCGCAGGTTCCGACACCCTGCAGCCAGTCCTGGCGACACTGGCGGTTGACGTCGTCGACCAGTTGTCCAACGCGCCGATCACCGGCGCGATCGTCACGATCACCAGCCCTACGTTCCCCGCCAGTGGAGCCTGGACCGTGAAGTCGATAGCGGATTCACAGCCGACCGACGGCGCCGGTCGGGCAACGTTCCGACTCGTACCCGGTTCTGGGTACGTCGCTACTGTTCGTTCAGGTACCGACCGGATCGGGTCGAGCCCCGCCACGCTGGCCGGTGGCGGTACGACGACGATCGTGTCCCTGCCCGCCGCGCCTGCTCCGGTTGTAGAGAGCGGGTTCTTCTCGATCCGCGGCCGGGTCGTCACTCCGGCCGGCACACCGGTCGCCGGGATCAGTGTTCAGTCGACTGTCCGCGGCGCCACCAGGGTGACCGGAGTCGACGGTACATTCAGCACCCCGGTCAACGGCGCCCCTGGCACTTCCCACGGGTTGTGGCTGAGGGGCACGAACCTGCTCGCAGCCAACGGCTCGGCGTCGTCCGTGCCTGACCAGATCAACGTCTGGACCGCACCGTTCGTGGCGGTCGGGCTCGAAAGTGTCGATGTCGGCGATGTCGTGTTGCCCCTCGACCAGCTCGATGTCCAAGTCACTGACGAGTCCGGCGGTGGGCTCGCCTTGCTGAACGTCAACACCGATCTCTCAGGCGGATCGACCGACGTTTCGATCGGTGGCGCATCGGTCAGGGCCTCAGCGCAGTCCGGATACGTGACCACCGGGGTCCGGCTGGACAACCTCGGCGAGGGCACCCTCCACCTGTTCCGTGGCTCGTACGACGTCACCGTCGCCGAACAGAGTCTGAGCAACTTCGCCGACGTCGACTTCCCGGTCACCGAGTCTGGCGCTGTCACCGCTGGCAACGACACCCTGCGCCTCGTGTTGCAACGCCGGTATGGCGCACCGTTCACCACCCTCAATGGCTCGCCAGCGGAGAGCCAGATGCCGCTCACGCTGCAGCTTCCCGAGGCGGTCGTGACGCCCGACATCGATCTCCCGCTGCAGTTGGCGGGCGGGTCCGTGGGCTCATCAAGCGTCGAGGTCAGTGACCGATGGTGGTGCGGCGAGAGAAACCGGACTGTCGTGTTCAACCCCGATGACTGCACGGAAGGTCTGCTGCCCATTGTGCTGACCGATTTGAACCGGTCCGGCTTCTCGGTGTTTCCTCCCGGCGCGAGCTACCCGCTCACCCTTCCGGTCGTGTACTGGAGCACCGTCATTGCTGACATTCCTGGCGTCGGATCGACGTTCATCCGTGAAGGAACCCGGTCTGGGGAGATCGTGCTGTTGGCCCCCATCGATGAGGTGCCGACGATGTCCCTCGGCGCCCCGCCTGCACCGAGCCCGGAGGGCTCACTCGTGCAGCTCACCGCGACCGGTTCCGACGCCGAGGGCCCTGTCACGGTGTCCTGGGACCTCGACGACGACGGCATTCCTGATGCAGAAGGTCCGGCCGTCTGGGTCGAAGCCCTTGACGGTCCGTCATCCACCCCGATCACGGCCTTCGTCACCGACAGCAACGGACGTTCGGTCACCGCGGCGACGGCGATCGAAAGCCTCAATGCCCCGCCGACCGGCATCCTCACGCTGTCCGGCCCCACTGCAGACCAGGTCACGGCAGAGGTCACCGATCTGAGCGACCCGGCCGTGGCCGACATCGGGGGCCTCACCGTCATGTTCGACACCGATGGCAACGGCACATTCGAATCGAACACCAATCCAGTGACCTTCGATGTCAGCAGCAGAACAGATGGGTCGTACGACGTCACGGCACGCATCACCGACGACGACGGCGGCAGCACCGACGTCACCCAAAGCTTCACGGTGACCACTCCCACCACCACCACCACCACCACCACCACCACCACGGTGCGATCGAACCGGTCGCTGTCGAGCACGGTGAGCGGCCCGACGTCACCCGTCGCACCCGGCGATGTTGCGAGGATCAACGTCTCGCTCACCAACGCGAGCCCGGCAGCGGCGACCAACGTCGCCGTCACCGTGCGACCAGGGTCTGGTCTGTCGCCTCTCACCGGAAGCCAAGCGGCCCTCGGTGGACGTGCGATCAGGGAGCTCGGCAGCGGTCCCGGGTGGACCTGCACCACCACCGATCCCGCGGTCTGCTCACTGCCCGCGCTGCCCGCCGGAGCCACCAGTGAACTGACGATCGAGCTGACCGTCGGCGCCACAGCAGACGGCAGCGTCAGGGTCGACATCGACATTGCTGCCGATGACTTCGATGCAACGACGGCCAGTGTTCTGATCGCGATCGCCGCTCCGGACTCGACGTCGTCGACCACTTCCACGACCGTGCCGACCATCATTCCGGTGACCGGTCTGCCGGCCACCGGTGGTCAGACGAGCGGTCCACTCGCCATCGCGGTCAGTGCATTCTTGATTGGACTGGCGATGCTCGCAGCGTCCCGCAGACGTCGCCCGACCGAACGTCGCCGTCACGCCGTTTGATCATCACCGCTGTGGTCGTCCTCCACGGCCGCGTACAGCATGTGACCCGGCCGGCGCTGCGCTCAGGCTGGCAGACTTGACCGCATGCTCAGTCCTGGACAGCTCGCCCCACCATTCTCACTCCCCGACCAGGAGAACAGCATCGTGAATCTGGCTGACCTCTCGGGCCAGTGGGTACTGCTGTGGTGGTACCCCAAGGCCGCCACACCTGGTTGAACCGTGGAGGGACAGGCACTGCGTGACAGTGCCGAACGTTTCGACGAACTCGGAGCGGTCATCCTCGGCGCGTCGTTCGACACGCCTGCGGAGAACCTCGCCTTCGCTCAGGCGCAAGAGTTTCCATTCCGGCTACTGAGCGATCTCGACCACACCGTCGGAGCGGCCTACGAAGTCAGGCGTGATCCCGGTGACAAGTTCGCCGCCTTCCCGCGCCGCCTCAGCTACCTGATCGACCCCGAGGGCCGCGTTCATCGGTCCTATGACGTCACCGACGTGGCCCGGCACGCCGCCGACGCCATCGCCGACATCGAGCAGGCGCAGCGCGCCCGATGAGCTCGCAGCCGTACACCCCCACCTCGGCCAGGACTCCGGTCGACCCTGGGCGCGACGCCGAGCAACTGCAGGCCCGCGTCACCACCGTGTCCCGGGGCGCCGCACGTGCCGCCGTGCTCGGGGTGAACGACGGCCTCGTCACCACCGTCTGCCTGGTGCTCGCAGTCGCCGGGGCCAGCTCCGGCGTCGACGAGGTCCGCATCGCCGGCCTCGCGAGCCTCATTGCGGGCGCGTTCTCGATGGCCGCGGGAGAATGGATCTCCGTTCGGAGCCAGGTCGAACTCTTCGATGGCATCGTCAGCGAACTCCACGATCTCAGTCGACGTAACCCTCGCTTGCTGCTCGAGGCGCTGACATCGAAACTCGAAGACAGCGGCCTCGCGACCGACACGGCTCAACGCGTCGCCACCGAACTGCCGCTCGAAGGCGATCGTTTCGTCGACTTCACGGCGCGGACCGTCTTCGGGTTCGACCCAGGAGAGGTCGGCTCACCCATCGTCGCGGCGTTCTCGTCGTTCGGCCTGTTCACCGCCGGCGCCGTCGTGCCACTGGCGCCGTGGTTCCTGACGAGCGGAACCGCAGCGATCATCGCCTCCGTCACCGCAACGGCGCTCGCGAGCCTCGTTGTCGGCGGCTGGGTCAGCAAGTCGTCGGGCAAGCCCGTCGCCCAGGGAGCAACACGGCAGCTGGCGATCGTGCTCGTCGCATCGGTCGTCACGTACGGCATCGGCGCACTGTTCGGCACCGCCATCGGCTGAGCCCTCGGTATTGATGTGGTGTTGGTCTACCGTTGACCACTTCGGCGCAAGTACGAGCGATCAAGAGGTCGCGGTCTCAGATGAGACCCGACCACCCAACGAATGGAGCACCCAGCAATGGCTGAGAAAACCGACCCAACCCCCACGTTGCACGACAAGATCGTCGTCGGGTTCGACGGGTCAGACAGCTCGATGGCAGCGCTTCGCTGGGCAGCTGAGGAGGCCACGTTGCGCAACGCAGCCGTCACGGTCATCTCCTCGTTTGCGACGTCACCCGCACTCGACTACGGGTGGGGAATGGGTTACGGCGGGGTGGCCATGGCCAACGCCGCCGAGGAACTCGCCGAATGGACCCGCTCCGAGCTTGCCAAGGGCGTCCACGAGGTGTTCGGCGACTACCCGACGGTCGGCCATGACTACCATGCCGTTGCCACCAGGCCAGGCCTGGCCCTTCTGAGCGCTGCGGAGGGCGCCGACATCGTTGTCGTCGGACGTTCGGGGGCTGGAGCGCTCGAACGTGCGGTACTGGGATCGGTGACCACGGACCTGCTTGCCCGCAGTTCGTGCCCGGTCGCCGTCATTCCAGCAGCGCCAACCACCACCGGCGGTGCGGTCCTGGTCGGGACCGACGGGTCGGAACACTCGGCGATGGCAGTCCGCTGGGCGGTCGACGAGGCGGATCGACGCGCCAACCGGCTGACTGTCGCGCACAGCTGGAAGGCTTCGCACCGCCTCACCTCGGACCGACTTGACGGGAGCGACGACCTCCACAAGGTCGATGCCGAACTCGTGCTCGATGCAGCTGTCGAAGCGGCGCGCGAACGCTCGGGCGGTGACATCGACCGCCGCCTGATCGAAGGTGGCGCGGTCGATTCGATGGTCGACCTCTCGAGGGCGGCCGACATGATCGTCCTGGGTTCACGCGGACGCGGGGGGTTCACTTCGATGCTCCTCGGCTCGGTCGCCCATGCCGTTGCCTCGCACGCAGCATGCCCCACGGTGATCGTTCGGTAGCGACCAGGACTCGGCCAACCAGGGCGACGGAAAGAAACGTGACGACGCGCTTCGCCGGCGTCGAGAGTTTCGTCACAAAGTGGGTCCGATCATCCACGAGGGTCTGTCAGGAACGTTGTGGGTTGGTCGTGATCTGACTGGTCCGGCCGGAACGCTGGGCCAGCAGGAATCGCTTCCATGGACAACGACACAGACCACGATGTGGACCCCGCCCGGAGCTGACGGCGTGAACCTCACGGGCCCAGGTGAGGGCGTGGTCACCGCACAGATCACCGCTGAAATTGTCCACCCAGTTGTCCACCTGGCCGAAAACAAAGAAAGTCCCGGTCGGAGGAAACAACCTCTGACCAGGACTTTCGTACGTCGGGCTGACAGGATTTGAACCTGCGACCCCTTGTCCCCCAGACAAGTGCGCTACCAAGCTGCGCTACAGCCCGTACCGG
>RCMY010000390.1_pt1 | contig 46751 bp, 52 predicted proteins | sample 2041341 | NCBI WGS metagenome assembly RCMY01 (sample SAMN09708234, study PRJNA481090) | Marine sediment metagenome, whole genome shotgun sequencing project.
ACGTCGGCCCTCGACCCCGAACTCGTCGGCGAAGTGCTCGCGACGATCCGCGGGCTCGCCTCAGGCGGAATGACGATGATCCTGGCTACCCATGAGATGGGATTTGCCCGCGATGTGGCCGACAAGATCTGCTTCCTCCATGAGGGCGTCGTACTCGAGGCGTCGCATCCATCGGTCTTGCTGAGCACACCGACTCATCCACGAACGCGACAGTTTCTCGACCGCGTGATTGAGGCTGGCCGCCTCTAGCGCATCTTTCGCTCGGCGCGGAAAACGACCTCAACGGCGGAGGGGGCGGGGCCGCGAGCCGACGCCAGTTTGGGCGGAGACCACCAGACCGAGCGCCACAAGCACAACCGCCATTGCAACAATCTGGATCGCCACCAGCGGCTCACCAAGAAACACCCACGCCGCCGTTGTAGAGATGACAGGGATCAGAAGTGTTGTGGTCGATCCCAACCAGAGCGGGATCTGCTTGATTGACCAATTCATAACTGAGTGACCAAGCACGCCAGCGCCGAACGTAAGCGCCAGCAGCCACAACCAGCTCGTCGTTGACGGCCAAGACAACGACTGCCCGAATACAAGGGCGAGCGGAATATTGATCAGACCGGTCCATATGGCCGTGCCGACGGTGTACTCCGTTGAGGTAATCACAGCCTGAGAGCGTTTTGAAAACACAAAGTACGCAGACCAGGCAAACAATGCGCAAAAAGCGAGTAGATCACCCGTTGTCGATGCTTCTGCCGATCCCGACCCACCCATCACGACCGCTGCGACACCGGCGATGGCAACGCCTCCGAGCGCCATGTCTCGACGCGAGACTGTCTCCCCAAACATCCGCCACGCAACGGTCGCAACCACGATTGGTTGGAGCGAACCGATAAGCGTCGCGTTGGCAACCGCGGTCAGCTTCACGGCCGAGAAGAAGAATGCAACATCGAGCCCGAGGGCGATGCCGCCCCACAATGATTCGCGCATAATACGTTTCGAGAGCTGCAGCCCGCGAGCTCGCATGAACAGACCGAGGACGATGCCATAGATGGAGAATCGATAGGCGGCGATTGCCAGCCCACCCATATCGATGTGTTTCGCGATGACACCAGAGATGCCCCATGCGGCCACCGCAACAAGCGCGCCGGCCAAGCCGGGGGCATAACTCTGCTCTTGTGAGTCTGGGGCAGTGGTCGTCACCGATGGAGCCTACTGGTCGCTTCTCAGCTCAAACGCTGGTGTGGCGGAATTGACAGCAGCTCTCACGGGTTGAACTTCCTGATGGCCAAGTCACTGGAAACACCTACCGCCGTGTGGAGCAGACGGGCCAAGACAATCCCCGCGATGCTTGGCGCAACCGCGGTGGCATTCCTGTTGGCCCCAGTCTTTCTACCGGTCTCAGTCGTCATCGACGTTCTGGCTCGGCGGCGATCGCTCCCGACTCCGAAGGCCTACCTTTTCGGCCTCCAGTATTTGTTCAACGACTCCGTCGAGATTGTCTTGGCGCCAGTGTTCTGGGTGCTCGCAGGGTTTGGTCAGCGTTTGGACAAGCCGGCATCGATCCGGCGCCACGAGCGGCTTCAAATGTGGTCGATCGACGTTCTCGCGCTGCGGGCGGAGCAGCTCCTTCAACTCACCATCGAGGTAGCCGACGATTCTGCGTCGCTCGACCAGTCAGGCCCAACCATCGTTCTCGCCCCACACAGCAATCTCTTCGACGCCTCGCTGCCTGCGTTGCTCTACCAGAACCTTGGCTTCAGCGTTCGGGGCGTCATCATGGCGGAGTTATTGGCCGATCCTGGTTTCGACCTGATCTTTGGCCGCCTCGGGTCAATCTTCATTCCCCGTGACGATGGAGAAGAAGCCAGGCGCCAAATAGCAGCACTCGCAGAGGGCCTCGACCCAACCACTGTCGCCGCCATCTTCCCCGAGGGTCGCCTTTTCACCGCTGACCGGCTCACGCGAGCCAAGGCCAAACTCGCCGCCCAAAACCCTGATCGCGCTGTTCACCTCGAGCCGCTTAGGCACACGCTCCCACCACGCTCGGGCGGCCTTGCCAGCCTGCTGGCTGGCGCCCCAACGGCCGACGTCGTCATACTCCGCCACGCGGGTTTGGAGTCGTTTCGGCCATTCTCACCAGCGACCAGGGCGACCTCGCTCAGCACGACTGTTCGCGTATCGGCGGAACGATTCGAGCGGTCGACGATTCCCGACGACGACGCGGCATTGGCGGCGTGGCTCGACGACCGGTGGCTAGCGCTCGACGAATGGATTGAGGGCGAGCATTTGCGCGAAGAGATCAGGAGCGCTCAGATAGGCGGGTGACTCGAGAACGACCGCTCCCCCAACCAACGCCAGAGACAGCCCATTTCTGGGATGGAACCCGCGACGGCAGCCTGCTCCTCCAACGCTGCGCCGACTGCGCCGATGCGTACTTCCCACCCCGACCGTTCTGCCCCTCTTGCGGCTCTCGATCGGTCGAGGTCTTCGCGGCCTCTGGCAAGGCGACGCTGTACAGCTATGTGATCAATCAACGACCGCCGGCCGGTTTCGATGGCCCGGTCGCCATCGCAGTCGTTGAACTGGAAGAGGGTCCCCGAATGATGACCAACATCGTCGACTGCCCCCAGACCGAAGAGGCCCTGGTGCTTGACATGCCACTCGAAGTCACATTCGACAAGCAGAACGACGACATCACCCTTGCGCTCTTCCGACCAGTACCGAGCGCATCATGAAGCCTCGTTCCGTCGCCGTAGTCGGTGCCGCCGAAACAACGAAGCTCGGCACTATCCCTGACCAGTCGGTCATCGGGCTGCATGCCGATGCCGCTCTCAACGCCATGGCCGATGCTGGCCTCAAGCCGTCAGATATTGATGGAGTCGCCACTGCCGGCATGAGTCCAACCGACATCGCTCACTACCTTGGCATCACCCCGACTTGGGTTGATGGCACCTCGGTTGGCGGATGCTCGTTCATGCTCCATGTCAGACACGCCGCTGCGGCTATTGCCGCCGGGCATGCCACAACTATTCTGATTACGCACGCCGAGAGCGGACGTTCGCGCATCGGTGCCGGCCGCTGGGCCTCCGATCCATCATCACTCTCGGGACAGTTCGAGAGCCCCTTTGGTGTCACCGGCCCTCCCACCCGCTTCACGATTCCGTGGCTTCGCTACGCCAAACAGTACGGAGTGCCAATCGAGAAGCTGGCCAATGTTGCTGTGGTGCAACGCGAGTGGGCTGGTCTCAATCCCAGAGCGAAGTTCCGCGATCCCATCACGGTTGACGACGTGCTCGACGCCACCATGATTGCGACACCGTTCACCAAGTTGATGTGCTGCCTCGTCACCGACGGAGGAGGCGCTTTGATCCTGACCTCGGCCGAGCGGGCTGCTGATTTCCCTCAGCCCCCTGTCTACGTGATGGGCACGGGCGAGAGCGTCGAGACGCCGATGATCTCGCAAATGGAAGACTTCACAACTTCGCGAGCATTCCGCGTTGCGGGAGCTTCGGCCTTCGCCGAGGCCGGGATCACTACTAATGACGTCGATCACCTCATGATCTACGACGCATTTGCTCACCTGCCGATCTATGGCTTGGAAGACCTTGGCTTCGTCGGCCGAGGCGAAGGCGCCGATTTCATCTGGGAGCGAAACACTGCGATCGGGGGCTCGCTACCGCTCAATACCAACGGCGGTGGCCTGTCCTATATGCACTCCGGCATGTACGGCATGTACGCAATGCAAGAGAGTGTGCGACAAGTGAGAGGCATCGCGGCAGCGCAGGTCGCCGATGTCGAGATCTCTGTTGCTCATGGCGTCGGCGGCATGTTTGGCGCGAGCGGCACGATCATTTTCTCCCGCTAAGCGCTGCCCGTCAGGCGTTCCTCGACGAGCGCCGCCACCCTGACACCGTCAACCTCGGTGCACACATCGACCACAGGGCGGCCCTGCCATGCCTTCGGCACTGACTCGTCGGTGTTGCCAATGTTTGGCCACGTCTTGCCTCTGCTGAAGCTCTCGGTCTCGACCCGAAGCGACCACTGCTTGGTGACAAAGGAGCTCGGATCCAACATATATGCAACCGCTGAAGGGTCGTGTACATAGATGCCATCGACCCCATTCCTCCCATTAAAGAACGAGCGGTACAACGGAATAGCCTTGCTGAGTAGGCGCGATGTCGGGCTGTCAGCCGAGCAAATTCGATCGAGCGCCTGGGTCGACAGCGTGACCTCATGCGTCACATCGAGTCCGACCATGGCGATCTTCCAACCGGCGCCGAACACGATGTCAGCCGCTTCTGGATCATTGTTGATGTTGGCCTCTGCGACCGGGGTCGCATTGCCGGGCACCAACGCATTGCCACCCATGACGACGACCTCATCGACAAGGTCGACCAGGTCGGGGTGGGCTTGCAGCGCCAGGGCGAGATTGGTCAGAGGACCCACCGCCAACAGCGTGATTTCGCCCGGCGCGGCGAGCGCCGTTGTGTAGATGAAGTCATGCGCCGATGACTCAATCGTCGAGCGTGTGCTCGGGATAATGCCGCCATCGCCCAGACCGTCGGCCCCATGAACTTGTGGAACCGGTCCAAGGTAGTCAGTGGCGAGTGGGCGATCGGCGCCCCTCGCGACGGGGATGTCTGGTCGACCCGCGGCGTCCAAGAGAGTGAGCGCGTTCCGAGTCGTCACCTCGGTGGCGGCATTACCAAAGATCGTGGTCAGACCGACTATTTCAAGCTCGGGGCTCGCCAGCGCCATGAAGAGCGCCATGGTGTCGTCGACGCCAGGATCGGTATCAAGAATGATCTTGCGTGTCATGCGATCTGGTCCATTTCGTCACCGTAACAGTCGGCTACAAACGCTCTCCAGCCCAAGCCAACACTCGCAGTGAGCGCAGCGTGTTCCACCGACTCGGCCTGCCGACCTTCTCCATATCGAACCACACTTTGCCTGCGTGCTTATTCTGAACCGGCCAGCGACCATCCTTCCGCTGCCGACTGTGGAGCAGCGCGAGAGCATCGTCAAGACGCTTATCGAGGGGCGCCGATGTATTTGCAAAGTGCTCGAGGCCGCGCAATGCGTCGTAGTGCCAGCGTGGCGGGAACGAAAATCGCGTGAACGCGGCACTCACGATCTGACCGGTCCGATGGGACTTGTAGAGACGATGATCGAGGAAGAACTCGCTACCTTTTGTCAATGCATCGGCGATTTCTGTCCGTCCGGGAGTTGAGCGGTCGATCTCCGCCAACGCTTCAAGCGCCATGATCGACGTGTGAAACGAGCTGTGGCGATCTCCGAACCGAACCGTTCGACAGTTCCAGCCTCCGTCATCGAGTTGATTGTCCAACAGCCACTGCGTTGCCGCCTCGACTCGTTCGTCAGCAAATCCGAAGTACGTCGCTAGCGCGAGATACATAGACGTCACACACGCTTCGGGGGCATCGATCGACTGGGCGACGGTGAGACCGTCGTCGAAGTAGCGCGCACCATCCCACAGCAACTCGACTGCAGCGTTGGCGCCGAGATGACCCTGGTCGAGCCCCATGCGCCGCAGGAGGAGGAGCGAGTAGGTCGTCGAGGTCCACTTCCCGCTGTACAGCTGCCCTCCCCACGAGCCATCTGTATCCTGGTAGCTAAGGAGCCGATGCCCCCAGCCAGTCGTAGCGACGGTTAATCGATCGGCTTCGTAGTCTTCAACTGGTAAGGACAGCAGGTCGCGCTTCGTTTGCCAGCGAATGCACGCGTCGCCAGCGAGTAGCCAATCGATGGTGTCGTGCGAAACAGCCATGATTCATCCTTTGGCGTTTGCTTTGGCCCACCTGCGGATCAGCTTCGATGCCCACGCGTAGTGGCTGGAAGTCGCAGAGACGGCATAGCTCCCAACTGATGTCGATCCGGTCCACTTGTATCGCTTCTTCGTGAACAGGTCGTCGTTGCTATAGCTCGCGATGAGCTCAGTTATTGCTCGGTGCGACGAGCGGAGCCGCTGCTCGATGTCCGTCCAGTCGTCGTCGGCCGCATTCCGATAGATCTCATCGTTCAGCGCTGGTGTCTCCGACCAACCAATGCCGGGAGCCGGAATACTCGGCTTCTCTCCAGTTCGGCCAACACGTTCCCAGCCAAGGAAGAGCTCGTGCCAGGCATCGAGATGAGCGAGTAGATCTTTCACCGACCAGTGTTCGCATGCGCCTGGGCGTTCGCGGTCTACACGATCTACCGAAGCAACAGCGTCGAACAAGCGATCAAACTCGCTGCCAGCTGCGGTTAGAAGGTCGTCGCGGGAAGTCGGTCTAGCCATGAGTCGATTGTCGCGGCGCAGAGCCCTCTACTCAAGAGGACGAGGTCCTACTCGTTCACACCACGTGATCGGGGCTAGCGAAACCGCCGGGTCGAGAGAGCCGATGCTTGGAAGAGAAGCGCATAGTAGGCGCCGACAAGGCCGCTGACAGCAACCCGGAACATGGCCGAGATCGACTCGCCCGCAATCATGGCTTGAGCGGCCCACCAGGTGCCACCAACGGCGGTCGCAACCAAGCCGATAACAGCAACCCATGCCCCAAAGGACAGACTTCGATATCTATTCATCTCTCTCATCTCCCGTGCGAACACGCTCGCAACGCCAGACTACGAGGGCACCTGTGACGGGCTGGAGAGAAGAACTACCTTCACGGGGCGGGTAAAACCACTACCTGCCGTAGTGAACTGGTCAGTTCACTCAAATTCGATTTCGACCATGAGGTCGTTGGCGATGTCTTCGAGCGCTGACTCCAGCTCGCCCGGCGCAATTTGATCTGGCACGAACAGCGTCGCGGTCGCTCCAAACAATACGAAGCCACCCATCGGAGCAGGACCGGTGTCGGTCTCTAGCTCCTCGATACTCACTCCAAGTGAGGCGAAGACAGCAGCGACATCGTGCAGTAGTCCGGGATGGTCTTGCCCTGTTAGCGTCAGCGACGCTCGATAGCCGCCGCGCCTCGGCTCAGTCGATGGCAAGACACGTTCGATAGTGAGCTCCAGCGCTGCTCCCGCTGAAATTGTGGACAAGTCGTCGATGAGCGCGTCGGCCGTGACCTCACTGGCGCTGACCTCGACGATGCCAGCAAACTTTCCGGCGATGCGCGCCATGCTCGAGCGTTCCCAGCTAGCGCCATGTTGCGCCACTGCCTCGGAAACCAAGGCGACGATGCCTGGCTTGTCGTCGCCAAGCAATGTGATCACAAGAGTCGTCATAGCGACACCGTAGCTCATGGCGTCAATCCCGTCCGCAGCAAATACGGAGGGCATTGTTGAGCACAGTGAAAGCAACAGTGTTGACAAACACTGTAAGTTACATATACTAAGAACATGCCAAGACCGCACGGCCCGCGAGGGCACAATGGCCCGAGAGGGCAACGCGGCCCCCGCCGCAAACACCACAGTCGCAACCGTCATGACGACGGCACCTGGGAAGTCAACGCTCGCATCGAGCGATTTGTCGAACCCGCAGTGCTACTCGTACTCCGAGACACATCGTCGTATGGCTACGACCTTGGTGCTGAGGTCGAGAACATCGTCGGCGACCGCGTCGACAACGGCAATCTCTACCGACTTCTGCGGGGGCTAGAAGAAGACGGTCTCGTGGCATCAGAGTGGCGCAAGGACCTTCCTGGCCGCTCGAAACGCACCTACCAACTCACCGACGAGGGCAATGCCGTACTCGATGGTTGGTCGAAGGCGCTGCATCAGGTGTCAACCGACATCACTGCATTCCTCTCCCGATTCGAGGGTGACGAATGACAAATCAACTCACAAATCTCGCCGCCCTATCGGCGGCACTTACACAGAAAATCGAGCACTACATGAGCAACGACTCACAACAAATCCACATCCATCATCACATCCACGGCGATAAGCCTGGGGGCCCTCGGGGCCGAGGCGAGAGCGAAGGCCGATCAGGCAAGCGCCGAGGCAGAGGGCCGGGCGGTCGACGACCAGAAGGACCTGGTCCGGGAGGCCATCGAGCGCGCCACATGGCACGACACTCGGTCCTGCGAGCCTTCGGTGCCGTCCGCCGCGGCGGCGAGATCTCCGCTGACGAATTCAGCGATCTACAAGAGGTCCAACGAGATCTTGAGCAGAGGCTCGCCGATCTATCCGATCTGATCGAAACGATCGAACGCGAAGGTCTGATCACTCCGCCGGCCGACGCAGACGGCACGCAGGAAACTGACACATAGTCCCGCAATCACGAAGCGCGTGGGACGCCAGTTTGACGTCTCGATCTGCGAGTCGTCGACACTGGAACTAGAGCCAACGGCAGTAGTTCGCTAGTGTCGGGCCATGCGCTTTGTGATCCATGCCGAAGACCATCCGGACAGCCTTGAATTGAGGAAGGCAACCCGCCCGACCCACCTCCACTACATGAACGGCTTCGAGGTCCTCGTTGGGGGCCCGATGCTCGATGCCAATGGTGACCCGTGTGGGTCAATGGTCGTTCTCGAAGCCGACAGCCTCGACGACGCGCTGACCTTCGCCCAGAACGATCCTTACAACAAGGCGGGCTTATTCAACCGGGTCAGCGTGCGAGAGTTCATAACGGTTCTGTGGCCCGACACGGACGAGACATGAGCCGGATCCTCATCGCTGGCGGTGGCATCGGCGGCCTTACGTCCGCCCTAGCGCTTCACCGAGCTGGACACGAGGTCACGGTCTTCGAATCGGTGCATGAGCCTCGGGGCCTGGGTGTCGGCATCAATCTACTCCCCCACTCCGTTCGCATTCTGCACGACCTTGGGCTTGCCGAGGCACTCGATGACGTCGCCATAAAAACGAAGCGACTGAGCTTCTATTCTGAAGACGGTGTCAAGATCTGGGAGGAGCCCCGGGGCCTCGACGCAGGAAATCCATGGCCCCAATACTCCGTTCATCGAGGCCGGTTTCAGATGCTGCTGCTCGACGCGGCACGCCGCACGCTTGGGAACGATCGAATCCTGACCGGTCATCACTTCGCGTCGTTCGAACAAGATCGATCAGGGGTCAGGGCGACGTTTGTCGACAAGCGAACTGGCAACCCAGTCGGCACATACGACGGCGACCTGCTCATCGGCGCCGACGGCTTACACTCTGCGTTGCGAAAGACGTTCCATCCCGACGAGGGGCCTCCCGTGTACTCGGGCCTCATGCTGTGGCGCGGTGCAATCGAAACCGACCCGTTCCTCGACGGACAGTCGATGTTCATGGCGGGCCACGACGACAAGAAAGCAGTCGTCTATCCAATTGGCGAGCCCGAGCGTCGCAAGGGACGCAGCTTTGTGAACTGGATTGCCGAACGGCCGATGGAATTTGACGTCAGCAAGGCCGACTGGAACCGCGAGTCGACGGTTGACGAATTCATTGAGTCATTCGAAGACTGGGACTGGGGTTGGATCAATCTGCCAAAACTCTTCCGAGACACGCCAGTCTGTTACCAGTTCCCAATGATTGACCGCGATCCGCTGACCAAATGGACACACGGTCGAGTGACGCTCCTCGGCGACGCGGCTCACGCAATGCGGCCGAATGGATCGAACGGCGCAAGCCAGGCGATTCTCGACAGCGAAGCCATCACGCAGGCCCTGACCGAAGAGTCAGACATCGCAACGGCCCTTGAACGGTACGAAGAAGTCAGACTCGCGCCAACCGCCAAGGTCACGCTCGCCAATCGCGAAAGCGGTCCTGAGCAGGTGCTGCAATGGGTGAAGGAACGGTGTGACGGAAGCTGCGTCGGCCAGCACACTTGCGTCGATACTGCGGAACTCGAAGCGGCAGCGACGGCCTACAAGCGCCTGGCCGGATTCGACCCCGCTCAACTCCAAGCCAAGGCCAAAGCGGCCGACTAATTGTCACACGTATCCGATACCTACGACATTCGGGCGAGCGAACGACGAAGGTAATTCGACACACTTTGAACTTCTAAGTAGATTTTGGTTGGGATGCGAGAGAAACCGGCCGACACTACGAACCACATGACGACTACCGCCGCGGATAGAACTGACGGGCCGACCGCACTCGAAGACCAGGGCACCGCCATCGACGTCCTGAAGAACGCACATTTCCGGCGCATCTTCTTGGCATCGTTCGCATCGAGCACTGGCCGCTGGATGCAAAATGTCACGCTCGGAGTGTTCGCGTACAACCTGACCGGCACTGCACAATTCACAACTCTGGTCATCGCGGCCAATCTCTTTCCGCTACTCACGCTCGGCATCCTCGGCGGCTCGCTTGCTGACAAACTCGATCGCCGTATTCTGCTCATCGTCACACAAGCGTGGCAGGCACTGTGGGGCCTTGTCCTCGCCTGGCAAGTTATGGACGGCGACATCACGAAGGGTCGGCTGCTCCTGATCGTGTTGATGATCGGCATAGGACAGGCCCTCTTCGCTCCTGCCTTCACCGCCGTCGTTCCGAGCCTGGTTGGCAGACAAAACCTGCCAGCGGCGATTTCCCTAAACTCCGCGCAGGTCAACCTAAGCCGTGTGCTCGGGCCGGTCCTCGCGGCAATGGTCGTCGCCGTCTCTGGTATCTCCGAGGTGTTCGTCATCAACTCAGTGACCTACTTGCTGATCATCGCAGCACTATTCGTCACCCCCATCCCGCCAACAACTCCAGCGCCGGCCCAGTCCCGCAAGGACCACATGATGAGCGGCATTCGTGTCGCCCGATTGTCACCTCAGGTCGGACGGCCGCTAAGGACCATGGTGTTGTTCTCGCTGTTCTGCCTTCCATTCATCGGCCTGCTCCCCGTCATCGCCGAGGAGAATTGGGGTATTGACTCGGAGGGACTCAGCTACGCATGGGCCTACGCCGCATTCGGTGCCGGCGCCTTCGTTGGAGCCCTCAGCGCCGGGTCGGTCCTCCTGCGAATAAGTAGGTCGACCGTCGTGAGATCATCGCTAGCCTGCTTCGCTGTGGCTCTGGCCGCGCTGGCGAGCCTCGGCTCAGCAACGCCGGTCTTCCCTGCCATCTTCTTTGTCGGACTGTTCTATTTCACAATGCCAACCGCCCTGTCGACGTTTCTGCAGGAGCATCTCGGCGACGAGATCCGCGGCCGAGTTATGGCCCTTTGGATCATCTCCTTCGGCGGAATCCTGTCCATTACCAACCTCTTCAGCGGGCGGATCGCCGACGCCACTTCGGTTAGCGCCGTCATGTACGGGGGATCCATCGCCGCCCTGATACTGGCGGCGATCACTCGGCTCGAACCAGGTCCCATTGCCACCGTCGCCCTTCTGGCACCGTCGACGCCCGACCCTGTGGTTGCAAACCAGCGAGGCTAGATCGCCACTTGGGCATGTAGGGCTCGCAAGCAGTGCCGGAATTCGCCCGATTTCCCGGCGAAGGCATTTCTACTACGCCGATAGTGCAATTAGACTGGTGGGATGTCCGTTGGACCTGCGCTTTTCGAAATTGATGACCTGCACGTCTCAACCGCGCCCGAAAGCGGCCGGGAATCTTTCGAGATCCTAAAGGGAGTCTCGCTCACCGTTGGCGAAGGCGAAATGCACGCCCTCGTGGGTCCAAGTGGATCAGGCAAGTCAACCCTCGCCTCGAGCCTCATGGGCGCCCCTGGATACCAGGTCACACGCGGCCGCATCCTGTTCAAAGGCGACGACATTACCGACTGGGACACCGACGTCCGGGCCAAGGCTGGCATGTTCCTCGCCTTCCAATACCCGCAAGAGGTCGCCGGCGTGACGATTCTCAGCTTCCTCCGCCAATCGATGAGCGCACGAACGGGCATCGACATGAGCGTCCTCGAACTCCGCCTGTTACTGATGGACTGGATGGGTCGTCTCGATATGGAAGACTCATTCATGACCCGCTACCTCAATGAGGGGTTCTCCAGCGGCGAGAAGAAACGAAACGAAATCCTCCAGATGGCGATTCTTGAACCCGAAATGGCAATTCTCGACGAGACCGACGCCGGCCTCGACCTTGACACGCTGAGGGTGGTTGCGACCGGTGTCCAGGAAGTTCGTAGGGAGCGTCCGAAGCTTGGCACGCTGGCGGTCACGCACTACCAGGGTCTCCTCGATCAAATCAAGCCCGACTTCGTACATGTCCTGATGAACGGAGCAATTGTCGCTTCTGGTGGCCCAGAGCTTGCAATCCAGCTCAAGACCAATGGTTACGAAAGCTTCCGATGAGCAGCCACTCGACCATCGATGTTGCTGCCATCCGCAAAGATTTCCCGATCCTGCAGCAGCGCCAAAACGATCATCGCCTCGTCTTCTTGGACTCGGGCGCATCGTCCCAACACCCGGTTTCAGTCCTTGAGGCTATGGACGACTTCTACCGAGAGTCGTACGCCAATGTGCACCGAGGCGTCTACCAACTGGCCGAGCGTGCGACCAATGGCTACGAACTCGGCCGAAAGAAGGTTGCGAAGTTCATCGGCGCACCAAACCCCGACGCGGTGATCTTCACAAAAAACGCTACCGAGGCCATCAACGTTGTCGCTGGCTCATGGGGTCGGGCCAATCTTGGCCCTGGCGACGCGGTCGTTCTTACCATCATGGAGCACCACGCCAATATTGTTCCATGGCAGATGTTGGCCGCCGAGAAGGGCTTCGAGATTCGCTGGGTGCCCGTAGGCGCTGACGGCCATCTCGACCTGACCGACCTCGACCGACTACTCGATGGCGCCAAACTGTTTGCGTTCACCGCCATGTCAAACGTACTTGGCACCATCACGCCGGCTAAAGAACTCGTGGCCGCGGCCCATGCCAAGGGTGCTCTTGCACTCGTCGATGCGTGCCAGGCTGTTCCACATTTCCCGGTCGACGTGGTCGACCTCGACGCTGACTTCGTCGTATTCAGTGGCCACAAAATGCTTGGACCTTCCGGGATCGGCGTCTTGTGGGGCAAGCCGGAGATCCTCGATGCGATGCCTCCTTTCCTTGGTGGTGGAGGCATGATTCTCAATGTCACCACCGAAGGGTTCATCCCCGATGCCCTTCCTGGCAAGTTCGAGGCCGGAACTCCCCCCATCGCAGAAGCTGTTGGACTTGGTGCTGCGGTCGACTACCTCACGAATCTTGGCATGGACAACGTCGCCCGGCACGAAGCCGAGCTCACGGCATACGCGCTCCGCACGCTCCGCGAGCAGGTCGGCGACCAATTGACCATTCACGGCCCTTCGGAGCCCGCGATGCGAGGCGGCGTGCTCTCGCTGACCCTCGCCGACGTACACGCCCACGACATCAGCCAAATGCTTGATGAGTATGCGGTGTGCATTCGCCCAGGCCACCATTGCGCTAAGCCGCTTATGCGGCACCTCGGAATCAACGCAACAGCCAGAGCCAGCCTCTATATCTACAACGACACTGACGACATCGACGCTCTCGCGGCAGCACTCATTGCGGCCCGCGACTTCTTCGCTTTCTAGGAGCTTTCCATGGCCGGACTTGAAGACCTCTATCGAGAAATCATCCTCGATCACTACCGCAGCCCCCGCAACAAGGGTGAGCTAGAAAGCCCGCCCGCCCACCGCACCGAGGGATTCAACCCTCTTTGTGGCGACGAGATTATTGTGTATGTCAATACCGACAACGACACGATCGAAGACATCAAGATCAGTGGCCAGGGCTGCTCCATCTCGCAGAGTTCAGCTTCAATGATGTCTGCGGCGGTAAAGGGCAAGACCATTCAAGAAGCCCGAGACCTCACTGCGGCCTTCAAGGCAATGATGTCGATCCACGAGACCGATATCGGCGGCGGTGGCTCTGAGTCAGCAGACGACACGACCGATGAGCTCGATGACCCGTTCGACCTCACGCTCGGCGACCTCGAGGCGCTCCGTGGGGTCGTGAAGTTCCCTGTGCGAATAAAGTGTGCGACCTTGAGCTGGAATACTCTCAACCAGGCCCTCGACGAAATCGCCACCGCAGCCGCGTGACCAAGGCGCATCCACCGTCGCCTCAAGATCGCGCCTTTCTCAGCAACCATCCTGAGCGCGGCAACCTCATTCTCGTTCGCCACGGCCAGCAAGAGTGGCCAGATCACGACTCGTCTTCGGCGAGCGATTGGATCGACCCTCCGCTGTCAGAAACCGGCCGGAGGCAGGCCGAAGCAGTAGGTCAATACCTGGCCGGCGAAAACATTGACGCGATCTACAGCTCTCACCTCCTGCGGGCCCACCACACCGGAATCGCCATCGGGTCTCAACATCAGCTCGAGGTTGAGGTTCTCTCTGACCTGGCTGAAGTCGGCATCTTCACCCATGTTCCAGAGGGGAAGCGGGCATCTGACATCATCGGCGCGAAGGCGCTCCTCGGGGTACAAGAGCGCTTCGTGCAGACGAAGCGGTGGGACGCCTACCCCCTATCCGAAGCCTCAGTCGATTTCCGGCGTCGAGTCGGATTCGCGATTGAGGGCATCCTCGCAAGCCATGCCGGACAGACAGTCGCCATCGCCTGCCACGGTGGGGTAATCAACGCGTATCTGAGCGAACTGCTTGGCATCTCGGCCGACATGTTCTTTCGGCCAAGCCACGCATCGGTTCACCGCCTGAGTTTCGCCGACGGGCAGCGCATCATCGAGCGTCTCAACGAAGACCTCTTCCTGTCGGCCCAGGGCCTTCTTACCAACTAACGCGCCTCCGTAACACAGTGGTCCGTAACACAGTGGTCCGTAACACAGTGGTCCGTAACACAGTGGTCTGACCCCAGTGTTACGGTGCGACCTAGTTCAGGAACTCGGGTTCGCGGGCAACGAGTTCGTCCCAGAACGGCTGAAACTGGAACCAGCCAGCGATGTCGTGGCCCTGAGCGTCGTAGCCAGACTGGCAGAGGTCATCGGGGATATCGATCGGGTCGCCAGCGCTCTCCGCAACGAGCTGGCTCTGACAGCAACGCTCGAGCGCGATGAACCACCAGACCGCTGCATCAACACTGCCGCCTGCGGTGATGAGCCCGTGATTCTGGTGAATCATGGCTTTTTTGTCGCCAAGAGCTGCGGCCATCTTGCGACCAACCTCGGCGTCGAGAACGACAGCGCCGCTGCCCTCGCTGCACATCGCAACGTCGTTGTAGAACATCGTGTGATCTTGGGTGATCATGCGTAGCGGCTTGCCGAGGCTGGAGAACGTGCGGCCGTACATCGAATGGGAGTGTGCGGCCGCAATCACGTCGGGACGGGCCTTGTGCAGCTCGGAATGGATGGCAAATGCCGCAGTGTTGACTGGGCGATCGCCAATGACGACGTCACCGTTGTGGTCGACGCAAATCAAGTCGGACACGGTCATGAGCTTGAAGTTGTGCCCAAACGGGTTGACCCAGAAGCGGTCAGTGAACTCAGGATCTCGAACTGTCACGTGCCCCGCGACGCCTTCCGCCAGGTTCAAGCGACCCATCGTCCGCAGGCCGGCCGCGAGACGTTCTTTGCGATGCCGACGCTCTGCCTCAAAGTCTTCGTGGACTGCTGGCTTTCCGAGGCCCGCAGCGAGCTTGTCTTGATCGATATCAGTCATGTTTGTCAGTCTGTCACAGGCGACACAACGAAGAAAGCTCTCCTACGGCAGCAGATCAGCTCTTGTCGACATGGCGAGCGTTGTGCCGTCGGCATCGACTGCCGCAACAACCCATGTGAGCGGCTCAAACACCCAAGCCCCAACCGCGTCGGGGTTTTCCATGCCACCGAGGTACACCGACGTCTCCGTCCCCGACCATGCCCAGTACGCAGCGCCATCGGCATCGAGAACGAAGAGTTCGTAATCTACTGCTCCCTCGACGGTGTCCCAAGCCAGTAGCGGCCGAGGCCCTGGCTCCGTCGGTTGCACGACAAGCTCGGGAAACGGAGGAGGAAGCTCTGGGCCCGCAGCCTCATCGTCGCTGTCGTCAGGCAAGGAGTCGTCGCCGGTCGAGGCATCGACCGATGCCTCCGACGTGGTCGCAACCGCCTGCAAGGTTGCGTCGGAACTCTCCTCGCTGCTCCCGCTACAGCCAGCCATGATGAACGCGAACCCGAGGGCCAGCAGTAGTCGTGGGCCCGAGTGTCGCATTATCGGTCCCCACAGGCGACTGAGCGCTCTTCTTCGCAGATCAGTTCTTGCAGGATGGTCGCGGCCCGTTCTTCGCCGAGCATCGTGGCTACGGGGAGCCAGAACTTCCAGTCATCAACAGTCCCATCGGCCATAATCCTGCTCAAGCGAGACAGCAGTTGAAGTTCCCAGACGTTACGAACTTCGGGGTACACCTCGAGAAACCCCGAACGGACGGCGAGGACATACAGGTCGACGAACAACTCATCGTCGGTTCCTTCCAACGCGTACCCGCTCGCTTTCAGAACGGCGTCGAGTAGGAGCAGAGCAGACGTGCCATACATACGAGCGGTATCGCCGGTGCAATCACCTCGACGAAAGGTTGCCACCCCGGCATCAGCCTCTGCCCTCGCAATGAATGCTCTGAGCGCTTCCGGGTCGATCACGCCGTTTCGAGCGTTCTCGATCAAGGTCAGACCGTCATCTCGCAAGTCAGCCTGAGGCGAGGGTTCGCCGGCGCCAAGCGGCTCAGCGATGAACTCCCCCTCTAATACGTTGTCTTGGAACGGAATGATCCACTTCCCCGTCAGCGCGTTGCAACCGCTGCCAGTGACCTGAAGCTCGCCAATACCACTTGTCGGCAGCTCATCCGCAGTGAAGGTCAGCGTCATCCCAATTGACGGTTCGGTGACCGTGACTTGATCGAGCGGCAAGAGAGGTTTGGAACGAGGGCCCTCGATTGTGCCAAACGCATCCGCGTGCGCAGGGGCGCCAACACTCAGGACGAGCGTGTCGAGCGACAGATTCCACGCCCCCGAAGCCTCGCTGCCAAGCACGTTCATGAGCATCGAGCCATGACCGCTGTATAAGACCGCTTGACCGCCGAGCTCGGTCTCGGCCTGGTAGTAGAACACGACGCGCCAGTCACCCTCGCCGAAGCGCATGTCTTGAGCCTCAGCCGCCTCACGCGGCACCACAAATGCGGCAAGCGCGGCGAAACAAACCACCAGTGCCAGCAAGCTTCGCCCTGTCCGTGATCTTGGCACTTCGTGCACGTTTCCCTCCGTGACCCTGGCCCCCAGAATCGCCGCACTCGGCCCGTCTGTCAACCCGCTCGGACCACCGACTCGGCCGGGCTCATCAGCAATGCACCTTTATATGGCCATCGATATCATGAACCCTCACTTGGCTTTTACCTCCGTTTGAAGGGCCACCACTTCTTGCGCTTCGAACCGCGAGCTTTCGCCTGTTCACCTGCAACTTGAGCCTCGATCGAGGGTCCGGCCGAGTTGATGATCTCTTCGGCCGCGTCGAGTAGCGCCGAGACCGAAGGATCTTCACCAACACTTGCGGGAGCCTCCGGTGTAGGCGGCGTAACGAGCGAGCCATGTCGCCAGTTGACGTCAGCTCGTCTTGGTTCGTAGCCGGAGCAATCGGCCGGGCAGCTCCACGGCGCCTCGGGGGCAAGGTCGAGGGCACACTTGCGCATTGTGTCACCGCTGGGGTAGCTCCTGCTCTGAAAGTGTTTGCAGTCCTGTCGCATTGCCATGCCACAGTGTGCCACGCTTAGGGGATGCCTACCCCTCACATCAGCGCCCAAGCCGACGACTACGCAACAACCGTTCTCATGCCCGGCGACCCACTTCGGGCTCGCTATATTGCCGAAAACTTCTTCGATGACCCCCGCCTGGTCACCTCAGTCCGAGCGATGGAGGGCTACACCGGTACCTGGAAGGGCGCCCCCGTTTCGGTGCAAGGCTCGGGAATGGGAATTCCATCGATCCAGATCTACGCCACTGAGCTCTACAACGAGTACGGGGTTGAGAACATCATTCGGATCGGCTCGTGCGGCGCCTTGCAAGACAACATCAATCTCGGCGACGTGATTGTTGCCGTCGGCGCCAGCACCGACTCCGGGGTCAACCGAATGCGCTTCAACAACTGGGATTTCTCCGCCGTCGCTGACTATGGGCTCCTGCGAGCAGTAGTTGAAGCGGCCGAGGCTGCAGGCCAAACCCCGCACGTCGGCACGATCTTCACGTCCGACTTCTTCTACGATCCCGTTGAGGGGAAGTTCGACCTGCTCGAGAAGTACGGCGTGCTGGCCGTCGAGATGGAGGCTGCCGGGCTCTACGGACTGGCCGCCGAACTCGGCAAGAAGGCACTCGCGGTCTGCACCGTGAGCGACCAGATCAAGCGAAACGAAGCAATGAGCACCGAGGAGCGTCAAACGTCGTTCAACGACATGATTACGATGGTCCTCGATGCAGCAATTGCCCTCTAGCGCTGGGTCTGACGGCGCCTGGCTACATCCGGCGGGCAGCTTCTGCGACTAAGCCAGCGAACTCGGCTGCGTCATCAGAGATTCCCGCCAGCTTCTCCGCCTCGGTCTGCACCTGGCCCATGTCGAGTTCCTCGGCGTACGGGCTCCCTCGCAGCAGCTCGGCAAAGGAAGCAACGGTGACCGCCAGACGGTAATCCTCACTGGTATCGCTCCAGCGGTCTTCGATCATTGAGGCAGTGAGCTCGAGACGGTTTTCGGTGACCGAGTGTGAGTCGGGATCTTCCCAACGCAACGAAGCGGTTCCGAGCTTGTCGCGACCAGACACGCCATCGACGAGGGTCAGCTCATAGATTGCGGTCACTTGGTGGCCAGCACCGAGTTCGCCTGCATCAACGGCGTCGTTTCTGAAGTCGTCGTCGAGCACCGCCCGGTTCTCGAAGCCAATGAGGCGGTACTGCTCGACGTGATCTTCATCGAACTCGACCTGAATCTTGCCGTCGATAGCAACGGTGAGCAGAGTCCCGACAAGATCGTCACGGAACAGCGCTTCGGCCTCCTCGTCGGTGTCGACGTATGAGTAGAAACCGTCGCCATCATCGGCTAGTTGTTCCATCACCACGTCGTTGTAGCTATTCATTCCGACGCCGACGGTTACAAGGTGGATGCCGCGGTCAGCGTCGTCACGAATCTGAGCCGATAATCCGGTTGGATCGGTGAGCCCAACGTTTGCGATCCCATCGGAAGCCAGAATAACCCGGTTGATTCCGTCGTCGATGAACGCGTCGCCCGCGAGCTCGTAACCCTTCTGAAGTCCAGCCTCGAGGTTGGTCGAGCCGTTCGGGGTCAGCGAATCAATCGCATCAAGGATCCCGGCCCTATCTTCGCCAACCGACGTCGGTTCTAAGAGGACTTGCGCCTCGTTGCTGTAGGTGACGATTGCAACCTGATCATGGCGATCGAGCTCGTCAACGAGCAGCTTCAGCGACCGACGAACGAGACCGAGACGATTGTCTTGGTCCATTGAGCCCGAGGTATCGACCACGAAGACAAGTGAGGCGTCGGGTCGTTGTGCATTGCTGACCTGCTCGGCTTGCACCCCAATCCGGATCACCACATTGTTGTCATCAAATGGTGACGGGCTTCCTTCGGCTTCCATAGCCAAACCTTCCGAAGGTGACCGATAGTTGTAGTCGAAGAAGTTGACGTACTCCTCGACCCGCACCGAATCGCGTGGAGGTAGCTGACCATTGTTGAGATGTGACCGGCCAACGGTATAAGCGCCGGTATCGACATCGAGAGCGAAGGTCGAGAGAGGGTCCCGGCTCGTGCTCACGAACGGACGGAAACCGTATTCTTCAAACGTGGTTAGCTCATCCTCAGGCTCAGACCCGAAGAAGCCGTCATCCGCCTTGGCGGCGGTCGCTTCTTCGGCAGACACAGAATCGGGTTCTTCGCCAAAGTCGCTGGAATCCGCCATCGCTTCGGTTGACTCGGTCTCAATCCGGCTCGACTCGCTGTTTGTAGGTTGATCCGTCGCTAGCTGGCGCTCGGCGTCTGATGTCTCGGTTGCCGAGTCGGCCGAAGAGCCACACGCGGCCGTACCCATCGCAAAGGCGACAAGCAACGCTGCCGAGCGGCGGCCTATTCGTTGACGACTTCGCGTCGTGGTGCCGATCTGGTCAATTCGAGCATTCCCGCGGTTTGCTTTTGTGTTGTTCATGGGGATTAGTCGTCGACCAGACCCCGACCAGTTCCCGGCGACACCGAAACGCAATATTCGCACCAAAGGCACAAGGCTGAACAGGGACTCGGAGAAAGCCTCGCGACTTATTCAGGTGGCGGACCGTCATATACACACGATCGGTGTTGGCGTTGAAGCGAGCATCTAATGAAGGAGACAACATGGGAATTTTTGACAAAGTCAAGGATCTGGGAAACATCGACGACCTCGCCGACAAGGCGAAGGAGGCCCTCGAGGAACACGGTGACAAGCTGCCCGGCGGACTCGGTGACAAGGCCGCTGAAGCCCTCGAAAAAGTCGAAGACCTCACCGACAAGATCCCCGGAACGAACGACTAACCCACAGAACCCTCCATTTGGAGTTCGATCATGCGGCTCCACTCAACGGCGTATTCCATTGGCAGGGTCCGTGTCACGGGCTCAATGAACCCGTTGACTACCATGCCGATGGCCTGCTCCTCGGAGAGCCCGCGGCTCATAAGATAGAACAACTGCTCGTCTGCCACCTTCGAAACAGTTGCGTCGTAGCCAACGAGTGCGTCCTTCGAGCCGATCTCCATTTTCGGAAAGGTGTCGCAAATCGACTCTTCGTCGAGGATGAGAGCGTCGCATTGCACATGGCTCTTGCAGTCGTTGGCATCGCCTTCAACCTTGACAAGTCCTCGATAGCTCGACCGACCGCCATCCTTCGAGACTGACTTCGAGACGATCTTGGAAGTGGTCTCGGGCGCGGCATGGACCATCTTGGCCCCGGTGTCTTGGTGCTGGCCAACACCGGCGTAGGCGACGGAGAGCACCTCGCCTGACGCCTTTGGCCCTGCGAGCCAGATAGACGGATACTTCATAGTGAGGCGACTACCAATGTTGCCGTCGATCCACTTCATATGACCCTCGGCTTCGACGCACGCCCGCTTAGTGACGAGGTTGAAGACGTTTGAGGACCAGTTCTGGATGGTCGTGCAGGTGACGTGGGCGCCTGGCTTCACGACGATCTCAACGACGGCCGAGTGCAGCGAGTCTGAGGTGTACACGGGGGCCGAGCAACCCTCGATGTACTGCACCTTCGAACCCTCGTCGGCGATGATGAGTGTGCGCTCGAACTGACCCATGTTCTCCGCATTGCTGCGGAGGTAAGCCTGTAATGGCATGTCGACCTCGACGCCAGGCGGCACATAGATGAACGAGCCGCCTGACCACACCGAGGAGTTGAGGGACGAGAACTTATTGTTGTTTGGCGGGATAATTTTGCCGAAGTACTTCTCTACGAGTCCCGGGTACTCGCGAAGTGCCGTGTCCATGTCGGTGAAGAGCACCCCCTTGGCCGCGAGGGCTTCACTGTTGCGGTTGAAGACGACCTCAGACTCGTAGCTATTCTTGGTCCGGTCAGGGGTGTTGCCTGAGCTGTTGACCTTGCCCTCGATCGGCTTGATGTAGAAGTTGTCGTCGAAGACGATCTCGGACAGGTCGCCACCCCAATTTGGCATGGGGCGTTTCTTGAAACAGGCGAGCGATTCAAGCCGCAGGTCGAGCATCCACTGGGGCTCGCCCTTCATGGCCGACATTTCACGAACAGTATTTTCGTTGATACCGCGCTTTGGCTTGTAGACGTCGTCTTCCTTGTCGCTCGCGCCGAACGTATCGCGGCCCAAGTCGAGGGCTTCTGGTTTGCCGATCACGGCAATCTCCAAGGAGTAGAGCGGTAGTGCACAATTTCTACTACGCAGATAGTAACAAAGCTCGACAAGTGCTCCTACGACACCACAAGAGAGGTCGTCAACCCGGTCAACTACACGCGAAAATGCCCGCTCGAGAGCGGACACTTTCGGTGGGTAGGTCGCTACTAGGACGGGCCCTCAGACCAGCCTAGTTTTGGCCCCAGGAGCCGCCAGCCCACGAGCCGCCAGCCCACGAACCGCCAGCCCACGAACCGCCAGCCCACGAACCGCCAGCCCACGAACCGCCAGCCCACGAACCGCCAGAGAAGAGCGCAGTCAGTTCCTCTGAGTCAACGAGCACGCCGTCGAGGTACCACTGGGTCTGCTCATAGTTCTGGGTGTAGGCAGAGCGCTGGGCGTACCAAACCGGCTTCCTCATGTCAGAAGGATCCGTCCGGCCTTCGCCGTCGAGGTGCGTACCTTGCTCGACGTCGACGGTCGACATTTCGAGCGCCGCCTTGAGCTGGTCATTGGTCATTCCCGGGTTGCCGGAAAGGATTGCAGCGGCCCAGCCAGAGACAACGGCTGCCGACTGTGAGGTGCCGCTTCCCTTGAACATGTTGCCAACAACCGCACCGGGGTACAGCTGGTCGAGTGTCGAGCCAGGGACTCGTGCCGAGAGCAGCGACTTTCCTGGGACCACGATGTCTGGGTCTCTGACTCCGTCGCCAGAGTTACTCCAACTCGAGACTCGCTCATTCTGTGTTCCTGCGTCCCAACCTGGGGTTGTGGAGCCGACGGCGATGACCTTCGGTGATGCGGCTGGGCTATCAATTGCCCCGTAGCCGATTCCCCGGTTGCCCGCAGCAGCAACAACGACGATGCCTGCGTCCCACGCACGGTCGACAGCCGCCATCAGCGGGTCGGTCCCTGCGTCGCCTGCACGATCGAGGCCGAACGAGAGGTTCAAGACTCGGATGTTGAGGCCGTCTTGGCTCTTGTTGGCGATGACCCAATCGATTGCGGCGATGATCTGCGGAACGGCAGTTGCGCCGTCGTCGCTTGCAACCTTGATGCTTACGAGCCGTGCCTCAGGAGCACCGCCGGTCATGTCGTCGGCCCGGCCTGCGATGATGCCGGCGATGTGGCTGCCGTGACCGTAGGTGTCGAGGTTATTGTTTGCCGTGTTGGCGTCTTCGCTCAGGTCTGGTCCGTAAATGACCTGGCCTGGGGCGTCAAGGCCGTACACCGGCGAGATGCCGGAGTCAATGACGGCAATGTCAATTCCCTGGCCGGTCCATCCTCTGGATGCATACGGACTCATCGATCCGTTGACCGTGCTGAGGTTGTAGCCCAGACCAATAGGGGCCACCACTTCGATCACTGGCTCAACGTCGGCGATTGGCACGATGTCGGCAATTGGCTCGATGTCGTAGATCGGCTCGATGGTGTAGATCGGTTCAATCGGCTCAAGGGCGATCACGTCAGTTGAGACGATCGGTTCGAGTTGGTTGACCGTGGTGCCATCACATCCGTCGGTCCAGCATGCCGACGAGAACTCGACAGTCATACTCGAGAGGTCAGGAGATGCTGCCTCACCTGATCCGGTGGGGCCCGTCGCTCCGAGAAGGGAGCCGACGATTGCGGCTACCGCAGCAGCAGCGGTCGCTGAGCGCTGCCAGCTAGTGCCGTTCATCGAGGTGTTGGTCGAGCGATTTCTCATCATGGTGCCTTTGTGTTGCACCAACGGAGGTTTCGCCACTAGCTCTTCACCGGGTAAGGCGACCAAATCGGCCCGATGCGTCAATGCTGCGTTGGAAGAAAGTTCCGGCCGGATGACCGTTACCTGAAACTTCGTCTCGGATGCAGCTCGTCTTGACCACTTGGGCGAAATCGCCCAGACGTTGATCGTCCTAGGGTTTGACCGCACTACCCGCTGACACCAGAGTCAGCAACGATTCGAGTCGCATAGGTCGTGCCAGCAAGTAGCCCTGGCCCAGCACGGTGCCCATCGAAGTCAGCGCCGAATACTGCTCTTCAGTCTCGATACCCTCGGCCAGCACAGTGATATCGAGCGTCTGTCCAAGCTCGATAATGGCTTTGACGAACGGGTCTCGGTCAGCGTCAGACAATTGTTCTACGAACGGGCGAGCGATTTTCAAGATGTCGACGGGAAATGAGCGAAGGTGGCTTAGCGATGAGTAGCCGGTGCCAAAGTCATCGAGCGCAAGACGGAGGCCGAGGTCCTTTATCTCGTCGAGCGTCGTCACCGCATTCTCCGGGTTCCGCACGAGGGCTGTCTCTGTGATTTCCAGAACAAGCGAACCATTTGCAACGCCGGGTCGATCAACGAACCGTTGGAGAAATTCGACAAGATCGGGTTCGCTCAGCTGGCGGGCAGAGAGATTCGACGAAACGAAGAAGTTATTGTCGATCTGTTGGAGTTCGGCCAGAGCGTCCACGGCATGCGTGAAAACGATGCGGTCGATTGCGACAATGAGACCAGCTCGCTCTGCTTCCTCGATGAACTTCGCGGGTGCCACATCTTGGTCGCCTGGACGCCAGCGCACCAAGGCCTCGGCCCCGACAACCGTTCGCGACGCAAGGTCGACGATCGGCTGGTACAACACGACAAACTCATCGAGCTCAACGGCCCGTCGTAACTGGGTCCGTAGCTCTTGCTGCTGCGACATACGAAGCTGCATTGCTGGCTCGTAGACCGTAAACCCGCCCTTGCCAGATTGTTTCGCCGCATACATCGCGGCATCAGCCTTACCGAGTAGCTCCGATGCCGAATCTGACGGAGACGCAACCACAAGACCGATCGATGCACCGACTCGTGCTTCCTTGTCGCCCAGCATGAACACTTCGGACAACGACGCCAAGATTCTCTCAGCTACTGCGATACCAGAATGAGCTTCACGGACAACAACGGCAAATTCATCACCACCGAGACGGGCAACGAGGTCGTCGTTGCGGACGGCTTCGTGAAGCCGTCGGGCACATTCGACTAATAGCTCATCTCCAGCCGCGTGCCCAAGCGTGTCGTTGACGGGTTTGAAGTCGTCGAGGTCGAGGTACAACAATGCGACATCGGCTTCCTCGGCGAGTAACGATTCAAGGCGCTGACTCAGCAGCGCCCGGTTGGCCAGGCCGGTGAGGGCATCGTGAGCAGCCTGATGCGCCAGTTCTGACTCCAGTCGGCGCAACTCAGACAGCGTTTGCTCCAACTGGTCATTCTCGAGAGCAACGGCTGATTGATCGACGAGACTGCGAAAGAGGCGAAGGTCGTCGGCGGTAAACGTCGAAATATTGCCAAGACGGTTGCCGACAATAAGTACGCCAACGTGACGCTTGTCAGTTGTCAAGGTGCCGACCATGCCATCGCGAAGGTTAAGCGACCGGAGATGTGCTGGTAGGTCTGGTTCGTCGAGCATGCGAGGCAGGGCGGCCCAGTCGGCCCGCTCTCTGATGAGAGCTAGTTTGTCGTCCGGCACCGTGGTCGCTCGTGTGAGCACCCCGTCGTAGTGATGCTCGATGGCTGCTTGATCAGTGTCTGGCGCGCCAAAGAGAACGAGCGATGCTTGCTCGGCCCTGAACATCTGGGCTACTTCAACCAACAATCCTGCGACCGCTTCGCTATCACTCGTGGTTTCTCGCAGGGAGCGGGTGCTGTTGTACAGAAATTCGACTCGTTCTCTTTGCTCTCGCTCTGCTGCGAATGCCTTATTGGCCAGGTAGATCATCGTGGTGAGCACCGCGAGCAGAACAACACCGAGCGGCTCTTGAACCAGGAGCAGCGCCGCGATGAGCGCCTGTAGAACGTTCGCACCGGCGACGCCGACCGCGAAGCCAAGCATTGCCCGGAACATTGCTGGTCGAGGGCGGCCTTCAGTCAGAGTGATGACAATCGTGACGAGCACGATCTCGAGCGCGGCCGTCAAAAGGCAGACGGCAATAATGACAATCCACCCGGCTGGCTCTAACGGTGGGATCGTGCCGAGCACCCAGCGAAGCAGGAGGACAGTCAGCCCAACCTTCAGCGAACCGTTGGCAACGTTAAAAACCCACTTGATCAGCGGCTGGCGTCTGATTACGGCAAACACGATGACGCCAGAAGCCAGACTCGCCAGCCACAACTCGGCGGGGGTCGAATAGATCAAGCCCAGTACGAGTGGGACCTCAAAGAACGAGAATCGGCCAGCTTCGGACCGGAACTCGACGTGCACGACGAGAAACTCGGTTGCGACGAACATCGCAACAATAAGCAGTGGGTGAATCGAAACGGCGGCAGAAAGCGCAGTTCGCCCAGGAAGCACGAACGCGCCAATGCTGGCTGAAACAGCCAGAAGTCCCAAACTGAGCAACCAGACTGGAGGAAGAAGCGGTGTACGTCGGACCCGCTCGACAAGTATCGGCACGATCTCTAGATCGGCCGAAGTCGTCGAATTGTGAACCCTAAGGGGTGAATCGACTCAGTCGAGGCGACGTAGTTCTGCTTTATAAAACTGAGCTCGTTCGGTATAGGAGTCGGCACCGTTGCTGATCATCGCTGCGGTCACGGTGTCTGGCCTGATCTTGGCGGGAATGCCAAGCGCCATTGCTCCGCTCGGAACAACCATGTCATTGGTTACGACGGCGTTCGCACCGACGAGGGCGCCCGTCTCGACGATTGCGCGGTGTAACACGACCGAGCCGTTGCCAACAAGCGCACGATCGTGGATGGTGCAACCTTCGAGGTGCACGATGTGGCCGATCACGCACTCGGTGCCTACAACCGTTTCCCACTCAGGGGTGGTGTGGAGCACACTGCCGTCTTGAATCGACGTCCGCTCCCCTATTCGGATACCGCCGCCATCGCCTCGCAGCACAGCGCAGGGCCATACCGACGATCCGGCGCCAATAGTGACATCGCCGATTATGACGGCATCGGGATGAATGAAGGCGGAAGAATCAATTGATGGGACGAGGTCTCCGAGAGCGTAGATAGGCACAGCGAAAGACGCTACCGCCTGGCTGCGAGGGAGACGAACTGAACCGCGAGACTGCTGAGCTTGCTAGGAGAGCGGCGTGCCGCGGATGTCCATGATCAGCGCCGACACAGAGAGGATGGCCAAGGCGAACAAGGTTGCATATGCCAGCGGCTCGAGGCGCTTGAGGTCGAAACGAACTGAACGATCACGACGGACAACCTGCGTGAACCACTCAGCAATCGCCATCACCGCATGGCTTCCGTCAAGCGGCGGCAGCGGCAGAAGGTTGATCCCGCCAATGGCGCACGACAGGATGCCGAACCACAGAAGCGATTGGCTGAGGCCCGCGCTAACGGCGTCGCTGGTTATCTCGGCTTGGGCAACGGGCGACAAGAACCGAACCGGAGGCTGACCGCCATTGATCGTGGCGCCCAGATATCCACCGATGCTGGTGACCCAGATCCAAAGGGCTTGGGCGGTGCTTTCTACGACGAGCCAGATGTATTCGAAGCTGATGCCGACAGAGTCGATGATCGAGTTTCCGCCCATGCGAGCAGCGATCGTAAACGCCACCACTGCGCAGACGAGGTTGGTGGCTGGCCCGGCCAGGATCGTGAGCAGCCGTCCGAGGTGAGACGCAGACCGGTAGGTGCGAGCCTCGTCGAAGCCAGGTGCGACAACTTCAGATGGCGTCATGCCTGGAATCTTGACGTATCCGCCAAGGAAGACTGCCTTCAGCCCGACTCGCAGTGCGCCTATTTGTACGGCAACAATCTCTGGCCCGAATCCCCAAAAGAACTCAGTCGGCTGCATTCCCGAGGCCTTGGCAACAAAGAAGTGCCCCGCCTCGTGCACCAGAATGATGACGCCGATGAAGGCGAGCAGCCAGAGGCCAGATGGTGCCAGCAGCCCGAGTGCCAGAAGCGACAGAATGGCGATCGCTCCCCACATCGGATCGTATGAAACAACGGGTCGAACTCGTTCTCCTGAGCCGATCTTGTCGCCTGGGGTGTTCGCAATGATGGCCTTCGCCACGTGTGTCCTCCACAGTTCCCTCGCCCGCTCAATAGCCAGCGCCTACCCAGTATGGAGCAGGTCAGCGGCTCGACGTTGAGGCGATGTGCCCACTTGCTAAAGTCGGCGGCGCGGTCAGATTTCGCCGAATCTGCCGTACCTGCCGGTGTGAAACACCATCGGGCTCGAGACGTCGGATGCGTCGAGAGCGCGAACTTGGCCAACAATGAGATTGTGGTCACCCAGTTCAACAACCCGCTCGGCTGAACAGTCGATGAACCCGACGCATCCTGCCAGGATCGGGGCTCCCGAGACAGGGGCTGGGGTCCAGTCGACTCCGTCGAATTTCGTGGGTGACTTGGAGGCCATCACGCCGCACAACTCAAGCTGATCGGCGGCGAGAATGTTGACGCAGAACGCTCCGGCAGACTCAATCGCGGCGCCACTCGTTGAGGTGGTGCCGAGGAAGAAGCCAACGAGTGGCGGGTCGAGCGAGATCGATGCGAACGAGCCGATAGCGACTCCTGCGGGGCCGTCGTCGCCAAGCGCCGTTACGACGGTGACTCCGGTAGGAAAGTGTCCGAGCACTCTACGGAAGTCGTTTGGGTCGATGGCGGGGGTTGCGTCATTTGTCAAGGGGGCCTCCAGGCACGATCGCCCGCGACTCTAGCTCCAAGGTGACGAGCGCACAGATTTGATTTGGTATATCAACTAGAGGTTGATTGACTCGCCCTCGATAGCTGCGCTTACGGTGAATCGTCCAGCGGCAATCTCGGTCGCCTCGGCCACGGCGTTAGCGATCCACACGTCGTTGTGTGACGGGTCGTGATGAAACAGGCAAAGGTGCTTGGCGCCAGAACGAGCTGCGACCTCAACTGCGTACTCGATAGTTGAGTGCCCCCATGATTGCCTGACCGCAAACTCCGCATTGTTGTATTGAGCGTCGTGGATCAAAACGTCGACGCCCTCGCAAAGTTCGAGGGCCGCGTCATCGATGTGAGTCGGGTCGAGCGTCGGCTGCTGATGATCGCTGATGTACGCAACCGAGTGACCGGACCGCGAATCGTCAATGCGGTAACCGTTGGTGGCTCCATTGTGTTGCACGGCCCGAATGGTGACGGTGAGCGGTCCGTGTTCGATCGTCCCGCCAGCCCGAGACTCAAATGTGACGGTCCCCGCGAGGTCAGCGAGTCGAACCGGAAACATGGGGGGCTGGAGAAAGGCATTAAAAACGTCAGCGAGTTTTTCGGATCCCGGCTGGGGCGGAGCGACGACATTGAGCACTGAATCGCTATCGAGCACAGGCGGGAAGAACGGAATGCCCTGCACGTGGTCCCAATGAAGATGGCTGACAAGAGCGAGACCAGAGAAGGCTTCGTCGGGGTGTGCGGCTTTCCAATCGAGACCGAAATACCGAAGTCCGGTTCCGAGATCGAGCAAAATTGGGGCTGCGTCGGGTGCTTGAATTAACACGCACGACGTATTGCCGCCGACGCCGGCTGTCTCCGGACAAGAACAAGGAGTTGACCCTCGAACCCCATAGAACTTGACTTCCATTAACTGACGACCCCTCGTCTGACTCCGGCAACCCCTGCGTGACGGTAGATCACTCAGGATCAGCTGGAAAGGAAATGTGAACAAGGTCTCACTTCTGACGCGATCGAGCGAGCAAGATCGAGGGGTTGCCAGTGGGGCGCGTGCATGCTCGTTGTCCTAGTCTTCGACGATGAGCGAGATCACAACCTTTCCTTCGTCGCCGGTCGCTGATGGGCTCGTCGCCGTGGTGAAACGCGACTGCCCAACCTGCGAACTGGTCACGTCAGTCCTCGAGCAAGTCACGGCCACTTCCCCCGTAACGGTCTTTACGCAGGACGACCCGTCATTTCCTGCAGGCCTCGCACCAACTGACGACACCAACCTCGACTTCTCATGGCATCACCACATCGAGACAGTGCCGACGCTCCTCCGCTTTGCCGGCGGCGTCGAGCAGGACAGAATCGTCGGCTGGTCCCGCGAGCAGTGGGAAGCATTCACCGGCCTCGCTGACTTGGGGCCCGGTCTGCCAGACCACCGCCCCGGGTGTGGATCGCTGTCTGTCGATCCGACGTTGGCTGACACTCTTGCGGTTCGGTTCCGCGGCAACATCCTCGCGAGCCGACGAATAGAGATCGCCGAACTTGAAGACGAGATGGAAGCGGCGTTTGACCGCGGCTGGAGCGACGGGCTCCCCGTCATCCCCGCCACTGAGGCCCGGGTACTTCGCATGCTTGACGGTACGAGTCGTGACCCACAGGACGTAGTTGGCATCATCCCGCCGAACCTCGTCGAAGCGACAGTCGAACAAGTAGCGATCAACGCAGTGATGGCTGGCTGTAAACCCGAGTATTTCCCCGTCGTCCTCGCCGCGGTAGAGGCGGCTTGCCGAGATGAGTTCAATCTCCACGGGCTCCTTGCCACCACCTACTTCGCTGGCCCGGTGATGATCGTGAATGGGCCAATCACCAAACGCATCAACATGAATAGCGACGGCAATGTGTTCGGGCAAGGCAACCGGGCCAACATGACAATTGGTCGAGCGCTCCAGCTTGTTGTCCGCAATCTCGGAGGTGGGCGTCCCGGCGAAGTCGACATGGCAGTGCAGGGTTCGTCATCGAAACTAGGTCTCTGTTTTGCCGAGCGAGAGTACGACTCGCCCTTCAGTTCGCTCGCCACCGAACGAGGCACTGAGGAGGGCGTCGACGCGCTCACCCTTTTCGCTGGTTTCGGCCCGACCCCGATCATCGACCAGCTCTCCCGCACACCCGAGTCGCTCGCTCGCTCCTTTGCTGAGGTCCTCAAAACAATGGGACACCCGAAGCTTGTGATCGGGTTCGACGCAATGCTGGTGATCTCGCCCGAGCACGGCCATGTATTCGCTGACGCAGGATGGGACAAAGAGCGACTCCGCGCTGAGCTCGACCAGCTCCTTACGCTCGATACCGATGACCTCATCAGGGGCGCCAACGACATTGCCGAAGGCCTTCCCGAAGCATTCGCCGGCAGCCAAGTGCCGAAGTATCGAGCCGGCGGCCTTCACCTCGTGCACGCTGGCGGTAACGCAGGCCTGTTCTCATCGGTACTTGGTGGTTGGGTCAGCGGAGCGAAGGGATCCGAACCGGTTACCGCTCTGATCTCGGCGTGGGCGTGACATCGCGCGGCCGATGCGTAATGATCACTCCATGACGACCACCGTGCTTGACCCAACCGCCGGGGCCACAACGAGCCAGGTACCTAAAGCCGAGCGACTGGCTTCGCTCGACGGCGCCGTTGTTGCCCTGCTGGACATCTCGAAGCCACGGGGCGACGTTTTCCTCAACCGCGTGAGCGAACGCCTCGCCGAACATGGTGCGACGGTTAAGAGATTCACGAAGCCGACATTTGCGAGGGTTGCCCCGCTCGACCTCCGTCAAGAGATTGCGAGCCAGTGTGACGCCGTCATCGAAGCGCTAGCCGATTGAGGTAGTTGCACGTCGTGCAGTGTGCACGACATCACCGATCTCGAGCGTCGCGGCGTGCCCGGCGTATTTGTCGCTAGCGAAGTGTTCGTCGAAGCCGCCGCGATTCAGAGCAAGGCCCTCGGGTCTGATCCTGAGCGAGTCTTCGTGCCGCATCCAATTCAAGATCGCACCGATGAGGAGATGTCGGTAATCGCCGACCAAACAGTCGATCAACTCATCGCGAGAATCACCGCTTCGGCCTAGGGCCGGCTCATGGGCCTCATCACAGTCGACGAGCCATTTGCGCGGAAGCCTCGGCGCACCGATCCCAAGCCGACCTCACGCTTTGCTGACGAATTCGACGTTGCCGTGTACGACGGCATCGCTGAAATCGGATCGGTCGACCTGGAGCGGGTGACACTCAATCTTGGCGAGGCTCACCGACTCGACATCAGTGACAGCAGATTGTCCGCCGTGTCGGTTCTTGCAACCGACGCGGAATTTGAGGCCCAGCTCAGCGGGTCAGTTTTTGAAAAAAGCGACCTCAGCCGGCTGCGAATTCGGGCGGCGAGACAAAGCCTGTTCAAAGGCGTCAAGCTTGTCGGTACCGACTTCTCGGATGGACTGATCCAGGATTGCGAGTTCGACGGGTGCGTCCTCCGGCTCACGAATCTCCGCATGACAACGTTGCGGCGCGTGGTCTTCCGAGACTGCACCATCGAAGATATGGACGCCTACAGCGCCCAATTCGAAGACGTCAGTTTCCCTGGGTCGCGGGTCGAGTCGCTGAATATTGACCGGGCGGCGTCAAGCCGAACCGATGTTCGCGAGTGCGAGCCGCTCGGGCTTACAGGATTCACTCGACTCGACGGATTCCTCGTTTCCGAGCAGCAGTTACCCGCGTTGTCGTACCAACTCGCGGCGTCAGTCGGACTAAGCGTCGAGGCACCGTAGATCCCTCGGCGCGCTCTCAGGTGACGAGATGGTCGCGGACCCAAAGTGCGGCTTCGGTGCGATTCCGCACGCCGATTCGCCGGAAAATACTGGTGAGTTGGTTCTTCACGGTTTTCTCGGCGAGATGCAGAGTGCCGCCAATCTCACGATTGGTTAGCCCTTCAGCAATCAGCCGAAGAAACTGAGACTCTCGCTCGCTGAGCGAGTCGGGACGAACGGAGGCCTTCTGGGCCTCGACGATGCCACCGACCAATGAGGGGTCAACAAAGGTGCCTCCTCCCAAGATCGTTCGGATCCCGTAGAACAACGTTTCGGTAGTTGCCGACTTGATAACAAAACCGGCCGCACCGGCTTCGATCGACTCATAGACATCGTTGATGGAGTCAGAAGCCGAGTAGATCAACACCGGCAAATGCTGGAATGGATCAAGCCGCGGTTCTGTCAGAAGGGCGGTTCCCCTTTCCAAACCGAGGGAAAGATCGCAGATAATCAGGTCAGGCTGCTTCTCAATGTCGACAAAGCGCAATTGAGCAAGGGTGCCAACAGATGCGACCACCTCGAAGTCGTCTTCCAATTCGAAGATCGACTCGAGACCGGCTCGCACTACGGGATGGTCGTCGATGATGAGTAGTCGCACTGGCACAGGCTTCTATCGGTGCGACTACGGGCACAATCAAGCACTTGCTTGATGTTTCTTGTTGAAGCACCTACACGTTATTGAGATGTCGTTGTTGCTTCATTTCATCAATCATCATGGTTTTCCTTACAGATCCATACAGCTGCACCGACAAGAAGGTAGAGGTAGTAGATGGGTGTGATCTGCTGCACAACTCACTGGAGCGACAATGATGAATGAAGAAACAAACCATATACGCACCGCAGTGGCCGATGAAAGGCTACGAATAGCTCGCGATCTTCATGACTCGGCGTTGTCTGAAATTACCGGTGTTGCCCTTGCCTTGCACAGTGTCCGACATCTGCTCCCGACGCCTGAGCAGGCGAAGCTTGACCAGGCGATCCGAGGGCTCGACACGGTGATTCGGGGCGTCCGTGATGCTGTCTTCGAGCTCACACAGCCGGCCGAGCCTCTCCAGGCTCAGCTGATCCGCCGAGTTCACCACTTCGATACGTTGTGTATCCAAGAGCTTTCACTGTCGACGAGCGCAGTCCTACCCGACCTTCCGGGCCATGTGCAGTGCGACATCATCGCCGTGCTCACCGAGGCAATAACAAACGCTGCGAAGTACTCCGAAGCCACGTTCATCGATATCGATGTGCGATGGGAGCAAGGTGAACTACTACTCATTGTCGCCGACGACGGCGTCGGCATCCCGCTCACGACGATGACTCCACAACTCTTGCCTATGACGGGAAACGGGCTTTCCAATATGGCCTTCCGAGCGGACCGACACGGCGGCAGATTCGGCGTAGAAGCAAGCGCCGCAGGAGGAACCACAGTGATGTGGACTATCCCCTTTGAGCAGAACCGGGCAAGCGTAACGAGCCATACTCCAGCTCGATCAGCCCATCGCGAAGTAACCCGTCTATAACGCGAACAACCCGCTCGTTGTCACCAGGCCAGCCGGCGACGTCGGCCGCTGCGTCGGGCGGTATCGGACCCGCTCTCAGCGCGTTGATCAGTCGACCACGACCTTGGCGATCAGAACCGGCAAAACGGCTTTGGCGTCTCGACACTGCGGCCGAACCGACCGCCGGGTCGTCGCCAACGCCTTGCCATGCGCAACTCGATTGGAGCGGGCAGCGTTTACACGACTGGGACTTGGCCCCGCACAAGGTTGCGCCGATATCGAGCAGTGCTTGGTTCCAAGCCCAGCCTTGCCCGCATGGGACTGAGGCATCAGCCAATTGCTGGGCTTCGCGAGGCGAGAACGGGTGACCCGACCACCGTGCCAGAATCCGGCCGACGTTCGTATCAACGATCGCTTCGTCGGCTTCGAAGGCGAACGTTCGGACTGCTCGTGCGGTGTACGGGCCAATTCCAGGAAGAGCAAGCAAATCGACTAAGGCAACCGGCAGGGCTGCTCCATGCTCGGCGACAACCTTCACGCAGGCACTGTGAAGGAATACCGCACGCCGGTTGTAGCCAAGGCCAGACCACTCATCGATGACGTCGCCGACAGGCGCTGCCGCGCAGTCAGCGGCCGTTGGGAATCGCCGCAAGAATCGTGGCCAACGCTCAAGAACGCGTGCGACTTGAGTCTGCTGCAGCATCAGTTCAGCAACGAGGATCTCAAATGGATCACGACTCATTCGCCACGGGAGCTCGCGACCTTCGCGTTGAAACCACGCCAAGACAGCACGGCTGTTGTCTCCAAACTTCTGTTGGTCGCAGTGCTCTTCGGAAGTCACTCAGCAATCGTAGATGCCGAATCGGAAAGAATCGGACCTCGTCTACGGTTACATCTGCATGCCTGTCGTCGGAAACCCGTTCCCTGCCAACACCTTGGTCGATCACCGAGGCGACGAGTGGACCATCGAGCAGCATCGCGGCCGGCCGGTGCTATTGATCTTTCACCGACACCTCGGTTGACTGCCCTGTCGGGCCCATATCGGCGCCGTGCGCGACCGACAAGACGAGCTAGTGAACACATCCGGTGAACAGATAGACGTTGTCGTCGTCACGTTCACCAAGGCGCGAAATCTGAACGGCTACCAACGACGATTCGCTGCTCCATTCACCGTCGTTACCGATGTCGATCTCGATCTATACAAAGCAATGGGATTCGGTCGCGGGAGCGTGTGGCGAATCTGGGGGCTGAAGGCAGCGAAGCGTTATCGAGATCTCCTCAAGTCGGGTTATCGCCTTGAGCGCTCAACGATCCACAGCAGGGGCGAAGACACGCTTCAGCTTGGCGGAAACGTCATCGTCGACTCGAGCGGGGTAGTGGCATGGCTCTACCAAGGTGCTGGTCCCGACGACCGCCCCTCGATAGACGAGCTAGTGCGACAGGCGGCGACCGTCAGTTAGCCGAGGCGCTTCGCAAACAATGGTGCGGGCAATGGTGACGAGAGTCGCATCAATCTGATTTATCGCTGCCGAACCATCCTGATCTACGATCTGGAGCATGAGCATGCCTGATCTGCAATCTGCTGCGTCCGCCATCGAAGTTGCCTCCGGAGTGATCCGGGCCGCCACCAGAAAACTCGCAGAGACCGGATCGGTCGACGCCGACCAGGTTCTGGCCTACGACATCGCCCACGCCGCAGCCGCCATGGCGACAGCCAGAGCGTGTCTCGACTACGGAGCAAAAGGCAACACCGAAGCCCAGTTGACCAGTGTCTTCACCGCCGACGCCATCGCAGACCTCGGCGGAAAGATCTGGGGCCGTGAAGCCCAATGGGGCTGCGATCCGACTGCTCTCGATGACACCAGAGCATTTGTGGCCGCCTGGCGCGACCCCGATGTTCTGGCCAACCTCGCATTCGAAGACGGCGACCGTCACCTTGATGTCGACTTCGATCTCGTGCAAGACACGTTCCGGCGATTTGCCGAGGAGCAGATCAAGCCGCATGCCGAGCACATTCATCGCACCAACTCTGACATTCCCGAGTCCATCATCAGCGGCCTCGCGGAGATCGGTGTCTTTGGCCTCTCAATCCCTGAAGAGTTCGGTGGCTTCGCCGGAGGCGGAGAGTCCGACTACTACGGCATGGTGATCGCGACAGAGGAGCTCTCCCGAGCATCACTCGGCGCCGGTGGCTCACTCATCACCCGCCCCGAGATCCTCGCCCGAGCTCTTGAAGCCGGCGGGACCGAAGCGCAGAAGAACGAATGGCTTCCTCGCCTCGCCTCCGGTGAGATCATGAACGCCGTTGCCGTAACCGAGCCTGACTTCGGATCGGACGTCGCAGGAGTCAAAGTAACGGCAACACCTACCGCTGACGGCTCTGGCTATCTCATCAATGGCGTCAAGACGTGGTGCACGTTTGCGGCCAGGGCCGATGTGCTCATGGTCCTCGCGAGAACCGACCCAGATCGTTCAAAGGGTCACCGCGGGCTTTCGATCTTCATCGTGCCGAAGGAACGCGGCGACGCACACGGCTTTGACTTCGTCCAAGACCCGGCTGTTCGAGCCGGCAAGGTCGAGGGCGACGGCAAGATGACCGGAAGCCCAATCGACACCATCGGGTACAGAGGCATGCACTCCTACGAGGTGTCGTTCGAAGAATGGTACGTGCCAGCCGAAAACCTCATCGGTGGTGAGGCCGGCATGGGTCGTGGCTTCTACTTCCAGATGGCTGGCTTCGAGAACGGCCGCCTGCAAACCGCCGCCAGAGCAATCGGCGTCATGCAAGCGGCGTACGAAACCGCAAAAGAGTACGCCCAGGATCGCAAAGTATTCGGCGAGCCGATTGCCGAGTACCAGCTCACGCGGGCCAAGCTCACCCGCATGGCGGCCATCATTCAGGCCTCACGACAATTCACTTACGCCGTTGGCGTGCTGATGGCGAAGGGTGAAGGAAAGATGGAGGCCTCCATGCTGAAGGCCTACGTCTGCAAAGCCGCCGAATGGGTCACGAGAGAGGCGATGCAGATCCACGGCGGCATGGGCTACGCCGAGGAGTACGACGTCAGTCGGTACTTCCTCGATGCTCGCGTGCTCAGCATCTTTGAAGGTGCCGACGAAGTGTTGTGCCTCAAGGTCATCGCCCGTTCCCTCGTCGCCGCTGAAAAGGCATAACTCATGACATCACAACTCCCCGCCCTCGCCCTCGTCGCTGTTCCCGGACGCCGCGCCCGCACCATCGACCTCGCCAAATCGATTGATGCGGCTGGTTTCTCCGGCATCTATTGCCCTAGCTTCGGTGACGCCATGAGCTTGTGTCTCAGCATCGCCCACGTCACCGAGCAGGTGCAGATTGGCACAGCGATTCACCCGATTTACCTGCAGCATCCAAACGCGCTGGCGAGCACGGCGTCGTACATTAACGAAGTTGCCGAGGGCCGATTCCGCCTCGGTCTTGGCGTGACACACGGGCCCGTTCACAAGCAACTCGGCGTGACCGCAGGCAAACCACTCGCTGACACACGCAACTATGTCGAGGCAATCAAGGCTGCAGCAGCCCATGTCGGCGAGATTCCCCCCATCACATTGGCGACGCTTCGCGACAAGATGGTTGGCCTCAGCGTTGAGGTAAGTGATGGCGCTGTCTGGGCCAACGCCTCACGGTCTCGGATGGCCCACTCGCTCGGGCTCATCCCGAAAGACCGCATCGACGCCGGCTTCTTTGTCGGCAACATGATCCCGACCGTGATCGACGACGATCGCGCCGCCGGCGCCGCTCGCAACCGGGCGACGCTTCGCGGCTACGTCGGGCTCCCCAACTACCGCAATTACTGGAAAGATGCGGGTTACACCGAGGAGATGGAAGCGGTCGAGCGAGGAATCGCAGCGAAGGACGAGGACGCAGTCGCCAAAGCGATGACCGAAGAGTGGCTCGCCGACTGCACTCTGTTTGGTTCAGCATCTGAGGTCCGCGACGGTGTTGAAGCTTGGTACGACGCAGGTGTCACCACCCCAATCCTTGTGCCGAGCTCAACTTCGGGCGGCCAAATGAAGGCCTTTGCCGAGATCTTTGACCTCTACGGTCTCACCCTCGCCTAGACACTTTGTCGTAGGTATCGGATACGTGTGACAATTAGAGGGCGTAGAACAGCAGACGGTCGCCGTCGAGCGTCACGAGATGGTCGTCATCGACTGCGATGATGGTGGAGCCATCAACTGGCAGCGAGAGCCATCCTTCGGCCTGCATCTGCCAGAAGAAGGTCGGCGCTCCATCTAGGCTCGTTACCCACACGACCACCCCAATAGTGTCGTTGGCGAGACCAGACCAGGGCACGTCGTTCTCGCCCGTGTCAGGGAGCGCACGGTCGACCCACACGCTGCCGCCGGTCAGTTCTCGAAGCGTCGTGGGGACTCCGGCGACTGTCTCGGTTCTGACGGCGATGAGGTTGCCATTGGCAATGCCGAGCATTCTCGTGTTCGATAGCGCCTCTTGGTCGAGGTAGTCAGCTACAAAAGTAAACGAGCCTCCGCCGACAGACAGCTGGACGCCAGCGCCGTAGTACGTACAGCCTTGCAGCTCAATAACTGTCAAGTCCTGGGTAGCCGCAACCTGTGATCCGTACTCAGGGCAGATGTTGCCCGACCCAATCACCGTGAGGCGCCACACATCGCCATCAGAGCTCTCCCAGACCACTGGTTGGATGCCATCACCGACCGTTGCCCATCCGGTTGCGATGATCCGTCCATCGAATACTGCAACATCGAGAACTGAGGACGCGCCTTCATACGGCGGAGACTCAGGTGTGCGATTCCGTGTGAGCGCGGTTTGCACCTGCACCGTCATCGCCAGAGGCGTCCAGGTGGCCCCATCGGAACTCACGAGTCCAGTCGGCACTACGTCATCTGCTGCTCCATCACCAGAAATGAACGCAAAGTATCGACCGTCAGAATAGGCGACCGCGGCAGTCCCCCACCACGATCCGTTGCTCATCAATAGAGCATCTGGCAGAAGGTCGGTGATGGGAATAGCCCCGTCCATCGCCGTTGACCAGAGTAAGGGCGCCAGGCTGGGCGATCCCGGTGCGAGTATTGCGACGGTATCGGGTCCGACCGCCACGGCGATCGGCACGAAGCCAGCGGGCACGTCGACCACGTTCGTCGGCTCCAGCGACAGGGTTGGCACTGTCGTCTCTGTTGTGTCCGGAGGGACAGTGCTCGAACTCACACTGCTCGAAGTAGTCGTGCTTGCACTAGTCGAGCTCGCAGGCACCAAGACCGCAGTCGACTCGCGAGAAGAACTACAACTCGCCAGCCCAACCAGTGTGACGAGGAGAGCGGCAACGTATCGCATACGCAACTGTCACAGGTATCGGATACGTGAGACAAATCTGTTAGCGGAGGAGCTCGGGTAGCTCGGGGCACGATGCTTTCGGCACCACGTCGGACACACCCTCGGGCCCGACCCATCGACTCACGCTTGATGTGGGGAGTGTTTCGAACGGCGCAAGCCACGACACACGCCGCTCCGGAGCCGCTCGGCTAACCATCTCGTGCACATACGCCTCGGGAAGTGCTCGACCAACCGGTGTGACCATCCAATGAGCGGTACCAGAATGAGCGGCGAGCATCGAAGTCGATAACGCCATCAGGTCGCCAAGAACCGTCGCTCCCCCGACTGCCGTTGCTTCATTGAGCACGATGTTGGCCGCATCGACCGCGCCAGCAAGGTACGACGGGTCGACCGTCTCAGCCTGGAGGCCCGCTCGCTCCAACTGGCGAACGGCGCCAAACCCCTGGCCTTCCACATCGAGCACAAGCACCGAAAGATCTGGGCGGTCGCATAGTCCGCTCACGATGGCGTCGGGGAACCCCGAGATCAGCACGATCGCATCGTCAGGTAACTCAGCAGCGAGGTGCGACGAAGTGGCATCGCGGCGAAGACTGTCGCTGAGACGGTATGCCTCCTCGTGAAGGTTGAGCGCGTTACCCAGATGACTGCCAACCCACCACAGGGGCGCAATCAGCGGCTGACGCCTCAACAGCTGGCGAGTACCGAGAAGTAGACCACCGTTGTCACCATTGAAGCTCGCAAGCGCATGCGCCGCCTCAGCGGCAAGCAGAACCGCGTCGTTGCTCGACGTGCGGGCGACGTAGCGGAGTTGCTCAATGGGATGCACACCGACAGCTTAATCGCCCTTTCAGGGACGACGGCCAGTCGGGCCGGGCGGGAGACGAACAGATATCGCGAGATCCGTTCGCTCAAGGAGTTCGGACTTCGGCCAAACCTGCGCTAGCCTTTCCCGCCGTGGCCGTAGCATCGAATGACGTGATACTTGACTCTGTACAAGGCGACGGATTCCCGCTCCGGGACTGGCTGTCCGCGTACCCGCTCCTCCTCGTGGCCCTCGACCCGTACACGGCCGAAAGCTCCTGGATCCTCGACACGGCCCGAAGTTTCCTTGAACACTTCGCTCCGGCCGATATTCGCGTTGGCTGGTTGGTCGCCGCCGATGATGACGGATGCCGCGACTTTCTTGGCCCACTGGCAGAGGAATTCCTTACGTTCGCCGATCCGTCCCGGACCGTTATCAACGACTTCGGCATCGAGCGCCTCCCGGCTCTCGTCCACGTTCGGTCCGATGCGCTGCTCCAAGTCGCAAACGGTTGGGACCCCGCCGGTTGGCGCGCAATCGCCGCCGACGTCGCTCCTATCCTTCACTGGACCAGACCAGCGGTACCCCAGCCCGGAGACCCGGTCCCCTACCTCGGAACCCCAGCCGCCGGCTAGTTCGAGATTTGTCGCTGTTTCTTGAACGGTGACAAGACTTCCATCAGATCGCTGCCTAGCGTGCCGATAGGAGGTCATGATGGCAAACCGGTTTGAACGTGTAGTTCGCCAAGTACGGCGTTGGCGCGCGGCCTCAGCGGACGAGGGTCTGAAGCTCGACCCGTCGCTTCCTGACAGTCAACTGGCGAAACTTCGAGCCGCAATAGACGAATGCATCGCCGCTAAGGGTGGCGAAGTTGCGGCTCGGCGCAAGGCCGCTGCTATTGGCGCCCAGTTCCTCGAATTCGATGCAACCGGTCAACGCAGGTTCTTCGAATTACTGGCCGACGAATATGACCACAATGACGCCGAGGTTGATCGCGCCATCGACGGCGTGCTCCGGGCTAGCGATGCCCCGTCGCGCCGCAGGGCCGAGCACACCTTGGCCGTTGCGCTCGAGCCACGTCGTGTTCGGCTGATGAAGCGGTTCATTGGTATCGACGGTGGCTTGTCATTCCTAGTCGACCTCCGCGAAGCACTCCTACCCTTCCGCAAAGCAAGCGACAACTTCCAAGTACTCGACAACGACTTGAAGGGCATTCTCGAGTCGTGGTTTGACGTTGGCATGCTTCGCCTTGAGCGACTGACCTGGGATACACCAGCATCACTACTAGAGAAGCTGATCGAGTACGAGGCGGTCCACGCGATCGAATCGTGGGACGACCTTCGAGGCCGCCTCGGACAGGGCCGCCGTTGCTATGCCTTTGTGCATCCTGCCATGCCGGGCGAGCCGTTGATCTTCGTTGAGGTCGCACTAACGCTCGGCATTGCCCGAGAACTACCGCCTCTGCTCGACCACTCGCAAGAGCGCGTCGACGCGTCGGATGCCGACACTGCGATCTTCTACTCCATCTCAAACTGCCATCAAGGGCTGGCCGGGGTCTCGCTCGGGCGACTTCCTGATCAAGACGGTCGTCGAAGAACTCAACCGCGAGCTGCCGAATCTCACTACCTTCTCGACTCTCTCTCCGATCCCCGGCTTCCGATCGTGGCTGGCGGCTGAGCTCGAAACCCGAGACCCACTGGTGCCAGCAGAGCACCAGCTGCTCGCGCCCGGTATCCCCGACGGCGGCATCGACGTGCTCAAACAACTGATCGTTAGCGAACTGAAACCGACGACCGAAGCGTTCAGCAAGGCGAGGCCCGTTCTCGAGCGGCTCATCACTCGTTACCTGCTTGAGGAACGCCGTGGTCTCCGAGCGATGGACCCTGTCGCCAACTTCCACCTTTCTAATGGAGCACGGGTTGAGCAGATCAACTGGCTCGGGAACCCTGGCCGTTCAGGCTGGCAGCGCAGCCTTGGATTCATGGTCAACTATCGCTACGTGCCAGATCGCATCGAAGAGAATCACCACCGGTATCACGTCGATGGCACGATCTCTGCCACTGATACGGTGACAAGCCAGCTCAAGCCACCAGAGTCCGAGAACCGGTCGTCAAACCGCTAGACCGGTAAGCCCTACATACAGGAACGCATGCATTTCGACCCCCGCAATCCGCCAGCTGCCGTGGTGAGCTTTTTCACCGAGCGCCACCTTTCCACCATCTCGATCGCCACACCCTCTGGGGTGCCTCACCTCACCCCTGTTGGCTTCACGTACGATCCCTCGACTGGCACGGCGCGGGTCATTACCTGGGCCGCATCCCGTAAGGCGCGATTGATCTCGAGAAGCCCCGACCAGCCAGTTGCCGTGTGCCAGGTCGATGGCGGCCGCTGGCTGACGCTGACCGGCACTGCCAGGCTCCACACCGAGGGCCCCGAAATCGCTGAAGGCGTGCAGCGCTATGCAGCCCGCTACCGACAACCAAAGAATCGCGATGATCGTGTGGTCATCACGATCGATGTACAAGACATGCTCGGTCGGGTTCCAGACGAGGTCGAAAAGTAGTAACAGCACAGAGTCGCAGCGGCCTGGTTTTCGTGCCACCCTTAGACGATGCACGTTTCGCCTAGCCGCCTTCGATCTGCCGTAGCACCGCCAGCTCTCGTAGGGGCGGTCGCGGTCATCGCGCTCGTTGCAACATCGTGCGGCATCGTTGAACTGAACGCATCAGACCAGACCACAGCGACGGCGGCCCCAACCAGCGCCTCGACGACCACGACCGAGGCTGAGGTCGCCACCACGACCACGGTCACCACGCCACCAAACTTTGCTGACACCTTTGCCTCTGTTGCCGACGGCGTATTCCGAGTCGAGGCCTCATTCTGTAGCGGAAGTGGTTCCCAGGGCACAGGCTTTCTGATCGGCGACAACGTCTTGCTCACCGCCGCACACGTCACCGGCGATGCGAGGGAGGTTTCGGTAACACGGGCCGACGGCTACGAGTCGGTTGGCACCGTCGTCGGAACCGACGCAGCTCGAGATCTCGCACTCATCGCACTCGAGACGACGGCGACCGGTCATCAGTTCGCCATTGATGACGCCGGTATTAGAGTCGGCGACGAGGTTGCCGCGCTTGGTCATCCGAGTGGACTTCCGCTGACATTCACGAGCGGGCGAATATCGAGTCTAAATTACGACTTTGACGGCGTCGCGTTCCATCAGACTGATGCACCAATCAATCCTGGCAATAGCGGCGGTCCACTGATTAACGAGCAAGGAAACGTCGTCGGGCTAGTCGACTGGAAGTTCTTCGAAGTTGAAGGCATCTCGTTCGTTGTCTCTGCGACCGAGCTCCGCCAGTTTGTCGAGGGTCCCAATATTCACGACATCGATATCGACATCGGGTGCACCAGTGACGTGCCTACTTTCGAATGGCAAGACGACCCTGACTTGCTCGACATCACAATCATGTTCGACGAGTACGCCGACCTGATCAACGACGGCGATGAGGAGCTTGCCTACGACCGATTCGCCGGTGCTGAATTGAGTTCTCGCATTACCCGAGCGCAGTTCGTCGATGGCAACAGCACGTCGGTGTTGTATGACATGGAGGTCTACTACGCCTTCTGGGAGAGCGCTTCTCGAGCCACCGCATGGGTGACCTTCGTGTCACGACAGGAGGCTCAGTTCGGCACAGACGGCCAGACATGCTCCGTCTGGGACCTCACCTACGACCTGTCCTTCGATGGCAGCTGGCGCATCGAGAAGGCGCGAAACGAACCTGGCTCTCCGAGCCCATGCGACGAGTAGCCAACAACCCAAAACCTTAAGTTCAAGGCACCTTCGACCGATGAGACCACTAACGCTCGTCTACAGCGGTGGTGTGGGTCAGATGAAGAAACCAGGATCGAAGCTAAGAGCACTCGCAGGCCGAGCCCTTTCGAAGCGAAACGAACAGAACGCAGGCAACGACATCGAGCAAGCGGCGACACGGCGACGCGTCGACCGCATCACCCTCGAAGACCTCCTCGTCGCATCAACTCGAGATGCAGACATCGTGTTTGCGATGATAGAGATCGACTGCCTGCACCCCAATCTCGATCTGCTCAGTGTCGAATCTCCGACTGTGTTGAGCCAAGTCGACCCCGAGACAATGATTGCGATCGCCGACACAATCGCCGCAAACGTGAGACCGTGCGACGTGATCTACCGAACGAACACAAACGAGTACGGGGTCTTCCTCGACTCGATCACAATGGAAGAGGCGGCCAACGTCAGTGCCCGAGTCGGGACTGCCGTCAACGCCTTGTTCCCTCCAGACGATGCCCGCGCATACTCGGTCTCCATCGGGCTTGCGGACAGTCGCTCAGTTCAAGCGAACGGACTGATTGATCAGGCTCGGCTCGATCTCAGAGCTCGTCAGCGCGACAACCGGTAGCGCCATCCTGGGGCGCATGCCACACTGGCCGAATGGCCGAATCTGCACCGTTTACGATCTACGAAGCTCGGTCCATCATCACGATGGATCCCGGCTTCCCTCGCGCGTCCGCAATCGCGGTTCGAGATGGGCATGTACTCGCGGTCGGCGACACCGAGACGATCCAAGCCGGTTGGGGCAAGGCCACCATAAATCGTGACTATGCCGACGCCGTGATCACCCCTGGCTTTGTCGAAGCCCATTCACACGTGCTCGAAGGAGGCGTGTGGGCGTTTCCTTACATCGGCTTCTTCGACCGCCGCTCGCCAGACGGAACCGTGGTCACCGGATGTACAACGATCGATGCCGCCCTAGATCGACTCCGTGAAGCATCAGCTGAGCTTCCTAACCCAGAGACACCTCTTATCGCCTGGGGATTTGACCCCATCTACCTTCCAACCGAGCGGCTAACGGCGCGCCATCTCGATTTTGTGTCAGAGACTCGGCAAATCTTCGTATTCCACGCAAGCGGTCATCTCGCCACCGTAAATACTGCTCTCATGGTTGCCGAGGGGTTTGCCGAGGGCTCGTCGACACCGGGCGTCCCAACCGGACCTGACGGAAAGCCCAATGGTGAGCTTCAAGAGCCAGCTGCCATTGCCCTCGCCCGTACCGCCGCCGTCATGTTGCGCGATGCAATCTCCTCAGCCGAAGCCATCGAGCGGCTCGGCCAGGCCGCCAGAGTCGCTGGCCTCACAACCGTCACCGAACTGGGTGCGGTTCGCATCGACCATGCGAGTCAGCTCGAAGCATGGATGCGCGTTACTGACGAAGAGAGCTTCCCGGTTAGGGCCGTACCGTTTTTCAATCCAGGTGCCGTATCCGGCGAAGCAGACGCGATCGCCGACATGGTGATGGGCATCGGCTCGGCGGGGACCGACAAGCTATTGCTCGGCCGAGTGAAGATGATTCTGGATGGTTCGATTCAAGGTTTTACCGCCCGCCTAAACCGCCCCGGGTATCTCGGCGACCGCCCGAACGGGTTGTGGCTGATGGCTCCTGAGCGGTTTGCCGAGTTGCTTCGAGCCATGCATCAGCGGCGCATCACCGTGCACGTGCACTGCAACGGCGATGAAGCCGTTGACCTGTTCCTCGATACGTTCGAGGCCATTCTGTGGGATGACCCATGGCTCGATCATCGACACACAGTGCAACATTGCCAGCTCACGACGCCCTCCCAGTATCGACGGATGGCCAAACTTGGCATGTGCGCCAACATCTTCTCGAACCACATTTTCTACTGGGGCGACCAGCACCGAGACATCACCGTCGGCGCCGATCGCGCTGCTCGGATGGACGCCTGTGCGACTGCGGGGCGTCTCGGCGTCAATTACGCGATCCACTCCGACGCTTCAGTCACGCCGTTAGGGCACCTTCATACGATGTGGTGCGCCGTCAACCGGCTTACTGCATCGGGGCAGATTCTCGGACCGGACGAGCGCATCAGCGTTGGCGACGCCATGGCGGCCACCACCATCAACGCGGCCTACCAACTCCAACTCGACGACCTCATCGGGTCGCTGGAGGCCGGGAAGTTCGCCGACATGACGGTGCTCGCGGAGGACCCGTTTGAGGTTGACCCTGTGCGGCTCAAAGATATCGAAATTGTCGACACTGTGCTCGGCGGGCGCTCGACCGCATAAGAATACCTGACACTGTAAGGCCGGCGTGCTATGTTCTACGGTCTATGGATTCAGACATCACCTCTCTCGATTGGGCCACCGAGTTCGATCACACCACCTCTGCGTGGGCCCAAAATGCAATCGAGATCTGGGACCAGCTGCGGTCGGACTGCCCGATCGCTCATTCCGAACTCTTCGGCGGCACATGGCTCCCGACTCGCTACGACGACATTTCCACCATCGCTCGCGACACCGATCATTTCAGCAATGCCGCCGCGGTCATCGGCCCCGATCCCGTCGAGATTGACCCCGCGGGTCTTGGATTCGCGCCACCAATCACCACCGACCCTCCTCACCACAAGGAAGCTCGCCGCTACCTTCTGCCCGCGTTCTCGCCAATGGCGGTCGAAGCACTCGAGCCGGCCACACGAGCTGTCTGTCAAGAGCTGCTCGCCGACATCAAGGCGAAGGGCGACCTGGCCGATGCGGCCGTCGACTACGCCCAGCACATTCCTGTCCGCATCATTGCCAAGATGCTTGGCCTCGATGAGTCAGACGGTGACCGCTTCCGGGTCTTTATCCACCGCATTCTCGCCGCACCGGGCCAAGAAGACGCCGTGCTGGCCGAAGAAGAGACTCTCGAGTTCTATCTCAACAAGGCCATCGCCGATCATCGAGACAATCCGCGTGATGACCTGATGGGGTATCTCATTAATCTGCGAATCGAAGGTGAACCTCTTACCGACGACCACATTCGTGGCACCTGCGGGTTGCTCTTGATTGCTGGCATCGACACCACCTGGTCCGCGCTAGGTGCCAGCCTTTGGCATCTCGCTCAGAACCCAGTCGACCGTCGTCGACTGGTCGACAACCCCAGCATGATCCC